>Ga0209212_1000207_pt1 | contig 121214 bp, 107 predicted proteins | sample RifGroC2_FD_183996 | JGI IMG/M metagenome (GOLD analysis project Ga0209212, IMG submission 183996) | Groundwater microbial communities from Rifle, Colorado, USA - Groundwater C2 (SPAdes) (version 2) | ecosystem: Environmental > Aquatic > Deep subsurface > Groundwater | place: Rifle, Colorado... | reverse complement strand
TCACCTTTCACCTTTCACCTTTCACCTTTCACCTTTCACCTTTCACCTTTCACCTTTCACCTTTCACCTTTCACCTTTCACCTTTCACCTTTCACCTTTCACCTTTCACCTTTCACCTTTCACCTTTCACCTTTTACGCCTTTCACGCCTTTACCTCCAGCCTGCCCTTCAACTGGCCGCAGGCTGCGGAGATGTCGCTGCCGCGGCTGGACCGGGTGATCACCGTCACGTTCTTGTCCAGCAGGTACTTATGGAACCTGTCGATGGCGTCCTGGCCCGGGCTCTTGAACTCCGAGCTTTCGTGCTCGTTGAACGGGATCAGGTTCACCTTGGAGGGGATATTGCTGATCAGCCGGACCAGCCTCTTCGCATCCTCCAGCGAATCGTTCAGGTCCCGGATCAGCACGTACTCGATGGTGATCCAGCGCCGGGAGGGGAGCGGAAACGCCTTGCAGGCCTCCAGAAGCTCCTTCAAGGGGTAGCTGCGGTTCACCGGCATGATCTGCGAGCGCACCTCGTCGGTGGTGGCATTGAGCGACACCGCCAGGTTCACCGTGACCGCTTTTCCGAGCTCGGCCATCTCGGGCACCAGCCCCGAGGTGGAGACGGTCACCTTGCGGGTGGAGAACTGGAAGCCGTCCGGGTCGGTCAGGATCTGCACGGCGGGGATCACGGCCGATAGGTTGGCCAGCGGCTCCCCCATCCCCATGAAGACGATGTTCCGCACCGGCTCATCGCGCTTCACCGCGCAAACCTGGTTCACGATCTCGGCCGTGGTCAGGTTCCGGGAGAGCCCGAAGCTTCCGGTCAGGCAGAAGGCGCACCCCATGGCGCAGCCGACCTGGCTCGAGATGCAAAGCGTGTTGCGTCCCTCGTCCGGTATCAGCACGCTCTCCACGGCAGCACCGTCCGACAGGCGGAACAGGTACTTCTTGGTGCCGTCCTCGGATGCCTCCACGACCTCCGGTACCAGGTTGCTGATCAGGGCGCTCTCTTCAAGGGTGCTGCGGAACTCCTTGGAGACGTTGGTCATCTCGGAGAAGCTCGTGGCATCCATCTGGTAGAGCCACTTGAAGATCTGCTTGGCCCGGAAGCGTTCCTTTCCCATGCCCGAGATGTATGCCTCGAGCCCTGGCAGCGTCAAATTCTTTATGTCTGTTTTTTCCATGCGTTTTGGATATAAAAAAGCCCTTCTAGCGAAGGGCTCTTTGTTGCCTTGTCCTTTTCCGGATTATACCAGTTCGAGCTGGCTGAAGAAATAGGGGATTTCGAAGGAGGCGGACTCCGGGGAGTCGGAGCCGTGCACCGTGTTCTCCTCGATGCTGACGCCCAGAGCCTTGCGGATGGTCCCTGCTTCGGCGTTGGCGGGGTTGGTGGCGCCCATCAGGCCGCGCCAGGAGAGGATGGCGTCCTCTTTCTCCAAAACGAGCGCGATTACCGGGCCCCTGGACATGAAGCTGCAGAGGTCGCCGAAGAACGGACGCTCAGAATGGACGTAGTAGAACCCTTCAGCCTGGCTCTTGGAGAGACGGATCTTCTTCATCCCCACGATGTTGAAACCGGCTGCTTCTATCATCTCCAGTACCTTGCCCGTCACGTTTCTCTCGACTGCATCAGGCTTTATGATTGCAAATGTTCTTTCCATAGTTTCCTCCAGGCTCATTATAGTAGACGACCGCTTCATATAGCATCCCGGCCCGTTGCTTGTCAAGGCAAATCAGGCCTGCGCGGAAGACGAAAAAAGCCCACAGAGCGATCTGTGGGCTTCTTGAAACAGGGCTCGCCCTGTTTCGAATTACTTGTGCTCAGCCGGAGCTGCCGGAGCAGCAGGAGCCGTAGCGGAAGTCATCGGAGCCTGGGCCGGAGCGGCCGGAGCTGCCGGAGCAGTCTGCTCAGCAGCCGGAGCCGGAGCTTCTTCCTTCTTCTTGCAGCCAGCAGCAAAGGCAAGAGCCAAAGCCAGGCAAAGTGCTAAAGAGATCAGTTTTTTCATTGACGATATCACCTCTTTTCTTTTTAGATTTACCATTACTGCGCCAAGCGCATGGTTTTTTTGTGTCGCAACAAATGGCGAATATACTAGCATTCTTACAGAAGTCAATACTTTTTAAGAGGAATAGTTGCACAATTCACTTAGAATCTTCTCCTGAGCTGCGCAAAAGCGGTGCCCGGCCGGCGGGAACCAGAGCAAATATATTGAAGTTGCGCGCTTTTTTGGCGGCATAGCGCCATTTGACGCAGCGGCTTTGTGGCCTGAATCGGACCAACTGCCGGACCTCTCACCCTCCTGCAGCGCCGCGGTGAGCACCGGTATACGACAAGCTATCCCATCCGGCCAGGAGTTTCCGCGCCTCTGTAAGTAATCAAGCGATGGCGCCGGACGCCACTTGGGCCGGCGACCGAAGGGGGAACTACTGGAGCATCGAGTAAGGTGGCACCGGGATGAACCTTACTAGAAGTCCTTGATAATGGGAAGCAAATAAATGTCTCCTGCAGACGGTTGGCGGCACAATAACTATCCGGCCGCGCGGTTAGCACTTGTAAACCGAAGGCAAATATATTACCTTACCTACATTAAATTCAAAGCCAAACACCATCATCGACATGAGGGGGAGTCGTGAACGAGACGCTCAACAGCAAAGACCGGAAACTCCTTTTAGAGCTGGCCCGTGAAGCCATAACCTCAGCCGTCCTGACCGGCCCACTCCCGGCATCCGAGGTGACTGCGGCAGAGCTGCTCGGGCGGCAGGGATGCTTTGTCACCATCAAACTGAACGGGACGCTCAGGGGGTGCATCGGCAACTTCCATTCGGAGAAGCCGCTCTACCAGCTGGTGCAGGAGATGGCCGTATCGGCTGCGACCCGCGATCCGCGCTTCTACCCGATGAAGGAGGAGGACCTGGACGGCTTCGAGCTGGAGATATCGGTCCTCTCCCCACTTACCAAGATCTCGGGTCCGGAGGAGGTGGTGGTCGGGACTCACGGCCTGTACCTGGAGAAGAACTTCTCCCGTGGCGTGCTGCTGCCTCAGGTAGCGGTCGAGCAGGGGTGGAGCAGGGAAGTCTTCCTGAACCAGACGGCGCTCAAGGCGGGACTCAAGAGGGACGACTGGAAAGAGGGGGCGGACCTCTACGTGTTCACCGCCCAGGTCTTCGGGGAGGACAGCCCGTCGGAGGCGGCTGCCATAAGATAAGGAGAGTTTCCCCTGCCGGCCCGACCATTCACCCTGTTTCGGCTTGATCCACCCGATCGCCCGCGCCATTTTGGCACGGGCGCTTGCATTTCCAGGCGGCCCGCATCGGCCGGCGGGATGACGGCTCCACCAGGGTGACAGCCGGCGCCGAGGGCGGTGCGGCATTCCGGCCGGGCCAAGGCTGAAGGCAAAAAAAAGGGGGGGGGCGCATCCAGCGCCCCCCCCCCCTTCTTTTACTGTCAAAAACTACTACATCTTCCTGCCGCCTTCTGCAGCCCACTTCTCGAGCATGTCGGTGGTGACGGATTTCGGACGCTCGATCGCGTAGCCCAGACCGCGGTCCCAGGTGATGTTCGCCATGCAGCCAAGTGCACGACCTACGCCGAACAGGACGGTGTAGAAGTCCCACTCCTTCAGGCCGTAGTACCACTGGATGACGCCCGACTGTGCGTCGACGTTCGGCCAGGGGTTCTTGGTCTTGCCGTGCTCGGTGAGAACGCCGGGGGCGGTCTCGAAGATCATGGCGACCAGTTTGAACAGCGGATCGTCCTTGAGGCCCGGGGTCTTCAGGCAGAATTCACGCTGAGCCATGTAGCGCGGGTCGGTCTTCCTGAGTACGGCGTGGCCGTAACCCGGGACAACCTGGCCGGCGTTGAGGGTATCCCAAAGCGCCTTGGTGACGTTCTCTTTGGTCGCCTCGGCGCCGCCGAGCTTCTTCTGGAACTCCATGATCCAGCCGAGCACTTCCTGGTTTGCCAGGCCGTGCAGCGGGCCTGCCAGACCGTTCAGGCCTGCCGAGTAGGCGTAGTACGGATCGGAGAGAGCGGAATGCACGAGGTGCGTGGTGTGGGCCGAAACGTTGCCGGACTCGTGGTCGGAGTGCAGGATGAAGTACATCCTGGCGACGTCCTTGTACTGCTCGCTCTGGCCGATCATGTGGGCGAAGTTGGCACCCATGTCGAGGGTCGGATCGATGGCGATCTGCTTGTCGCCGCGGTACTTGAGGTTGTAGATGAAGGCGGCGAGGACCGGGATACGGGCCACGATGTCGCTGGCATCTTCGTAAACGTACTCCCAGGCGTCCATCTTGTTGAACTTGCCGGAGCTGTAGAAGCCGGCGAACTTGGAGTCCTTCTGCATGGCCAGGATGCCGCAGGAGAGCATCACCATCGGGTGGCTGTCCCTCGGGAGGGCGCGCACGGCCTGGTAGACGTACTCGGGGACTGCCTGGCGGGTCTTGAACTCGGCCTCGACGGCGGTAACCTGCTCTGCGGTCGGGACATCACCGGTCAGCAGGAAGTACCAGAAGGACTCGACGGTCGGATACTCCGAGCCGGCTGCCTTGGGGAGCGCCTCGAAGGTCTCCGGGATGGTCTTGCCCCTAAACCGGATCCCTTCCTGCGGGTCGAGGTAGGAGATGTCGGTGACGAGGCTCCTGATGTCACGGGCGCCGCCGATGCACTGGCCGATGTCCACCTTGTCGATGATCACGGAGCCAAACTCCTTGGTCAGTCGGGTGATGCGGGGGCGGTGGGCTTGAATCTTCTCCAACAGTTTGTCTTTGAGTTGCGTCATGTGTCGGATCTCCTTTTTTGTTGGGGTTAGATACACATTGAAGACTTCACGATCGAATCTGCCACCTGTTCGACACCAGACCGGTCCGAACTGCAGCCTCGGCCGGGGTTGCGCTCTTGGAAAGTATACTGTATACAAAAATTTTTCAAATGTATACCATTGCCTTCCTGCAATTTCAATATAAAAAAATCGCGTTTTAATATTTTGATTACATTTTTTAACGTCCTAGAGAACCACCAGCTCCCGGCATGAGAAGGTGAGCCGCTTAAGCCCCTGTTCGGTAAGGTAAAAGGTATCCTCAATCCCCACCGCCCCCTCCCCGGCAAACACCAGTTTCGGCTCGAAGGCGAACACCATCCCGGGCTCCAGTCTCTCCTCATGAAACCCCCTGGCGATGAACGGGTACTCATCAATCTCGATGCCGATGCCGTGCCCGATGAACGGGACCTGGGAGCCGGCTCCCCCCATGAAGTTCTCGGCGTAGCCAAGCTCTCCGGCCAGCGCGAGGCAGGCGTCGTAGATGCTCCCCCAGGTGGGGCGCCTCTCGGCCAGCTCCATCATGAGCGCCTCGATGCGCAGCATGTCGTCGTAGCCCCGCCGCAACCGGTCCGAGAGCCCTCCTATGGCGAAGATCCTGGTCTGGTCCACCATGTAGCCGTCGAAGCAGCTGGCGAAATCGACCACGATCGGCTCGTTGCGGCCGATCCTGTTGTAGCTCGCCCCGTGACCGAAGGCGGGGGTGAGCCCCATCCCTCCCAGCGGGGTATTGGTACAGGCCGGGGCGGCGGAGTCCGGGCCGGCGAGGATCTGGCCGCAGGCGAGCTCCCCGTTGAAGGCGCGCATCCTGAGATAGCCCTGGTGCCCCTCAAGGCGCGACAGCTGCTCGAGTTCCGCCGCGAGCTCCAGCTCGCTCATCCCCTCCCGTATCACCTGGGCGGCGCGGCGGTACACCTTGTCCGCCTGGTCGGCCGCGTCCTGCAGGATGTGGATCTCGTAGTGGCTCTTGATCATGCGGACCCGCCGGATCAGCGGCGAGGCGTCCAGGAGATGCGCGTCGGGATAAAGGGAGAGGTATTTCCGGTACAGGTTGACCGGCAGGACGTCGAGTTCCAGGCCGATCCTTTTCGGGACCGGATGCCCCTGCCCGGCCATGATGCCCGGGAGGTCGCTCAGCGAGGAGAAGGGTATCACCTGGGCCAGCCCGCTTTCCATGCGGGCGCGCAGGAAATCCCGGCGCACCAGGTAAACGGGATCCCCAGAGGCGGGGACGTAGAGGCAGCCGGTCTGCACGGTACCGGTGAAGTAGAAAAGATCGGCGTTTTGCAGCATGATCACCGCATCGAGACCCGCGCCGGCCATCTCCAGCTGCAGTTTGCGGTAGCGGTATTCCAGTTCGTTCTTCGGCGTGAGCCGCATGTCCCCTCCTGTCCCTTTCCTCATGAATTTTTGTCAGGAAAGGGAGCAGGAAAGATAGCGCACTCTGCGGCGCCCGTCAACAGGCCGGCTCACCGCGCCATCAAGGGAGGGGAAAAGACCGGCGCGAGAATGGTACTGGATCCGCCTCATATTGTCCCCTCCCCCGGAGGGTCCCGGAGGGGGAGGGCTAGGGAGGGGGAGCTCGGTCCGTTCTTCGCAGAAGCCGCTCTCTTCCCCCCTCGCTCTCCTCCCCCCACCGGGGGGAGGAGAGCGAGCGAGTGGCTAGCCAAGTTGAACTTTGTCTCCGACAGGGCGCTACCCCTCCCCCTAGACCGCTCCCTCCAGTTGGAGCTCGCGTATCGCCATCTCGCGCAGCTTGAACTTCTGGATCTTGCCGCTTGCGGTCATCGGGTAGCAGTCGACGAAACGGACGTACCTGGGGATCTTGTAGTTGGCGATCTTGCCGCGGCAGAAATCCTGCACCTGCTCTTCGGTCAGAACGCACCCCCCCTTGAGCACGATGGCCGCCATGACCTGCTCGCCGTACTTGCGGTCCGGGACGCCGTAGACCTGGATGTCCGAGATGTCCGGGTGGGTGTAGAGGAACTCCTCGATCTCGCGCGGGTAGATGTTCTCCCCGCCGCGGATGATCATGTTCTTGATCCTGCCGGTGATCTTGCAGTAGCCGTTTTCGTCCATGACGGCGAGGTCTCCGGTATGGAGCCACCCCTCGGGGTCGATCGCCTTGGCACTCTCCTCCGGCATCTTGTAGTATCCCTTCATCACCAGGTACCCCCGGGTGCAGAGCTCCCCCTGCTTGCCGGGGGGAAGCTCGGCGCCCGTTTCGATGTCGACGATCTTCAGTTCCACGTTGGGGAGCACCTTGCCGACCGTGGAGACCTTCAGTTCCAGGGGATCGTCGGTGCGGGTCTGGGTGATCACCGGAGAGGACTCGGTCTGTCCGTAGGCTATGGTGATCTCGCTTGCGTGCATGTCGCGGATCACCCGGCGCATCACCTCGATGGGGCAGTTGGAGCCGGCCATGATCCCGGTCCGAAGCGAGGTGAGGTCGAAACTGCCGAAGCCGGGATGCTCCAGCTCGGCGATGAACATGGTCGGCACGCCGTGGACCGCGGTGCAGCGCTCCTTTTCGATGGCCTGCAGCACCTTCAGGGGATCGAAGATCTCCACCGGGACCATGGTGGCGCCGTGGGTGACGCACGCCATGACCCCCAGCACGCAGCCGAAGCAGTGGAAGAAGGGGACCGGGATGCAGAGGCGGTCCCGTTCGGTGAAGCGCATGCACTCCCCGATGTTGAAGCCGTTGTTCACCACGTTGAAGTGGGTCAGCATCACCCCTTTGGGAAAGCCCGTGGTGCCGGAGGTGTACTGCATGTTGATCACCTCGTGCGCCGAGAGCCCGCTCTCAACAGCCGAGAGTTCCGCGTCGGAGAGATCCTGCCCCATCTCGACCATCCGGTCGAAGTTGAACATGCCGGCGGGCGCCCCCTCTCCCAGGAAGACCACGTTCTTCAAAAACGGGAGCTTCGCGCTGGCAAGCTCCCCGGGGCTGCCTTGGGCGAGTTCCGGGACCACCTCGGCGACCGTCTCGACATAGTCGGTGTCCTTGAACCCCTGCACCAGGAAGAGCGTACTGGAGTCGGACTGCTTCAAGACATATTCCAGCTCGGCGGATTTATAGCTCGTGTTCACCGTCACCAGAACGGCGCCTATCTTCGCCGTGGCGAACTGAAGCAGCACCCATTCCGGGACGTTATAGGCCCAGATCGAGACGTGGTCACCCTTTTTCACCCCCAGGCGAAGCAGCCCCTTCGCCACCTGGCGGCAGCGCTCGTTGAACTCGCGATAGCTGTAGCGCAATCCCCGCTCGACGTAAACCAGCGCCTCATGATCCGGAAACCTCCCGGCGATATGGTCCAGCAGCGCGCCAACGGTGAAATCGATCTGTTGCGACATAGGTTGTCCCCCCCTGTTTCACATCACCAAACGTTTCGTCATTGAAAAATCAACTGGTTGAAATCAAAGGCATTTATCAATTATCACAGCGTCTGCGGCATGTCAAGATTTATGGGTTCTCAGAGACGGCTCCATCAACCGCTTGACATCCCGTTAAAAGCCTTGTCAACGGAACTCCCTTAATCTATATAATGGAGGCGCGGCTTCGCCCGGCCCGGCGCCGGGTGACGTTGCGGCAGAACCATTGCGGCAGGAGGGTCGGCCATTTTTTTCAAAGAAAAGGGTTGACAGGAATTCTGCCAGCAGTTCCAGCACTTGCACTAACCCTTCGACATCGTTACTGTTTTATTCCAAACAGCGTTACGATAATACTGCATATTTTTTAGGCAATCCGCTAATCTTACCAATATGAAAGCGCTTTTGACGCAGATCCACACTTTATCCACAGCGCTTTCCACAAAGCGTGTGGACCGGGCGGGATTTCCCGGTTTTTCTCTGCAAATACCTGCAGTTAAGCTAAGGGCCGGGCCCGGGCCGGAACCTCATGAGGATTACGGGATGCAAACGGTACTGATTATAGAGGATGAAAAAGACCTGGCAGAATTGATCTCTTTCCACCTGGAAAAGGAGGGCTTCAGGGCGCTGATCGCGGCCGACGGCGTCTCCGGCCTGAACGAGGCGCGCAGCGCCCAGCCCGACCTGATCCTGCTCGACCTGATGCTGCCGGGGATGATGGGGACCGAGCTCTGCAGGCTTTTGAAAGGCGGCGAGCGGACCGCCGCAATTCCGGTCATCATGCTGACCGCCAAGGGGGAGGAGATCGACCGGGTGGTGGGGTTCGAGATGGGGGCCGATGACTACGTGGTGAAACCGTTCTCGACCCGGGAGCTGATGCTGCGGGTGCGGGCGGTGCTCAGAAGAAGCGCCGAGCAGGCGCCGAAGGGGGCCACCATCTCCCTGGGGGTCCTGGAGATCGACACCGAGCGGCATCTGGTCAGGGTTTCGGGAGACGAGGTGCTGCTCACCTCGACGGAATACAAGCTCCTGATGAACCTGGCAGAGAGGACCGGCCGGGTGCAGAGCAGGGAACTGCTGCTGCAAAACGTCTGGGGCTATAACTATTTCGGCGACAGCCGCACCGTCGATACCCACCTGACCAGGCTGCGCACCAAGCTCGGTGCCGCGGGCGACATGATCAAGACGGTGCGCGGCTTCGGTTACAAGATGGAACAGCCATGACCAGGAGCTTCCGCTGGAGATTGATGGCCTCCTACCTGCTGCTGGTGCTGATTCTCGGTGCCGGGCTCTACGGCTACCTCTCCATCAACCTGGAGCATTCCATGACCTCCGGGAGCCTGGCACACCTGCAGGACGAGGCGCGCGTCGCCTCGCTGATGGCATCCAAGGAGATCCGGGAGCTGAGAAAGGACGCCCCCGCCCTGACCGCGTCGCTTTCCAGGGCGATCCGGGCCAGGGTCAGCGTCATTGCCGGCAACGGCGAGGTGGTGGCAGACTCGGAGCTGGCAGCGACTGAACTGGCAAAGCTGGAAAACCACGGCAATCGGCCGGAGGTACGGCAGGCATTGAAAGACGGCATGGGTAGCGCGATCCGCTATTCCGCCACCCTGCAAACGGACATGCTCTATGTTGCGGCACCGTTCGGAGGCGATGCGGTGATCCGGCTGGCGCTGCCGCTGTCGGGCCTCGAACTGGCGAAGCAGCGGCTTCAGAGGAGCCTGGCGGCCGCCCTGGCCGTGGGGGTGCTGGCATCGCTGCTGCTCTCCTACATCCTCTCCAACGTGATCTCCCGCAACCTGAGAACCATGGCAGCCGGCGCGGCCCGCATCGGACGGGGGGAGTTCGGCACCCGGATACCGGTACTGAGTTCCGATGAGCTCGGGGAGCTCGCCCAGGTCATGAACGATATGACGGAGAGGATCGAGCAGCAGCTGGAGCGGATCTCCTCCGAGAAAAACCGGCTCGACGTGATCCTGAAGGGGATGGGCGAGGGGGTGATGGTGACCGACCAAAGCGGGGTGATCACCCTGGTGAACCCCGCTTTCTGCGCCATGTTCGGCACCGGAGCCCAAGTGCAGGGGAGGCAGCTTCTGGAGATCAGCCGTCATCCCGATCTCTACGCGGCCTGCCGCGAGGTGCTCTCCGAGCGGCACGAGCGGCGCCAGGAGATCCACCTTCCCGGCGGGCAGGCAACCCTGGTGCACTGGGTACCTCTGATAGAAGGAGTGGCGCTGCGCGGCGTGGTCGCGGTCTTCCACGACATCACCGCCCTGAAGCAGGTGGAGAGGATCCGCCGCGATTTCGTGGCCAACGTCTCTCATGAACTGAGGACGCCTATCACCGTGATCAAGGGATACACGGAGACGCTCCTCTCCGGCGACCTGGCGGACGACCCGCAGCGCAGGGAGCGTTTTTTGGGGATCATCCAGAATCACGCGGAGCGGCTCTCCAGCCTGGTGCGGGACCTTCTGACCCTCTCCGAGCTGGAATCCGGGGAGGTCGGGATGCAGCCGCAAAACCTCCAGCTGGAAGACGCGGTCAGGCAGGCGTTGCTGCTCGTGGGGCAGAGGGGGGAGGATAAGGGGATCACCATGGAGTGGCTCGGCGCAACTGGCGCGGGCTCGGTACGAGCGGACCGCAGCCGGCTGGACCAGGTCCTGATAAACCTGCTGGACAACGCGGTCAAGTACAGCGGCCAGGGAGGGAAGGTCACCGTCGAGGCGGCCGAGGCAGGCGAGATGGTGCGGGTCTGCGTGCGGGACAGCGGCATCGGCATCCCGAGCAAGGATCTGCCGCGCCTGTTCGAGCGTTTCTACCGGGTGGACGAGGCGAGAAGCCGCGACCGCGGCGGTACCGGGCTTGGGCTCTCCATCGTGAAGCACATCGTGCAGGCGCACGGCGGCAGCGTCCATGTCGAGAGCACGCCCGGCAAGGGGTCGGCGTTCTGCTTCACCCTGCCGAAGGGAGCGGCGTAAGAAAGCGATAGCCAAATTTGATGAGGATCGAGGCCGGCGCGGTTATCAAGTGATATCCGCGCCGGTTTTTTGCGGCCGAAGGGCGACAGGCGGCGCATTCCCCCCTCTCCATGAACCGAAACGACTTTATCTTCTCCATAATTCTACTTTGTCACATTACCACCTTGCCCCCATCCCCACCCTAACCCTCCCCTTGAAGGGGAGGGGATTTTAAGGCTCCTCCCCCTTCAAGGGGGAGGCTGGGAGGGGGATGGGGGGAGGATGACGGCGTTGTGCTGTAATCTGACAAAGTAGAAATAAGCGGCAGCGACTTTATCTTCTCCATCAACGGCAGCGACTTTACCTTCTCCAGAAACGGCAGCGACTCCCCCCCCTCCCTTGATGGGAGGGGGGGGAGGGTGAAGCTTATGCGAGCTTTTCACCCTCTCCCCAACCCTCTCCCATCAAGGGAGAGGGGGCTTTTGCAGCTGCACGAAACTAGCACTGACCTTAACTTAACCCGATTAGCGCTGATCTTCCGCCGTTCAGGTTCCTCCCCCTTCAAGGGGGAGGTCAGGAGGGGATGGGGGATGATTTTGCGCCGGAACTACCCCATCCCCACCCCACCCTCCCCTTGAAGGGGAGGGAGTTTTTGCCGCGGAAGATCGGCACCAATCAGGTAACTTAATGGCAGTGGGGGCTGGGGGAGGGTGCCGGCTGCCCCGGCGAAATCGACGGTTCCGGCCAGCGCGCGGCCCCAGAGCGGCGCCGTCACATTCTGATATAATCTGTCGGTTCACCAAAACTTACCGAAACCGTAACAGGATCGTAACATTCGGCAGGCATCTTGTGATGCAGGTCACGATCTCGTGATGCAGATCTGTTTCTCAAAGATAAGGAGAGCACCCATGTTGAAGAACATCCGGAAAACCTTGCTGGCCCTGATAGCGCTGGCAACCTTTACTGCGGCGGCGAGCGCGCAGGCGGAGATCCTGATCAACGGAGCCGGCGCCACCTTCCCCTTCCCGCTCTATTCCAAATGGTTCTCGGAGTATGCCAAGATCGACCCGAGCGTCAAGTTCAACTATCAGTCGATAGGCTCCGGCGGCGGCATCAAGCAGATCACGGCGCAGACCGTGGACTTCGGCGCGAGCGACAAGTTTCTGAGCGACCAGGAACTGGCGGCGGCACCCGGCAAGCTGCTCCACATTCCTACGGTGATGGGTGCGGTCGTGGTGACCTACAACCTCCCCGGCGTGGCCAAGGGCGTGAAACTCACCCCCGAAGTGCTGGCGCAGATCTACCAGGGGAAGATCACCTCCTGGAACGACCCCAGAATCGTCAAGGAGAACGCTGCGCTGAAACTCCCCAACAAGCCGATCATCGTGGTGCACAGGTCCGACGGCAGCGGCACCACCAGCATCTTCACCGACTACCTGAGCGCTGTGAGCCCCGAGTGGGCCAAGAATGTCGGCAAGGGGGCTTCGGTCAAGTGGCCGGTCGGTCTGGGCGGCAAGGGGAACGAGGGGGTGGCCGGGCAGATCAAGACGACCCCCTTTACCATCGGTTACGTGGAACTGGCCTATGCCTTCGAAAACAAGCTCCCCTACGCCTTCATCAAGAACAGCGCCGGGCACTTCGTGGAACCCTCCATCGACTCGACCTCCGCGGCCGCAGCCGGTGCCAGCAGGTCGATGCCGGCGGACTACCGGATCTCGCTGGTGAACCAGCCGGGCAAAAACGCCTACCCGATTGTCGGCTTCACCTGGCTCCTCGTGTACCAGGAGCAAAAAGACAAGGTGAAGGGGAAGAAACTGGTCGAGTTCCTGAACTGGGAGCTTAGGCAGGGGCAGAAGATGGCGGCAAAGATGCTCTACGCCCCGCTTCCGGCAAACGTGGCCAAGATGGTCGAGAAGACCATCAAGACCATCAAGTAATAGCGGTTTGCTTGTTGACTTAAAGTAGGGGCGGATAACCCATCCGCCCCTTACTTGCGCCCCTACGGTGAACACGCCTGAAACCGGAATGAAATCCCACATTGAGGTAGCTCAAGTGCAGCAAGATGACGTATCAACCATTTCCGCGCCGGACCCGGAGAGGATTTTGCAGACTGCAACTAAAACCAATAATATCGAGACGGTAAAGAAGCTAAACGGCGATCTGCTGTTTCGGTACCTGACCACCTGCTTCGCCTTCAGCATTTTCGCGATCCTGGCGCTCATGATCGTCGAGATGACCAGCGAGAGCATGCCGTCGATCAAGGCGTTCGGCTGGAAGTTCATCAGCTCCAGCGACTGGGACGCGGTGCAGGAGGTGTTCGGGGCACTCCCCTACCTCTACGGATCGGTGGTATCATCCGTCCTCGCCCTGCTGCTCGCCACCCCCTTGAGCATCGGTGCCGCCGTCTTCATTACCGAAATCGCTCCCAAGCGCCTGGGGGGTATCATCGCACCGCTGGTCGAACTGCTGGCGGCGATCCCCTCGGTGATCTACGGCCTTTGGGGTGTGGTGGTCATGGCGCCCTGGCTCCAGTCCACGATCCAGCCCTTCCTGATCGAGCACTTCGGCTTTCTTCCCCTGTTCGAGGGCGCCCCGTACGGGGTGAGCATGCTCGCCGCGGTCTTCATCCTGATGATCATGGTGGTGCCGATCATCACCTCCATCACCAGGGAGGTGCTCCTCGCCGTGCCGCAAAGCCAGAAGGAGGCAGCCATTGCCCTGGGCGCCACCCGTTGGGAGATGATCAAGATGGCGATCCTCCCCTACGGCAAATCAGGCATCCTCGGGGCCGCCATCCTCGGGCTGGGGCGCGCCATCGGAGAGACCATGGCGGTCACCATGGTGATCGGCAACGCGCCGAACATCTCGATGTCGCTGCTCTCCCCCGCCTACACCATGCCGAGCGTCATCGCCAACGAGTTTGCCGAGACCACCTCGAAGCTGCACGCTTCCGCCCTGATGGAGATAGGGCTCATCCTTATGGTGGTTACCCTGATCATCAACGCCATGGCGAGGCTTCTCATCTGGAGCGTCACCAAGGGTACCGGCGGAGGTACGGTATGATGCAGAGCATGGCCTTTCGCAAGGCGAAGAACTACCTGATGACCTTCCTGATGCTGGCGGCGACCGCGGCGGTCCTGATTCCGCTCGGGCTGATCTTCTACCACATCGTGAAGATGGGGGTGAGTTCGCTCTCCCTGGACTTCTTCATCCATATCCCGAAGCCGACCGGCGAGGCGGGCGGCGGCATGGCGAACGGCATGGCCGGCTCGCTCATCATGATCGGCATGGCCTCACTGATCGGCCTCCCCATCGGGATCTTCGGCGCCATTTACCTGGCGGAGTACGGCGGAAGCAAGGTCTCCACGTCGATAAGATTTGCGGCCGACGTCCTGTCAGGCACCCCTTCCATCATCACGGGTATGGTCGCCTACACCCTGCTGGTCGTACCGATGAAAGGGTTTTCCGCCCTGGCCGGATCAGTGGCGCTTGCCATGATCATGATCCCGATCGTGCTGCGCACCACCGAGGAGCAGTTGAAGATGGTCCCGGGGTCGCTGCGCGAGGCATCGCTCGCCCTGGGCGTGCCGCTTTGGCGCACCAGCCTGAAGGTGACGCTCAGAAGCGCCCTGTCCGGGGTGCTGACCGGCATCCTGCTGGCTATCGCGAGGGTCGCGGGCGAGACCGCGCCGCTTTTGTTCACCGCCTTGGGCAATTCGTTCTGGAGCAAGAAGGTCACCGAACCGATGGCGGCGATCCCGCTGCAGATCTTCAACTTCGCCATCGCGCCCTATGAGGACTGGCACAGGCTTGCCTGGGCGGGCGCCCTGGTTCTCGTCTCCATGATGTTCTGCCTGAGCCTGACGGCCCGCTATTTCGGCAGGAGCAGGCATAGCGAATAAAGCAGGACACGGTGCCTCATCGCTACACGGCAGAGCGCATAAAAACAATGGCGATTAACCGGTGCCATCGAACCCGAAACTAGAACCGCGAAACGCGAAATTTAAAGAGGTTTGCATGACCAGCAAGGTACAACTGGAAGAGGTGAACATACATTTCGGCAAGAACCATGCGGTGAAAGACATCAGCATGGATTTTCCGGAAAACAGCGTCACCGCCATCATAGGCCCGTCGGGATGCGGCAAGTCTACGCTGCTTCGCTCCATCAACAGGATGCACGACCTGGTCCCCTCGGCACGGGTCACCGGCAAGATCCTGCTGGACGACGGCGACATCTACAACAGGACGGTCGATCCGGTCTCGATACGGCGCCGCGTCGGCATGGTGTTCCAGAAACCGAACCCTTTCCCGGCCATGTCGATCTACGATAACGTGGTGGCCGGCTACAAGCTGAACGGCCGCATGTCGAGGTCCGAGGCGGACGAGATCGTGGAGAGCTGCCTGAAGCGGGTGGCACTTTGGGACGAGGTGAAGGACCGCCTGAAGACCAACGCCATGACCCTCTCGGGAGGGCAGCAGCAGAGGCTCTGCATCGCGCGCACCATCGCCGTAAAGCCCGAGGTGATCCTGATGGACGAGCCTGCCTCCGCGCTCGACCCGATCTCCACCCTGAAGATCGAGGAACTGATCGAGGAGCTGAAGGAGCGATACACCATCATCATCGTCACTCACAACATGCAGCAGGCGGCCCGCGTCTCCGACTACACGGCCTTTCTGTACCTGGGTGAGTTGATCGAATGCGGCGAGACCAAGAAGATCTTCACCACGCCGGAGCAAAAGCAGACAGAGGATTACATCACGGGACGCTTCGGCTAACCTCGTTTCGCCCAAGACAAAAATATCGAGCAGATTTGTTGGAGTCATGTTAATTTGGACTCGCCTCACGTTACCTGGCGTCTCTGCGCCTTTGCGGCTTGCGTGACGGGAACTCTTCATCTGACTCTGGCAACCGGCTCTCGAAGGAACAAGCTGGCCAGCAGGTCGCTATCATAAGAATATGTCCGGGAGATCAACCTATGGAGAGAGAGCATTTCAGCAAGCAGTTCGACACGGAACTGAACGAGATAAGGGAAAAACTCCTGGAAATGGGAGGTAAAGTTGAGCTGATGATCGGCAACGCCATGCAGTCCCTGGTCGAGCGGGATACCGAGTTGGCCGAGCGGACCATTGCCTTCGACCACGAGATTAATCAGCTGGAGATGGAGATCGACGAGCGATGCCTGGAGGTTCTGGCCCGGCGTCAGCCGGCGGCGCGCGACCTGCGCTTCATCACCCTGGCGCTCAAGATCGTCACCGACCTGGAGCGGATCGGCGACCAGTGCGCCAACATCGCCAAGAGGTCGAAGGAGCTGAACCTGGAGCCTTCCCTGAAGCCGTACATCGACCTCCCCCGCATGGCGCAGGCGGCCTCCGACATGGTGAAGGAAGCGCTGGACGCCTTCGTGCGCGGCGACGACGCCCTGGCGATCAAGGTCTGCCAGGACGATCAGGTGGTTGATGACCTGAACGAGCAGATCCAGCGGGAACTGCTCACCTTCATGATGGGGGATCCGAGCACCATAAGCCGCGCCATCAAGATCAACCACGTCTCCAAGTGCCTGGAGCGGATCGCCGACCACGCCACCAACGTGGCCGAAATGGTGATCTTCATGGTGAAGGGGAAGGACATCCGGCACACCATCGCCTGAGCCATCCCGGAACAGTGGTAGCAGATCAAATCAAATCAAAAAGGGGCCACCTCGGTGCGCCCCTTTTGTTTACCTGATTAGCGATGATCTTCCGCTGTACGTCCATCCCCCTTCAAGGGGGAGGACAGGAGGGGGATGGAGTGTGCTCAGACGCAGACTCTACCCCATCCCCACCCCGACCCTCCCCTTGAAGGGGAGGGAGAGTTGTTGGTAGCGGAAGATTCACATCACTTCGTGGCAACTCCCTCACCCCTGCCCCTCTCCCGGAGGGCGAGGGGTTCTTTAAAGGCTGGGCCGATGCCGGCTGTCCGACACCACATTTCAAACCGTCTTGCGCCAACTCACCCTCTCCCTCCGGGAGCACTGCCATTAAGTTAAGCGGTGATTCCGTGAATCATGTAGGGTGGGCCGTGCCCACCATCAGGATGCGGTTGTGGTGGGCACGGCCCACCCTACCTCTCATTCCCTTAACTTAATGGCAGTGGGGTGGGGGGGCGGGTGAGGCTGGTACGAGCTTTTCACCCTCTCCCCAGCCCTCTCCCATCAAGGGAGAGGGGGCTTGTGCGGCATGCGGGAAATTAGCACTGACCTTAACTTAACGGCAGTGCCCTCCGGGAGAGGGTGATGAGTACCAATCAGGTTTCTCATTGGCCCCCGCTGCGGCTCAGGGCTGGCTGGCCCAGCCGCTTGTCCGCGGCTGCAGACAATATGCATATGGTAATCTTCATATCTATATGTTATGATCCCATCCGCAAAAGATGTCACATGAAGGGGAACCATCACCAAGGAGGGAACGGGAAATGAAACGGTTTATCATGGCAGCAGTTATCGGAGCGGCATCCCTGTCCGCGTTCACGGCATCGACCGGCAGCGCGGCCGCAGCGGAGCAAGTGGTCGAAGCAGGCGAGGTAACCAACGAGCAAATGGTGCAGTACTACAGCAAGGGAGCGTTCGGCAAAACCATCTGGGTCATAGACAGCCGTCCGGCCAACAAGTACAACACCGGCCACCTACCGGGGGCAATCAGCCTCCCCCTCGATGTGCTCAAGAAGGATCCCGCGACGGTCGAGAAACTGGCGATCCCCAAAACCGGCAAGGTGATTTTTTACTGTGCAGGAAGAGAGTGCACCCTTTCCGTCGATTCCGCTCGACTCTTCAAGGAGCTGGGCTATCCGGATTCGCTGGTGTATCGCAACGGAGTGCCCGGTTGGAACCAGAAGATGCAGCCGCTCTTGGCCGAAGAGCCGTTCCTCAAGAAGGGGAACGTGATCCTGATCGACACGGCGGTCGGCAAGGAGACCGTTGTCACGGCATCCAACAAAACCATTCAGATTTCCCTCGACGACCTGAAGGGGGATAAGGGGAAATCGCTCCTCGCCGCCCTGTCGAAAAATGCCCCGCTGGTAGTTATCGGGCGGGGCGAAATGGATAGCGTCAACTCCGTGCTGGAAGAGCTCCGCGACCTCGAATTTCGCAGACTCTCCTACTTTCCCTTGACTGCGTGGAAGGAGCAGTTGGCAGTCGCCCCTCCCCTCACCAAGGTGACCTGGGCTCATGTCTACGGGCCGGGACAGGTATCACCCAAGGCATTTGAAGCGGCAGTAGCTTCCGGGCAGTACATCCTGGACGTGCGTCCCGCCGCCGATTACGCCAGAGGGCATTTCAAGGGGGCGGTGAACATCCCTATCGAAGAGATGGAAAAGGAATACGTCAAGGTCCGAAAGGAGGGAGAGGTGTTCATCAGCTGCGCCACCGGGGCCAAGAGTCAGAAGGCATATGACATATTAAGCCGCAAGGGATACAGCAACCTGAGCTATCTCGATGCAGAGGTTTCCTGCAAGGGAGAGCTCTGCAGCATCAAGGAGTAGGAGCGACTTCACCCCCTGTCCTCTCCCGTCAAGGGCGGGGAGAGGGGGTGGGCACGGGCGCATGATTATTCCCCCTGCTCCCGCCCAAAAGGCCCCTTCCGCGTTACACGCCGTTGACCACGTTCTGCGGCGCTCCCGCGAGCCAGGCAGCGATGTTGCGGGCCGTGGTCGCCATCAGCCTGCGTCTGGCCGCCAGGGTGGCCCAGGCGACGTGCGGCGTGATGATGCAGTTTCTTGCGGTCAGAAGCGGGCTGTCGGAGGGAATCGGCTCCTGAACGGAGACGTCCAGCGCAGCACCCGCGATGGTCCCGCTGTTCAGGGCATCGGCCAGATCCTGCTCCTTTACCAGTGCACCCCTGGAGGTGTTGACGATAAGGGCGTGGGAGGGCATCAGCCCCAGGAGTGCTCGGTTCACCACCCCCTCATTCTGCGCCGTCAGCGGGCAGTGCAGGGAGACCACATCGGCCTTTTGGAAAAGCTCCTCCAGCGGGAGCCACTGGACCGGTATGCCGTCGGGGGCGGTGCGCTGCCTGGGATTGTGCGCGAGGATATCCATCCCGATGGCATGGGCGATGCTGGCCACCCTCCCCCCGATCCGCCCAAGCCCCACTATACCCAAGGATTTGCCGGAGAGCTCGGTCAAAGGCTCCGCGACCAGGGTGAAATCCAGGCAGCGCGACCATGCGCCCCGCTTTACCGCGGCATCGTAGAGCGCCACCCGGTTGGTCAGTTCCAGAAGCAGCGCGATGGCGTGCTGCGCCACGGAATCGCTGCCGTACTCGGGCACGTTAACTACCGGGATGCCGAGCTGGGCCGACTTCTCCAGATCCACCACGTTGTAACCGGTGGCGAGCACGCAGATGAGCCTCAGCTCGGGAAGCTCCGAGAGCGTCCGGGCGGAAAGCCGGGTCTTGTTGGTGAGCACGATCTGCGCGCCCGCACAACGCTCGGCGATCAGCTCGTCGGGGGTCCGATCGTGGACGACCAGTTCCCCGAAACGTGCCACTTCGTCCCAAGGGTTGTCCCCGGGGTTCAGCGTGTAGCCGTCAAGGACGACGATTTTCATAATGCCCCCTTTCGACCTAATCCAACGTTCTCTGCCACAAAAAGGCACAAAATGCACAAAATGAAGTTCCTCTTTAACAGCCTCACCTGGATTTAACGGACCACCGCACCGCCGGAGACTACGAACTTCACGGCCTCCTCCACGGTCATGCCGCTGTCATGCACTTCCGACTCCGGGAAGAAGAGCGCGAAACCCGAAGTGGGGTTGGGCATGGTCGGGATATAGACCACGATCAGCTTCTCGCCGTCGCGCTCCACCTCCGAGGTGACGAATCCTACGGCCCGTACGCCGGCCCTGGGCCACTCCACGAAGACCGCCCTCCGGTAGGAGCTCTTCCCCTCCTTGAACACCTGGGTCAGCTGTTTGCTGGAGCTGTAGATCGAGTTGACCAGCGGGATCCTGGAGACCAGGGCGTCCCACCATCTGATGAGCCGGGTTCCCATCACGTTGGTGGCGAGCAACCCGGAGAGGTAGATGACGACGAAGCCGGTGAGCATTCCGAGGCCGGGAATGTGGGACTGCCTGTGGATGAAGACGCTCAAAAGCGAGTCAAGGTACGAGCCGAGGATGCCGTCGGCGAAGTTGAACAGGAACTTCAGGATGAATATGGTTATACCGATCGGTACCACCACGAAAAGGCCGGTGATGAACCTCCCCTTCAGGTGCTTGACAAATGCCTCCATTGCCCCTCCTCTGCGATGTTCGAATGCGTTATGCTGCCTCAGAGCAGGCGCAAAGTCAACGATTACCCGCCCGGCGCCGCTCTCCTGTGAACACTGCCCAGTTAAGTACGGGTTCGGGGGTGGTTGTGGTGCTGATATTCCGCTGCAAAAGCTCCCTCCCCTTCAAGGGGAGGGAGGATGGGGGATCACTGCCGTTAAGTTAAGGAGCTGACGTGTAGGGTGGGCCCCGCCCACCAAACCTCAACCGACGGTGGGCTAGGCCCACCCTACGTGATCTGCTTGGCGCCACCTGTCAACTTAATGGCAGGGGGGGTGGGATGGGGTAGAGTTTCCGAGCGATAGCAGTTGACAACGGGGCGCGCAAAACTTACATTACCTGATTGCTGCATTTCCACCCGATATCCCTTTAAAAGGCCCGGCACATGACCAGAAAACGTATCGCCATCGCGGCTGCCGTCTCCCTTGCAATTATCTTCCTGCTCCTCGTCCCGATACTCGACAAGGTTGGCAGAGCCGCCAGAAGCGATGCGGAATACCTGCGCATGTTCCAGGAGGTGGTCGGCATCATCAAGAAGAGCCACGTGGACCAGGTCGACGACAAGAAGCTCATGACCGGCGCCATCAACGGGATGCTGGCGGCACTCGACCCGCACAGCACCTACCTGCCGGCAACGGACTACGCCGAGATGAAGGTCCACATGGCCGGCGCCTTCGGCGGCCTCGGCATAGAGCTCGGCTCGCGGGAAGGAAAGCTCATGGTGAACGCCCCCATTGAGGACACCCCGGCCTTCAGGGCGGGGATACTCGCCGGGGACCATATCTGGAGGATCGACGGCAAGCCGACCCGCGGGGTCTCCATGAACGACTGCGTAAGCCGGATGCGCGGCACGCCCGGCACCTCGGTGACGCTGGGCATCCTGAGGGAGGGGGCTGCGGCACCGCTCTCCTTCCGGCTGGTAAGGGCGGTGATCAAGACCAAGAGCCTCAAGGCAAGACTTTTGGAACCGGGATACGGCTACGTGAAGATCGCGGAATTCCAGGAGCGCACCGGTGAGGACTTCGAGCGGGCTCTGAAGACGCTCGCCGCGGATAACGGCGCCCCGCTCTCCGGGCTGATCCTGGACCTGCGCTACAACCCGGGCGGGCTCGTGGACCAGGCGTTCCGGGTGGCCGACCGCTTCATCGGGGAGGGGCTCTCCAACGGGCTGATCGTCACGACCAAGGGACGCGATCCCTCGTCGGAGCGGAGCATGACCGCCATAATCGGCCAGAAAGAGCCGCGCTATCCGATGGTCGTGCTGATAAACGGCGGCAGCGCCAGCGCCTCCGAAATCGTGGCGGGTGCGCTCCAGGACCACAAAAGGGCCGTCATCATGGGGACCCAGAGCTTCGGCAAGGGGAGCGTGCAATCTGTGATGAACCTTGCCAACGGCGACGGGCTCAAGCTCACCACCGCCCGCTACTATACGCCCAGCGGCCGCTCGATCCAGGCAAAAGGGATCACCCCGGACATTGAGGTCGAGTTCGTCAAGAAGCCCGCCGCAACCGCCAAGGAGAAAATGCCCGAGATCCGGGAGCAGGACCTGGACGGTCATATGGAGGGAGAACCCGCCCCGACGGTGCCCCCAAAGTACCACCAGGACGACATGAACCAGATGCCCCCTTTGAAACCCAACCATCTCAAGGCCCCAGGGAACCACAAGGACGCAGGGGATCCCAAGGAGAGCGGGGACGGCAGGGATCCGAAGGACCCCAAGGAGAGTAAAGAGGCCAAGGAGCAGGAGATGCTGCAAAGGGATAATCAGCTCGCCCGGGCGCTCGACCTTTTAAAGGGTGTCAACCTGCTGAGCGCGGGCGGGAAGCGTTGACCCGGGACCGGGTTTCGATGAAGTTCGGCAAGCGGCATAACCTGCTCGTGATACTCGGGGCGACCGCGTCGGGGAAGACCAGACTCGGGGTGGAGCTCGCCAGGAGGCTGCAGGGCGAAATCATCTCCGCAGACTCCCGCCAGGTCTACCGCGGCATGGATATCGGCACCGGGAAGGACCTGCACGAGTACCAGGGGATCCCCTACCACCTGATCGACGTGGCTCCCCCGGGCCGCGAATTCAACCTCTTCGAGTTCCAGCGTCTCTTCCTGGCCTCCTTCTCCGAGATCTCCAGCCGCGGCCCCCTGCCGGTCCTGGTCGGGGGGAGCGGCATGTATCTCGACTGCGTGCTACGGGGCTATCGTCTGACCGAGGTCCCGGAAAACCCCGGGCTGCGCTGCGAGCTTGCCTCGCTTTCCATGGACGAGATGTCGCACCGGCTGACCCTGGCCAACCCGAAACTCCACAACCGCACCGACCTGACGGAGCGCGCCCGGCTGACACGGGCGATCGAGATCGCCGAGTTCCAGGGGGAAGAAAGCGAGCCGTGGCCAGAGATTGCGGCGCTCACCCTCGGCATCAGGTGGGAGCGCGGCGCCCTGAGGGAGCGCATCACCAACAGGCTGAAGGAGCGCCTGGCGGCCGGGATGATCGAGGAGGTGGAGCGGTTGCACGCCCTGGGGACATCGTGGGATCAGCTGGAATTCTACGGGCTGGAATACCGGTACCTGGCGCGTCATCTGAAGGGGGAGCTGTCGCGAAACGACATGTTCCAGAAGCTGAACAGCGCCATCCACGACTTCGCCAAGAAACAGGAAAACTGGTTCAAGAGGATGCAAAGCCACGGCACGCCGATCCACTGGGTGGACGGCGCCGGGGATCCGCTCTCCGAAGCGCTCGACATCATCGGTGGACTAAAGGAGCGGCCACCTTCCACAAACTCTCCCTCGCCCTCCGGGGGCACTGCATTAAGTTAAGGGAGTGAGAGGTAGGGTGGGCCGTGCCCACCACAACCGCATCCTGATGGTGGGCACGGCCCACCCTACATGATTCACGGCATCACCGCTTAACTTAAGGGCAGCGCCCTCCAGGCGAGGGGATATTTCGGAGCACGATGAAAAAAGAGCAGCTGGCAAGCTACCTGGCGGGACGGGGCATCACCTCCCCCTGGCGACTGGAGGGTGAACCGGGCCACGGTTTTGACGGCTGCGTCGTGATCCCGGCGCTGGGAGAGTCGGAGCGGCTTTTCGGCACGCTCGCCTCCCTCGCCGCCAACCCGGCGCGACTGCTGGCCCGCTTTCTCGTGGTCGTGGTGGTAAACCACCGGGAGGACGCGCCGGAGACGGAGAAGCGCGACAACGCGGAGACTCTTGCGCGCCTGAAGCTTCTGGAGACGCCGCTCAGGCTCGCCTTTGTCGATGCGGCAAGCGACGGAGTCGAGCTAGGCGCCAAAACGGGGGGGGTCGGCCTTGCCCGCAGGATCGGGATGGATCTCGCGCTGCCACGCCTGGAGGGAAACGGGATCATGGTCTGCCTGGACGCGGACACCCTGGTTGAGCCCGACTACCTGCAGGCGATAACCAGCCACTTCAAAAACTGCGGCGCGGGTGGCGCGGTGATCCCTTTTTGCCACCAGCAAGGCGCCACCCCCGCCGAGGAGCGGGCCATCCTGCTCTACGAACTTTTCTTGCGCCACTACGTGCTGGGCCTTACGCAGGCGGGGTCGCCCTACGGCTTCCACTGCGTCGGCAGCGCCATGGCCTGCACGGCCCGGGCCTATCTGAAAATGGGAGGGATGAACAGCCGCCGCGCCGGCGAGGACTTCTATTTCCTGCAGCAGTTGCAAAGGACCGCAGGCATCGCGCAGATCAGCGGCACCACCGTGCGCCCCTCGGCCCGAAGCTCGCACCGGGTCCCCTTTGGGACCGGGAAGAGCATCTCCCGCATCCTGGCGGAGGGCGAGGAGTCGCAAACCTTCTACAGGATCGAGTGTTTCCGCATCCTGGGCCAGTGGCTGAGCCTTGTGGAGCGGGAAGCGGCGCTTTCGGCGCAGGAACTCCTGGCGGCCGGCGCTGCGCTGCACCCGCAGCTCGCGGCGTACCTGTCGCAGGCTGGATTCGAACGGGTCTGGGAGCGGCTGCGGGAAAACTCGAAGGGGCCGGACGGCTTGAGGAGCGCCTTCCATGGCTGGTTCGACGCCCTGAAAACGGTGCGCCTCGTGCACCACCTGTCGCTTAGCTATCCGAGGTGCCGGGCCGGCGAATCGATCCCTGCGCTGCTGCAGTTTTGCGGCGCGGCGCCTGCGCATGGTGAATCGGCGCAGCTCCAGATGCTGCGCGCCATGCAGAACGCTTCAGAATAGTAATTGAGGTAATCGGTGCAGAACGCTGTCACATAATAATTGACGTAACCGGTGCGGGTATGCTACCACAAAAGCGGACGGTTCCGCGCAGCATGGCCCCGCCGTACCTGAAACCAGGGGAGGTACCGATGTTTCCAAGACTGAAATCGGACATACAGGCGGTCTTCGACAGAGATCCGGCGGCAAGAAGCATGCTCGAGGTGATCTTCTGTTACCCTGGACTGCACGCGGTTTGGTTCCACAGGATCTCGCACTGGTTTTGGAAAAACGAACTCTGGTTCCTCGGTCGCTTCACATCCCACCTCGGCCGGTTCCTGACCGGCGTAGAGATACATCCGGGCGCCACCATCGGCAAGGGGTTCTTCATCGACCACGGCATGGGGGTGGTGATCGGGGAAACGGCCGAGATCGGCGAGAACGTCACCCTGTACCACGGCGTCACCCTGGGCGGGGTAAGCTGGGAGAAGGTGAAACGCCACCCCACCCTGATGGACAACGTGGTGATCGGCTCCGGCGCCAAGATCCTCGGCCCCTTCACAGTCGGAAAGGACAGCAAGGTCGGCTCCAATTCGGTGGTGGTCAAGGAAGTCCCCCCCAACTCCACCGTGGTCGGCATCCCCGGCAGGGTGGTGATGGGGACCGAGAAACCGCAGGAGCGCATGGACCTTGAGCACGGCAAGATGCCGGACCCCGAGGCAAAGGCGATATCGTGCCTGTTCGACCAGATCCGCGAGTTGGAGAGAAAATACAACACGCTGGCTGCGGACCACGAAATGCTGAAAAAGAAGATCGGGTAAACAGATAGGGCTTGACGAAGAGCCTTACCGCAGAGGACTCAGAGGATCTCCAAGCCCCCCCTTTTTCAAAGGGGGGAGCAATATACAATTACCTACACTACCGCTGCTACCGCCGCTTCACTCCCGCCAGCAAAGGATCTCCACGTAACACCATGACCAAAAGAATCGCAATCACCACACTCGGCTGCAAGATAAACCAGTTCGAATCGGCCGCCATGACGGAAGCGCTGGAGCAGGACGGCTACAGCATGGTCCCCTTCTCGGAAACCGCGGACATCTACGTCATCAACAGCTGCACGGTGACGGCAAAGACCGACGCGGAATCCCGCCGCCTGATCAGGCGCGCCACTCGCCTGAACCCGGAGGCGCGCGTCGTGGTAACCGGCTGCTACGCCCAGATGGCCGGGGACGACCTGCTGAAGATGCCCGGGGTGAACCTGATCCTGGGCAATAGCGAGAAGCGCGATATCGCAGGCTTTCTCAGAGGGATGAGGGATCAGGATCAGCCGAAGGCGGTGGTTAGCGATATTTCGCTGCAGAAATCGGGAGAAAGCGCCCCGCTGGAGAGCTTTGCCGAACATACCAGGGCCTTTCTCCAGGTGCAAAACGGCTGCGACGCCCGCTGCGCCTACTGCATAGTCCCGTTTGCCCGCGGCGCCAGCAGGAGTGTGGCACCGCAGGAGGCGCTGGACGGCATGGCTTCCTTCGTCTCGAAGGGGTTCAAGGAGATCGTGCTGACCGGGATCCATCTGGGGGGCTACGGGCTGGACCTCGCGCCGCCGACGGACCTTCTGCAGCTGCTGGTCCAGGTCGAGGAGCGCGCGCTGGTGAACCGGCTCAGGATCGGATCGGTGGAACCTACCGAGGTTTCGCAGGAACTGGTGCGCTTCATCGCCGGCTCCCGGATCGTCTGCCCGCACCTGCACCTGCCGCTGCAAAGCGGCTCCGACGGCGTGCTCTCCCGCATGAACCGCGGCTACACCACGGCGCTCTACCGCGGCGTGGTCGACTCCCTGCTGCAGGCGGTCCCCGACATCTGCATCGGCACCGACGTGATAGCCGGATTTCCGGGTGAGACCGACGAGGAGTTCGCCGAGACCTACCGGTTCATCGAGGGGCTCCCCCTGGCATACCTGCACGTCTTCCCCTTCTCGCCGCGCCCCGGCACACCGGCTGCGACCATGACGCCGCAACTGCATTCGCGCCTGGTCAAGGAGCGGGCGGAAGCGCTGCGGATGCTCTCCGAGGCCAAGAAAACGGCCTATGCGGCGGGTTTTGTGGGGCGGGAGCTGCAGGTTCTTGTGCAAAAGGACGCCGGGGGGAGGAAGGGACTTTCCAGAAACTACCTCCCCGTGCTGATTGAGGGGGGCGACGGGCTCTTCAATTGCGAGGTTACCGTCCTGATCACGGGATCGAGGGGCGGTGATCTGGTGGGAAAAGTGGCTGAGACCGGGATCGGGACCGCCCCTAGACCGTAAAGGTGAAGGTGGCTCCCTTGCCAAGCTCCGCTTCAGCCCGGACCTTCCCTCCGTGGCGGTTGATGATCCTTCTGACAATGGCCAGTCCGATCCCTCTGCCCGGGAACTCCTCCTGGCTGTGCAGCCTCTGGAAAGGGGCGAACAGCTTGTCGGCGTACGCCATATCGAACCCCACACCGTTGTCCCTGACAGCGAAGGCGACCCGGCCTTCCCATTCGGTCGCGTAGAACTCGATGAGGGCCTCCTTTCTGGGCTCGGTGAATTTCCAGGCGTTGGAGATCAGCTGCTCCAAGACGACCTTGAGCTGACCCGCATCCGCGCGCACCGACAGCCCTTCAGCGATCCGAAAGCTCACTTCCCGTTCCTGCTGGGTGCCCGACAGCGCCGAGGCGATCTCCTTCGCCGTCGCGCTCAGGTCCACGCTCTCCTTGACGATCTTGCCGCGGGCGAAGCGCGACAGTTCCAGGATGGCATCGAGCATGTCCAACATGCGCCGGCTCGACCTCCTGATGCGATCGAGGTATTCCCTGCCGGTCGTGTTGAGCTTCGAGGCGTACTCGTCGATCAGGGCCTGGCTGAAGCCGTCCAGGTGTCGAAGAGGCGCGCGCAGGTCGTGGGAGACCGAGTAGCTGAACATCTCCAGTTCCCGGTTGGCCGCCTCCAGCTGTGCCGTCCGCTCTACGACCCGCCGCTCCAACTCGCCGTTCAGCCTCAGGAGACTCTCGTTCACCTCGGAGAGTTCCCTTACCTTTTCCTCAAGCTTCCCAGCCACCACCTGGCTGTAATTTCTGAGAAACTCCTCCTCCCGCCAAGCCTTGGCCGCTGGCACCTCCTCCCCCGCCGACTCGGTCGCCAGGAGCCGGCCGACCTCCTCCCAGAGTTGGTCGGGACTCTTCGGCTTCTCAAGAAAGGCCCTGGCGCCCAGCGCAAGGGCCAGCTCGGCCTCCTTGCTGCCGGTATATACGGCCGAGTAGAAAACGAAGGGGATCGATCTGAGCTCTGTCAGCTTCTTTAATTCGTGGAGGAACTGGAAGCCGTCCATCCCCGGCATCAGGCAATCCGAGATGATCAGGTCCGGTCTTTCCGCGGCCGCGACCTCCAGCCCCTGTCGGCCATTGGACGCTTCAACGACTTGGCAGCCGTGCCACTCGAAGTTGTAACGGATGATCTTGCGATCGTTTCGGGAATCGTCAACCACGAGGACTTTCATCCTTACCCCCTGACAGTTGCGACGGTCGTTTCGAGATAGGTGCTGCCCAGTCGTGCACCCCCCTTCTCGCCAGCACCTCCTGCGGCAACCCATCCTGGCCCCGACCTCCTCCCGATAAAGCGGCGGGGACGAGAGCATCAGGTGATAAGTCCGCGGGAGCACCGGTCCATCTTGAAGCAACGGTCGAAAGACGGGATAGCACCGCGGATCACAGGCAAATTCTGAAAAGCATACCAACCGGGCGTGGTTTTGCAAGACGACATCCGGCTCCTGGTTTACTCCTCCCCGGGCGTCACCCCCTGAGCCGGCTCAGCAAATCGGCTGCGCGCTTCACATCGGCCATTTCCTTGAACTCGCGGTAACCGTCGACGCCGTCCGGATCGAGTCCCCGATAGAAGCGGGGCCGCTTGGCCTTCAACCCTGCCAGCAGTTTCCCGGTAGCGTAATCCACCGTTTCGGTTTCCTGAGCGGCAAATTTCAGCTCCAGCACGATGCTGTAGCCTAGCTGGAACAACCTCTTCAGCTTCTCGCCGGAAAGCTGCGTCGCGGCCTTTTGCTCGTCCCCGCCGCTAAGCTTCTCCAAGGCGATATTCAGATAGCCGCAAACACGCTCCAGGATCCCCACCATCGTCTCGGGCTCCTTGAATGCACCCCCTTCCGCCACAAGTGCGCTGTTTACCAGATAATTCAGCTCCTGGATGAGCAGCTGCGAATCGGCAAAAGCCTCTGCACGGAACAGCAGGGAGTCATCATGGGCGACCAGAGGCATCATGCTCCCCCCCTCCCCTGCCGGGCGGAGGCTTTTATCGTCGTGCAGTTCGAAGGTGGCGGGATTTACCCGAGCATAGATGGAGAGCGCCTCATCCAGCGGCGGGAAGCCCAGGTCCTCAAGGCGGCCGGTCCGAAACCTCTGGCACTCATCCTCAAGCTCCAGATCCACATCCCCCTTGATCCCTTCCATCAGGGCGGTATAGAGCGGGTTGTCCAGCTTGATCAGCATCGACAGAAATGTGCCGATCACCTGGCTGTGCTTGGAATTTTTGAAGCTGAGCATGAAGACGCCATCGAAGGTGTGGTCGTAATCTCCGAAACGCTCCTCGTCATTGCTTTGGTCGCCGATGCCCCCCCCCACGATCAACTCCCGGCTCAGAAACAGCTGCAGGAACTCGAAATCCAGATATTTCAGGAGCTCATGAACCCGCTGCTCCCCGCCTTCCATGAAGTAGGCGAGCCATTGGCATGCCTTCTCCTCGGAGAAGGTCCACCCCTCCCAGAGCTCCATGTCCAGAAGGAAAATGCACTGCTCGGCGGAGGCCAGCTGAACCAGTTCCAGCGCATCGGTCTCGCCGATCTCCTTGACGAGCCAGAAGAATTCCTGGGGCTGCATTGCAGCCGTCAGCCTTTTGCCGTCCGGATCGGAAAGGATCAGGTCCATCTTCTCCTTGGCGCCGGCCGTGTTCAGATAGTTGCGCTTTTCGGGAAAGGAGAGCGCTTCGAAAGCAGGCTCGGAAAGTCTCTCTGGTGCAACGTGTTTTTTCTCAACTATTGCCAATGTCCAACTCCTTGTCTGTTCTGTTAACACCCGTTCTACGTTCTACGTTCTACGTTCTACGTTCTACGTTCTACGTTCTACGTTCTACGTTCTACGTTCTACGTTCTACGTTCTACGTTCGTCGTTCGTCGTTCGTCGTTTCATCTCGTTCCCAAGCTCCAGCTTGGGAACGCAAAATTGTATAGGAAGCTCCACTTCAACGCCTCAAAGCTGGAGCTTTGACAGCGATTGCATTCCCAAGCTGGAGCTTGGGAACGAGAAACTTCCCAGGTGGATCTGACCGACTACCCCGCTTTTATTGTCATTTCCATGTTAGATCATAGGAGAGGTTTTTTGAAGGTGTCGTTCGTGGTGCCGTCGATTCGCGGCAGGAATGCCGCTCCTACAAATGCTTACCTGGCGGATCCCTTTACTCGGAATTTAACAGCGCCTTCTTATAGCCGCAACTTCTGTGCAGCCACTTCAGCTCCGTTACCAGTTCCGGAGTCAGTTGGACACAGTCCGGGAAGATCTTGAAACGCTTTTTATAGATCTTGCAACGCCTGGTTGAGATATCGAGATAGCGGCAGGGGGTCGAAGTGAACATGATCCTGCCATCTTCGTCTTCAATCTTTTCAAAACAGCAGAGGCCACATTGCTCGCACAGCCCCTCCCACTCCTCTTGGTTCAAATGTTTAAATGGCACAGTCGATACTCCTCACATCGCACATTCTCAGATCCTGCCTGCCAGCAACTACTCGCCCGCTCCTAAAAGAACCTCAAGTTTGCCGCTGCTGCTGGAGAATATGACCTTGTCCTCCAGAATCGCTTCAATTTTGTACCCGTTCACCATTGAGCCTTGCTGCACGGAGCGGCCGTTCACTATGGCGGCGCTCGACGCGCTGTCCTTTTGCCAGGCAATCCCGGTCACCCTGAATTCGGCACGGGGCTTCTCACGGGTGAGCTGTGGTTCGGTTTCAAAAACGGGGGGCGCCTCAACGGCCGCGGGCGCCGCCTGCACCGGTGTGTTGGTAGGTACAGAGACGGCCTGCAGCGGAGAGGGTCGGAGGGAAGATGGACGCAGCACAGGGATCGCACCGGCGGTGACGCGCTTTGGTTTTGCAGCGGCCATCGCAGTGAGGGTCGGAGCAGGCGCCGGCGAGGCTTTGGGGTTCGGCACCGCAACGACCTCCTCCGGCTCGACCGGGAGGGTCTGTTCCGGCTGGGCTGCCGGTCCCTCGGTCACCGGGTAAAGTGGTGCGACAACGACGGGAGCCGGTTTCACGACCGCCTTCACCTCTTGCACCGGCGCGGCGGAGCGGGAAAAACCGCCCATGGCAGCGAAGGTGACCAGTGTCGCAACGGCTGCGCCGCCAAGGATCCCCGCAGGCATGAGCCAGGCTCGCCGGCGTTCACGGCCCTTTTTGAACCCGCCCGCGCCACCATCGCGCCTGGTGTTTTGCGACTCCTCCACCTTCTCAAGCGCCTTCAGTATGGAACTCATAACGCTCCTTCGGGGACCGAATGGCACACCCCAACCCACCCCTTGAAGGGGAGGGAGTTTTATAGCAGAATCTGCCTGACCGTCACCAGCGAGGCAGATGACGGAAAAGGCGCAGAAAAAACCCGGCACCTTTTCCGTACGGGGTCCGACCGACGATCTCCGACACTGCCTGGGCAGCCATCTCTCCGGTGATCATCCGGGTCTCTTCGTTAAACCCGATCAGCAGCGCACGGTCGCAGGCGATGTTGATGAGCCTCGGCACGCCACCGGAATAGCGGTAGATGCGCTTCAGCGCAGCTTTGGAGAATTCCGCGGCACGGAAACGCCCGGCGAGCTCCATCCGGTGCTCGATGTAGCGCCGCATGCTCTCGAAATCCATGGGAAGCAGGTGGTAGCGCACCGTGATGCGCTGGTTCAACTGCCGAAGTTCCTCCCGGGCCAAAACGGAGAGAAGTTCCGGCTGCCCGGAGAGCACGATCTGGATCAGCTTGTCGGTCTCGGTCTCCAGGTTAGAAATCAGGCGGATCTGCTCCAGCACCTCCGACGAGAGATTCTGCGCCTCGTCCATGACCAGGACCACCCTGCGTCCGGCCACCTTTTGCTCCAGCAGGAAGCCGTTCAGCACCTGAAGCAATGCCATCCTGCTCTCGGTCTCCCACTGCAGGCCGAATTCACGGTTGATGCTGGTGAGAAGCTCCAGGGAAGAGAGGCAGGGGTTAAAGATGAGCGCCGTCCGATGCCCCTCGGAATCCAGACGGTTCAGGAAGGTGCGCAGCAGCGTGGTCTTCCCGGTCCCGACCTCGCCGGTCAGCTCGACGAACCCGGCGCGGCTCTCCACGGCGTAGACCAGGTGCGCGAACGCCTCCCGGTGCTGGTCGCTCATGAACAAAAAACGCGGGTTGGGGGTGATGGTGAAGGGGCTTTCCCGAAAGCCGTAAAATGTGCAGTACATGGCTGGTATGCGTCCTTGGGGGCAGGCTTCCGTGATCCGACCCGTGAATATAGCGCGAATCTGCCGAGAAATAAAGGGGAAAGGGGGAGGAGGTGCCTTGGAAGATGAGTAGTCAGTCTCAGACAAAGCGGGCAAGGCTTAGTGGGGTGCTGATCAGGAAACGGCGTAATGCATGAAAGGGATGAAGCTTACTTGGATGTCATTTACGCTGCGGAACCTTCGTTGTGGGTCGCTACCCGCAGGCTCCTGACGAAGGTAAACCTCTGGTTCTGGAGGGGAAACAGGTCGGGACGCACCCTCTGAAAGGCGAAGGGGGGCGCAACTTCGAAGTTGTAACGCGGCACGAACTCGGGGACGACTTTCCTCAAGAGCTGCAAAAGCCCCTGTATATCCGATCTCCTGGCCAGTTCGAAGAGCTCGTCAAGGTCCGCGCAGACCCGCCGCAGATCGGTCTCAACCGGCGCCATGACCCGGATCTTCTTGTGCGTGGTGGGCCTGATCCCTTCACCGTCCAGCAGCAGTTCCTCGAAGAGCTTCTCTCCGGGCTTAAGCCCCGTGAAGGTGATATCGATCTCCTTGTAGGGTACCAGGCCGGAGAGCCGGATCAGTTCCTCTGCAAGCGACACGATCCGGACCGGGTCACCCATGTCCAGCACGAAGATCTCTCCGCCCTTCCCTATGCACCCGGCCTGCAGCACCAGCTGCGAAGCCTCGGGAATGGTCATGAAGTAGCGAACCACATCCCTGTCCGTTACGGTAACCGGCCCCCCCAGCCGTATCTGTTCCTTGAAAAGAGGGATCACGCTGCCGCTGCTCCCCAGCACGTTGCCAAAACGCACCGTGGTGAACCTGGTCTTGCTCCTGGCGGCGAGCGCCTGCACGTAGATTTCGGCGCTGCGCTTGCTGGCTCCCATCACGTTGGTCGGGTTCACCGCCTTGTCGGTTGAGACCATCACGAAATTCTTCACCTTGAACTTGTCCGCCGCGTCCGCAACGATCCTGCTCCCCATGACGTTGTTCAATACCGCTTCCACCGGATTGTATTCCATCATGGCGACATGCTTGTAGGCGGCCGCGTGGAAAACGACCTCGGGGCAGAACAGGTCGAAGACCGACTCCACACGGTCCAGGTTCTTCACGTCCCCCACTATCGGAATGATGCGCAGTTCCGGATAGGCGGCGGCCAGTTCCTTCTCCATGAAGAAGAGCGGGGTCTCGGCGTTGTCGAACAGCACGATCTTGGCGGGATTGAAGCGGGCTACCTGCCGGCAGATCTCGCTGCCGATGCTCCCGGCCGCTCCCGTCACCAGGACACGCTTGTCGCTCAGGTAATTGCGGATGGCACTTTGGTCCAGCACGACAGGATCTCGCCCCAGCAGGTCCTCGATCTCAACCGTCTTGATCTGGGAAACCGACACCTTGCCGTCGACGATCGCGGTAATGCCGGGGAGCGTCTTGAAACGCGCCTTGGCACGCTCGCAGTTGGCGATCACCCTGCGCATCAGCGCCTTGTCGCCGGAGGGAATGGCAAAGATTACCTCCTCGATGCGGTGCGTGCGCACCAGGGCACGCAGGCGGTCCGTCCCGCCCAGCACGCGGATCCCGGAAAGGCGCAGTCCGCGCTTGTCGGGATCGTCGTCCACAAAGCCGACCACGTTGTACGGGGAACTTGCCTGTTTTCTGATCTGCTTCAACAGGAGATTGCCGGCATCGCCCGCGCCGATGATGAGGGTCCTTTTCCCCCTGCGTTTCGAGGGACTGAACCTCAATTCCCGGTACACCCTCCATATCAGTCGGCTCCCGGCCACCAGTGCAAACAGGATAAACCAGTCCAGAATGTAGATGGAGCGCGGCAAGACGTAGGGACCTTCCATGAAAACAAGCAGAAATGCCGAGACCAGGGAGGAGAAGGTGACAACCTTGAAGATCTCGTAGGCGTCCTGGAGGGAGGCATAACGCCAGATGTTGCGGTACATGCCGGAGGCGGCAAAGAGCACGGGCTTTGCCATGAGCGCCACGGACAGACCTTTGAGGAACATGTCCCACTGGGGCAGGTAGTTGAAGTCGAAGCGAAGCAGAAAGGAGAAGGAGAGCGAGGCGGCGATCAAAGCGACATCTAGAAAGAAGACCAGGACCCTTTTGGCTCGAAACATTTCGCCCCCACACAAAGTGCAAATCGGTCAGAGCAAGCGCAACTGGCCGACAAGGAGTGAACTTATTAACGCCCCCCAATATACCATCGGGTTTGGAAAAAGCAAGCTTCCCCGTGCACGCCCCTGCCGGTATCGTGTCCCCTGCTTAGAGCTCCTAGAGCAGGATCGTCAGCTCCTCCATCTTTGCCAGGATCTTTCGCACCGGGATTTCCAGGTCATCCGCCGCAACGAGACCGGGGATCGGGAATCAGGGATCGGGAATCAGCAGAAAAGCCGAAACAAAGGGGAGGGAGGTTTTTCGGCGAAAGAGAGATAAGAGGCAGGGTGCCGTGCCCACCCTGCTGGAATCTACCCCCTTGAAGGGAGAGGTTTTGTGAGGCTTAATTCTACTTTGTCAGATTACAGCACAACGCCGTCATCCTCCCCCCATCCCCCTCCCAGCCTCCCCCTTGAAGGGGGAGGAGCCTTAAAATCCCCTCCCCTTCAAGGGGAGGGTTAGGGTGGGGATGGGGGCAAGGTGGTAATGTGACAAAGTAGAATTAATCGTTGATGCCGAGATATCTTAGAATCGCTTTTACCGAGTCGGCTATGTTCATCTTCCCGGTATCGATGACCAGCTCCGGGTCGGGCGGCTCCTCATAGGGACTGTCGATACCCGTGAAATCGGGGAGTTCGCCGGCGCGAGCCCTCCGGTACAACCCCTTCGGGTCACGCTGCTCGCAGGTGCCGAGGTCGCACTTCAGGTAAATCTCTATGAATTCGCGCGCCTCGAAAAGTGCCCGGACCCGGTCCCTGTCCTGCCGATAGGGGGAGATGAAGGCGGCAAGCACCGCAACCCCCGCCTCGGTGAACAGCTTCGACACCTCCCCTATGCGCCTTATGTTTTCCCGACGGTCGGCCTCCGAGAACCCGAGGTCGCCGTTTATGCCGTGCCGGACGTTGTCTCCATCCAGGATGTAGGTGTACCACCCTTTCTCGAATAGCCTCTCCTCGACCAGGTGGGCCAGTGTCGATTTCCCCGAGCCGGACAACCCGGTAAACCACAGGACCACCGAGTCGTGACCGTTGCGCTTGCGGTAATCGTCCTTGGTCAGGCGGCGGTCGAACCAGGTCACATTGCTGCTGCGCTTTATCACTGGCTGCTCCGGGTTTGGATGGGCTCAGTCCAGAAAAAGAAGGAAACCGGTCTCATTGACATAAAGGAGGATGGTCTTGCTTTTAAATGGCACCTGCTCGCCCTTATGTGCTGCTGGTCTGCACAGAAACCGATCGGGCCAGGACATGTTCTGATATCAATCGGCGGATTGTTAACGCAATGACACAGGAGCAACCGGCTGGAAACTAGCACGCGGGGGTTTGTCAGGCAGTGGCGCAGGTGGCTGCTTTCACAGTCCTACGTCACTGCCTGACCGTTCTACAGTTCCTGTCATGGCTGAACACTTCAGGACAATCTAATTATACTTTGCAAATTATCCTGTACAATGAGATTTTTTCGCATCGTTCATTTTTCTTGCAGGAGCACCGGCCAAAGTCGGCGCCATGACATGGGCCACTGCCTCAAGCCGGGGAAGCCGGTCCCCCCTGCCAGTGCGGCGGCTCATCTCTGCAGCAAAGCCTGCAACGACTACTTGCGCAGGTACTGATACGGAAGATCTTTGAGAGCAAGGAGGTTCAGCCAAAGTGATTGGGGGTGAATCAGGGCTGTAATATTGCGCGGGAGGGGGGAGCAGGGAATCCAGAGAGGCCCGCCATTATCAACTAATGAGCCGTGCCGGAGCCTTGGCATGGGAGCTGGTGCCGGCTCAGAACCGGTGTCGGCGAGCCTTCTGAAAAGAAGGCTGCCTCTATGTTAGACGTAGTAGCGGGAAGTGACCGAGTCCCAGGAGCCCTGCGCCTTCAGAAGCAGGTCGCAGATCTCGCGAACTGCTCCCCACCCGCCGCGGTTGCGGGCCACGAAGTGGGCGAAAGGAACCACTTCGGCGACGGCGTCGGCGGGAGCGGAGGCAAATCCCACCCGTCGCATGATCGGGATGTCGATGATATCGTCCCCCATGAAGGCGACCTCTTGGTCACCTAATCCGGTCGCCTCCAGCATCTGACGGTAGGGGACCAGTTTGTCGAGCGACTTCTGGTAGACTTGGCCGATGCCGAGCTCCGCGGCGCGGTTGGCGACCACCACCGACTCGCGTCCCGAGATGATCCCCACCTCGATGCCGGCGCGCTGCAGCATCTTGATGCCGTGGCCGTCCTTCACGTTGAAGAACTTGCTCTCCACGCCGTTGGAGTCGAAAATGATCCGACCGTCGGTCAGCACCCCGTCCACATCCAGTATAAGAAGCTTGATCTTTTTCAGTCTCTCTTCCACGAAAACCTATCCTTTTACCTGATTAGTACCAATCTCCCGCAAACTGCCAAACACCCCCTCCCCCCGCCCCTCCCATCAAGGGAGGGGAGAAGACCAAGCGGGAGATTGGTGCTAATCAGGCCCTTTTATTGAGGGTAAACCGACAACTCGCCTTTAAGCTATGCCGGCTTTGAGCAGGTCGTGCAGATGCACGATGCCGACCGGGGCCGCTGCCTCATCGTCGGCGAAGACGAAGAGCGAGGTGATGGAGTGTTGCTCCATCTGCTGCAGGGCCCGCGCGGCCAGTTCGTCGCTGCGAATCCGCTTCGGCTTGGCCTGCATGAGCTCCGACGCCGGCAGGTTGATGATGTCGAGACCTTTGCCGAGGGCGCGCCGCAGGTCACCGTCCGTGATCACGCCGATCAGTGCGCCGTCTTCTGCAGTCACTCCCGTAATGCCGAGCGCCTTTGAAGTGATGATGAAGAGGGCCTCCCGCATCAGGGTTTCGGCGGGGACCAGGGGGAGCGCCTCGCCCGAGTGCATGATGTCCTCCACCTTCAGAAGGAGCCTTCTGCCCAGGGTTCCTCCGGGATGGAACATGGCGAAGTCTTCGGCCTTGAAGCCGCGGCTCACCAGCAGTGCCACTGCGATGGCGTCCCCCATGGCGAGCGTGACGGTCGTGGAGGCAGTCGGGGCAAGGCCTAACGGGCAGGCCTCTTCCTTCACCGAGATGTCCAGGAAGATATCTCCGGCCTTGGCCAGGGTCGAAGCGGGATTGCCGGCCATGGCGATCAGGGATGCGCCGAGTCTCTTTATGATGGGGAGGATCCGGACCACTTCGTCCGTTTCGCCGCTGTTGGAGATGGCGATCACCACGTCGCCGCGCATGATCATGCCGAGGTCGCCGTGGATCCCTTCGGCCGGGTGCAGGAAAAAGGCGGGAGTTCCGGTGGAGGCCATGGTGGAGGCGATCTTCTGGCCGATCAGGCCGGATTTCCCCATCCCCGTCACTACTACACGACCGCCGGCGCCCAGGATCATCTCCACGGCCCGCTCGAATGCCCCGTCCAGTGACGCTTCCAGGTTCAGCAGCGCCTCGGCCTCGACCCGTATCACCCTCTTCGCTTCCGCTAAAATCAAGTAAAACCTCCATCAGACAAATACCTTGAAAAAACCCGGCCTTGCACCATCCCCCACCCTCCCGTTCCCAAGCTCCTGCTTGGGAACGTCATTGCTGGCAAAGCTCCGGCTTTGCATTATACGGAAGCGGAGCTTCATCGAAAATTACGTTCCCAGGCTGGAGCTTGGGAACGAGACAAAAAGCGGAGCTTCATCGAAAATTACGTTCCCAAGCTGGAGCTTGGGAACGAGACAAGCTTGGGAACGAGACAAAACCAGGCACTATTGCGATTTATTTAACGATGGCGTCGATCGCCTTCAGCTTCTTCAGAAGCAGCGGCAGATCGTCGAGACGGACCGAGTTCGGCCCGTCGCAAAGTGCCTGCTCCGGCTCTTCGTGCACTTCCAGGAATACGCCGTCCACCCCGGCTGCGACCGCCGCACGGGAGAGATACTCGACGAATTCACGCTGCCCCCCCGAGGAGGTCCCTTCGCCACCGGGAAGCTGGACGCTGTGGGTGGCATCGAAGATCACCGGGCAACCGGTCCCGCGCATGATCGGAAAGCTCCGCATGTCCACCACGAGGTTGTTGTAGCCGAAACTGGCACCGCGCTCGGTCAGGATGATGTTCTCGTTATCACAGGCAAGGAGCTTTCCCACGACGTTTTTCATGTCCCAAGGCGCCAGGAACTGCCCCTTCTTCACGTTGACCACCCTGCCGCTCTTGGCAGCAGCGATCAGCAGGTCCGTCTGCCTGCAAAGGAACGCCGGGATCTGCAGCACATCCAGCACATCGGCGGCAGGGGCCACCTGCTCGATGGAATGGATATCGGAGAGCACCGGAACGCCGAGCGCATCCTTCACCTTGCCCAGAATCCGGAGCCCTTCCTTGATTCCCGGCCCCCTGAAAGCGGTCACCGAGGTTCGATTGGCCTTGTCGTAGGAGGCCTTGAAGATAAGGGGAATCCCGACGCCGTTGCAGATGGTCATCAGCCGTTCAGCGCAACGCATGGTCGCGCTCTCGTTTTCTATCACGCAGGGGCCTGCGACAAGCACCAGCGGCCTGCCTCCCCCGATTTTTATACCGCCTACGGTGACTTCCCTGGTCATGTTTACCTCTTAACAGTTGCGCGCTTTCTGGAGACCGGGGGACTTAAAGGACTCAAGTGACCAAAGTGACCAAAGGGACCATACGGGACCTAGCCCCTAGCCCCTAGCCCCTGCCCCCAACCCCTGCCTCTAACCCCTGTTCACCTTGGTGGCTCCAATGAATGCCTTGAAGAGCGGGTGCGGGTTGAGCGGCTTCGACTTGAATTCCGGGTGGAACTGGCAGCCGAGGAACCAGGGGTGGTCGGTAAGCTCGATGATCTCCACCAGATCGCCTTCCTTGTACATGCCGGAGATGATCATCCCCTGGTCGACCAGTGCCGAGCGGAAATTGTTGTTGAACTCGTAGCGATGACGATGGCGCTCCGATATCTCGGTGGCACCGTACGCCTTCTGGGCCAAGGTCCCCTTGGTGATGGAGCAGGGGTAGGCGCCAAGCCTCATGGTGCCACCTTTTCTGTCCACGCCCTTTTGCCCTTCCATGAGATGGATCACCGGGCTCTCGCACTCAGGCTTGAACTCGCTGGAGAACGCCTCGGGGAGGTGGCAGACGTTGCGCGCGTATTCCACGGCGGCCATCTGCATCCCCAGACAGATGCCGAAGAAGGGGACCTTGTTGACCCTGGCGAACTGGATCGCCTGGATCTTTCCTTCGGTGCCGCGCTCGCCGAAACCGCCGGGGACCAGGATGCCGTCCACGTCGGAGAGGCACTTTTCGGCCCCCACCTCCTCCAGCTTCTCGGAATCGAGATACACGAGGGTGACCCGGCAGTCGTTGGCGATGCCGCCGTGGGTGAGCGCCTCGGCCAGTGACTTGTAGGATTCCTTGAGATCCACGTATTTGCCGACCACGGCTATACGGACCTCGCCGCTGCCGGGGTTGGTCAGCTTCGACACCACCTGCTGCCAGTGGGTGAGGTCCGGGGACTTGGTCCAGATGTTGAGCTTCTCTACCACCTGGTCATCCAGTCCCTCGCGGTTCAGCGCCAGGGGCACCGCGTAGATGTGCTCGGCGTCCCGCGAGGTGATGACCGCCTTCTCCTCCACGTTGCAAAAAAGGGCGATCTTCGCCTTCATCTCCTGGGGAAGCTCATGCTCGCAGCGGCAGAGCAGGATGTCCGGCTGGATACCGATCTCGCGCAGCTCCTTCACGGAATGCTGGGTCGGCTTGGTCTTCAGTTCGCCTGCGGTCTTTATGTAGGGGACCAGCGTCACGTGGAGATACAGCACGTTGCCGGGTCCGCGGTCGCTCTTCAACTGGCGGATCGCCTCCAGGAAGGGAAGCGACTCGATGTCGCCGACCGTGCCGCCGATTTCCACGATGGCGATGTCGGATCCCTTGGCGTTCTCCAGGATGTTGGACTTGATCTGGTCCGTGATGTGGGGGATTACCTGCACCGTGCCGCCCAGGTAGTCACCGCGGCGCTCCTTCTCGATGACGGAGAAGTAGACCTGACCCGTGGTGAAGTTGCTTTTCTTCGACAGCTTGCCGGATGTATAGCGCTCGTAGTGTCCGAGATCGAGGTCGGTCTCGGCGCCGTCGTCGGTGACGAAAACCTCGCCGTGCTGGAACGGGGACATGGTGCCGGGGTCTACGTTGATGTACGGGTCGAGCTTCTGAATGGTGACCCTAAGCCCCCTCGCCTCGAGAAGAGCGCCCAAAGAAGCGGCGGCGAGTCCCTTCCCTATCGAAGAGACAACGCCGCCGGTCACAAAGATAAATTTTGTCTTCACTTGAAAAACCTCCGGATATTTGAAACAGGCTAAGACTGAGATTAACAGAATCCCCCCGACCTTAGCCGACCTCTGTGCTTATGGAAACAGGTTGAGACTGAGATGAAAAATCCTCAGTCAACCTAGTAGTTCAGAAATGGTTGAGACTCCAACCTCCTGCCTGCTGCGTACTTTACCTTTACCTTTACCTTTACCTTTACCTTTACCTTTACCTTTACCTTTACCTTAACCTTAACCTTAACCTTAACCTTAACCTGCCTTCAACCTCGCCAGCACCTTCTCAAGATCGGCCGGCGTGTCCACCCCGATCGACTCGAACTCGGTCTCCACCACCTTGATGCGGTAACCGTTTTCCAGGACACGCAGCTGCTCGAGCTTTTCGGAAAGCTCCAGGTAGCTGGGCGCCAATCCTGTGAAAACAGGCAGAAAATCGCGTCGGTACACGTAAAGCCCGACATGCTTGTAGCAAAGGAGCTTCCCGGAGACGAAGGCGTCGTCCTTCAGGTCGTTCCACTTGTCGCGGAAAAACGGCAGCGGCGACCGGGAGAAGTAGAGCACGTTCCCGGTCCGGTCTGCAACCACCTTGACCACGTTTGGCGACAGGAAGTCGTGCAGCGTCTTGATCCTCGACTTGAGGGTCGCCATCGGGATGGAGGGATCCACCAGAAGCGGGGCGATCGCCTGATCTATCATGGCCGGGTCGATCAGCGGCTCGTCCCCCTGGACGTTCACCACGATCTCAGCGTCGAGTCTCAGCGCCACCTCCGCCAGGCGGTCGGTCCCGGTCTCGTGGCTTGCCGAGGTCATCTCGACCCTGCCGCCGAAGCCGCGCACACAGGCGGCGATTCTCTCGTCGTCGGTCGCCACGATCACCTCGGAAACCAGAGCGGCCTTCGAGGTGCGTTCATAAACGTGCTGCACCATGGGTCGCCCCATGATGTCCGCCAGGGCCTTACCCTCAAAACGCGTGGATGCATACCTGGCGGGAATTACCGCGGCTATCTTCATTGGCATCTCGATGGCAAGATCGAACCGGAAACTGCAGGTCCGACCCCCTTTTGCGGTTGTGGTTTGGTGATCGAATGGCTGGCTTTTGTTGCGGCTTTAGCCGGTTGGAGCGCTGCCTGAAAGCGGCTCCGTCCCTCTTTGGCGGGACGAAACAAGTTACATCAAAAGAAAGGGTCGTGTCAAGGAGTGAAATCAGAGGGATGCGCTTAGCCGGTCGGACCAGGCTATGGTCTCAAGCTGCGCTGCAAGCAGTTGATCCGCGGCCAGGCCGCAGTGGTCCAGGCGCTCGTTGACCCCCACGAAATCGGCCTGTTCCAGTTTTTCGGCGAGCAGCAGCAGACCGCCCAAGGCGCCGCTTCGATTCAGAAGTGCCGCGCGCACGTCGTCCACCAGGTTGAGCTTATCCACCAGTTCGTCCATGGAGACCTCGAACAGCACGTCGATCAGCGAGAGTACGCCGGTCATGAAGGCACGGTCCGAATGCTCCCTCCCCCCGGTCGGATGCTGCGACTGCACCAGAAGCTCCATCAGCTTGCCCCGCATGGCGGCTATCTCCAGAAGCGGGCTTTGCACGCCGTTGCTGTCGCTGCCGGCGTAAAGGGCGAGGGTGATCCACCGTTTCAACTGCTCAAGGCCCAGCACCATGAGGGCGTGGCGCAGCGTCTTGATGCGCACCCTGAGACCGATGGCGACCGAATTGACCAGCCTGAGCAGGTTGTAGGTGAGCCCCGGGTTCTGCTTGAAGGTCTCCTCTATCTCGGAGATCTCCGTTTCCGCCATCACCTGCTCCATGAGCTGCAGCATGGTGAGTTTGGCCACATCGACCTTGTTCTGCTTCAAGACGACGGGGCGGGCGAAATAGTACCCCTGGAACAGGTCGAAACCAAGTGCCGAGCAGATGGCATACTGCTCGGCACTCTCCACCTTCTCGGCCAGCAGCGTCAGCGGCCAGGCGCGCAGTTTGGAGACCATGCCGGCGAGCTCCTCGGCCGGGGTCTGCAGCACATCCACCTTGACTATATGGACCAGTTGATAGATCGGCTCAAAGGAAGGGGAATAGACGTGGTCATCGAGCGCCAGGGTGAATCCGAGTGACTTGAGGGTGCGGCAGCGCGCCACCACCTCGGCGTCGGCAATGATCGTTTCCAAGAGCTCGATGACCACCCGATCCCTCGGGAGGAGCTCCACCGCATCGCTCATCAGCATTTCATGGGTGACGTTGAAAAATCCCTTGTGCCGCCCCAGTACATCCTGGAAGCCGAAATCGGAGAGCGCGTTGACGATGACGCTGGCGCTCGCCACCTGGACGTCGAGGAAGTTCGCGGCGAGCAGGCTTTCCGGCGAGCGGAACAAAAGCTCGAAGCCGACGATCTGTTGGCTCCTGTCCAGTATCGGCTGGCGTCCCAAAAAGAATTTTTCCCCGATCATGACAACCTCTTTCGGAAAGGGTCTGCTCCCAGGTGTATGCCTGCCAAGGTCAGGCGAAAGTCGACAGTGCCACGTTAGCTCTTTGCCGGTGCGGAAGCAACCAAAAACCCCTCGGCTCCCTTCGCCCGGTAGGTCAGTGCATTTCCAGAATTAGCGTCAATCTTCCGCTAAAAACCCCCTCCCCTTCAAGGGGAGGGTCGGGGTGGGGATGGGGCAGCTCCGGGGCAAAAAACACCCCCATCCCCCTCCTGACCTCCCCCTTGATGGGGGAGGGACCTGGACAGCGGAAGATCAGCGCTAGTCAGGTAACTTAATGGCAGTGCCCCCGGGGGGAGGGTCAGGAGACGGCAGTTTGTCATTCAGGCGCAGAGCCTGAGGACCTCGCGGCAGATCCCGTCCAGGGGGCGGATGATGTTCACCCCCCCGAGCTTGATCGCCTCGTTGGGCATGCCGAACACGATGCAGCTCGCCTCGTCCTGGGCGATGTTGACCGCACCCGCCTGCTTCATCTCCAGCATGCCGCGCGCGCCGTCGTCACCCATGCCGGTCATGATGACCCCCACCGCGTTTTTCCCGGCGTAGCGTGCCGCCGAACGGAACAGGACGTCGACCGAGGGACGGTGGCGCGACACCAGGGGGCCGTCCTTGATCTCCACGTAATAGCGGGCACCGCTGCGCTTCAGCAGCAGGTGGTGGTTTCCGGCGGCGATCAGCGCCCGCCCGCGCACCACGGTATCGTTGTTCTCGGCCTCCTTGACCGTGATCCGGCACAGCCCGTCGAGCCTCTGGGAAAACGCCCTGGTGAAGCCTTCCGGCATGTGCTGCACGATGACGATCCCCGGGCAGTCGGCGGGGAGCGACTCCAGGAAGATCCGCAGCGCCTCGGTCCCGCCGGTCGAAGCGCCGATCACGACCACCTTCTCCGTGGTCTGGATCATGGCACGATCCTTCGGCTTCTCCATGATGACGTCCGCGGTCAGCTTGGGGCTCACCGTGTGGGAGACCGCCGAGACCCGTCTGACGCGCGCCTGGCTTGCCGCCTTGACCGCGTCGCAGATCCTGAGGCGCGATTCCTCCAAAAAGGTCTTGGTCCCCAGGCGCGGCTTCTGGATGATCTCGACCGCACCGTACTCCAGCGCCTTCAGGGCGGTTTCCGACCCCTTCTCGGTAAGGCTCGAGCACATCACCACCGGTATCGGGTGCTGGCTCATGATCTTGTGCAGGAAGGTGATCCCGTCCATCCGGGGCATCTCCACATCGAGGGTGATCACGTCAGGCACCTCGTGCCTGATCCTCTCCGCCGCGATGAACGGGTCGCTGGCCGTGGACATCACCTCTATCTGCGGATCCGAGGAGAGGATCTCCGCCATGGTCTGGCGCACCACCGCCGAATCGTCCACTATGAGCACCTTGATCTTCTTTGTCATTGGTCCTAGATCTCCGATCTTCTCAGGCGTTTCAGGAATACTTCACCGGTGTGGGTATGAAAGATGATCTTCCTCCCCCGCTGCCCTCCCATGTCCTGGGTGACCACCCGCACGGATTGCCCCTCCAGGATGCGAAGCGCCATCTGCATGTTCTGCCTCCCTACGCTTTGGCTCCTGACGGAGGCCGTGTCGAACATGTCCGAGCCTCCGAAAAGCTTGACCACGATCTCGTTTTTTGCAACGCCCCGGGCAAGAAAACCGTCCAGCATGCTCCGTATGGCGCACTCCACGTACTTGCCGGAATCGAGGTGCCCATGGCTGCAGGGCATCTCCTTCCTGCAGCTCGGCAGCACCGCGTGGCAGATGGCACCCAGGCGAAGCCTCGGGCTGAACATGATGACCGCAACGCAGGATCCGAGGAGCGTGGTGACGATCATCGGTTCCTCCCTTAAAACCATCTCGCCCGGCTTAAGGAAAAGAAACGGTATCGTGCCGCGGTCGGAAGTCACTTCTGCTTCCGGTACACCGTCGGATAGACGCTCACCAGCGGCACGTTCAGGCCGCTCAGCGTCTCCGAGTGCCCCATGAAGATGAAGGCGCCCGGTTTCATATTTCTGTGGAAGCGCTGCAGCAGCTTCTCCTGGGTGGGTCGGTCGAAGTAGATGATGACGTTGCGGCAGAAGATGATGTCCAGCTGCTCGCGCATGCCGAACTCCTCGTCCATGAAGTTGAGGCGGCGGAAACGGACCTTGTCGCGCAACTCGGGGACGATCCGCACCATGCCGCTGCTGCGGTCCTTGCTCCTTAGCAGGTACTTCTTCTTCAGCTCGAGGGGGACCGGCTCCACCTGGGACTCGGCGTAGATGGCATGCTTCGCCTTCTCCAGCACCCGGGTCGAGATGTCCGTGGCAAGGATCCGGAAGTCGAATCCGGGATTTCTATGGGCGAACTCGGAGAGCACCATGGCGAGGGTGTACGGCTCCTCGCCGGAGGAACAGCCGGCGCTCCAGATCGTCAGCGTCCCCCCCTGGTTTCTTTTCAGCCACTCGGGAAGCACGCTGCGCGTCAGATGGTCGAAATGATCCGGCTCCCTGAAAAAGTCGGTCTTGTTGGTGGTGACCATGTCGAGCATCTGCACCAGTTCCTGCTCCTGCCCTTCGGGTGCGAAGAGATAGTCGCAATAATGGGTGAAGCTGCGCATGCCGAGGGTGCGCAGCCTCTTCTGAAGCCGCGCCTCCAGCATGGTCTTTTTCACCTCCGGCATCTTGATGCCGCAGGTGTCGTAAATGAAACGGCTCAACCTGTCGAAATCCCTCCCCGACAGGGTGGCCGCCTGATCGAGACCGCGAATCGCCTCTTCCATAAACCGCCCCCAAAATTCCGTTACCACCTGATTAAAGACAATGTTCCGCCGGTTAAAACTCCCCCTCCCTTGATGGGAGGGGCCGGGGGGAGGGTGAGGCTCATGCCAGCTTTTCACCCTCTCCCCAACCCTCTTCCATCAAGGGGGAGGGGGTGCTTGCGCAGTGTGCGGAAGATTAGCACTTCAGGATCGCGAAAGGACCTGCACCCCGACCAGACAGGCAGGAATGCAGGTCCCGGTGGAAACCGCACAGCCGCACCTCGCGAGCCCCGGCAAAGCTAGGCCGCCTCCGCCTCGGCCTCGACCGAATGCACCAGCTGAGGGACGTCGAGGATCAGCGCTACCGAGCCGTCGCCCAGGATGGTTGCGCCGGAGATCCCCTCCGCGTTCTTGTAGGCGCGCCCCAGCGACTTGATCACCGTCTGATGCTCCCCTATCACGTGATCCACCACGAAACCGACCCGCTGCCCGTTCACCTCCGTGATCACGATCTGCTCGATCTCGGGCGCCTCTCCGGGAATCCCGAAGCGCTCCCTGAGCGGTATGTAGGGGACCAGCCTCCCGCGCACGTGGGCCAGGTTGCGGCCGTGCGAGCGCGCCAGGTCCTCGCGGGTCAGCTCGACGCATTCGTCCACCAGCGAGAGCGGGAGCATGAAGGAGTCGTTGCCGATCTTCACCAGGAGGCTCTCTATGATCGCCAGGGTGAGCGGGATGCGCACCGTGATCCGGGTCCCTTGGCCGCGCACGCTGGAGATCTCGATGGAGCCGCGCAACGCCTCGATGGCCCGCTTCACCACGTCCATGCCGACGCCGCGCCCCGAGACCGAGGAGACCTTCTTGGCGGTGGAGAAGCCGGGGGCGAAGATCAGCGCGAAGAGCTCCTTCTCCGGGAGCTCGGCCGAGGCGGCGATGATCCCCTTGTCCACCGCCTTGGCGCGGATCGCCTCCTTGTCCAGCCCCGCGCCGTCGTCGGCTATGGTGATCAGCACGCTGTCGCCGGAATGGACCGCCGCCAGGTGCACCGTGCCGTGGCGCGGCTTTCCGGCTGCCTCGCGCGCCTGCGGCAGCTCCACGCCGTGGTCGATGCTGTTCCTGATCAGATGCACCAGGGGGTCGTTCAGCTTCTCGATGACCGTCTTGTCCAGCTCCGTCTCGGCGCCGTCGGTGGTCATCTCGATCTCCTTGCCCAGCTCTCCCGAGAGGTCTCGCACCAGCCTCTTGAACTTGCTGAAGGTGGAGCCTATGGGGAGCATCCTGATGTTGAGGGCGCTGTCGCGCAGCTCCGCGGTCAGCCGCTCCACCTCCTCGGCGATCGCCGAAAGCTCCGCGTCCTCGCGCAGCGTCGCGGTCTGGGAGAGGCGCGCCTGCACCGTGACCAGCTCGCCCACCAGGTTCACCAGCTCGTCGAGCCGCTCGGCGGGGACCCGGATGCTGGAGGCCGCCTCGGCGCTCTGCTTCTCCTGGCGCACCTCCTTTATGTGCCGCTGCTCGACCAGCGCCGACTGCAGGCGCGCCTCGGGGATGATCCCCCGGGAGACCGCCAGCTCGCCGAAGCGCTTTTGCTGAGCGAGCACCTCCTTCATGTCCTGGGCGCTGATGTCGCCGCGCTCGATCAGGATCTCTCCGAGCTTCTTGTACTCCTGCTGCTCGGCGAACCGGTCGTGCTCCGCGATCACCTCGATCTTCAGCTCGCAGTCGTCCTCCACGAAGATGAAGACGTCCCGGATCGCGTTCACCCCCTGGTCCGTGGTCAGGATCACGTCCCAGTAGACGTAGCACGCCTCGGGGTCCATCTCGGAGAGGGAAGGAAAGCCGCTGGTCTGCGCCATCACGGTGCAGGTGCCGAGTTCCCTCAGCTCGCCCAGCAGGTGCAGCGGGTTGCTCCCGCTGGCAAAGATGCCGCGGGCCGGGACGAAGCGGATCCGGTAGCTCACCCTTTCCAGGGGCGCGGGCTTTGCCGCCTTGGCCTGGGCCGGTGCCGCAGCCGGCGTGTCGCAGCAGGCCAGGGTCCGCAGCCCGGCGATGATCCGGGCGCTTGCCTCGGCATCGGCCGCCCCCTCGCCGTCGGAGAGGTCCAGCATGGACTTGATCTGGTCCCGCGCCGCGAGCGTCAGGTTGACCAGCGTCTTGGTCACCTGAAGCTTGCCGTTTCGCACCATGTCGAAGATGGTCTCCACCTCGTGGGTGAAGCTCGCGATGTCGTCGAAGCCGAACATCGAGCCGGACCCCTTGATGGTGTGCATGGCGCGGAACACCCGTCCGATCAGGTCGCCGTCGTCCGGGGTCTCCTCAAGCTCCAGAAGCGAACTCTCCAGTTCGGTAAGGAGCTCGTAGGCCTCTTCCTTGAATGCCTGCCTGTGCACGTCCATCATCCCAGTACCTTCTTCACCACCGCCATCAGCTGTTCGGGCTTGAAAGGCTTGACGATCCAGCCGGTGGCGCCGGCCGCCTTTCCTTCCTGCTTTCGTGAATCCTGGGACTCGGTGGTGAGCATGACGATCGGGATGAACCTGCAGCTGGCAAGCCCGCGCGCACCCTTGATCAGGCCTATGCCGTCCAGGTTGGGCATGTTCAGGTCGGTGATCAGCATGTCCACCTTGTGGCTGGCCAGCTTTTGCAGGGCGTCCTTGCCGTCCACCGCCTCAACCACCTCGTAGCCACCCTGTTTCAGGGTGAAGCTCACCATCTGCCGCACACTCGCCGAATCGTCTGCCGTCATGATTACCTTAGCCATTAATTCTCTCCTCCAACCCAGATGCAACTGCTCGTTATGTCACAGGCACAGCCGACATGCCGCTGAAAACCGGCGTCCGCGACCACCTTGCGGAAGACCTCGTTGCCGTTGTCATGTACCTCAAAATGCTTGCCGGATTTCTCCGCGCTCTGGTGGGCGGCGCACAGAAGCTGCAGCCCGGTGATGTCGATCCCGGTCACCCCGGAGAGGTCGACCCGCAGGTCGCCGACCGCCTCCAGCGCCTCCATGAGCGCCTCCCTCAGCAGGAATGCCTCACCTATAGTCGCAGTACCGGCCACATGGAGTATCTGTCTCCCCGGCACTTCGGGGTCCTGCGAGCGCTTTATCGTGATCTCGTCCATAGCCATCCTCTTGTCCCTAGAATAGTTCCACGTTGCCGCCGAATCCCTCGTCCAAGCCGGCAGCGGCTGCCGTGCCCCCCCCGGCCGCTGCGATCAGGAGCGATTCATGTATCTTGCGCTCGCTCTGCATGGTGTAGCGAGAGGCAAGCTCGTCCAGGCTCGCCACCCGGTGTGCCGAGGCCGGAGCCATCCGGCGCGCCTCACCGATGATCAGGTCAAGCCCCTGTAGCGCGCCCTGCAGCACCCGGGAGACCTGGCGGTGCACCGTGATGCCGGCGGTCACCTGCTCTATGTCCGAGGAGAGCAGGGTCACCTGGTCGTCCATCCGGCAAAGCGAGCGGCGCAGTGTCTCGTTCACCTTCCTGAGGACGTCCAGAAGGCCCGAGAGGGTCGCCACCATGGCGTGCACCTCCGAGTCGAGGCCGGAGGTCTCGCTGCAGACCCCGTCGTTTAGCCGCTGCGTCACCGCGATGATCGCCTGCAGCGTCTCGGAGACCGCGCCGGTGTGGGCTATGGCATCGATGGAGAGCCGCTGGATCGCCTCGGCAAGGACCCCGAGCGACGCCCCGTCCTTTCCGGTGTAGGCCGACTGGATCTGGGCGTTCAGGGCGATGAGCTTGATCTCCTCGCCGATCCTCTCGATGTCGCCGACAAAGGTGGCGATCTCGCCGACCGTTTCCGCCACGGCTCCCATCGCCTGGCAGAGGCTCCGGTTCACCTTCGAGCTCTCCAGAAGGGCCGCGCTCACCACCGAGATGTCACGCTCGATGCCGGTAAAGAAGCTTCCTCCCGCCTGGTCCGCGATCCCCGCCATGCCGCTGGTCTGCGCGGAGAGGCCGGACTGCTTCCTGGCTATCTCCCCCAGGCTTTGGACGATGGTCTGCACGGCGGCATCGAGCGCTGCCTCGGCATGCCGCAGCTGGGCGGTCTGCAGTTCGCAGATTGAGGCGGCGTCGTCCGCGCCCGCCATGCCGCTTAAGAGGCCTTGCCTCAGCTCGGAGAGGCTCTGCTCCACGTGCTCGATCTGCTGCCGCACGATGTCGTGCGCCTGCATCGACATGACGACGTCGCCGATGTTGCGGGAGACCTCGTCGGAAACGGCCGAGACGCCGGCAACGGAGCTGGAGCAGCGCGAGTTGATGGCGGTCAGCGCGTCAAGGCTGGCGCGGGTTCTCCCCAGCACCGCTATCACCTGGTCATGCTGCTGAGCCCCCGACTCGAGCACCCCGACCAGGGTCTGCTCGATGGCGCGGGAGAGATCGTCCTTGCGCCTGAGGATGATGGCCGCCTTGTCGTTCACCTGGACCGAAAGCTCCCCCACGTCGCTTGCCAGGGCCTCGAACCCCGCCGCACTCTGCCCCAGCCGCGCGCTCTCGATCTTGGTGGAGATCCCCAGCATCCTCAGCACCTTGTTCACCTTCTTGAACCCGGCCAGCGGCCCCGCCACGTTGTCCAGAAGCCCCAGGATCTCGCGCAGCGTCTGGGAACTCCGGTCGATTTCGTCCTGGGCCCGCCCTACGTAATGCCCCATACCCTCCAGCATCTCGCCCAGCCCGTCCATGGCGCTGGTAACGTGCTCTCCACCAACCTCGCCCACCATCTCCGATGCCAGCCCGGAGACGGCCGTGCCGCGCTGGTAGAACTCCTGCAGTCTCCCCCCGATGGCGAGAAACTCGTCCTCGGTGCTGCCGGCGACGGCACCAAGCTCGGCCGCCGCCTTCTCCAGTATCTTCGACCAGCCGGCCGAGAGCCTGATGAGTTCCGCGTCCGAAGTCGCGGCTGTGACCGTATCCTTAACAGCAGATATCATTGGACAGTATTCCTTGGATTCCGGTGAATTCATTCAGGCGCGGGATCGGCGGTGATCACAACCTGCCCCGGCCCTCGTTTTTAATTATCGTCACAGGATCAAAGATCTTGAAGCTTTTTTTCTCATCCGGCAGAAAGTCGTAAAGGGAATTCACCCGATGAAGTTCATTATAGTGTTAATTTTTTCTTATAAACAAAGAGGCGCCCCGATGTTCCGGGGCGCCTCCTATTTCTTTTCTGATAAGTAACAATCTTCCCAACTCTCCCTCCCCTTCAAGGGGAGTAGGGGTGGGGATGGGGTAGAGTCTGCGCAGAGCACACCCCCATCCCCCTCCTGTCCTCCCCCTTGAAGGGGGAGGGACGTACGGCGGAAGATCGTTGCTAATCTGGTTTTCTTTTGCATCCGGCCTGTTACCGCACTATCTCCTGACGAAGATCTCCCGTGCCATGGCGGAGTCGATGGCGAATTCGGAAAATCCGACCCTGAAGATGTATGAGGGAAAAGCCTGCAGCAGGGAGATCCGATTCCCCGGCAGCACCCCCATCGCCATCAGTTTCTGCATCTTCTTGCTGTCCTCGGTCTGGATGTAGGCGATATCTCCATCCTCGCCGGACTTCAGCTCGGTCAGCGGCACCACGCCGAGGTCGCCGCTTTTGCGGGCCTCTTCGCAGCAGTCGCCCGGGGGAATCGGCTTGCCGTGGGGGCAGGTCACCGGATGGTTCAGCATGGTGCAGACCTTGGTGTCCACCCCCTCGTTCAAGAGGTGCTCGAACTGGCACGCCTTCACGTCCCCGTTCTCACCGCGGATGTTGAGCACGTCCATCATCAGCCTTTCGGCCAGGCGGTGGCGCCTGATGGTTTTGCGACCTTCCTCGCGTCCCTCGGGACGGAAATAGATGCGCCCCCCCTTGATCTCGATGAAAGCCCGGGAAGCGAGCTCGTGGTAGGCGGGATCCGAGGACTCGATCTCCATCCGCTCCAGTTCCGCGAAGCCCGCACCCTTCTCCTCCGACTCGATCCAGAGCGCCTCCAGTATCTCTTCCGCCTTATCCGTTAGTTTCATATCGTCTCCTTTTCAAATCCTCAGCGAGATAAAATTGTTCCGTTCAAAAACCCCCTCCCCTTCAAGGGGAGGGTCGGGTGGGGATGGGGGAAGCTGGCGAGAACCCCATCCCCCTCCTGACCTCCCCCTTGAAGGGGGAGGGACCTGGTAATGACCTCCCCTTGCAAGAGGAGGGTCTATAACGGCATAAGAATCGTCACTAATCCCGATCCTTTTTGGCGAACAACTTCTTCAGCCCCTTGACCAGCGCGGGTTCCGGCGGATTTTCGTAATTACAGCGGGGGCACTTCACCATCTTGCACCCCCCCGACATCGGGCAGCTCTTGCACCCGACGTTCCCTTCTTCCTCGGCGAACTCATGTCCGCAAAAGCCGCACCTCATTTAAGACCTCGGAAAAAGCGTTCTACGTTCTACGTTCTACGTTCAGATCCCCCCTTTGAGAAGGCGGGGGGGATTTGCCTCACATCAAGCCGTCAAGTCTACACGAGAACATCGAATCGCAAAACGGCCCTGTTAAAGAATCGAGGTCATCAGCAGGAAGCGGTTCAACAGCCAGCCGCTGCCGAAGGCGAACACGGAGACGAAGACGCCCAGGGAAGTCGCCACCTTCAAGCCGCGCTCCTTCTTCATAATGAGAAACTGCGCCACGCAGGGAATGAACAGGGTGAGGGTCACGGCTGCCACCGTCAACTGCCTCGGGTTCAAAAGCCCCTGGGTCTGCAGGTCATAAAGCCCCGCCGCACCGTAATCGCGCCGGAAAAAGCCGAAGATGAAGGCAACTGCCGACTCTCTCGGCAGTCCCAGGGCGGCCATGATCGGACTCATCGCCTGTACCATGGTCTCGAAGAAGCCGGTTATCTTGCCAAGCCACAGCAGAATCGAGGCGACGATGAAGAGCGGCAGTATCTCCATGAAGTACCACTGCATGCGGGTGTAGGTCTTGGTCAGCACGTTGGAGAACTGCGGCAGCCGCATGGGGGGTATCTCCATGTAGAACATGGGAGTCTCGCCCGGAAGCACCTTCGCGGCCAGCAGACCGACCAGCAGAAAGATGAGGAGCAAAGAGACGCTCCAGACCATGAGCGCCCCGGGGGTCTCGGATAATAGTGCCATGATCACGCCGAGCTGGGCCGAACAGGGTATGGCCAGTGCCAAAAGCAGCGTGGCGATGACCCGCTCACGGACAGTTTCCAGGGTACGGGTTACCATGGTCGCCATGGTGTCGCAGCCAAAGCCTAGCACCATCGGGATGACGGCCCGGCCGGTGAGCCCCATGGTCTTGAAGAGCCGGTCCACCAGGAGCGCAAGCCTCGGGAAATAGCCGCTGTCCTCGAGAATGGAGAAAAACAGGAAGAAGGTGGCAACGATCGGCAGGATGATGCCGACGGCGTAGCGGATCCCCAAGGTGATGATCCCGTACTCGCCGACGAAGAGCTCCTGAATGATCTCCCAGGGAACGTACTGCTTGACCACCTCGGTGATCCAGGGGTTGAAGAATTCCTCGAACCCCTTCCCCTCCAGGATATCCACCAGGGTTCCGGCTCCGAATACGCCGACGAACTGGTACAGGCCGAAGTAGAGCACGATGAGCAGCAGAGGTACGCCGGTCATGGGGCGGACGGTCCAGCCGGAAAAGCGCTCGGCCAGAGTCACCACACGCTTTTCGGGAGCCTTGAAGGCACCGTCGAGTACCCCCTTCACGATCCCCTTGCGCTCCATGGAGAGGTCGAGGTGGAAGGATTCCCGGCGCTCGAAACGCTTGTCCTTGACCGCGGCCTCGACGTCAGCTGCGCCGGCGCCCTCCGTGGTGCGGACCAGGTCGGCGACTTCGTCGTCACCCTGCAGCAGGAGCAGGGCGAGCGATTTCCTGGAGAGTATGTACTCTCCCCCCAGGCGCCCGGAGATTTCGGCGATGTCCCCCTCCATGAGGCGCGAGTAGCGGAACGGGGGGGTGGCACAGCAAGGGGTGCCGGCGATGGCCGCCCTGATCTCGGGAAGGCCGACCTTCTTGGCGGTCGCGGCGCCGATGACCGGGATGCCGAGACGCGTGGAGAGCAGGGGGATGTCGATTTCCAATCCCATGCGCGCCGCCTCGTCCATGATGTTGACCACCAGGACGACCGGCAGCTCGGCCTCGATCAGCTGCAGCGTCATCGGGAGCATACGCTCCAGGTTGCGCGCGTCGAGTACGTGGATCACCAGGTAGGGGCGCTCGGTCAGCAGGATTTCGCGCGCCACCCGCTCCTCCTCAGTGATCGGGAGAACGGAATACATCCCGGGGGTGTCGATCACCTCGAAATGCTCGCCGTCGATGACCGCAGTGCCGCGGGAAACTTCCACCGAGGTACCGGGGTAGTTGGAAACGGTCACGTAGGCGCCGGTCAGCGCATTGAAAAGAACACTCTTTCCGACATTGGGATTCCCAACCAGCGCAACCTTCCTGGCGCCGCTGCTTCCAACGGTCACTGCTTCGTGGCAGGAACCCTTCTTCTTCAAAAAAGACATGATATCAACTACCCCTTTTAACGATGTAATGCCAATGGATGTCACTTTCATGTTGGCGGGAAAAAATTTTTACTGCTTCTGCTGCACTGGCGAAACGAGCATTGCCAGTGGATCCCTGGACCGATGCCGCACGGTTTGAATCGGCGAGGATGACTCACGGGTGTGGCGAATCTGTCGAAGGACGGCTTTGGAATAGAGGGTTCAGCGCTTCTCGCTGCTGCATCCAAACTGCGTCAGGCGATGTACGGCGGCGGCAGGGGGCGGGAGTCGCGAGCGAGCTCCCGCTGCCGCATCACTTTCTGCAATTGCCGCATATGCCGTAAAGCTCGAGCCTGTGCCGCTCAATCAGGAAACCGCGGCTGGTCGCCACCTCGGACTGCAGCTTTTCGATGGTCTCGTTCTCGAACTCCTCGATACTGCCGCACCTGGTGCAAACCAGATGATCGTGGTGCTCACCCTCCCCCACATGCTCGTAGCGGGTCTGGCCGTCGCCAAACTGCATCTCGCGCGCGATCCCCGCCTCCGCGAAGAGCTTCAGGGTTCTATAGACGGTGGCATAGCCGATGTTGGGGTTTTTGGCACGGAGTTTGAGGTAGAGTTCCTCGATGCTCAGGTGACGGTCGCTGGAGAGAAAGCTGTCCAGGATGATGTCGCGCTGCCTGGTCGACTTCAGTCCGCGCTGCGAGATGAAGTCGGCGAAGATCTTTTTCTTGGCTCGTTTCATGAGAACTCCAATTGAAAGTGGAAGTCATAATAACGGCGACCTCCCGGAGTGTCAACCAGTTTCTTCATGTGAGCGCATTTTTGTGCGGAAGCATCAATTCTTCGATCAGGCTCACCCCTCCTGTCTCCAGTGTTGACCGCCAGGGAAAAGTCTATGAGTATGGCGAAATCATCTGCATCGCCCCGCGCGTTGCCGAGCCGATAGACGCCGCCTTGGGTATACTTCCTTCCGCTCCGTCGTTGGCGGATGAACTGCGACAGGAGCGCCAGAAGGATGAACAAAGATGACGCCATTGCTGTTCGACAGCTATGCCCTGCTGCGTTCCTGCAGAGAGAGCCAGGTTGCGACAGAGTCCGGGAGTTGCTCATGCAGGCCCGGCAAGGGAACATTTCCTGCCTGCTCAGCGTCATCAACTTCGGCGAAATCATGTACATTACCCAGCGCAGGTTCGGGGCAAAGGCCCGGATGCGTATCTTTATCGCCGTGCAGCAGATGGGGGTTGCCATCCTCCCATGTCCTGACAGTCTCGTCTACGCCGCTGCCGAACTTAAAGCCGTGTATGCCATGTCCTACGCCGACACCTTTGCACTGGCTGCCGCTATTGAGCACAAAGCCTGCGTGGTCACCGGCGACCCGGATTTTGGCCAAGTAGAGCATCTGGTGAAGATCGAACGGATTTAAGATAAAAATCCCCTGACCCCGCCGCCATTTTATGAAAAGTGTCGGTCGAGCCAGGGGATCCGTACCGTCAACTGCAGATGGAGGAAAGGCTTCGGGGTGTCAGCCGATCATGTCGGCGAGTTTTTTCCTCTGCGCTTCCAGTTTTTCCTGCCCTTTCTCCAACGCCGCCAGGAGCGCCTTTTTCGACTCCTGGGTCAGGTCCGCGCCCTCTTCCAGAATTTCGGAGGCCCTGTTGCCGGCGGTTTCAACGAAATCGCTCAGGGTTTCGGCGAATTCGTTCACAGCTTCGTTGGCCTTGCCGCCGAAATCTTTGGCGCAGCAGGCCAGGTACTTGCGTGCTTTCTTGCCGCTCTGCGGAGCCAGCAACAGGGCAAGTCCGGCGCCCAGAAGCCCCCCCACCACCAGTTTGCAGACATCACCCGCCATACAAGCCTCTTTATCTCCCATAACTTTGTCCTCCGTCGGTTGAGTTAAAATACTGCCTAATACTACCACAAATACGAGCGGGGCCAATTGCGTGAGGATCTGATTTGCCGAAGCGCTCCACTGCGGCACCGGGGGAGAGGCCGCACAGGTCTCCCCCCTTTGCAAAGGGGGGCGGGGGGGGATTTAGCCCAGGCTGCCATAGCAGCATGCGGGTAGAGGTAGGGTGGGCCGTGCCCACCAAATCCGCGTGCTGATGGTGGGCACGGCCCACCCTACCTGTCCAGGTGGAGGGTGGAGATCCTGTAGGCACCCCTTGTCCTTTGCACGCTGTTGCAAATTCCCCCTTTTACCGGAGAGGGGATCTGTGTAAGATGTCTTCTCGCCCGGGCTCCCTGGCGAGCCGCATCCGGAGGTGGTGAAACCGACATGAACATTGAACAGATGAAGAGTGTAGCTGGACTTTCAACCATGTTTGGTGCTGTTCACAGACTTGTAACCTCACTACTATTAAATGCTTGACTCCATTACTGAGTCTGTTATTACTGTTCAACGCGTTTCGTGTGTTCACATCCCTTTCCGACCACACAACAGGTGACACTACAGGTTACAATAGGGAGAAAGTCATGGCTCGCACCGCAGCCGTCAAACAGATACGATTCACAGATAAGTACATCTCGGGACTCAAGCCAGAAGCAGCGCGATACTTCCGCCGAGAGGCACGCGGATTCGCTATCAGAGTAATGCCTACTGGCTTGAAGACATGGTTTTACATCTACACATGGAAGGGTTCGCGGAAGCACATGAACCTAGGTGCCTACCCTGGTATCACACTAGCTAAGGCAAGGGAGCTATACACCGCCGCCTACACCTTGCATCAGCAAGGCATCGACCCGAGCCCCGACAAGGATGCAGAGCAGCCAGCAGCAGATAACACCTTCGGGTACTTCGCGAAGTTGTACCAAGCATGGGCACTGTCTAAGCACTCCATTGGTTACAACACAACTATCAAGTACGCACTGCCTAAGCACATCCTTCCGTACTGGTCTGACTTAGACATCTCAAAGATTGGGCGCAGGGATGCAGTTACTCTGTTGGAACGTGTAGCCCTGACAGCACCGGGAAACACTACAAACATCTGCAAAGTAGCAAGTGCTGTGTTTGACTATGCCATCCAGCGCGAGTACATAGAACTCAACCCTATGTACAGACTCGCTAAGGCTGTACCTGCGCTTAAACAGACCTACCGTGACAGGACTCTAGTTGATTCGGAGATAAGACACATCTGGAAAGCTATAGATGCAGGGCCAGGAGATGCAGTAACCAAGAGAGCATTAAAGCTCATACTGGTAACGGCACAACGCCCCGGTGAAGTCGCAGGTATGCACAGGCGAGAGATAGAGGGCAGTACGTGGACGATACCAAGGGAACGTATGAAGATGAAGGTAGGAGACCACATCGTTCACCTGACACCTACAGCACTTGAACTCATAGGGGATGCAGAGGGCTACATCTTCCCGACTAACTCCGATGTACCGCACATGGGTAGAGCAGCTATGTCCGGCATGGTTGCACGCAAGGCTACAAACAGGGAAGGCATCATACGGGATACGAACAAACTACCGTACTACGGACTTCCTAGATGGACACCGCATGATCTTAGGAGAACAGCAAGGACTAACATGTCAAGATGTCGCATACCCTCTGAACACTCAGAAGCCGTTATTGCTCACGGAAAGCCGGGCATACAGAAGGTTTACGACAAGTGGGAGTATCTAGAAGAGAAGAAAGAAGCATTGCAGAAGTGGGAAGCTTTATTACTAACGATACTGAACTAAACAACAGACATGCAAGGGAGAGCACATGACAGAACTCGGCGCTAGCATAATAGAAGCTCAGGTTGCATACTCAGAACTCAGTGAATCAGAGCAAGAGGAATGGGATACATACGTATTCGACGGCGAGGTAGAAGACGATGGGAGCCCATGTCTTACCCTAGTGCGGTACTTCAGCACAACAACGGCAACTTACACCTACTGGTCAGATGGTAGCACACACATAGACCGTAAGACCGCGTAGCCTATCTAGCACCTCCCCTAGCTGCTCAAACAGACCGAACAGCGCACAATACAGCCTCACCTCTAACCGGGTGGGGCTTTTTAGTGTTCGTGCCTCGATCTACTTCCAAGGAACCCCCAACACAGCACAACCACGGCACGGCCAAGGGCGTAGCCCGACTCTGACCATCAATGGCAGCACAGGGCAAATACAGAGCTTTTCCATGCAGATTATTGAATACATCGAAAAGTTATAGATAATCTGCAAATGACATGCTATTCATTGGCTGAACTTTAGATTAACAGCGCAAGCTGAACATTCGGTAACTCAAGGAGTAGACATGAAAAAGTTAGTTGTTATGGCCGTTATGATGTTTAGTTTTATAGTATTGCTAACTGGGTGTACTGGCACAGTTAACACCGTTATCACTCCTAATGCGGACTTGAAACAATACAAAACAGCATATGTAGAGATGTTGCAACAAGATGAATTCAACCTAGGCGCTGCTATAATGGCACACATGATGAGCATGGGATTTGTGGTTAAGCACGCGCCCTTACCCAATGATGTATTAACTACTGACTTGCTTGTAAAATATAGTTATTACGATGGATGGGACATGGTGAAATACATGAAGAACTTCAGTGTCAACTTCTCAGATGCTAAAACTAACGCGGTGCTGCTTAACTCAAGGTACAACTTACCGGGTGCTACGAGGGGTGAAACTTTTAGAATCAACTACACATTTAACGACATTAGAATCAAGGCGGGGTATCCACCACTGGAAGGGTTTTGAGGAATCTCCATCAACCACAACCACTAACTACCAAGGCCGCTAACTTCGTCCATGCTCTGTATTACCATCTATAATAGTGAGCAAGCCACTACGAACAGCCTATAAGGTGCACAACTATACATGCAAACATATGAAGTCAAACCCCATGCCGTTGGGCGTGTAAGGAAGGTACTATGAACAAGCTTCCGACAGACCTTGAAATCTTAGAATGTATCTACACAACATACGCCGACAGCTTTCGAGAGTATTCAAAGGCTGACCCGAATCGTAGCTGTAAGATTTACGTGCCTATTGATGTAAGAAGAGTAGCAGAGCTATTGCAAACAGACCCATTTATTCTGCATGGTCGCCTCTATTATCATCTTGATGAAAAGTATGGGTACACACAGGACAATGGTTCTGAGGTGCACCTATTCTCACATAAGGTGGGAGACAATCTTCATTGTATTCACTATCCTTTTTTGGCTGCTATTGTATCCGAGAAAACAACTGAACATAGAAGAAACCTATGGGCTTTGTGGGTGTCGATCTTATCTTTAGGAGTTGCCTTGAGTTCGATGGTAGTAGCAATAGTAGCACTCTAGCGTGACCTTCGTCGGGTAGTCAACTTGCCTGATTTGGGTATACCCTAGCAGTACACCGCCATCGTACACTAATGGTGTATGATTTACATGTACGAAAAAACTTATTGACACCTCTTGCCCCACATGTTAGATTCAAATCGTACACTACAGCGGGCAAGGGGGCAACAAATGTCAGGACAGCAGATCGGCTACATCCGGGTATCCAGCGTCATGCAGAACACAGACAGGCAACTTGAAGGCGTTAGGACCGACATTATCTTTGAAGACAAGGTGTCAGGCAAGGATACCAGTAGGCCGCAACTAACCGCTATGATGCTACACGCTCGTAAGGGTGACACGGTGGTAGTTCACAGCATGGACAGACTGGCAAGGAACCTTGACGACCTTAGAGGCATAGTGAAGGAGTTGACAGGTAAGGGTGCAAAGGTCCAGTTCATGAAAGAGAACCTGATCTTCACCGGGGAGGACTCCCCTATGTCAAACCTGTTGTTGTCCCTGCTAGGTGCCGTAGCCGAGTTCGAGCGTTCCCTAATCAGTGAGAGGCAGAAGGAGGGGGTGCAGATTGCTAAGGCAAACGGCGCGTACAAGGGACGCAAGCAAGAGATGACCGCCAAGAAGATAGCAGACATCAAGGAAAGGGTTGCCAACAAGGAGCCTAAGGCACAGATAGCCAAGTCCCTAGGTATCAGTAGAGACACCCTGTACCGGTACTTAGAAGCCTAACAGTCAGGTCATTACAGAGGGACATATAACACCCTGCTATCCTTGAGAATGTCTGAGGGTAAACGGGTGTTTCTTGTTGTTCACAAAATGGGATAGATACACCTTTATGAAAATCGTGAAATTTACTGGTCTACTACGAACTGGAGCGCAGCGGGAGTGAAGTAGGAGGCCCAAGCGTAGCTTGATGATAACATCATACCAGTGTAATACCGGTAAGTGATCAGAGTATAACTAGATAACTACATGCTACTACAATACATGTAACTTTAAACACATAACCAGTAGTGTACTTAATAAGCTTACTAAGCAGCGGAGCTGGTAATAAACAAGAGTATAACTGGTAAAGAAGAGTCAAGTGCTTTTGAGATAGATACTGAGGTTAAAACGGTTCGTTGTTCTATAAGTACAACCCCTTCCAAGGACCTGAAATTAAACAAGATAGATGCGAGCCTGAACGCCAACGGCGCAGCCTCTACCGGCCACCTCACCAGCCAAGACCACGCCGCACGCCATGCCCCTTAAAGCCGTTCACCTGCTCAACCCACCCTACCCCCTGCACTGGCACCCTGCCACCGACTACAGGTCATTCTCGCTCGCCTTCATTCCCACCAGGGCGGCACCGGCCACCAGATTCCCGCGCAGGGTTCGATGGGGAACATGCGGCCCGACTTGAAGTCTGAACACCCGCACGCAGCAGCAGGACATTTTCAGTATTCGGAAGCTCAGGAGACATAAGACCAATAGGACCATAATAGTCCAGAACCAAAGCCCTATCTGTGCAGAGAGGACCTTAGTTCACTAGGTGCTTAAACTTGTATTGCAGGTACAGCAGCTAACCCATTTATCCAAGCTTCCACTTCCGAGCGCAACCATGCTACCCTGCCGGGTGCGAGTTGCCTACGTGCCGGGAACTTTTCAGCGTTCTCCATGTTGTAAATAGTCGTGTAACAGAGACCTACGAGCTTGACTACTTCCTGTCGTTTCATTAGCATGTATAACCCCTTTAGTGTGCCGAGTGCTACGCGTGTTCAAACGCGTTCACGGCGTGCGGTTTTTGATTCTATAAGTGCAACCCGTTCCAACTGGTCACACCTGATAACGGCAATAAGAGGTTACACTATCGGTTACACGCACCAACCACCACACCCGTAACTACCTATAAATGCAGAGGTAAATACTTTGAACATTGAACAGATGAAGATCGTTGTCAAGGAGATCCTGGCCAAAACGGAGCTCACCCCCTGCGTGGTGGGTCATCGAGGTGTGGGGAAGAGTGCCGGAATCATTCAGGCCTGCCGGGAACTGGACCGGCGCTACATCTCCTTGCGCCTGGGGCAGATGGAGGTGGGGGACCTGGTGGGCATTCCCTTCAGGGAGGGAGAGGCCATGCATTGGTCGCGCCCCTCCTGGCTTCCCCGGGACGATGATCCGCCCGCCATTATCCACTGCGACGAGTTGAACCGGGCCCAGCAGGAGGACACCCTGCAGGCCATCTTCCAGTTCGTGGAACCTCCCGCCGAGGGGATGCTGCGCTCACTCCATACGCATCGCCTCTCGCTGCGGCACAAGGTGGTGGTGAGCATAAACCCGCCGGACGGGAGCTACCAGGTGGCGACCCTGGACCGCGCCTTGATCGACCGCATGGTGATGCTCTTCGTGGAAACCGATTACCACTGCTGGGCGCGCTACGCCCTGGAGCGGGAGCTTGCCGGCGAGGTGCGCCGGTTCCTGGCCGCAAACTCCGGGATGCTCGCCAAACAGGGGATGCCGATGGATCTGCAGGTGGAGCCGAGCGAGCGCGGCTGGGAGATGGTCAGCATCCTGCAAAAGAGCTGCAGATTTCCCGCGGAGCTGGAGATGGAGGTCTACGCCGGGATCGTCGGCAAGGAGGCGGCCATCATGTTCATGCGCTGGCTTTCCGACCGAAAGGGGCGGCCGCTCACCGCCGGACAGGTGCTGAACGACTGGCCCCGGGTGGCTGAACGGGCGCAGGCCCAGCGCGACGACGTGCAGGCCGCGACCATGAACGATCTGAGTGCCACGCTGCAGGCCTCGCCCGTGCTGGCCGAGGAGGAGGAGGACAACCTGGTCGCCTACATCTCCGTGCTGCCGCGCGACCTCTGCTTCGGCTTCGTAAAGACGCTCCTCAAGATCCCCGAGGTTGCCCTGGCGCTGGTCAAAGACAGGCATGACAGCGTGGTCTTCGACGCCATGCAGGCGATCAGCCGGGAGGCACATTAGCCGCCATGGCAGCCGACCGCCTGGAAAACGCCGTGGTGCGGCTGCTGCGGGAGCGTCCCTTCTACGGGCACTTCATCCTCAATCTGCGCCGCGAGGAAGCCGACCTGGACGGGAAACCCGCCGGCGTCACCATACGTAACGGCATCCCCACCCTGATTGTCGACTCCGCCTGCTTCGAACGGCTTCGGTCCGGAGAGCGGCGCGCCGTGCTGGAACACCTGGTCAAGCATCTGCTGCATCTGCACCTGCTGCGCCGCAAGGAGCGCAACGGGCACGACTGGGACGTCGCCTGCGACCTCGCCATCAACCCGACCACCCCGGGTCTTCCCGAAGGGGCGCTTTTCCCTGCCCATTTCAAGATGGAGGAGGGTCTCGCGGCCGAGGAGTACTACCAGCGACTGGTGCGCCCCTTCGACGTCGGCAACCTGGAGGGAAGCGGGTTCGGCAACGCCCGGGCGGAGCAGCGCGGCGCGGAGGGGGCCGGAAGCGCCGAGGCTTCCCCCTCCACCCTCGACGACCATGCGCATTGGAGCGATGCCGACAGCACGCCGTTTTCGCTGGCCGAAGAGATGCTGCGCGCCGTCGCCCGCGAGAGTCTGCGCGGCTGCGACGGCGAGGCGCCTGCCGAGATCAGGGAGGTGCTGGATGGGCTGCTGGCCCCCTCGCCCCTCCCCTGGCGCCAGATACTGCGGCAGTTCGTGGCCGCAGCCGGCCGCATCGGCAGGAAAAGCACCTGGATGCGTGAGCATCGCCGCTTCGGCCATGACACACCCGGCACGCGCAAACGGCGGCGGCTGAACCTGCTGGTCGGGATCGACGTGAGCGACTCGACCGACATCGTCGAACTGAGAGAGGCGTTCGGCAGGGAACTGCTGCAGATCGCCCGGGGGCGGGATGCCTCCATTACCGTGCTTTACGCCAACAGCAGGATCCAGCGGATCGAGGCCCTGAGCGGAAGCGCTTTCCCGGCGCAACGCTACCATGGAGGCGGCTTCACCGACCTGCGGCCGGTATTTGACTACGCGAAGACGATGCATCCGGCACCGGCGGCGCTGATCTATCTGACCGACGGCGTCGGCCCCGCCCCGGAACATGCGGAGTTGCCGACCCTGTGGCTGCTGACGGCAAAAGGTGAGAAACCGGTGCCTTGGGGCATCGAGCTACGCTTGGAGGTATGAAGATGGATGAGATCGAGGCGTTTAAGCCGATGACGGCCCAATCGGTCGGGGAGATCCTGAGGGAGGCCGGAGCCCAGGTGATGGTGCGTTCCGGCCGCAGCGAGAGCTACAGCGCGCCCAGGGAATTCTCCTTCGAGGTGAAGGGGCTTTTTGAGAACGGCATGGGGGTACACGTGGTGGCGCGCCAGTTCAACTACCGCGATCCCTGGGAGGCCGAGGGGCGGGTCAACGACCTGGTGGACGTGATCCTGCTGCGTGACGGGTCGCTCACCCCGCTTCCCAGGGGTTATCCCTATTTCCAGGGGATCGATGAGGAGTGCGGGCTCGACGAGGCGCGTCTGCGCAAAGTGGTTGATTGCGTGCGGAAGGTGAATATGAAGGTGTATCTGCTTCAGGAGTTGACGGGGGACTTGAAAGGCAGGGCCTAGCCCCTGTTCTTTCACCCTATCTCGTACTCTTTCATCTTGCGATACAGCGTGTTGCGCCCGATCCCCAGCTTGGTCGATGCCTTCTGGATGTTCCCCTCATAAAAGGCGAGCGCCTCGCAGATCATATGTTTCTCCGCGTCCCGCAGCGAGGTGATCTCGACCGGCTTGGAAGCCGCCGCTCTTGCCGGCGCGGGAGCGCAGCAGAAATCGAGCAGGTCGGGAACCAGGACCCCCTGCGCGCCGGAGCGGATGATGGCCCTTTCCAGGGCGTTCTCCAGTTCGCGGATATTGCCGGGCCAGTTATGGGAGGCGATCTTCTCCAGGAAATCGTCCTCAATCCGGAGGGAAGGCTTGCCCAGCTTGGCGGCGAGTTTGGAGACCAGGTAGCGCGTCAGTATCTCGAAGTCCTCGGGCCTTTCCCTGAGCGCGGGAATCCGCATGCCGAGCACGTTCAGCCGGTAATATAGGTCCTGCCTGAAATTCCCCTTCAGCACCTCGGCCTGCAGGTCCTTGTGGGTCGCGGCGATGATCCGGATGTCGACCGGCTTCTCGCGGGCCGACCCGATGCGGGAGACCGTCTTCTCCTGCAGCACCCGCAACAGCTTGGCCTGCACGTTGAGAGACATGTCGCCGATCTCGTCCAGGAAGATGGTGCCGCCGTCGGCGATCTCGAATTTCCCCGCCTGCCCCCCCCGCTTGGCCCCGGTAAAGGTCCCCTCCTCGTAGCCGAACAGCTCGCTCTCGATCAGGTTTTCCGGCAGTGCCGCGCAGTTGAGCGCTATGAACTGCCGCCCCCGGCGCGGGCTCGCGTTGTGGATCGCCTGGGCGAAGAGTTCCTTGCCGGTGCCGCTTTCTCCATTGATCAGGACCGTCGAGGGGCTGTCGGCGGCAAGCTTCGCCCATTCCTTGGCGGAAGCTATCGCCGGGCTCTCCCCTATGATGTCCTCCAAGGTGTAGCAGTGCGAGTGCATGATGGTCGGGCGCTTGGGCTGCTGGCGGTTGGCCCCCTCCCGGAAAACGGCGACCACGCCGATCACCCCGCCGGTATCGTCGCGCAGAAGCGAAGCCGAACTGAAGATCTTGCGCCCCACCTTCTCGATGATGATCTCGCGGTCCTCGTACTCCTCGCCGTCGGAGAGCACCTTCAGCATCGGGGCCCGCGCGTTGAAGACCTTCTCGATATGCTGCCCCTTTGACCTGGCCGCGTTGACGTCGAAGATCTCCGCCGCCTTGGCGTTGATCTCGGTGATGATGCCGCTGTTGTTGATGGAAATCAGGGCGTCGGACATGTTCTCCAGCAGGGCGTTGGAATAACGGTATGCCATGTAGAGCTTGTCGGTGGCCCGCATGAGGCGGAGCTGGTTTTCCACCGCGTTGACCGCGGCGACCACCATCCCCAGGGTGTGGGCGTTGGCGACGCGGAAGTCGCCGCTTATATCGAGGATGCCGATCAGTTCCCCTTCGGGATCGTAGATGGGCGCTGCGGAACAGGTCAGGAAGTGGTGCGGCTTGCAGTAGTGCTCCCAGGCATAGATCTGCACCGGCCGCTTCTCGATCAGGGCGGTGCCGATCGCGTTGGTCCCCTTGACCGACTCGCTCCAGTTGCCGCCCGGACAAAGGAGTACCTGCTTGGTCCGCGACACGATGTCGTTATCGCCCAGCACCTCAAGGAGATAGCCGGACTCGTCGGTCAGCACCACCTGGAACCCGGACCCCTTGACGAAGTTGTACAGGTTGTCCATGAAGGGGCGCGCCACCTTCACCAGGTGCTGCTTGTTGTAGAGCCGCTCCCGCAACTCCTGGAGGCTGATGACGCACTGCTCTTCCTCGTACGGGTCGACCTTCAGGTTGCGGCAACGCTGCCAGGAATTGGCCACCTCCGGACGCAGTTGCTGCAGATCGAGGATATCCTGCTCGACATAAAGGTTCCAGGCCTGCTTCGTTACTTCGAGCGCTTTTGACGGCATGATGCTAACCTCTCAGGACAAATCGTGAACCGCACTGTATACGACTCATGAGAGAATATCACCTTTCCAGGAACTTTCTGTCAACTCTTTTTATCCACATGAAAATAAATTTCCGCTACTTTACGCGAGGTTACCCGAACGCGCCCCGGAGTCGGACCGGATTGCCGGAGCCGTCTAATCCAGGCAGCGGAAGACCCCGGAGCTCCAGAGGCAGCTGCCGCAAGGCTCGGTGTTGACATAGCAGTCCTGGGCGAACTCCTCCTTCTGGACCAGGTCGCAGGGCGAGCAGTTGCACTCGGAGCAGGAGGGGTAATCGTGGCGCAGCACGTTGTCGCGGTAGCTGCGGAACTCGCAGCTGTTCCAGATGTCGAGGACCCCGCGCTCCAGCACGTTGCCGAACACGCGCGGCTTCACCGGATGCAGCCAGCCGTTGGCGAAGGAGCGGCACTGGTGCCAGAGGTGGTAGCAGGGATGCATTTTGCCGTCCCAGGAGATGAAGGCTCCCCCCTGCTCGACGAAGGCGCAGCCGCGCTTTTCGCGCCTGGCGATCTCGGGAAGCCGCAGATCGATGCCGACCCTGCGCGCCACCTTGACCGCCTCGTCGAACACGCTCTGGCTCTCCTCGATCCGACCGCAATCCAGGGTGAAGAGCCTTTTCAGGTCGAGGGTGATGCCGCGCTGCTGCGCGTCTCCCTTCATGGCAGCGACAAAATCGACGATCTGGCGCTCCTCGGGCGACTTGTTGTAGTTCCAGAGCACCTCGAAGTAGCGCTCGATCGCCAACCCCTTGAGGTCCGCCTTGCTCTTCCAGGTCTGGAACAGCGTGATCGCCTCATCGGTGCAGATATCGTAGCTGCACTGCTCGAGGTGCGGCTCGTCGAAGGGATGCAGATGGGAGACGATGGCAAAGGTGGCGCCGCGTCCCGCGGCCCAGGCCAGCGCCGCCGGGAGTTCCGAGATGTTGTCGCGCATCACGACGTATTCGACCCCTATCTCCATGTCGGGCCGCCCGCAGACACCCTTCGCCTCGACCAGCGCATCGCAGGCGTGCTGAAGGTCGAGAAGCTGGCTTCCGGCGCGGATGGCGCCGAAGGTCGAGGCGTCGACGCCGTCCATGGAGAGGCAGATCCTGTCGATGCCGGCGTCGAGAAGCGAGATGGCCCGGAGGTTGGAAAGGAGGATGCCGTTGGACTGGAAGCCGGTCCAGCTTCCGGCCGGCATGATTTTCTTGGCCCGGCTGATGAACTGCTCCAGGCGCGGGTTCAAAAGCGGCTCGCCGACCCCGTTCAGCACCAGGGCGTCCAGGTTGGAGAGCGCCGGCTCCAGCGCCTGAAAGGTGTGATGATCGAGGTCGCCGTCCCTGCCACCTTCGTCATGTTGTTTCATGCACATGACGCAGCTCAAGTTGCAGCGGCTGGTCGTTTCCACGAACAGCTTCGAGGGGTACTCCAGGAATGCGGGTTCCGGAGCAGGCATGATTTTGAGAGCTGCAGCGGACTGGTGTTGCATACGGCCTCCTGATTTTAAAATCAGTTCTGGATCGGAGTCTCCATGCGGCGGGACATTTCCCACTGCTCCCTGAACAGGGTCAGAGCCTCGCGCATGATGAAGGAGGCCTTCTTGTTCCTGCTGTCCATCAGCCTCTGAACCTCGTCCCGCTCCTCGTCGCTCATCCGTATCGAGATGATGTTTCCCTTCTTGTTGGTCTTGTCCTTCATGGTCTTCTCCTTGCTTTTGCCAGCTATCTGTTGATATATGCCGCCGGTTAGAGCAGCTGAATTTCATCCTCGGGTCTGATCACGCCGCCGCTTAGCACCGTCGCGAACACCCCTTCCTTGGGCATCACGCAGTCGCCCGCCTGGTAGAAGATGGCGCAGCGGGTGTGGCAGACCTTGCCGATCTGGGATATCTCCAGCACCACCGTGCCGATGCCGAGCCTGGTACCGATGGGAAGGTTCACCAGATCGATCCCCTGGGTGGTGATGTTCTCGGCGAAATCCCCGGGCCCCACCTTGAGTCCCAGCTCCCGCATCTTGGTGATGCTCTCCTCGGCCAGCAGGCTCACTTGGCGGTGCCAGTCGCCTGCGTGGGCGTCGCCGATGATGCCGTAGTTCTCCCTCAGATGCACCGAGTCGGACGGCGTCTTCTTCTCTCCCTTTGCCTTGCTGACACTTACCGCGACTATCTGACCCGCCATCGATCTTCCTCCCGTTCCCGTTCCCGACTAATTTCGATCTCTTGCTGTTCACCTTCCTCGCCCTTCAAGGGGGAGGTCAGGAGGGGGACGGGGCGGTTTAGGTGCCGAATGATCCCCATCCCCACCCCGGCCCTCCCCTTGAAGGGGAGGGAGTTTCTTCAGCGAAATATTCGAATTAACCGGTCATCGTTTAGTAAGGGCTACCCGCCGATCCTCGACATGTTCACCCGACTCTTTTCCTCGCCCTCTTCGGCCAGATGGTGGCGCCCCGGCTTTTCCGTCACGATGCGGCGCAGGGTCTCATGCAGCGGGGCGGGGTCGCAACCCTCGAGCAGCGGCTTCAGGTCGGTCCCCTGCTCCGAGAAGAGGCAGCCGCGCACGCGCCCGGCGGCGGTGACCCGGATCCGGTTGCAGCTCTCGCAGAAGTGACCGGAAACCGGGGTGATGATCCCTATGGCCCCGGCGGCCCCCTCGATCTTGAAATTTCTGGCCGGTCCCGCCATTTCGGCGCCGACCAGCGGCAGGAGCGGATAACGCTCGGCGATCCGGGCCAGGATCTCGCTTCCCGGCATGGACTGGGCGTTCCACTCCCGGTCCCTGAGGGTCGGCATGTACTCTATAAAGCGTACCGTGTACGGCTTGCCGATGCTCATTGCGGCGAAATCGAGGATCTCCCGATCGTTTACCCCGCGCATCACGACCATGTTTATCTTCACCGGCGGAAAGCCCGCCCTCTCGGCAGCTGCGATCCCGTTCATGACCCGGCCCAGATCCCCGCCGCGGGTGATCCGGGCAAAGGTCTCCGGCTGCAGGGAGTCCAGGCTGATGTTGAGTCGCGCCACGCCCGCCTCACGCAGAGGCAGCGCCAGATCCTCCAGCAGAATGCCGTTGGTGGTCAGGACCAGCTCCTTCAAGCCGGGTATGCCGGAGAGGGTACTAAGAAATCCGGTGAGCCCCTTTCGGACCAGCGGCTCCCCCCCGGTGATCCTGATCTTTACTATGCCCTGGGCGACGCAGGCGCTCGCCACGCGAAGGAGTTCCTCGTAGGAGAGGAGATCGCCGTGCCCGAGCTTCGCCACACCCCCGGCCGGCATGCAGTAGCAACAGCGCAGATTGCAGCGGTCGGTAACGGAGAGCCTCAAGTAGTTAATTCGCCTGCCATAGGTATCGATCAGTTCCATGTACTCACTCCCGGCCGGTATGCGTTTGCGCCATCGGAACAACCCTTGCTCCTGTATACAAGGCAATATCGGTACCAACTCGTCAATGTCGGCGCCAACTGGACGCCGGGAAGGGGCCGGGACCGCCCCCCCCCCGCAAAAGGGAGCAGCTAAAGCTGTGAATACACGGGAAACGAACCCATTTTCAGGAAATGGCGACCGAGGGGGTAAAAGGGGAATTGGGGCGGGGATGGAACCTGGCGCGACCGTTCCACAACATGACACACGTTCCATATTGGAACAGCGCCTGTGTTCGTTTTCAGAACGGAACCGAAAGCGCCGACTCCGGGGGCCATAAATACTGAGGTGATTAAGTATACGTATTTCTATGAAAAATTGATAGCTCGTAAGAAAAATAGCACCCGGCTATTATTCTGGTACGGGGTTTGCGATGCCTTAGAAAACCGTTTTACGAAACTGTATGCAGCATCAAGACGTAACCGGTAGAACAAAGCGGGCGGGGACGCCCGAACAAACCACAACAGGGGGAAATGAACATGGCATTAGGAGAGCAGACGTACGGGTTTTACATTCCGACAGTATCACTCATGGGTATTGGTTCCGCCAAAGAAGCAGGCGACCAGGTTAAGGCACTCGGCGCATCCAAGGCCCTTCTTGTAACCGACAAAGGCCTCTCGGCCATGGGCGTTGCAGACAAGATCAAGGCTCAGGTAGAAACTACCGGCGTTCAGGTCATCATCTTCGACGGCGCAGAGCCGAACCCGACCGACGTCAACGTGCATGACGGCGTCAAGGTTTACCAGGACAACAAATGCGACGCGATCATCTCCCTGGGCGGCGGCAGCTCCCACGACTGCGCTAAAGGCGTAGGCCTTGTGATCGCCAACGGCGGCCACATCCGCGACTTCGAAGGCGTGAACAAGTCCACCAAGCCGATGCCGGCATTCGTAGCAATCAACACCACCGCAGGTACCGCGTCTGAAATGACCCGCTTCTGCATCATCACCAACACCGACACCCACGTGAAAATGGCCATCGTTGACTGGCGTGTGACTCCGAACGTCGCAATCAACGATCCGCTGCTCATGGTCGGCAAGCCCGCAGCACTCACCGCAGCAACCGGCATGGACGCACTGACCCATGCAGTTGAGGCATATGTTTCCACCATCGCTACCCCGATCACTGACGCCTGCGCGATCAAGGCTATCGAGCTGATCGCCGAGTTCCTCTCCAAGGCAGTTGCCAACGGCGAAGACCTCGAAGCTCGCGACAAGATGGCATACGCAGAGTACCTGGCCGGCATGGCGTTCAACAACGCAAGCCTTGGCTATGTCCACTCCATGGCTCACCAGCTGGGCGGCTTCTACAACCTGCCGCACGGCGTCTGCAACGCCATCCTGCTGCCGGCAGTAAGCCAGTACAACCTGATCGCCTGCCCGAAGCGTTTCGCTGACATCGCTGCCGCACTGGGCGAGAACATCGCTGGCCTCTCCGTGACCGAAGCCGGCCAGAAAGCGATCGACAGGATCCGCAGCCTGTCGGCTTCCATCGGCATCCCGACCGGCCTCAAGGCTCTCAACGTGAAGGAAGAGGACCTCAAGGTCATGGCAGAAAACGCAAAGAAAGACGCTTGCCAGTTCACCAACCCGCGCAAGGCTTCCCTTGAGCAGGTCATCGACATCTTCAAGGCAGCAATGTAAGACGTTGGGCAGGACCGCAGTATAGACAAGAAAGGCAGCAAACGGATGGGCAGGGTTTTTGCCCTGCCCATCCAGTTGTACAACCGACCACATGCAAAGAGATGCGTAAGCAGTGTCGGATCAGTCGCGCATCAGGAAATCTCCGAGCCATGCTGCCTAACAGGGAAACCTTACGGCGCCGGGCCAACGGGTTTCGCTGGAAACGGCGGAGCCTCCCTCTGGAAAGGAGCCCCTTCGCCATGACGGCGCAGGAAATACATATAAATAGGGAGCTAAGAAAGCATGGATAAGATTTTTCGCGTAAACATGACCGACCTGACCACCAAAGTCGAAGCAGTCCCCGCAGGCTGGGCAGGCCTTGGCGGCCGCGGCCTCACCTCCACCATCGTGGCTGCTGAAGTCCCCCCGACCTGTCACCCGCTCAGCGCACAGAACGTACTCTGCTTCGCTCCGGGCCTTCTGACCGGAACCGCTGCAGCCAACTCCGGCCGTCTCTCCGCAGGCGCCAAGAGCCCGCTGACCGGCGGCATCAAGGAGTCCAACGCAGGCGGCACCGCGGCACAGATGCTGGCGAAACTCGGCATCAAGGCCCTGATCATCGAAGGCGCGCCGAAGGACGGCACCTGGTACAACCTCGCCGTCGGCGTGAACGGCGTCGTGATCTCCGAGGAGAAGGAACTGCTCGGCCTTGGCAACTTCGCCGTGATCGATGCGGTCGAGGCAAGGCTTGGCAAGAAGACCGGCGTGCTGACCATCGGCATCGCAGGCGAGCTGAAGATGACCGCGGCAAACATCTCCGTCAAGGACCCCGACTCCAAGATCCGCAGCCACGGCCGCGGCGGTCTCGGCGCAGTCATGGGCTCCAAGCAGATCAAATTCATCTCCATCGACGGTGAAGGCGCCCCCGGCGTGAAGATCGCCGATCCGGAGAAATTCAAGGCGGCAGCCAAGGTATTCGCCAAAGCGCTGCTCGACCACCCGGTTTCCGGCGAAGGCCTGCCGACCTACGGCACCAACGTCCTGGTGAACATCCTGAACGAGGCCGGCGGTCTCCCCACCAAGAACTTCACCGTGGGGCAGTTCGAAGGGCACGACAAGATTTCCGGCGAGACCATGCACGACACCATCGCAGCACGCGGCGGCAAGGTGAAGCACGGCTGCCACGCAGGCTGCATCATCCAGTGCTCGCAGGTCTACAACGACAAGGACGGCAAGTACATCACCTCCGGCTTCGAGTACGAGACCATCTGGGGCCTGGGCGCTGACTGCTGCATCGACAACCTGGACGACATCGCACGCGCCGACAGCCTGATGGACGACATCGGCATCGACTCCATCGAGACCGCCGTCATGTTCGGCGTCGCCATGGAAGCAGGGATCCTCCCCTGGGGCGATTCCAAAGGCCTGCTGCGCATTCTGAGCGAAGAAATCGGCAAGGGTACTCCCCTGGGCCGCATCATGGGCGGCGGCGCAGGCTCCGTCGGCAAGGCCTACGGCGTAACCCGCGTCCCGGTCGTCAAGAACCAGGGGATCCCTGCTTACGACCCGCGCTCCGTCAAGGGTATCGGCATCACCTACGCGACCAGCACCATGGGCGCCGACCACACCTCCGGCTACACCATCGCCACCAACATCCTGAACGTCGGCGGCTACGTCGACCCGCTCAAGAAGGAAGGCCAGGTTGAGCTTTCCCGCAACCTGCAGATCGCAACCGCCGCTGTCGACTCGACCGGCATGTGCATCTTCGTCGCCTTCCCGGCTCTGGACATCCCGGAGTGCCTGCCGGCCCTGATCGACATGATCAACGCCCGCTTCGGCATCGCCCTCACCGGCGACGACGTCACCAACCTGGGCAAGCACATCCTGAAGCTCGAGCGCCAGTTCAACATCGAGGCAGGCTTCAGCAACGTGCACGACCGTCTGCCGGACTTCTTCAAGACCGAGCCGGTTGCTCCGCACAACGCGGTATGGGACTTCACCGACGCAGAGATCGACGAGTTCTGGAACTTCTAGCAACCAGCTAAACTCCCGGCGTGACCAAAAGTCACGCCGGGCTTTTTCGTTACAGCCGGAACAGTAACTACTCAGACCGTCACTCCTGCAGCCGTAGGGTGGGCCGTGCCCACCGGCCGACAGGGATCGGTGGGCACGGCCCACCCTACGGAAAAGACCTCAGCCTCTTGACGTTGCACAATTTAACAGCCAGACAAGATTCAAACGGGTGCCACCATGCATGTCACAGTCAAGCTGTTCGCCACCTTCAGAAACGGCAGGTTCAAGATAGCAGAGCAGGAACTCCCCGAGGGGACCGAATGCCGCAGGGTCGTGCTCGATCTGGGGCTCACCGAGGAAGAGATCGGCATCATCATGATCAACGGCCGCCATGGCACCCTGGACCAGAAACTCGCCCACAACGATGTCCTTTCACTTTTCCCCCTGGTTGGAGGAGGCTGACATGGAAGACGCCCTGACATTTCTCAAGGACTGGACCCGGGACGGGCTTTTGCCCTGGTCCGCGCAATGCGCCGCCGTCAAGCATTTCGGCACGAGCCACGCGGCGATGGAGGGACTGGCCCTGGAGAACGGGCTCTTCCCGGCACGCTACCAGCGCAACAGGAACATGATTTCGACAGCCGAACAGTTACGCCTTTTCCAGAGCCGGGTCGCCGTGATCGGCTGCGGCGGGCTGGGCGGCTATGTCATAGAGGAACTGGCGCGGCTCGGCGTCGGACAGATCGTCGCCATCGACCCCGACATCTTCGAGGAACACAATCTTAACCGGCAGATCCTCTCCACACCGGCCACCCTGGGCAAGGCCAAGGTTGAGGCCGCCGTGGACCGGGTCGCCGAGATCAACCCGGCCGTGACGGTAACCGCGGTAAAGGACGCCTTCTGCCTGGCAAACGGCTTCGAGCTTCTGGCCGGAGTCCAGGTCGCGGTCGACGCCCTGGACAGCATATCGTACCGCCTGGAGCTGGCGGAGGTCTCAACCGCAGCCGAGGTCCCGATGGTGCACGGAGCGATCGGCGGCTGGTACGGCCACGTCGCCACCCAGATGCCCGGGGACACCACCGTGCAGCGCATCTACCGCCACTGGGTGGCCGGCAAGGGGATCGAGCAGCAGCTGGGCAATCCCGCCTTCACACCCGCTGTTGTGGCGAGCCTGGAGGTCGCGGAGGTCTGCAAGATCCTGCTCGGCAAGGGCGAGCTGCTGCGCAACCGCAAGCTGAGCATCGACCTGCTGGAGATGGAAGTGCACGAGATATCCTACGAAGTGCCGATGAAGCTGGTCGACGCGGCGTAAGGGTAGCAGCGGAAGGTTTGTTTTTGCAGATAACGCTTATCACCGGTCCTCCCCTTTTCGCCCCGCAGGCAATGAGGTTCACCATGCCTACCTTTCAAGAAGCGCGCAACATCATCCTTTCCAACGTAAGGCCCCTGGGCGAGGAGACCGTGTCTCTGATGGACTCACTGGGGAGGGTCGCTTCCAGGGACATTGCGGCTCCCTGGGACATGCCGCTTTTCGATAATTCGGCCATGGACGGCTTCGCCGTGCGCGCCGCCGACTGCAGCTCCACTCCGGCAAGCCTCTGCGTCACCGGGTTCCTCCCTGCCGGCGGTCCTGACCAGGCCACCGTCGAGCCGGGGTGCGCGGTCAGGATCATGACCGGAGCCCCGATCCCCAAAGGGTGCAACGCCGTGGTCCCGGTCGAGGAAACCAATGAGACCGGTGACCGGGTGATCATCACCGGGAAAGTGCAGCCGCGGCAGCACATCCGCCTGAAGGGCGCGGACGTTGCCGCCGGAGCCAGGATACTGGCGGCGGGGACCCGCATCCGCCCCTCCGAGATCGGCATGCTGGCCGCCATGGGACAGGCCCTGGTCCCGGTGTACCGCAAGGCTCGCGTCGCCATTCTTTCCACCGGTGACGAGCTCATCGAGTTGGGGGAGATTCCCGGCGCCGGAAAGGTGATCAACTCAAACGCGCTCTCGCTCGCCGCCGCCGTGCGGGAAGCCGGCGCGGAGCCGGTCCTGATCGGGATCGCCCGGGACGACATTGCGAGCCACCGGGAAAAGATGCTGGAAGGCTTTGCCTGCGATGCGCTGATCACCTCGGCCGGCGTCTCGGCAGGGGAGCGCGACCTGGTTAGAGAAGTGATGGCGCAACTGGGCGCCAAGGAGCTTTTCTGGAAAATCGACATGAAGCCCGGCGGACCTACCGCGTTCGCCGTCAGGGAGGGGAAGCCGGCATTTTCCCTCCCCGGCAATCCCGTTTCCACCATGGTCACCTTCGAGTTCCTGGTCAAGCCGGCCCTGCTCAGGATGATGGGGCAGCAAAAGGTGATCCGCCCCTTCGTGAAGGGGATACTTGCCGAAGACGCCCACAAGAAGGTCGGCAAGGTGAACTTCATCCGCGTCACCGTCAAGAAAAGGCACGGCCGTTACCTCGCCTACTGCGCCGGCGACCAGCATACCGGCGTCTTGAGCACCATGACCCGAAGCGATGCCCTGGTCGCCCTCCCTGCCGAGGCGAGTTTCGTCCCGGCGGGCACCGAAGTCGACATAGTGCTGTTGAGGGACGTGGACCTGCTCGAAGAAGGGTAAGGACAGCCGACGCTTCCATCCGACTTAGCCCTCCCTGTAGGGTGGGCCGTGCCCACCACACCCGCATTCTGATGGTGGGCGCGGCCCACCCTACATACTACATACCCACAAACTCCCCCCTTTGAAAAAGGGGGGTGGGGGGGGATTTGGCCCAAGGCGCCACAGAGTCGAGTTCTCCAGTGAGAGCTGAACTCCGAATTTTTGAACGTAGAACCTAGAACCTGATTTTGCCTCACAAGGAGCAGCAATGACCTTCAACCATTTCGACGATCAAGGACAGGCCATCATGGTCGATGTAAGCGGCAAGCAGAAGACGCTGAGGACTGCGGTCGCGCAAGCCCGCGTTCTGCTCAAGCCGGAGACCCTCGCCGCCATCCTTGAAGGGTCCATGACCAAGGGAGACGTCCTCGGCGTGGCGCGGCTCGCCGGAATCGCCGCGGCAAAGAAGACCTCGGATCTGATTCCCCTCTCCCATCCGCTGGCCATCCACCACGTAGCGATCGCATTCCAGGCCGACCAGAAGAGCGGCGAGATACGGATAGAGGCGACCGTCAGAGCCTTCGAGCGCACCGGTGTGGAGATGGAGGCGATGACGTCGGCCTCCGTCGCAGCCCTCACCGTCTACGACATGTGCAAGGGGACCGACAAATCGATCGTCATCGGCGAGATATCGCTGCTCTACAAGGAGGGTGGCAAGAGCGGCGTTTACCGGCGTGAGGAGAGCTGATCTCCGCCAGCTGAAATAATTCGGGCCGAACTATATACATTTTTTTGCATATGCGATATAGTGCATCCGGAGGTGACCCCATGAAAGAGTTGCTGATTTTGGCCGGTGTTTTTGTCTTCTGGATTGCGCTGCAGCGCTACATTCTCCCGCGGTTCGGCGTTCAGACCTGAATGTCCCCATCATGCGCCTCCGGGGACCGGGGGGAGAAGGAAACAAAGAAGAACGAGCAGGATGCATGAATAAATGAGCAGAAAGGGCAGTAAAAAGGGCGCCGGTTATTAAACCTGGCGCCCTTTCCTGTTTGGATTGAAGGAGGGGGGCCGCAATCCCCTCTCCCCTGGTGGGAGAGGGTTAGGGAGAGGGGGGAATGTAGCTATCGGCTAGTACCCCTCTATTGCTAGTACCGGTAATGCGAAGACTTGAACGGCCCCTCTTTCTTCACCCCGATGTAGGAGGCCTGGGCGTCGGTCAACTCGGTCAGCATGGCACCCAGAGTCCTCAACTGCAGGCGGGCCACCTTCTCATCCAGTTCCTTGGGGAGGGTGTAGACGCCGATCGGATACTTGTCCGGATTGCAGAAGATCTCCATCTGGGCCAGGGTCTGGTTGGCGAACGAGGAGGACATCACGTAGGAGGGATGCCCCGTGGCGCAGCCCAGGTTGACCAGGCGCCCTTCTGCCAGCAGGATGATGCGCTTGCCGTCCGGGAAGATGATGTGATCCACCTGCGGCTTGATGTTTTCCCACTGGTACTGCTTCAGCTTGGCGACCTCGATCTCGTTGTCGAAGTGGCCGATATTGCAGACGATGGCGTTATGCTTCATCGCCTTCATGTGGCCGTGGGTGATGACGTCGATATTGCCGGTGGTGGTTACGAAGATGTCCGCCTTGTCGGCGGCGTAATCCATGGTGACGACCTTGTACCCTTCCATAGCCGCCTGCAGCGCGCAGATCGGGTCGACCTCGGTCACCCACACCTGGGCCTGAAGGCCGCGCATCGCCTGGGAGCACCCTTTGCCAACGTCGCCGTAACCGCAGATGACTGCAACCTTGCCCGCCACCATCACGTCGGTTGCGCGCTTGATGCCGTCCATCAGGGACTCGCGGCAGCCGTAGATGTTGTCGAACTTCGACTTGGTCACGGAATCGTTCACGTTGATGGCCGGGAACTTGAGGGTACCCTTCTCGTGCATCTGGTACAGACGGTGCACACCGGTGGTGGTCTCTTCGGTGACACCCTTGATGCTGGCTGCGGTCTTGGCGTACCACCCCGGCTGCTCCGCCAGGCGCTTTTTGATGGCGGCGAACAGGTACTCTTCCTCTTCGCAGGTGGGGTTGGCGATAACGGAGGCATCCTTCTCGGCGTCGCTGCCGAGGTGCAAAAGGAGGGTGGCGTCGCCGCCGTCGTCGAGGATCATGTTGGGGGCACCGCCGTCATGCCATTCGAAGATCCTGTGGGTGTAGTCCCAGTACTCGGCGAGGGTTTCGCCTTTGTGGGCGAAGACCGGGATGCCGGCAGCGGCTATGGCAGCGGCCGCGTGGTCCTGGGTCGAGAAGATGTTGCACGACGCCCAGCGGACCTCGGCGCCAAGGGCGGTCAGGGTCTCGATCAGCATTGCGGTCTGGATGGTCATATGCAGCGAGCCGGCGATGCGGGCGCCCTTGAGCGGCTGTTCCCGGGCGTATTCCTCGCGGATCGCCATGAGTCCCGGCATTTCCGTTTCGGCTATGATCATTTCCTTGCGTCCCCAGGCGGCCAGGGACATGTCCTTGACGATGTAATCGTTTTCTGCCATTTAATGATTCTCCTTTTTTGGTTGATATCTTCTAGAGTCGGTTGAGAGATGAGAGTTGAGAGATGAGTCTCAACCCTCAACCGTTTCATCCTCATCTCTCAACGGTTTCATCTCAACGGGTTCATCTCAACGGTTTCATCCTCATTGCTCGAACCAGCAGTACTTCCTCCTGACCGACTGCCGCCCCGAGCCGTTGCACCTCAAAACTCCCCAGCCCGGCCGCAGTCAGCCATCCCTGCAATTCATCCTCCTCAAATCCCAGCCACTGGTCCGCCAACTGCTCCCGAGCCCATTCCCGTTCGTGGCGCGCCAGGTCGGCCAGGATCAGGGAGCCGTCCGGCTGCAGCACCCGGGATATCTCGTGGAGCACCGCCAGCGGATCAGCAGCATGATGCAGGACCATGTTGGCCACGACGCACCCTGCCCCACCGTCAGGCAGCGGCAGATGAGACATCTCACCAAGACGCAGCTCGATTCCCGTCTCCCCGCCCGCCGCCAGGCGGCGACGCGCCTCGTCCAGCATGGCCGGCGAATGGTCCACGCCGATCACCCGCGCGGCGCGCCTCGCCAGATCAGGGAGCAGCGCACCGGTGCCGACCCCGATCTCCAACAGCGTCGCGACGGACGGAACCAGCGCGAGCAGATGTTCGAGGTAGTCGGGGACCGGCAGCAGCGTGCGCGACAGACTGTCCCACTGTCGGGCGTGCCGGTCGAAGAACTCCAGGTTGCGCCGGCGCCGCTCCTCGAGGGCGAGCGCCAGGGCCGCCAGATCTTCGCGCCTCTCGGGCAGTTGCTCCAGTTCCCGCTCAAAAGCCGGCCGGATGGCGCCGAAGAAGGCGTTCTCCTCCCCTGCGCCGTAATAGCTCCAGGTTCCCTGGCGCTTCACCGACAACACCCCCGCTTCGGTAAGTATCTTCAGGTGCCGGGAGATGCGCGACTGCCCCATGCCCAGGATGCGGGTCAGTTCCTGCACGGTGAACTCACCGCGCAAAAGCACCGCCACCAGTCGCAGGCGGCAGGGATCCGCAAGGGCTTTGAGGAGATCGATCAACATAGGCATCAACTTTGGCAACTGTATTAAATCAAGTTTTCTTGATATATCATGAGAGTTGCAGGTTGGCAAGGGAAATACTTTCTCCCGGTATGAACCCGCGCCGGAGCGACCGGCCGGTCGGCTGACATCTCCGGCTCCTCCAGACTCCCCCTCTCCCTCCGGGAGAGGGTCGGGGTGAGGGAGCCTGGCTTGATGCACCATCAAGGAAGCACCCTCACCCGCCCTGCGGGCACCCTCTCCCGGGGGGAGAGGGTATTCGGGCTCGCAAGAGATAACTATCGCAAGGGGTGTCTATTTCCTGGATCGCTGCAGGTGATGCAGGATGACCGGAAGCACGGCAAACAGCGCTAGCAGCAACAACGCCAGCATGATCTTCCAAGAGAAGAGATCTGACGCCGCATCGACATACCGCAACTGTTCTCCTATGAATGCGTAGATCAGAGAACCGGGAAGCATGCCGAGCGATGTGGTCCAGACGAAGGTCTTGAGCTGAATCTTGGTGAGGCCGGCGCAATAGTTGATGACTAGGAAGGGGGCAATGGGAAGGATGCGCAAAATTAACAGGTAATTGTGGCCGCGATGCGACAGTTCTTCATTAAATCGGCGCAACTGGTCCTTGAACCTCTCCTGTACCCAGCCGCCGACGACAAAGCGAGCGGCGAGGAAGGCCAAGACGGCACCGGTCGTTGCTGCAATATTGGCATAGATCGCTGTCGGAACCATGCCGAACATCATGCCCCCGGCTACGGTCAATGCCAGTGCTCCCGGCAGGAATAAGGCCGTGCCGATAAAGAGGCCCATGAAGGAGAGAACGGCTTGAATGTAGTGACTTCCGATAAATGCGAGCAACTGCTCCTTGTGCTCTTTCACCCGATCGATGGTGAGATAATCGTCCAGTAACATCATCTTGGCAAGAAGGGCCGCACCCACAACAAGCAGCATAAAAAATATCTTCAACCAGTGCCCCTTCATCCCCCGCACCTCTAATCCACCTCGGCTCTCATCGATCGACTAACCCGATTCGCCGATGCGGCACCCGACCCCAATTGACTTCCCTCTCACTCTATGTACTCTTTCCAATAAAGGCGAGCCCCCACACCGGTCACAGACGTCCCACGTCCAACGATAATATAAGCCCTGCACATGTCAAAATCCTTTTCCGTGATGACCTATAATGTGCACAGCTGTATCGGCACCGACGGCCAGATCTCTCCCCTGAGAATCGCCGAGGTCATCGACCGTTGCAATCCGGACATCGTCGCGCTGCAGGAGCTCGATGCCGGCCTGGAACGGACCGAGATGACCGACCAGGCCCATCTCATCGCCCAGACTTTGGAGATGTCCTTCCATTTCCACTCCTCTATCCAGGTGCAGGAGGGGGGCTACGGCAACGCGGTCTTGAGTCGCACGCCGGTGCGCCTGATCAAGGCCGGACCGATTCCGGCCGAGCCGCTGAACCCCTGCTACGAGCGCCGCGGTGCCGTCTGGGCGGAAGTGGAGTTGCACGGCAGCAAGGTCCAGGTGCTGGCCACACATTTCGGATTGAACAGACGGGAGCGCATCTGTCAGGCACAGGCCCTGACCGGGCCGGAATGGCTGGGACATCCCGAATGCCTGCCGCCGGCGATCCTTTGCGGCGACTTCAACGCCTTGGCCGGCTCATCGGTGTACCGGCTGATAACCCGCCACCTGCGCGACGTCCAAAGGATTTCCAAGGTACGCATTCCCAAGGGTACCTGGCCGGTACAGCTCCCCTTCATGCGCATAGATCATCTTTTCATCACCCCTAATCTCAAGGTCCGCAGCGTGTCGGTGCCAAGGACGTCCCTGACCAGGGTCGCCTCGGATCATCTGCCGCTGGTGGTTACGCTGGAGTTTCTATGACCGTATTAAAGCCCGGCTTGAACTGCATGGAGATCTGCCAGACAACCGCTACCGGCGTTCTGGTGGACGCCTGCGACTACTATCGCGCCTTTTACCACACTGCCGGAAAGGCGCGCCGCTACATCCTGCTCTCGGGATGGCAGTTCGATTCCGAGGTCCGCCTGCTGCGGGGAGCGGAGGAAGCCAATGCTGCAGGCGAAGTCAGCTTTCTGAGATATCTCAATCATCTCTGCGAGGTGACGCCGGAATTGGAGGTATATATCCTGGCCTGGGATTTCAGCGCCGTTTTCTCCCTTGAGCGGGAATGGTTTCAGGACATCATCTTCAACTGGACAACTAATGAGCGGGTCAACTTTCGCTTTGACAGCACCCATGCTTCAGGAGCTACTCATCACCAGAAATTCGTCATAATTGACGGCAGAATCGGCTTTGTCGGCGGTATGGATATCTGCTCCTCCCGCTGGGATGATCGTTACCATGCCATCGACAATCCGGAAAGGATCGATGCCGATGGTACCCCCTATGGCTCCTATCACGACATCCAGTCCTATCACACCGGCCCGGTGGTCAGGGTACTGGTCGACCTGTTCGTCCAGCGCTGGCTCGATTCCGGCGGCGAGGCGCTGTCGCTTGCAACCGCCGATCAGCAGATAACCTTCGAGGACCCGCAGGCGTTCCCCATGCCGACAAGCGAGGTGGCGGTCAGTCGGACTCAAGCCCCCATATTGGAGCCGCGGTTAAAGAAGATCGACGAAATCCGTCAGCTGTTCGTCGAGGCGATCATCTCCGCCGATCGGCTCATCTACCTGGAGAACCAGTATTTCAGCTCGCAGGCCATCTACTGGGCGCTGGTTGCCAGGATGACCACTCCCGACAGGCCGCGTATCCAGATCATCCTGATTCTCCCGGACCGACTCCCCTTTACCGAGGAACTGTTCCTGGGGCTGCCCCAGATGAAGATGCTGCGCTCCCTCCAGCAGGTGGCGGAGAAGACGGGGCATGCCTTGAGTGTCTATTCCACTGCCCTGGTGGACGACGGCAAGCGCAAAATGACCTTCATCCATTCCAAGCTGCTGCTGGTGGACGACAGGTTTCTCACCGTAGGCTCGGCGAACGCCACCAACCGCAGCATGGGGCTCGATACCGAACTCAACGTGAGCTGGGAAGCCGCGGATCCTGCGGCGCAGCCGGAATTGGTCGCCGCGATTCGCCGGTTGCGGGGCTCGCTGCTGGCGGAACATGCAGGTCTTCTTGGCAAAGGGGATGAGCAGCTGTTCGAGAAGGTTGAGGATCTATCCTGTCGTCTCGACTGCCTGGCCGATGACCGTGAGGCTGCTGCAGACTGGGGTTCTCCGGATCCGGATCTGGAGAACCCCAGTCTGCAGCAGGCGCTGGAACCGGTTTCGCGCGTGGTCGATCCGGAAAAGCCGGTAGATGATGAGTACATCTTCGAGAGCCTGTCAATGTATGAAACAAAGACATTCGCAAAAGGGATCCGCAAGCTGGGCCAGTTGTTAATCGGACTCTGACCGAACGACCGTGATATAATATACTTAATAAAAAACAGGAGGATATATAGTCATGACTGATATCAAACAGACAAGTTCTCAAGCGACGGCGCAAGAAAGGTGCGATATCAAGGTCTGGAGCGATTCCTGTCGGAAAAGTGAATATACCTCAAACGCCGACAAGTACCTGTGCACCTCATGCGGAAGTATCTCGGCACTCGATCATGAGATGCATCATGAGCATTTTCCACACCTATCCGGTGACAAGGACACGCTCTACTAAAATCAGCAACGCCGTGAACGAAGCCCGATCAGGCGCGCCCCCCTCTCCCTATCCCTCTCCCACCAGGGGAGAGGGGACTAAAGGCCTTCCCCCGCGAAGTGGGGAGTAATGCCCCCCTCCCTTTGATGGGGGGGGCTGGGGACACTGCCTAAGTTAAGGGAATGAGAGGTAGGGTGGGCCGTGCCCACCACAATTCATCCTGATGGTGGGCACGGCCCACCCTACAGGATTCACGGAATCGCCGCTTAACTTAAACCGATTAGCGCTGATCTTCAGTATCAATGCAGAGACCAAGGCCTGTTTGCGGAAAGAACGCGAGGAGGCGCGAAGAGCGCAAGGGAAAACAAGTCCTTGGGGCTAAACCAAAATGCCTGTACTTTGCGTTCTTCGCGCGCAGTTCTTCGCGTCCTTTGCGTAACAGCTTTTACACTGAAGATTAGCGCTAATCAGGTAACTTAATGGCAGTGGGGGCTGGGGGAGGATGCAAGCGGCAACTCTCGCAACACGATTCATGAGAGCAGCTTCGCAGGCCTCGTCATTGGTAGCCGAGCCTCTGCAACAAATTGCGCAGGACCGGATCAGAGAGGGAAACGGCGGGAAAATAGGTGGCGGCCAGCTCTCGGCGCCACCACACGCGGGTCCGGCGCCGCTCGACCGGGGAGGTGAAGCGGTAGCGGTAATGCAGAGCGCGGACCTGGAGCGGTGGTGCGGCAGGAAACGGGTTATCCTTGAGAAGGGCAAGTGTCGCAGCGTCGCCATCGAGAAGACGCTTCAAAAGATGGATGAACCACGGGTCGTAAAAGCCGGAGGGCATGGCGGCAAACCACATCAGCCAATCGAGCCGCAGGTGATATGGCGCGATCTGCGGCGCCATCCTGCCGGGATCACCGGGCTTCCCCTTGAATCCGTACTCCTTCCAAACGGTGGACGACGTCACGACTGCGTCGCCGGTCCCCTCGATGATGATCTCGTAGCGCTCCTTGGTGATACTGCCGAAGGCCCCGTAGCTGTTAACGAGGTGGTAGGGATCAAAGCTGGTGTTCATGATCTGTCTTTTGCTGATGAGGTTGCGAACCGGCTTTACGCTGAGAATAACGACCAGCAGGGCCAATCCCCGGGTGGCGGCTATGTGGAACTGTAGCGGCGGGGCCATCTGGGGCGGGGTGATCGGCAGGAACCACGACAAAAGAGAGTTGTCGAGGGTGCTGAAGGCCAGGACGATGGTCATGAGGCTGAGCCAGGAGAAGTTGCCGCTTATCATGATGCTCCCCTGGAAAAGTATCATTATAATGCCGGCGCTGGCGGCAACGGGCTGGGGGGCGAAGCAGAAAAGCGGAGCCACCAGCTCCGCCAGATGGTTGAAAATTACTCCTGCTTTGTGCAGCCAGCCGGGGAGCCAGTGGAAGTACCAGCTGAGCGGGTTGGGCATCGGCTGTGTTTCGAAATGGTAGTCCAGGCAGGTGAGATCCCTCCAGCACGGATCGCCGCGCAGCTTGATCAACCCCGCGCCGAACATGACCCGGAACAGGACCCAGCGGAACAGCCAGATTGCCATCGCCTGCGGCTGGGTATCGGCGGCGCCAAGGAATATGGCCAGGAAGCCGCTCTCCAGGAGCATCGTTTCCCAGCCGAAGCCGTAAAAGGTCTGGCCGACATTGACGAACGAGAGGTAGATCACCCAGAGGAGCGTCCAGACCAAAACGGAGGCCCAGATTCCGAAGCGCTCGGAAACGCCGGTGACGGCCAGGACGGCAAGCAGCACCCCGATCCAGGCGAAAGCAGCAAATGCCTCGTCACGGGGAAACAGGTGGAAGATGCTCGGGGCGTAGCGAAACGGCGTCTCCCGGATGAACATCGGCGCCGGCAAGAGTCCGTTTTCGCCGCAAAGGGGGCGGAACTGGTTCAGCGCCACGAGGAACGCGATCAGGTAGACCAGAGCCAATCCCCTCTGCAGGACCAACCGGGTCAACCAGTATTCCGGCATGCTTTCCATGGCGCTGATGTCACCTCCCAGCCCGGCGTAGCCTACCCGCTGATTGTATCCCAGCTTGCCACACCGGCAAGGAGCGAGGGGACAAAAGTCCCCCCGCAATTGGCCCTTTTCCCCCCTCTCCCTAGCCCTCTCCCACCAGGGGAGAGGGGACTTTAAGCCCCCCTCCCTTGATGGGAGGTTTGACATCACCGATCTGGTATGCCGACAAGACGGGAGAGGGGACTTTAAGCCCCCCTCCCTTGATGGGAGGGGCTGGGGGAGGGTGAAAAGCAGTGGGTTTGAGTCGAAATGTACACATGCATTTTTCTACCCGGACAATGCTGGGATTCAGGGGGATTTCAGCTCTGTAGCTATCAAGTAGGAGTTGGCCAGGGTGGTGCTCAAATCCCCCCAGCCCCCCTTTTTCAAGGGGGGGAGGGGGTTGACTTGCCGATCCGCTTTTTCATGCTATAGGAATAAGCTGCGACGGCCGGTCTCGGCGTTTTCGCCAAGGAGTAAACATGCCCGAGGCACCAGCGTTTCCCCTGCAGGTTTTCTACGACGGCTCCTGTTCCGTCTGCGCCAGCGAGATGGAGATCTACCGGCGCAAGGAGCATGGCGGCCGCCTGATTTTCGTGGATATCAGCGGTTCCGATTTCGACCCGGCGCCCCACGGCATCGCGCTGGAAGCCTTCATGCACGAGATGCACGTAATCGACCGGCAGGGAAGGCTTTACCGCGGGGTCGAAGCCTTCCGGGCTATCTGGCACGCCTTCCCGACTTCGACCTGGTACCGTTTCATCGGCGCCCTGGTCGCCTTTCCCGGATTGAACCTGCTGGCCCGGCTGGGGTACCGCGGATTCGCCCGTATCAGAAGATACCTACCCAAAAGCCACCGCACCTGCGAGGACGGTGCCTGCCGCCTTGGGCAGGATAAACCTCGCCGGTGAGCGCCAACTCCCAACAGTTTCTGCCCTGGATTTTCCCCCGGTTGCTTGGGGGGGTCTACTTTCTGGCCTTTTTATCCCTGCTATTCCAGATACGCGGCCTGTACGGCTCCCGCGGCATCCTTCCCATTGCCTCCTTCCTTGCAGAGATACACGCCGGGGTGGGAAAGCGCGCTTATTGGCTCTGCCCCACCCTTTTCTGGCTGAAAAGCAGCGATCAGGCCCTGACAGCCGGCTGTCTTTCAGGCGTCGTGCTCTCACTCCTGCTCATGGCCGGCGCTCCGCCGGTGCCACTTCTATTCCTCCTGTGGCTTCTCTATCTCTCCTTCGTTGCCGCCGGGCAGGAGTTCCTAGCCTACCAGTGGGACACGCTTCTTCTGGAAGTCGGCTTCATGACCATCTTTTTGCCGCTGGCAGCGCCCTCCCCCCGACTCGTGCTGTTCACCTACTGCTTCTTTCTTTTCCGCTTCATGTTTTCCTCCGGTGCGGTGAAGCTGCTAAGCGGGGATCCCACCTGGCGCAACCTGACCGCTCTCTGTTACCATTACCAGACTCAGCCCATACCCAACCGGCCGGCGTGGTATGCCCACCAACTGCCGGTCTCGGTCCAGAAATTCAGCACGCTGCTCACCTTCGTTTTCGAGCTGGCCGTGCCGATTTTGGCGCTCGGACCGCAGCCGGCGCGTCTTTGCTGCTTTGTCCTCATGCTCTTTTTCCAGGCGCTGATCTTTGCCACCGGCAACTACGGCTTTTTCAACATCCTCACCATGGTCATGGCCGTTGCGCTGCTTGACGACCGGCTGCTCGGTGCCTGCCTGAACCTTCCCGCCGCTTCGGCAAACGAACCGACGGCACTGCTGGTCAGCGCCATATTTGCCGTATTCCTGGTCCTGAATCTGTGCCAGCTTACCGCGCTCTTTTATCGACCCCCCTGGCTGAACCGCCTGATTCACTGGCTCGCCCCCTTCATGATCTCCAACCACTACGGGCTCTTTGCAGTCATGACCACGGACCGCTTCGAATTCGTGATCGAGGGGAGCATGGACCGGCGGGAGTGGCTCCCATACGAATTTCCCTGGAAGCCGGGAGATCCGCAGCGTCCTCCGCGCCAGGCAGCCCCGCACCACCCGCGACTCGACTGGCAGATGTGGTTTGCGGCCCTGGATCCGCGCAGCATCGAGCCATGGCTTGGCAATCTGATCGTGCGGCTATTGGAGGGGTCCCCCGCAGTACTGGCTCTGTTTCAGCAGAATCCCTTTCCCGTCTCCCCGCCAACCTACATCCGGCTAGTCGTCTACCGTTACAAGTTCACCGACGCCACGGTAAGGCGCGAGCAGGGACGTTGGTGGGAGCGAACCCTGGTCGGCCGGTTTCAGCCGATGACCCTGCAAAAGGTAAAATCTGACGGTGAGAATTTGTCTTGAGCCCAGTGTGGCAGGTGCTGTAGAATACTTCCTGTGGCTGTCAGTAATCAAATTTGACTGAACTCCATACTGCCGAGAGGCCTTTACTGTTCAGTTGTTACAGTAATTCTTTCAGCCACGCAGAAATAAGATATCTTTAATACGTCAGTTCGGGAGAATTGTATGGTTACTACTTTGCGTCTCAAAACTAAATAGACATGCGATCCTTTTTATGAAGCTGACGGATCTAACATTGTTGGAGCAAATGCAGATCACCGACGGTGAAATCACGAGACGCAAGGACCTTGTCGGTCTTGGGATCGATGAAGCAGCATCATTGTTGGACTGCAAGGCGCTTATTGAAGAGGAGATAGAAACAATCGTCGATGAGTTTTACCAGGTGCAAACATCGGATGCCGAGATCTCTCTCCTGATCGGCGACGCGGAAACCTTGCGGCGTCTGCATTCGGTTCAGCGCCAGTATGTAATAGACCTGTTCAGCGGAAATACGGATACTAACTATGTAAACAATCGTCTGCGCATCGGGCTGGTCCATAAACGCATTGGAGTGGCACCCAAACTTTATCTATCGGCAGTAAGAACGCTCAAGGAGATCCTGTGCAAAGCTCTCCAGCGTCGGATCAGCGATAAGACCAGGCTGGCCAATGCATGCGAGGCACTGGATAAACAGCTCTATTTCGACATTACCCTTGTCTTTGACACATATACTCGAAGTCTGGTAAGCGAAATTGAGACGGCAAAGGACCGCGTCGAAATTTATGCGGCAAGACTGGAAGTTCAGGTCGCCCAACGTACCCGGCAATTGGAGGAAAAAGTGACCCAACTGCAAACGGCCCTGGCCATGGTGAAGAAACTGGAAGGTATCATCCCCATCTGTGGAGTTTGCAAGAAGATCAGGAATGACGAGCAAAGCTGGCAGCAACTGGAACAGTACCTGTCCGAGCATTCGGAAGCCCTTTTCAGTCACGGCTTATGCCCTGATTGCTTCGAGAAGGAAATGATGGGGATAAGGGAAATGAAGGCGGCGAGACTGGCCCAGAAGGTGGAACTCGATTAGCGCCAGCTTAGGGGGATTTCAACTCTGTCGGGTGAAGCTCGTACCAATTGGCCAACAGCAAATCAGGCAAATTCTCCCCCGCCCCCCCGACCCCACTGCCATTAAGTTAAGGGAATGAGAGGTAGGGTGGGCCGTGCCCACCACAACCGCATCCTGATGGTGGGCACGGCCCACCCTACATGATTCACGGAATCGCGCTTAACTTAATGGCAGTGCCCCCCGCCCCCCCTTTTTCAAAGGGGGGAGAGCTGTTTTAAGTGGAAGACAAGTGGAAACAAGAAGGCCCGCCGGATCTCTCCGGCGGGCCTTCTTGTTTTCCGTTGTCCTCTTTTCATCCTTTTTCCCGACAGACCTGCTACCTGGACCTGCTACCTGGACCTGCTACCTCGGCGCTACCTCTCGGAAACCCTGCTACCTCGGCAGTCCCGGGCCTTCTCCCGGGCCGACGGATTCCACACGCGGCAACAGGTTCGACAATAAGGTTTGCGCCATGGAACGAACATCCTGGGCGCTGACCGCCGCAATTGCTTCCAGCGAAAGGGCGATAGGCTCAGGGGCACCGAGCAGTGAGGTGGTGTTCGAGATCCTGCGGACCTGGGTCTCGCAGTCGTCGATGGCCATCAACCTGTTGCAGCGAATCTGCTCCTTGGCGGCAGCAAGTACATCGTCCTTCACCAACTCGTCGCAAAACCTCATCACTTCAGCATGGCAGACATCAACGGCTTCCTGGGCACGTTCGGCGCCGGTACCGGCATAAATCATCAGGCCGGCCGAGTCGGTGTAGGAAGAGATCATCGAGTAGACGGTATAGGCCAGGCTTCGGCGTTCCCTGACCTCGCGGAACAACCTGGAATTCATGCCGCTTCCCAGGATCTGGTTGAACACGGAGAGCTCATGGCGGTGCTGGTTTCCGGCCGGTGGAATCGGATACCCCATGTAGAACAGGGTCTGCTCCATGGGTCGGTGGTAGTGCGCGTTCTCCGCGATGGAAAGTTTCCAGCCCGGTTCGGGCTTCATTACCGGGAGGGTGCCGACCGGCAGACCTCGGAATAGGCGCTCGGCCTGGTCCACGATACGGTCATGCTCCACGTTGCCGGCCACCGAAATGATGGTTGCGTTCGCCACATAATTGGAGAGTTTGTACTCCAGCAGACGATCGCGAGGAATCGAGGTGATCGTCTCCGCCGTACCGAGGATCGGTGCCCCGAGCGGATGCCCCTTCCAGAACCCCTGGTGAAACTGGTTGTAGATGAAACGGCTCGGCGTATCCTGGTTCATCAAGATTTCCTGCAGTACGACGCCACGCTCCTTCTCTACTTCCTTCGCAGGAAACGACGCATTCAGGAACATGTCGGCGAGAATATCGAAGGTCGGAGGGATCACCGACGCCAGGGAAATCGCGTAATAGAACACCTCTTCCTGGCTGGTATAGGCGTTAGCCCTGGCACCGAGGGTGTTGAAGTCGTCCATGACCTGATCAGCCGTCCGCGTGTTGGTGCCCTTGAACAGGAGATGCTCTATGAAGTGCGAGGCACCTCCGCAATCCGGCTGCTCGTTTCTCGTGCTGCTGTCGATCCGTATCCCGATTGCGGCGCTCTGCATGTTGGGGACATTCTGAGTAACCACCCGGACGCCGTTGGGAAGGGTGGTCATGTGAAGCTTCGGCATGGTATCAGCTACTGACATCGGTGCTCCTTGCACTTGTACATGTTTGCGAAGTAGATTTTTCGAAGGCTCTTCGGGACATTATACCAATTATCGGCCCTTAAAAGATGCTTAAAACATGCTCATCCGGAGTTGCAACCACGGACTTGCACCCTCCCCAGCCCCCACTGCCATTAAGTTACCCGGTTGGCGCTGATCTTCAGTATCAAGGCAGACCGTAGACCGTAGGTCGGGTTAGCGCAGCGTAACCCGACGCCACAGTGCCACCTCGACTGCAATATCCGTCATCTCATCGGGATGAAAATCCCCTCTCCCCTGGCTTGTCAGCCGTAGCCTTGGCGAAGGGCTGATGGGAGAGGCTAGGAAGAGGGGGGTGGCTTAAGACGGGCGGGACTTCTGAGAGTAGAAGGCTGCGGATTCCACTCCCTCGCGGCACTCCCTGGAGAATTCAATCAGGTGATGTCCAACCAGTCCGACATGGATGATCCCCTCGATATCTCCCCTCTTGAATGCGGGCTTCGCCAGCCTCCAAAAAGTCGAGCGGTATCTGCCACGAAGCCCGATTGTTACCACGATGTTGGCCAGGATACATATCCCTTTTTGAATATTCTTCAAAGACAGGCGAGCGCGGCTGTTAGGCACCGCGATCCGTTTGGGGTAGGTATGTTCCATCTGGTGCGCAAAACGCTGATAGAGAAAGTCGGGCTCATAGGCGGTGATGATGCAGCGTCGCCACTCTTTTATGAGCTGATCGTATGGGACCAGAAATTCGACGTTCGACTCTCTGGCCGGATCATCCGGAAGCAGGCGCCCCTCCTGTTCGAGCCTGCGCCAAAGGGGTGTCTTCGGTAGCGCGTACAGGAGGTTGATGGTGAGCATCGGCATCTGGGATACCCTGATGAACTCGAGGACCTGATCGCCTATGTCCGCGGGTTCGCCGTCGAGCCCCATGATTATTCCGGAGACCACCTCGATGCCGTAATCGTTGAAGGTTTTGATGGCATCGAGTATGGGAACCTTCAGGTTGTGGTGCTTGGCGATGGAGTGCAGCGCTTCAGGAGACGGGCTTTCGATGCCGCAAAAAACGGTGCAGAAGTAGGCTTCACGCATCATGGCGAGGATGTCCGGGCAAAGCGCCAGGTTCAGGGTTGCCTCGCAGGCGAACTCCACCGGATAACCGTTTCGTTTCTGCCACTCTATTATGTGGGGCAACAGTTCAACGATCGCCTTCTGGTCGGAGACGAAATTATCATCCACGAAATAGACAGCACCCGGGTTTCCGGAGTTGAGCATGGCGTCCAGTTCCAGCAACACCTGCTCCGGCGATTTGTGCCGCGGAATACGGCCGTAGAGTTCGGGGATGTCGCAGAAGTCGCAACGGTACGGACAGCCGCTGGAAAACTGGATGTTCGCCAGCAGGTAATCGTAGAGGTTCACCAAATGGTAGGCCGGAGTGGGAAAGCTGCGGAAACAAAGCCGCTCCGACGTCTCCAGTCTAACCTGCTCCACAGGCCTGGCGCGGTGCTCGTCGAGGTAGGCGATCATCCGGTCGGTGGCATCGCCCAGCTCCCCCATGTGGAGGATGTCGAAATCGGGGTATTGCTCGGGAACGGCGGAGACCGAAGGCCCTCCGAGAACGGTTATCTTTCCCTCCTGGTGCGCCAGGTCGTTGATGCGGTTCATCTGAGGGCGCTGGATATGCATGCCGCTCACCAGGACCGCATCAGCCCAGGCGTAATCCTCTCTTCGGGCGCGCCTGATGTTTTCGTCAATAAAGCGCACCTCCCACTCCTTTGGGAGGTAGGAGGCGATCAGCAGGATTCCCTGGGGTGGCATGAACGCCTTCACGCCCGGGATGAAGGGATAGGCGAAATGAAGCGTGCCGAAAGATCGGCTGTACTCAGGGAAAACGCACAGAATACGGCGACGGCTGCGGGGTGTGTAGGTCCCGGGAGAAATCACTTAAAGTCCGCGTATTTCGAGATGACGTAATCGGTGTCCTTGGCATCTCTAAGATGGCATCCGAAGCAGTCTTTGGCGGGATCAAGTCCGGAGAGTTTGCCATCGGGGCTAAAGCCGGCAAACTGCCAGCCTCCGGTTTCCTTCTGCTTGTTGTCCTTCTTCATCAGGACGATCATGTTCTTCTTCCCTTGCACCGGCTTCCCGCCTTCGTCCTTGATGGTGTAGTTCACCGCCACGAACCGGCTCCCTTCGGGGTAGACGCCGCCGGACTTATAGGTCTTCATCGCCTTCTTGTCGACATAGATGTAATGGATGCCGTAAAACAGCGATTTCTTGTCGGTTTCAACCCTCGGCTTGCTCTTTTGCCACTTCTCGTAACCTTTGGGGAGGGAAACCTTGTCAGCGGCCGACGCAGCTCCGGCGGCACCAATAACAGCCGCCAGTGCAAAAAAGATAGCTGTCTTCTTCATATGATCCTCCGTTTACCTGTTAGTTCGTGACTTCACGCACGCTCCACTGATGAGTCGTAAAAAGTCACAGCTACCCGCTTGATATGATTGATCAAATCTACATCATTTATCTTGTGAAGCAATGAGAGATCGATCTTGTAAGGGAGCAAAAGGTCATCCAACTCAGTCTCGATCTTCATTAGCTGTGAGAGTGTGACGCCCTCCCCTTTGATGGTCAGATCGATATCCGAACCATGGCGATAGTTGCCTTTGGCGCGCGAACCATAGAGAATCACTTGCTCAATCTGCGGGTGGCCGGCAAAGATTGCATTAATTCGCTCAATGGTGCTTTCTTTCAACCCGAATTTAGAAGGACCAGCATCATTTCGCATCTATCAAGTCCTGCACTCTGGAATGGAATTGCTGGAAAAGGTGAAAATACTCAGAAATCACTTTTTCTGATATTTCATCGGCTATTTCTTCATTGTAGGTGTGAGAGGTCATATTACGGCTCTTGATCATTTCCATCCAGCCTTCGCCGTCAGTAACCATGTTTCGTTGAAAGGCCTCGCGGGTCGCATCCCGTGAACCCATTATCGACGTGTTACCCTGGTATTCGAAGTAATCCTTCATGACATTCCAAGCCAATTCGTGAGTTAATTCAAAGGCTTTGATCAGGCCTTGCTGCTCGATATCTGACAGCGGTCGCTGTTGGCTGAGTTCGACACCCTTTGTCAACTGAAGCAGGGCCTTCTGGAAATATTTAAACCGCTGCTGCCAACGGACATCCTGATCGGGCATGGGCATCTCCAATAGAACGGTCATCGCGGCAGGAACCCGCTCCTACAACTGCATCCACTACAGGAGCGGCATTCTTGCCGCGATATTATCATGAGCAGCCGCGAGGCGACCTGTCCATGGCACCTCTCCCGCATCTCAGGAATTATGATGGCTGGAGCGGGCCGAACCTGCCGACGCAGCGGGCGACCACGGGAAATCGGTCAGGTGAGCTGCGAGTTCATCCTTGTGGTAGCGGTTTATCCTGTTGAACAGCAGCACCGCGGCCATTACCACCGGCAGGGTGAAGATGAAAAAACCGGTAAGCGCCATCAGCTTTTCCCCGATGTAGACGGTGACGGACAGGTTGAAGGCGACCACACAGAGATAGAGAAACGGTGCGTACAGGCAGCGTAAGGGTGCCGCGGCCACGCCGGCAGGTTTATCCCTTCCGCCGACGAAGCGGTCGATAAGTTGCAGGGCGCCGATCAGAAGCGCGCTCACCAGCAGCCAGCCGAGATAGTTGGCAATCGGCACGCCGAAATGCGTCCCCACCTCGGAATAGCCATAGATCCTCCCCAGAAACCACCTGTTCCCCTGCAGCGCCACAGGGTCCGTGACGATATCGAGAAAAACCTGGAACAGCGAGCCCAGGAGCAGCGCCGAAAAGGAGCGTCTCAAGCGCCCGGTCTCGAGCAAAACCAGGTCCCCTTTGATTTTCTTCACCGGAGAAAGCACCAGCAGCGCAGTGGCATAGCTGCAGTAGGAGAGAAAAACGAAGGAAAGGGAATCGAAAAACGGGACCCCGGCCACCCAGAGCTCCTGGTTCCGGGTCGTCTCGACATAGTAATACCAGCCGTAGGGAAAACCGTTGTTGATGGAGGAATATTCAGAGGCGAATGCGATCAAGTAACCGACTATGGTGAACCAGACCGTCTTCCTGCAGCCGAGGTGCAGCACGGCGGTCACCAGGTAGCCCGCAAAAAAGGCGAACACGTAGGGCCGCATGGTGATCGTCCCGAGAGCTATGTCAAGAAAGTCCGACATCAGGCAAGAATCCTTCCTGTAGGGTGGGCCGCGCCCACCAAAACGATGAATCCTCCCCTTGAAGGGATTGCGCAGAAAAGTAACCCTTTGGCAAAGGGGCATTTAGGCAGCATTGTCCGATTAGGAAATTGCTACGTGAAGCCACTCAACCTATTTCGCCATTTTTCAACACTCCCTCTCCCGAGGGGAGAGGGGGAAGTTGAAACTGAGTAGAATAAGGTAAAAAAGGTATTCCTAGAACAACGTGCCGATGATCGAGCCCAGCACCGAGATCGGGCCGGTATCGCCGAGTCCCTCCATGGCCCGCTCAGCCTTCTTGAGCGTAGCCGTCGTGTCCCGGTACAACTGATCCTCGTTCACGAGCTTGCCGATGGTCCCTTGCCCGGAATTTATCTTCTGCGCAATATCCTTGACGCTTTTCGAGGCGTCGCGCAACTCGGTGTACAGGGCCTCGTCGTAGACCAGCTTGCCGAAGGTCCCTTCGCCGCGGTTGATCTTTGCCGTTATTTCCTTTATGTCGTGCATCCCGGAATTCAGATCCTTGACGCCGAGCTTGAGATCCGCAACCACCGTGGATGCGTCGCGATAAAGGAGATCGTCGTTCACCAGCTTGCCGAGCGTCCCCTCGCCCCTCTCGATCTTGCCGGCGACCCCTTTGAAGCTCGCCACCGCGCTGCTGGCGTCGTTATAGAGGGTCCGATCGTTCAGCAGCAGCGCGAGGGAGCCGTCGCCGCGATCCAGCTTCTCACTGATGCTGTAGATATTCGAAATGGCGCCCTTGAGGTTGCCGCGGTTGTCGTCCAGGATCCCGGAGATCCTCTGCAGCACCTGCTCCTGGTTCTTGTCCAGGTTGGTCACCAGGGATTTGGCGTCCTTGATGACGTCGCTCAGGTTATCGACGATGATGTCGATATTGGCGACGTCCTTGCCGGGTACGGTGCCTCCCTCCGGCAGCAGTGGAGCATTGGGCGAACCGAAGGAAAGGCCCAGGAACTGGCCGCCCAAAAGGTTGGTAAGGCGAAGTCCAGCTACGGTGTCGGTTTTGATGTTGGTACCCGGCTTGACCTCGAAATTGATCTCGATCTTGTCGGACAGGATGGTGATCCTGGTGATCTTGCCGACATCCACGCCGGCTAGCCGGACCGGATCCCCGACTTTCAATCCTGTGATGCTGGTGAGATAGGTCTTGTACGGGATGTTTTTCTCAAAGGGGTTCCACTTCTCACCGACCTCCAGGAGCACGCCCAGGATGATGAGCCCGAACACGAAGAACATGCCGACTTTTTTCTCTACCGATATAGCCATGAGTATCAACCTCCGGAAAACCGAACAGTCCATTGGCGACGCGATAAAATCGGGAGCGCAAAGGCTGAAATATAGTTTATCTACTACTTAATCTTTACCTTTACCTTTACCTGCCCTTACAACAAGAGCCTGGTCAGGATGTAGTCCGCGACCAGGATCAGCATGAACGAGAGCACCACGGACCTCGTGGTCGACTCGCCGATCCCCCTGGCGCCTCCGGTGGTCGAAAAACCGACGTAACAGGAGACCAGGGCGATGATCGCTCCGAAAACGACCGCCTTGGTGAGCCCGGTTCCGATCTCCTTCACCTTGAGCGCCGCCGTCAGGCTGTCGTAGTAGGTGGCGTAGGATACGAAGATCTGCGGGTGCAGATGGCTGATCAGCGCCCCACCCGCGATCCCGATCAGGTCGGAGTAGATAACCAGGGCCGGGACGCAGATGACGCAGGCGATGAAACGCGGCATGGCCAGGTAGCGGACCGGGTCGATGTCGAGCGTCTTCAGGGCGTCGATCTCCTCGTAGACGGTCATGACGCCGAGTTCGGCGGCCATGGCGGAACCGACGCGGCCTGCCACCAGGAAGCTGGTCATGACCGGTCCGAGCTCGCGCACCATGGAATGGCCGACGATCGCCCCGATGATGTTCTGGCCGCCGTACTTTTGCAGCTCCACGCCGGTCTGCAGGGCAAGGACCATCCCGACGAAGAAGGCCATCACCGAGGCGACCGGAAGGGTATCGTAACCGATGATCGCCATCTGGGTCAGAATGCTTTGCAGATTGCGGGGCGCCTCGCGGAAGTAATAGATGATCTTACCCATGAGGATCACCATTTCACCCAGCACCTGGTGAAAATAGAGCACCCTCCTCCCTATCGGTTCGAACAATTGCCTCACTTCCCCCCCCATTTCAGACCGAAGGGGAGCCAGAGGAGGCTCAAATCCTGCTCTCCGGCACTGCTCTTCAGACTGATCAAACCCTTGAAAAATTTCAGCTCGCTGTCAGCGGTGGTCTCTCGGTACGAGATCAGCGGAAACAGCTCGTACGCCAGTTCCGGGCCGCGCCTCTCGTGCCAGTAGAGATTCCACAGCAGCGAAGATGCCGAATTGCCTTCAGCGTCCCAGCGCCGCTGGTAGAGCCGCCAAAGCGGCGCCCAGTTCTTCTCGATCCCCTCCTTGTCCAAAACGGATTCGACCGGCGCCGGGAGCGAGATCGAGGAGACCCCGCCCGGTGTCGTCTGGTACAAAAAGAGCGGCCACAGCGCGGTCCTGCGCCTTTGGCTGCCGTCCTTGGGCCAGCTTTCGAGGCTGCTTCTGTAGAGGAAGAAGAGCACGCGGTCCAGGTCCCTGTTGAAGATGTCGGAGCGTATCTCCTCGTGCCGGTAAAAGGGCCAGAGGTACCAGCGCTTTTCTCCGCCGGGAAAGGTATCCAGGGAGTATAGCGGCAGGAAGCTGTCTGTCTTGCGCTGCTCGCCGCGCACCGTATATATCAAGGGCCAGAAATAATCGGTCGCTTCCAGCTTCTTCTCGCGGTCCACAGTATAGCCGAAAAATGGCCAAAGGTAGCTGCGCGAGCTCTTTTTCGGCGATTCGGTCGAGGCGTAGAGCGGGAAGAGGAAGCTCTTCTCGGTCGGGTTGTCGGTGTCGAGACCCGTTTTACCTGCCGTATAGAAGGGCCAGAGCACGAACCGCTTGCTGTAAACCCCCGCCTTTTCCGACTGGCCATAGAGCGGGAACACACCGAACCCGCTCTCGTTCTCCCCTTCGGTAGTGGAAAAGATAGGCCAGAGGTAGTGCCTGGTCGTGGTGCCGCGGTTCACGGTGCTGCCGTAAGCAGGGAACATCAGGAAGTGATACTCGTCGCGCCAGAAGCGGTCGTAGATGTCGCCGTAAAAGGGGAACACCGACCGGTACTCGCCGCGCTTCTCCGAGCGACCGGAGATGTAGAACGGAAAGAGCATGGTCGTGCCGTCACGCCCCCCCCCTTCGTCCTTGCGGAAATTAGATCTCTGAAACAGCCGCAGCACCTGGTAGGTATCCGCCTCCGGCGTGCTCTCATGAAAGGCGGCCGGATACAGGAAATAGGTCGAGGAGGCCCGGTCCTTGGCGTGACTGCTCTGATAGAAGAAGGGGCGGATGGCGGTATCGCGGTCGTCACCCTTCTTCTGGAACTTTATCAGCGGACCGAGGATCGAGAGGTTGCTGAACCCCTCGGCCGGGCTCTCCCGGTAATCGATCAGCGGCCAGAGGGTGAAGATGGTTCCCTCTGCGGCCGGCGCGGCGCCACAGGGTGGAGCGAAACTGAGCAGAACGGCGAGTGCCGCTATGAAAATACTGATAACTGGCATGAACCTCTGGGTTAGACGTTTGGTTGCAGACACAAGTTTCGATAGTAACTGCAGCAATTAGGCATAGTCAATAAAAATCATCCGAAGTAAGCATCAAGCCAGCCGGTTCAAAGAAAGATTGAAAAAAGCAAAGAGGCAGAAGACCAGCGCGGTCTCCTGCCTCTTTGCTTCCTGATGTAGCTATGAGCTTAGCCGATGCTTCTAGTACTTCCCGTCCGCGTAGTCCACCCAGCCGCCTGCAATTACCAGCGCCTGGTCGAAGGGGGAGATCTCGAACTGCATCGACTCGTTGCGTCCGCCGCCGCTCACTGTGAGGCTTCCCTTCTCGATGTCGATCTCGATGGCCGCGTCCGCAGCGTCGGCAAAGCCGAAGAGCCGGTCGATCTGCTCCGCCGAGAGCTCGATGGCTGCCATGCCGCAGTTGAACATGTTCTGCCTGAAGATACGGGCGAAGGACTGCGCGATTACGGCGAAGATGCCGTTCACCTCGAAGACCCAGGGGGCGTGTTCGCGCGAGGAGCCGCAGCCGAAGTTGGCGCGGGTGACCACCACCCCGGCAGCCGTGGTCTTCTCGGACTTGGGATCGAAGCCGGGGAGTTTCAGGTCCTCCAGCAGGTAGGGCTTCAGGTCCTCCTTGGTGATCTCGGTCAGGTACTTGGCCGGGATGATCTCGTCGGTGTTTATGTCGCTACGGTCCAGAAAGAGGGCCGGGCCGCCAAATTTCTTCATATCTGGTCTCCTTGAATCGTGAAAGGTGAAGGGTGAAAAGTGAAAGGCGAAAGGCCAAGGTTCTTTCACCTCTCACCCTTCACCTTTCACGTTTTTACAGGTACTTGCGCGGGTCAGCAAGCTTCCCCTCGATGGCGGACGCGGCGGCGGTAGCCGGAGAGAGCAGGTGCACCATCCCCCCCTTCCCCATCCGTCCCATGAAGTTGCGGTTCGTGGTGGAGGCGCAGACCTCGCCCTCGGCCAGCACGCCATTGCTCATGCCCAGGCAGGCGCCGCAGGTCGGGTTGGTGACGCAAAAGCCCGCTTCCATAAAGATCTCGATCAGACCCTCGGCGGCCGCATCCTTGTAGACCTGCGGGGTCGCCGGCGACAGGATGGCGCGCACGTTGGGAGCGATCTTCTTCCCTTTGAGGATCGCCGCGGCAACCCTCAGGTCTTCAAGCCTGCCGTTGGTGCAGGAGCCCAGGTAGACCTGGTCGATGGGGGAGTCGCCCATCTCCGTCACGCTCTTCACCTGGTCCGGCTTGTAGCCGAAGGTGCAAAGCGGCGTGAGATCGGAGAGGTCGAGGTCGATCACCTGCTCGTACTGGGCGTCCGGATCGGAGCACCAGGCGCCGTAGGAGGCAAGCGCCTCGTCCTTGGAGGCGAAGGAGTCCGAGATGAAGGGCCAGAGGTAGTCGACGGTGACCTGGTCCGGCATGCAGATCCCGGAGGTGCCGCCCGCCTCGATCGCCATGTTGCAAAGCGTCATCCTCGATTCCATCGTCATCGCGGCGACCACGGGGCCCCCGAACTCGATGACGCGGTCGGTGGCGCCGTTCACGCCCAGATGCCCGATCACGCGCAGGATGGCGTCCTTGGCGAAAACCCCCTTGGGGAGGGTGCCGTTCAGGTTGATCCTGATCGTCTTCGGCTCACGGAAGGCGCAGACCCCCTTCAGGATGCCGACCTCGAGGTCGGTGGTGCCGACGCCGGCGGCAAAGGCGCCGAAGGCGCCGTGGGTGCAGGTGTGGGAGTCCCCCATGATCACCGTGTTCCCCGGCCTGATGAAACCCTTCTCCGGGAACAGGGCATGGCAGACGCCGTTGGCGCCGATGTCGAAGAAGTCCTTGATGTCGTGGCGCCTGGCCCAGTCCCTGAGCATCTTGGCCTGGGTCGCGGTCTTGGAGTCCTTGCTCGGGGTCACGTGATCGATGACCGCCTTGATCTTGCCGGTATCGAAGACCCGGTCCTTGCCGCGGGCCATCAGGTCGGCGATCGCTATCGGCGTGGTGATCTCGTGGCACATCACCACGTCGATCTTCAGCACCTTGGTACCTGCAAACGGCTCATCCACGAGATGGGCCGCGAATATCTTCTCAGCGGTTGTCATACCCATAAGTAGCGCTTCCTTTTAAGAGGTGGAATATATAGTCTCTAGCGGACCACAATAATAAAATGCAAGCAACAAATCAAACTAATAATTGTTCAATCATATTAAACATTTGCCTGAGGCTTCGACCGTGCTATAATTTGCCGACCTATTCTAACAGGGGAGCCCCGGCAATGCAACTGCGCTTTACCAGAACAAACGGCGAGATAGACGAGATGATCGATGCACTGCTGGCGAAGGCGGGGGGGGTGCACCATCCCGACCTGGCGCGCGAGATGATCATCTCCGCGCTCAAGGCCGGCCAGGACACCGATTACCTGGCGGACCTGAAGCTCCTGAGCAACACCATGAAGGAGATGCGCTACACCACCCTGGTCTTCGCGCCGTACCGGCACAAGAAGAAGGTGACCATCTTCGGCTCGGCGCGTACCGGCCCCGAGGAGCCGATGTACAAGAAATGCGTGCGCTTCAGCCGGATCCTGGCGGACAAGGGGTACATGATCATCACCGGCGGCGGCGGCGGCATCATGCAGGCGGGAAACGAAGGGGCAGGGAGCGAGGCCTCCTTTGCCGCCAACATCCGGCTCCCCTTCGAGCAGAGCGCCAACACCATCATGCTCAAGAACCCGCGGCTCATCACCTACAAGTACTTCTTCAACAGGAAGGTCGCCTTCGTCAAGGAGTCCGACGCCATCGCCGTCTTCCCGGGGGGGTTCGGCACCCAGGACGAGGCGATGGAGGTGTTCACCCTGATCCAGACCGGCAAGACCTCCCCCAAGCCGCTCGTGCTGGTGGATGACGAGGCAGGCTACTGGGAGCACTGGTTCAGGTTCGTGAAGGAGCAGCTCCTGGTGATGGGATTCATCTCGGCGGAGGACTTTTCCATCTTCACCATCACCAAGAGCTGCGAGGAAGCAGTCCAGGTGATCGAGCAGTTCTACACCAACTACCACTCGATACGCTTCGTGAAGCGCGAACTGATCATCAGGCTGAACAAGGAGATCACGGACGAGCAGATCGAGATGCTGGAGAACGAGTTCCCCGAGCTGCGGCTTCCGGGTAGCAGCATCCAACGTATCAAGGCGCGTCCCGAGGAGGCGGACGAGCCGGACCTGCTCGAGCTGCCGAGGATCGCCTTTCATTTCCACCACCAGCATTACGGGCTGCTGATGGCCTTCATCGGGCGGCTAAACACCTTCTGGGAGCCGCTGCACAGATAATAATTTTGAAAAATATTTTCTTGACAAGGTTATTATACGGTGTTAATTTTTACGCCAGCAGCTAGTTTCGGAAGTTGACAGCGCCGAAAAGCCAAAGAGAATCATCGCTTTGTGCCGTTTCAAGCCAGAACTCTCCGGAAATTGCAGCATCACACGTAGATCCGGCAGAGTTCCGGAGGTAACAAAAGGAGGCAGGACAATGGCACAGGGCAAGGTTAAATGGTTCAACGACGCAAAAGGGTTCGGTTTCATTGAGCAGGATAACGGCGAGGACGTGTTCGTGCACTTCTCCGCGATCACCGGGGAAGGCTTCAAGTCCCTGGCTGAGGGGGAAGCTGTCTCCTTCGACGTGACCAACGGACCCAAGGGTCTCCAGGCAGCAAACGTCAAGAAGATCTAAGCAGCCTTAAAAACTGCGACAAAAAGGCCCCGCCGGAGTTGCTCCGCGCGGGGCCTTTTTTCGTGGTGCAGCGCACCTTGCCGATGCGGTCGAGCTTGGACACCTTTTGTGGGAACGGCATTCCTGCCGCGACTGTTTTTCGTAGCAGCGGCATTCCTGCCGCGATCATACTGCGCCATCTCTCAGGCAGCGCCTTTGGACGAAACGGGAGCCAAATGCATCCCCAAACGGCGCCGCTTCAGCCGCCAAAGCACCCCTCCCCCCGACAGGAGCAATAGCGCCAGCGCCCCTCCCGGATGCTCGACGGTAAGGACCAACGGCACGAGCAGCCCCCTGGCTGCAACCCGCATCCACTCGTGCTCCCCGATGACCCGGGCCACCGGCGGGCTCAGCCGGTAATAAAGCGAGACGAAGAGCCGCCCGGGGGCGTTGGTCAGCAGATGATCATCCCTGAAATGGCGCAGCCCGGCGACCTTCGGATGCAGATAGCTGCCGTAGGCCGCAGTTGCGATGAAGCACCCCCCACCCGTGTTGCCTGCACTGGAGGCGACGGGAGTCACGGCAGCGGGCGCAGGATCGCTCGTGATGTTGCAGATGATCAGTTGCACCTCCGACGTGCCGGTCGTATTGAACGAGGGGACGGTGATGGTCCCCGATGCCCGTTGCAGGGCGTACTCCTGAATTGTGCCGTTGGTCCCCTTTTTTATGGCGACGATCTCAACCCCCGCCGGCACATTTAACAGCGTCAGCGTGAGATCTGCCGGCGCCATGATGCCCGGCAGGAACTTGTAGTAGGCGAAGGCGAACTTGGGAAGTGACGCAATCTTGGCACTGATCTGCGACACGTCGACCGTACTGGTGGTGAAGGTGGCCTGGGGAGCTACGATCGGTATCAAGCCGATGTCGGAGGTGTGGGTCGCCCAGTTCCGCAGGTACAGTCTCTTGGCGAAGCCTGTGAAATCGGCGGCCAGCGTGCTTGCGTTTGCCTTGATCACGGTGTCGATTACCGGAAGCATCGGGATGTCGCTGCCGTCAGCGGTAGCCGGCATGGTCCCGAGCTTGACCCAGATATCCCTGATCAGGGAGGGCGAGTGGCGCTCGGCGAGATAGCGGTTGAAGATCCAGCGGCCGTACTCGGAATTGTCGCCAAGGGGCGCATTGAGGGAGAGCGTGCTGGTCTTCGGCAGATAGCTCGGCAGATAGTCGTAGAGCTGGTTCACGGAGTCGTAGAGCTCGTCCTCCATCCAGGTGGCGGTCACCTCTGCGTACCAGAAGTCGAAATAATAGTTGTAGCCGAACTGTATGGCGTGATGGAACTCGTGCGCGGCCGTGAGCTGCAGGACCTGCTCCGGGGTGTATGTACGGCTGGGCGTTTCCGTGAAGATGGGATTGGTGAAGGCCCGGTCGATCTCGATGTAGCTGACCACGGAGGTCGCCGGAAAAGGCGGAGCACCATCGTCAGTGGTGAATCCGAAGGCTCTCTCAGAGACGAGATCCCTGAGATAGACGTCGTACCTCGAACCCGGAGGCTGCCGGTATTGCATCTCGGTGACCTCGACGTTGTAGACGTGGTCGAAGACCGCTGCCACCTTCTCGATCCAGTCCGGCACGCCGTCGCTGTCCGCGTCGGTAAGATCGGGTGCGTCCGATCCCGTTACCGCGGGAACGGGTGTGGTAGCATAGTGGATGGTAAAATGCCCGCCGGGGGACAAAAAGGTCGCCTTGTTGGCGAGGAAGGGTCTCGACACGTACTTAGCGAGGGTCCTCTTCGTGGTCGGTTCCAGTAGATTCCAGTCCCGCTTCAGGCTGCGATAGAGCTGTGTGCGGCAGCGTTCGGCCGGAATAACCTCTCCCGGGACGACTGCAGTAACAGCCTTTGGCCTCTGCGCGTCTGCACCGAACTTGGTCAGGTAATAATCGTCAAGAAGAGCCCCGGAAACAACGGCGGGAAGCAGGAGAAAAAGAAATACCGCCCGCACCAGAAAAGATTTCGCCACTAATCCACCATCCTTTTGCCTCCCCTCATTGCAACAAGGGCGGTTTTACCATGCTCCACGGCCACCTTTTTGGAGAGGCCGAAGAGCCGAAAGTCGTAGCTGCCCGGAGTCAGCGCCAGTATCAGGTATCCGCTGGCGTCGCTGCGCGCAGCAAGGGTCAGCGAGTTTCCGGTCACCGTGACGGCCACGCCGGCCATCGGCGCAACAGCCGACTGGGACTTGAGCTTTCCACCCGAGCGCTGCTGGAAGCAGAGCAGGGCGACGGCACCGGTACCTTCCGGGAGCTGATCCTCGCGGGGCGCGAGAGCGTCGGCCGGCACGGGTAGGTAGCCGTCCCGGACCCGTATCGCGGCGCTCGCGGCACCCTTTACAAATCCGTTGCCGTCAAAGCCGAAGCTTTGCCAATCCGAAGCCGCGCCGGCGCAGCTAAATCCGGTAGCGGTGAAGAATATGCCAAGCAGGAGCAATAGTCTCATGAGCACGGTTCTCCAGAAATTCGTGAACAGGATGGCACAGCGACTTAAGGATTGCAACGCGAAAAAAGCGCGGCTAGCCGCTGATAGAACTCCCTCCCCTTCAAGGGGAGGGTTGGGGTGGGGATGGGGTAGCTCCGGTGCCGAAAACACCCCCATCCCCCTCCTGAGCTCCCCCCCTGACTTGTCAGCCGTAGCCTTGGCGAAGGCTGAAGGGGGAGGGAGTTGACACCGGAAGATCGGCGCTTCGAGAAACTTCAAAGGCAAATCCCCCCTGTCCCCCCTTTGTCAAAGGGGGGGATCGGGTATCAGGAGCGTTGCAGCTTGGTAAAGTTCCTCTCCGGCAAAACGTGCCTCAGGCGGGTTCGGACTAATCAGGTCAAAAAAAGGGGGCCAGAGGCCCCCTTTTCGGCATTAACTTCCCGGTTTTGGAGTTTACAGCGTCTCGATGTCCCGCACGGTCGCGAAATGGAGCCGGTTCAGGGCGTCGATGTACGCCTTTGCGGAGGCCTCGATGATGTCGGTCGAGGAGCCGCGCCCGATGACGGTCCGCTCCCCCCCCTCGATCCTGACCGTGACCTCGCCGAGCGCGTCGGTGCCGCCGGTGATGGAACCGACGTTGTACTGGATCAGCTTGGCATCGGTCTTGGAAAGCTTCTTGATCGCCTTCAGCGTGGCGTCTACCGGGCCGTCGCCCAGCTCCGCGGTGCGCAGCTGCTCACCGTCGATCTCCATCTGCACGGTCGCGGTGGCGACGGCGAAGGAGCCGCAGGTGACGGTGATGTGGGAGAGCTTGTACTTCTCGTTCACCCGCATGATCTCGTCCGCAACGATGGCGTCGAGATCCTCGTCGAAGACCTCCTTTTTCAGGTCGGCCAGCGACTTGAAGCGGGTGAAAGCCTTGTTCAGGTTGTCGTCGTCGAGCTCGTAGCCCAGCTCCTCGAGCCTCTTCTTGAAGGCGTGGCGCCCGGAGTGCTTGCCGAGCACCAGTGCGCTCGCCTTGAGGCCGACCGACTCCGGCGTCATGATCTCGTAGGTCGATTTCTCCATCAGCATGCCGTGCTGGTGGATCCCCGCCTCGTGGGCGAAGGCGTTGGCGCCTACGATAGCCTTGTTCTGCTGCACCACGATCCCGGTCACGGTGGTCAAGAGCCGGCTCGCGGGGGTCAGCTGCTCGGTCAACACGTTGGTCCTGAAGGGAAGGATGTCGCCGCGCGTCCTGATCGCCATGACGAACTCCTCCAGGGAGCAGTTCCCGGCCCGCTCGCCGATGCCGTTGATGGTGCACTCCACCTGGCCCGCGCCCGCCTGCACGGCGGCGATCGAGTTGGCGACGGAAAGCCCCAGGTCGTTGTGGCAGTGCACCGAGATGATGGCGTCCTCGATGTTCCTGACGTTGTCCTTCAGGTACTTGATGATGTTGAAGTACTCGAACGGGATGGTGTAGCCGACCGTATCGGGTATGTTCACCACGGTGGCGCCCGCGTCGATGACGGCGCCGACCACCTCGGCCAGGAACTTCAGGTCGGTCCTGACGGCGTCCTCGCAGGAGAACTCCACGTTGTTGGTGTAGGAGCGCGCCCGCTTCACACCCTTAACGGCGGCGTCCAGCACGTCGGACGGGGCCATCTGCAGCTTGTACTTCATGTGTATGTCGGAGGTGGCGATAAAGGTATGGATCCTCCCCCTCTCCTCCGCGTACTTGAGCGCATCCCAGGCGCGGTCGATGTCCTTGAAGCCGGAGCGGCAAAGGCCGGCGATTTCCGGACCCTTGATGGTCTGGGCAATCTTCTTCACCGCCTCGAAGTCCCCGTCGGAAGCGATCGGGAAACCGGCCTCGATGACGTCCACGTTCAGTTTTTGCAGCTGCTTGGCGAGGCGGAGCTTCTCCTCTATGTTCATGCTGGCACCCGGGGACTGCTCCCCGTCTCTGAGCGTGGTGTCGAAGATCTTGATGGTCCTTGGTTCCGTGGTATTTTTCACTTGTGCTCCCCCCTGTCCATGGTTACCCTGCCTGAATTTTCCTCAGTCTCATTAGCACGTCAATTAAACCAGATATTGCAACAAATGCCACTGTCCGGCCGCAAATCCGGCGCTGAAACCTGCGGCCCCGAAAACAGAAAAAGCCTCCGCCCCAGCAAGGGGCGAAGGCTTGAAATAGCTTCCGCGGTACCACCCTCTTTCATCCGCCTGGACGGCGGACCTCGTGCACCCTTTACGCGGGCTGACGGCCATGGCTAAACCGTTTTCAGTTCACGGTTTCCAGCTTTCAGTTAGCACCGAAAACCGTCAACCGACAACTGACACCGGCTTTTCACCACGACGGCTCCGAGGCGAGTTCACCTGCTTCCTCACCGGTTTGCACCAACCACCGGCTCTCTGTAGGGGAAGGGGAGGCTACTACTCCTCATCACTGCCTTTATTACTTCGCGTGATAATAGGGAAAATCCGCGACGGCTGTCAAGGCTTTTCTCCATCGCCTGCCGATTTTATCTTCCAACACCCTACCCCCAGCGAAACAGGGGGGGCGGGGCAAGCCGCTACTGTTGCTTCTTCCCCGACATCTCCGAATAACCCTTGTGCAGCGCCTTCTCAAGCCTGCGCCGGCGCGGCCACCCCATAACGAAACCGATCGGCCCGGAAAGGATGTAGCAGATGAAGATGGTGAAAAGCATGACCACCGGCTCCGCGGCGATCACGATCAGAAGCAGTATCGCCAGCACCAGGAAGGCGAAGGGCTGCCGCTTGATGAGCCCGGGGTCCTTGAAGGAGTTGAAGCGGACGTTCGACACCATGAGCAAGGCCAGGAAGTAGATCAGGATCAGGATGGCGAGCTTGTTGTAGGAACTGGGCCAGCCGAAGTGATAGAAGAGGAGCACCGTGGCGGAGACCATGCTGGCGGCGGCGGGAGTCGGCAGCCCGACGAACCGCTTGCTCTCCACCGTGTCCACCTGAACGTTGAAGCGCGCCAGCCGCAGCGCCGCGCAGACCAGAAACAGGAATCCGGCGAGCCAGCCGAGCCTGCCGAACGGCTTAAGCGCCCAGCAGTACATCAAAAGAGCGGGCGCGGCCCCGAAGGAGACCACGTCGGCCAGGGAATCGAATTCGACCCCGAATTTGCTTGAGGTGCCGGTCAGGCGGGCGACCTTGCCGTCCAGTCCGTCGAAGATGGACGAGGCGAGAATCCAGAGCGCAGCCGTCTTGTAGTCTCCGTTTACCGTGGAGACCATGCAGTAGAAGCCGGCGAACAGGCTTCCCGCAGTGAACAGGTTGGGGAGGATGTAGATCCCCTTGCGCATCCCCTCCCTCTCGATCTTGGGCCTTTCTACGCTCACGGCAGTATCCCCAGCACGGTTTCACCTGCAACAGTCTTTTGTCCCATGGCAACCTGGATCTTGGTCCCGAGCGGGAAGTAGACATCGAGCCGGGATCCGAAACGGATCAGGCCGTACCTGCGCCCCCTGATCAGCATGTCTCCGACCTTGGCGTAGCAGACGATACGCCTGGCGATGAGACCGGCCACCTGCACCACCACGAGTCTCAGGCCCGGGGCGGGTTCAAGTACCAGGCCCTGCTGCTCGTTCTCGAAGCTGGCACGCTCGTCCCTCACGTCAAAGAACTTCCCCTTGGTGTAGAAGCTGTCCAGCACCTTGCCGGTGATGGGTGCCCGGTTCACGTGGACGTTGAAAACCGACATGAAGATGCTGATCTTCTCCATTTCGGCAGAGGTGTGCGGTTCCACGACCTTGCCGGAAAAGATCACCACGCCGTCGGCAGGAGCAATTACGGTATTTTCGTTCTCGGGGGTCTTGCGCTCCGGATTTCTGAAGAAGAACGCGGTGAAAACGGTCAGCAGCAGGCATAACGAAGCGGGAACCATGAAGGCTGAATGCAGGTAATGCCCGAGAAGCGCTAAGACGAGAGACAGTGTGAAGAAGCCGAGTATGAAGGGGTACCCCTCTGCAGCGATCGGGGTATTTGTGTTGCGCATCTAGTTACCTCTTGAAAGGGTTTGGGGAAAAAGCCGGAACGTGTCTCATCGGCAAACAAAGAGGCATCAAAGAGCCGGGTTGCACGGGCCGGAGGCGGGTCAGCTCGGCGGAAACAGCAAAGAGGCCGTAATCGACAGTTCTCGCACCAACGCGAGATTATAGCTCGAAAACGGCCCCTGGTGCAATGAAAACAAGCTACTGGCAAGCAGACCTGACCGGAGCCTTAACCCAAGCTCCGATCCCGATCCCATTACTGATCCATTCTTAATTTTTTCTTTCTGTTTCTCTTTCTTTCTTTCTTTCTTTCTTTCTGTTTCTGTTTACCTTCACCTTTACCTTAACCTGCCTTGTTTCTGTTTACCTTTACCTTTACCTTAACCTGCCTTTCCTACCTGCCTTTCCTACCTGCCTTTCCTACCTGCCTTTCTACCCCTTCCACCCTTTCGCGCCGCGGCCGATCACCACCGGTCCGGTGCTGACCAGCTCCTTCAGGCCGAGCGGGCGCAACAGCTCCACCATGGCGCTTACCTTGGCAGGGGTTCCGGTCGCCTCAAGGGTGTACGATTTCGGCGTCACGTCGATCACCTTGGCGCGGAAGATGTCGGCGATTCTCAGCACCTCGGCGCGGCTTTCGTCCTCGGCGGAGACCTTCACCAGCACCATCTCCCGCTCAATGGCGTTTTCCGGCTCGAAATCTATCACCTTTATCACGTCGATCAGCTTGTTGAGCTGTTTGGTAATCTGCTCGATGATCTGTTCGTCGCCGCGGGTGACCACGGTGATCCGGGACAGGGATTCGTCGTTGGTCGGCGCGACGGTGAGCGAGTCGATATTGAAGCCGCGCCCGGAAAAAAGGCCCACGACGCGGGAGAGGACGCCGAATTCGTTTTCAACGAGCACTGCTATGGTATGTCTCATAAAACCTCCGGAAGCAATTGACAATTGACGATGGACAATTGACAACGAGAATCACAAACTCTTCATTGACTACGACGCCAGCACCATTTCGGTCAGCGAGGCGCCGGCCGGCACCATCGGCAGCACCTTCTCCTCACGCGCGATCTTGAACTCCATCAGGACCGGGCCCGGGGTGGCGAATCCCTTCTTGATCACCTCATCCACCTCGTCCACCTTGGTGGCCTGAAGCCCGGTGGCGCCGAAGGCCTCGGCAAGCTTGATGAAGTCGATCGGGAGTTCCATGCAGGTCGAGGAGTAGCGCTTGTCGAAGAAGAGCTCCTGCCACTGACGCACCATGCCGAGGAAGTTGTTGTTCAGGATGCAGATCTTCACGTTGAGCCGGTTCTGCACGATGGTGGCGAGTTCCTGCAGGTTCATCTGGAAGCCGCCGTCGCCGCAAATGGTGATCACCTGCCGGTCCGGAAAGGCCGCCTGCGCCCCCATGGCGGCGGGAAGGCCGTAACCCATGGTGCCGAGCCCGCCGGAGGATAGCAGGGTCCGGGGAGTGGTGAAGCCGAAGAACTGGGCGGTCCACATCTGGTGCTGCCCCACGTCGGTAGCGACGATGGCGTCCGGGTCGGAGAGGGCGCGCAGCCTCTGTATCACGTACTGCGGCTTGATCACGGTCCCCGTTTGCTGGTAGGTCATCGGGTGCTTCGCCTTCCACCCGTCGATCTCCGCCTTCCAGGGGGCGATGTCGGCCCTGGATTCGTCGGGCTTTTCGGTGACCTTCAACATCTGCAGCAGCACCTCGCGCACGTCTCCTACGATAGGGAGATCGACGCGCACGTTCTTCTTGATCGAGGTCGGATCGACATCGATATGGACGATCTTGGCATGCGGCGCAAAGGAGGCGATCTTTCCGGTTACCCGGTCGTCGAAGCGCGCCGCCACGGCGATCAGGAGGTCGCAATGCGAGACCGCCATGTTGGCGTAATAGGTGCCGTGCATGCCGAGCAGGCCGAGCGAGAGGCTGTCGTCCTCGGGAAAGGAGCCAAGCCCCATGAGGGTCGTGGTGACCGGGATGCCGAGACGCCTGGCAAGCTCTGTCAGTTCCCCGGCCGCGTTGCCTAGGATCACGCCGCCGCCGACGTAGATGACCGGCTTTTTCGCGTGCAGGATCATGGAGACGGCCTTCTCCACCTGCTTCGGATGTCCCTCGACGGTCGGCTTGTAGCCCCGGATTTCCACGGTTTCCGGGTAGTGGAACTCGGTCTGCGCCATCTGCACGTCCTTGGGGAGGTCGACCAGGACCGGCCCCGGGCGCCCGGTGCGGGCGATGTAGAAGGCCTTCTTCATGATCAGCGCGAGATCCTTCACGTCCTTCACCAGGAAGTTGTGCTTGGTGCAGGGACGGGTGATCCCCATGATGTCCGCTTCCTGGAAGGCGTCGTTGCCGATCAGGGCGGTCGGGACCTGGCCGGTTACGATCACCATCGGGATGGAGTCCATGTAGGCGGTCGCGATGCCGGTGATGGTATTGGTCGCCCCCGGGCCGGAGGTGGCGATCGCCACACCGACCTTACCTGTTGCGCGCGCGAAGCCGTCGGCGGCGTGGACACCGGCCTGTTCGTGACGCGGCAGAATGTGCCGGATCTCCTTGAAGGAGAAGAGCTCGTCGTACAGGTTGATGACCGTCCCCCCGGGATACCCGAAGATGGTATCGACGCCTTCTCGTTTCAGACACTCCAAAAGTATGCGCGCACCGTTCATTTTCATAAATCCCCCGATACTTTAACAGCAATTGACAATTGATAATTGACAATTGACGACGACCTACCAACTGAAAACCGAAAACTGAAAACGAGTTTTTAATCCGCCGTGGTGATCGCGCCGGTGTGGGCGGAGGTGACGACCTTCGCGTAGCGTGCCAGCCACCCCTTCTTGATCTTCGGCTCGGGCGCGCTCCAGCGGCTGCGCCGCTCTGCCAGTTCCGCCTCGGTTACCAGAAGCCTGAGCGAGCGCGCCGGGATGTCGAGCTCGATCGGGTCGCCGTCCTCGATCAGGGCGATGGGACCGCCCACAGCCGCCTCGGGCGAGATGTGACCGATGCAGGGGCCGCGGGTGCCTCCCGAGAAACGGCCGTCGGTGATGAGCGCCACGCAGTCTCCCAGGCCAAGGCCCATGAGTGCCGCGGTCGGTGCCAGCATCTCCCTCATGCCGGGTCCCCCCTTGGGCCCCTCGTAGCGGATCACCACCACGTCGCCGCTCTTGACGGCGCCGCCCATCATGGCGGCCATGGCCATCTCCTCGGAATCGAAGCAGCGCGCCTGACCGGAGAATTTCATCATCTTGTCGGAGACGCCGGACTGCTTCACCACGGCCCCCATGGGAGCTATGTTGCCGAACAGGACCGCAATCCCCCCCTCTTCCTTGACCGGCGCGGACATGGGACGGATGACATCCTCGTCCACCCCTTCCAGGCTCGCCGCGAGCTGGTGGGTGGTGAGCCCGAAGACGGTCGGGCAATCCTTGATCTTGTCGCCAAGTTGTTTCAGAACGCCGGCGACCCCGCCAGCCGCGTCGAGATCTTCCATGAAATGCTCACCTGCAGGGTTCATGGAGGCGATCTGCGGGGTTTCCTTGGAAAGGACGTCGAAGGTGGCAAGCGGCAACTCCACCTCCGCCTCGTGGGCGATGGCGAGCAGATGCAGCACGGTGTTGGATGAACCCCCCAGAGCCAGGTCGACCCTGATGGCGTTTTCGAAGGCGTCGCGGGTCATGATGGAACGCGGGGTGATGTTCTGGTGCACCATCTCGACGATCCGCTCCCCGGAGGCGAAGGCGATGCGCCTCTTCAGGGCCGAGACGGCAAGTGCCGTGCCGCAGCGCGGCAGGCTCATGCCGAGGGTCTCGGTCAGGATCGCCATGGTGTTCGCGGTGAAGAGTCCCTGGCAGGAACCCATGCCGGGACAGGCGTTCTCCTCGCAGCGGGCGAGTTCCTTGTCGTCGATGACGCCGGCCTTGTAGCGCGCCATTGCCTCGAAGGTGTCGGTGACGAAGGAGTAGCGGCGTCCTGCGTCACCGCGTCCGCTCATCATGGGACCTGCGGTCACCACGATGCACGGGATGTCGAGACGGGCCGCCGCCATCAGCATGCCGGGGGTGATCTTGTCGCAGTTGGTCAGGAGCACCAGGCCGTCCAGCCGGTGCGCCTCGGCAACCGACTCCACCATGTCCGCGATCAGCTCGCGGGTGGGGAGCGAATAGTGCATCCCCTTGTGTCCCATGGAGATGCCGTCGCAGACCCCGGGGATGCCGAAGAAGAAGGAATAACCGCCGCCGGTGTGGACCCCCTTCTCGATGAAGCGCTCCAGGTCCCTCATGCCGACGTGGCCCGGTATCAGGTCCGTGAAGCTGGTCGCAATGCCGATGAAGGGCTTCCCCATCTCGCTTTGCGGCAGTCCGGTCCCTTTCAGGAGAGCCCGGTGCGGCGTGCGCTCCAGGCCTTGAGTAATAGTATCGCTACGCATATAGTTCCCCCTGAACCGGTCGCGATCCTGTTCGGGATCGGCAAACCGGCAGTTGATTTAGGTAAAAAGCATTGTGTTTAAAAGAAGTTAACCCGAAATTAGATGAACGATCAACATAATACATTAGAACCGAACTGTCAACTGCTTCTAGAACGGTGTTAAACTGTTTCCCGTCGTCGTTTTGCCAGTTCAGCTTCGGAGGCCCGCAGGTAGGTGGGATTTAGCTGTGCGAGGTGTCTGAAGTTCCCCTTCAGGGCTGCATCGAGCGCGATGACCGCGCCGGCCGAGGCGCGCGGCAGGTCGGCGTGCCAGGGGGGAAAGAGCGCGAGTTCGCCCAGGGTCGAGCGGATCAGGTCGCGGTAACGGAGCGCCCCGTCACCTACGAAAAGGGTCGGGCGGTCGATGCCCGCCAGGAACCGGGCCGGAGGCAGGACGGCGTCCGGGGAGAGAGCTTCGGGAAGCGAGCCGCAGCGGTACAGGGCGGCGTAGACCTCGCTCTTTCTGGCGTCGAACATCGGGGCGATCTGGGCCGAGCTGAAGGGGAGGTTCATGGCGAGCATCGCCAGCGAGGAGAAGCCGACCACAGGCTTTCCCGTGGCGATGGCGAGACCCTTCACCGTGGCGATGCCGACCCGGACGCCGGTGAAGGAGCCGGGGCCAAGCGATACAGCGAAGGCATCGAGGCCGTCGGGGGTGAGCCCCGCGGCCGCGAGGAGCTTGGAGATGGAATCGGGGAGTCTTCCGGAATTGCAGCGGTCTTCGCCGAGGATGCATTCACCGAGCAGGGAGGCGCCGTCGCTGAGCGCGACGGAAGAGCAGTTGCTGGAGGTATCTATGGTAAGTATCTTCACGTGAGTCCAGTTCGAGTGGTTATTATTGCCCAAGGGTGCAGAATCAAAGGCTCTAACGCAGAGACGCAGAGACGCGGAGACGCAAGGAAAACAAGGAAAGAGTGACCAGAAACTGGAACTGGAGAGCCCCCGCCTTTTGTCCTTCTCCGCGCCTTTGACCCTCCGCGTCTCCGCGTTAAGGCCTTTCGTCCCTACGCTTTCCCCATGAACATACGGGCGATGTCGTTGTAGAAGGCTAGCATCATGAGACTGATCAGGAGCACGAGGCCCACCTGCTGGGCGATCTCGCGGGCTCTCTTGCTGACCGGCCTTCCTATGATGAGCTCGATCACGAAGAAGGCGAGGTGCCCGCCGTCCAGGATCGGCACCGGCAGCAGGTTGAGCACACCGAGGTTCACCGACAAAAGCGCCATGAAGGCGAGGAAGTTCACTACCCCTTCCGCCGCCTGCTGGCCGGCCATCTTCACGATCATGATGGGACCGCCGATGTTGTCCAGCGGGATGGCCCGCTCCACCAGCCGAACCAGCGAGAGCACGGTCAGCTTGATCACGGTCCAGCACTGGGTGCTCCCTCTGACAATCGCCTCTCCCGGCGGGAAGTGGTCGATTACCGATTCACCCGCTGCCACGACACCGACTACCGGCTGGGTGACCGTGTCCCCGATGATGTTCTTCGTGGTCCGGCTCTCCGGCACCATCTTGAACTTCAGAGCCGACTGGCCACGCTGCACTTCGACCTCAAGCGGCGCGAGCTTCCCCTCCATGATGATCTTGGCGAAACTGTCCCACCGGTCCACCGGCTTGCCGTTCACCGCGGTGATCCGGTCGCCGGCCAGCATCCCGGCCCTGGCGGCGGGCTTTCCGGCAACCACCTCGCCGATCTTGGTGGTAACGGCGGGAACCCCGATCATGTAGATGACGATGAATAGGACCAGGGCGAAAAGCAGGTTGAATAACGGCCCTGCTGCGACGATGACGATCCTCTGAAGCACCGGCTTGTCCGCGAAGGAGCGGTGCCTGTCGGCCTCGGCCAGTTCGACGTCCTCCCCTTCCCCGACCATCTTCACATAGCCGCCCAGCGGTAGTGCCGACAACAGGTATTCCGTCTCCCCCACCTTCTTGCCGAAGATCTTGGGGCCAAACCCGAGCGAGAACTTCTCCACCCCGACTCCAAAGGCCTTGGCGAAGATGAAGTGACCCAGTTCATGAATGAAGATCAGTACCCCCAGGGCAATGATTGCGTACAATATGCTCATAAAGCTTTCCTCTACCGTAGAAGCCCGACAACGGCTTCCTGAGACGCGATGCCCCCGGATGCCCGATTGCATCGGAGGGTGACGGGATTTGCTCTGGCAACACCCTTTTCCTGCCTCCCCTTGGGAGGGGGCGCAGTTTCAACCTCGAGGTATTATACCCGAGATGCTCCGGATATCTGTGTTATAACTGCTTAACCGGGTACCCCGAGTACCTTTCTAGCGGTAATTCTCCCCCAGCGGTCGGCCTCGAGCACCTCCTCGATGGAGTTGAGCGCATGCGGGGCATGCAGCCCCATGACCTTCTCGATCGACTCCGCTATCGCCATGAAGCCGATCCTCCCCTCCAGAAACGCCTCGACCGCAATCTCGTTGGCGGCGTTCATCACCGCGGGCATGCTCTCACCCGACTCCGCTGCCCGATAGGCAAGCTGCAGCGCGGGAAAGCGCTCCGTGTCCGGGTTGAAGAAGGTGAGCCCGGAGAGTGCTGTGAGATCGAGCGGTTTCACCCCCGACCTCACCCGGGCCGGATAGGTGAGCGCGTAGGCGATCGGTCCCTTCATGTCGGGCACGCCAAGTTGCGCCATGACGCTGCCGTCAACGTATTCTACCATGGAGTGGATAATGCTCTGCGGGTGGATGTTGACCGCGATCCGCTGGACCGGGATGTCAAAGAGCCAGCGTGCCTCGATCACCTCCAGTCCCTTGTTCATCATGGTGGCGGAATCGACGGTGATCTTCCTGCCCATGCTCCAGTTGGGATGGTTCAAGGCGTCGGTCACGGTAGCCTTCAGCAGCCGCTCCTTGCCCCAGTTCAGGAAGGGGCCGCCCGATGCGGTCAGGATGACTCTGGCGATGTCTTCGTTTCGGTGCCCCGCCATGGACTGGAACACCGCGCAGTGCTCGCTGTCCACCGGGTAGAGCTTCACCCCCGCCTCGCGCACCATGTCCATCACCAGGTGTCCGGCTGTGACCAGGGTCTCCTTGTTGGCGAGAGCTACGTCCTTGCCCGCCATGATCGCTGCCGTGGTCGGCACCAGCCCTGCCGCGCCGACGATTGCCGCGACCACCATGGTCGTCTCGGGAGCAGTCGCCGCGGCGATCATCCCCTCCACACCGTGCACGATCTCCGGTTTCTTCCCCGAGAGCATCCGGCTCAGCGTGCGGGCCTTCTCCGGCGTGAGCACCGAAACGAGCCCCGGCTTGAAGGTCTCGATCTGGCTTTTCAGGAGTTCCAGGTTGGCGCCGGCCGTCAGCGCCACCACACGGAACATCTCGGGCTGCGCGGCGACGACCTCCAGGGTGCTGACCCCGATGGAACCCGTGGAACCGAGAATGGTGAGCTTTTTCATATAACCCTCGCAGGAAAGGCCGTTCTACGTGCTACGTTCTACGTTCTATGTGCAATGCATAAAAAGAAGCGGCTCAAGTTCAATCAGTCCGCATGTTTGAAACCTAGAACCTAGAACCTAGAACCTAGAACCTAGAACCTTGAACCTAGAACCTTGAACCTTGAACCGCCTTTAATTCAGCGGAAACAGGAAATAGGCGTAGTAGAAGGCTGCGGGGCCCGCGAACAGGATACTGTCCAGCCGGTCCAGTATGCCGCCGTGGCCGGGGAAGATGACGCCGGAGTCCTTCACCCCGCAACTTCTCTTGATGAGCGATTCGAACAGGTCGCCCAACTGACCAAGCACGCCCAAGAGAAGCGCCGTTGCGATGCAGTCGACCACGGTGAGTTCGGGGAAAAACAGAGCCCTGGAGAGGAGAGCGCCGATCACGCTCCCGGCGAGGCCGCCCAGGGATCCCTCAACGCTCTTCTTCGGGCTTACTGCAGGGTAGAGCTTGGTCCTGCCGAACGAGGAGCCGACATAGAAGGCGGCGCTGTCGCCGGTCATGACGATCACCATGATCAGGAAGAGCCAGGGGACGCCGTGCGGCAGCATCCGGATCATGATCAGGTGCGACAGGAGCAGCGGCACATAGAGAAACCCCATCAGCACCAGCGCCGCATCTCCGGCTGCCTGAGGGATCTCCTTGAGCCTGAACAGCGCGATCAGACAGAAGGTGAGCACGAGAAGGGTGAGTGCCATGAGCGGCACCATTGGGTTGGCGGCGAAGAGCGAGAAGACCGCACAGGCGCCGGCGACTGCCGCGACCCTCCCCTCGCCCCGGCGCGACGGCAGCGCCATCCGGTAGAATTCATCCAGCCCCAAAAGCGCCAGCAGGAAGACCAGCAGGGAGAATTGGAATGCCGTGGCCTTCAGCGTGATAAGTATCAGCAGCGGCAGCAGTATCGCGGCGGTGACTAGTCGTTTGATGGCGGACTCCTATGGGTATGAACCAGAAGCGAAGGCTTACGCCTGCTCCTCGCGGAGCTGGTCGCTGGTCATGCCGAACCTGCGCTCCCTGGACTGGTAGTCGCGAAAGGCACGGGCCAGTTCGTTCCTGTCGAAGTCGGGCCAGTTAACCTCGGTGAAATAGAGTTCCGCATAGGCGAGCTGCCAGAGCAGGAAGTTGCTGATGCGCATCTCGCCGCTGGTCCTGATCAGCAGGTCGGGGTCGGGAATGCCGGCGGTGTACAGGGAGCCGTTCATGAGCCGCTCGTCGATACTCTCCGGGTCGAGCCTTCCTGCCGCGACCTCTATGGCGAGCCGCTTGGCCGCCGAGACGATCTCCTGGCGTCCGCCGTAGGAAAGCGCCAAGGTCAGCAGCATGCCGCGGTTTTCCGCCGTTTTCCGGATGGCGGAGTCGATCTCCCGGTTCACGTCGTCCGGGAGGTCGGCACGGTTGCCGATCACGTTGAACCGGATGTCGTTTTGCATCATCCGCGTGATCTCCCCACGGATGTACTGCTTCAACAGCGCCATCAGCGCCTTGACCTCCGTCTTCGGCCTGAGCCAGTTTTCGGCGGAAAAGGCGAACAGCGTGAGGTAGCGGATCCCCAGGCGCGAGCATTCCTCGACGATCACTCGGACCGTCTCGACCCCCTTCTGGTGTCCGACGATCCGGCGCAGCATCCGCTGCTTGGCCCAGCGACCGTTGCCGTCCATGATCACGGCGAGGTGCCCGGGGAGATTTTCCGGCTTCAATGTATCCATAGCCACCCTAAAAACAAAAAATCCCCATATAACCGGGGTTTGCGCGAAAAACGGGTCCCATATACCACGCGGCGGAAGAGGCAGGGGGGAATATCCCCCCTGCTGCGGGAGGGCGCTTAGACCTCCATGACCTCTTTTTCCTTATGGGCAAACACGTCGTCGATCTTTGCGACATGACTGTTGGTGAAATCCTGGACTTCCTTCTCGGCCCGCTTCAGCTCGTCCTCGGAGATCTGCTTATCCTTCTCCAGCTTCTTGAGGGAGTCGATGGCGTCGCGCCGGATGTTGCGAAGCGCCACCTTGGCATCCTCGGCATCCCTTTTGAGCTGCTTGACGATGTCCTTGCGCCTCTCCTCGGTGAGCGGCGGGAGGTTCAGGCGGATCACCTTGCCGTCGTTTGCCGGCGTCAGACCGAGGTTCGCGTTCATGATCGCCTTCTCGATCGGCTGGATCATCTTCGAGTCCCAAGGCTGGATGGTGATGGTCCTCGCCTCGGGGACCGAAAGGGTCGCCACCTGGTTCACCGGGGAGATGTTACCGTAGAATTCCACCTTCACCTCGTCGAGCAAAGAGGTACTGGCGCGGCCGGTACGGACACGCTGGTACTCCTTCCTGAGCGAGTCGATGGACTTGTCCATGTGGAGGTTCATGTTTGCGATGACATCCTTTATCATACTAGTCTCCTTTGACGATGGTGCCGATCCGCTCTCCGCAGACGACCCGGACGACGTTGCCGTCGGTCGTCACGTCGAAGACGATGATCGGAAGGCTGTTGTCCATGCAGAGCGAGATGGCGGTGGCGTCCATGACCTGTAGCCCCTTTCTCAGCACCTCGAGATAGGTCAGGCTCCCGTATTTGGTGGCGGAGGGATCCTTTTTCGGGTCGGCGGAGTAGACGCCGTCCACCTTGGTCCCCTTGAGGATCACGTCGGCGCCGATCTCCATCGCCCTGAGGCTTGCCGCGGTGTCCGTGGTGAAGTACGGGTTGCCGGTGCCGGCGCCGAAGATGACCACCCGCCCCTTCTCCAGGTGCCTGATGGCGCGCCGGCGGATGTAGGGCTCGGCCACCTCGGCCATGGCGATCGCCGACTGGACCCGGGTGTCCACACCGACCTTCTCCAGGGCGTCCTGAAGGGCGAGCGAGTTGATCATGGTGGCGAGCATCCCCATGTAGTCGGCGCTGGCGCGGTCCATCCCCTTGGAGGAGGCGGCCAGACCGCGGAAGATGTTGCCGCCGCCGATCACAAGCGAGAGTTGCACGCCGAGTTCCACCACCTGCTTCACCTCGCGGGCGATCGTGGTGATGGTGTTCGGGTCAATGCCGTATCCCTGGTCGCCGCCCAGGGCTTCGCCGGAGAGCTTCAGAAGTACTCTTTTGTAGTAGGGTTCGGCCATGGTAGTCACCTTGCGTAGAAGCGTGGAGCGTGAAGGGTGAAAGGTGAAGGGTGAAGGGTGAAAAAAATTCACCTTTCACCTTTCACTTTTCACGTTTTTGGGTTTTTGGGTAAAAAAAGAGCCGCCCATTTGCATGGCCGGCTCCCGTAGGACTTGTTAAGCGCCGACCGCCGCGGCGACCTCTGCCGCGAAATCGCTTTCCTTCTTGGCGAGCCCCTCGCCCAGGACGAACCTGGCGAAGCGACGGATGCTCATGTTCTCGCCGATGGCTGCGATGGTCTCGTTCAGGTAGGTCTGGACCGTCTTGTCCGGATCCTTCACGTAGGGCTGCTCCAGCAGGCAGATGTCCGCGAAGTACTTGTTGATCTGCCCGTCGAGAATCTTCTCGATGATGGCGTCGGGCTTGCCGCTCTCTTTCGCCTTCTCGCGGTAGATCGCCTTCTCGCGCTCGATCAGTTCCGCCGGCACTTCCTCGCGGCGCACGTAGAGCGGGCTTGCAGCAGCGATGTGCATGCCGATGTCCCGGACGAAGCCCTGGAAGTTCTCGTTTTTGGCGACGAAGTCGGTTTCGCAGTTAACCTCGACCAGCACGCCGATCTTGCCGCCGGCATGGATGTAGGAGCCGACGGCCCCCTCGGTTGCTGCGCGGCCGGATTTCTTGGAAGCGGCTGCCAGCCCCTTGGTACGCAGGTAGTCGATCGCCTTCTCGTGATCGCCGCCCGTCTCGGTCAGGGCCCTCTTGCAATCCATGAGGCCCGCGCCTGTTACTTTTCTCAGTTCGTTTACCATTGCCGCTGTAACGCTCACATCATCCTCCACAGTCACCCGCGCCGGTGAAGGCGCGGGCTTCTAAGTATTTAGTTTGAAATCTGCAGGTTCTGGCGAGATCCGGCGCTTAAGCCTCGACCGCCGCCTCTTCCACGACCTCTTCGCCCTCGGCGGCGAACTCTTCCTCGGCTCCGGTCTGCAGGCGGGCGTTTCTTGCCTGTACGCCGTCGAGCACCGCGTCAGCCATCTTGCTGGTCAGCAGCCTGATGGCGCGGATGGCGTCGTCGTTGCCCGGGATGACGTAGTTGATGTCGTCCGGGTCGCAGTTGGTGTCGACGATGGCGACCACCGGAATGCCGAGCTTTTTCGCTTCGCTTACCGCGATCTCCTCGTTCTTCGGGTCGACCACGAAGAGCACGCCCGGAACCTTGCCCATACCCTTGATGCCGCCCAGGGTCTTCTCAAGCTTCTCGCGCTCCTTGGCAAGCTTCAGCTGCTCTTTCTTGGTGTACGCCTCGATGGTGCCGTCGGCGACCATGGCGTCAAGCCGCTTCAGCCTGTCGATGCTCTGCTTCACGGTGGCGAAGTTGGTCAGCATGCCGCCCAGCCAGCGGTCGTTCACGTAGAACATGTTGCAGCGCTGTGCCTCTTCGGCGACGGAATCCTGGGCCTGCTTCTTGGTGCCGACGAAAAGGACGGTCTCGCCCGCCTGTGCCGCTTCGGTGACGAAGCTGTAGGCGCCCTTGAAGAGCCTTACCGTCTTCTGCAGGTCGATGATGTAGATCCCGTTGCGCGCGCCGAAGATGTACGGCTTCATCTTGGGGTTCCATCTCTTGGTCTGGTGGCCGAAATGGACACCCGCTTCCAGCAGTTCCTTCATGGTGATGTTCGACATGTGGTCTTTCTCCTTTGGTTTTCCCTCCGCCACCAGGGATGCCGGAACCCGCCGAAGCGGGCACCACCGGCACAATAAAGGTGGCGTGCGAATTTTAAACAGCAAACTTATATAGCACACGACGCCATTGTTGGCAAGGGCATTTCTCCCCATGTTCCAGCAAAAAAAGGGGTCGGGAAAGGGTCGGGTTTGGAGCGGAGATTCGCCCTCCTTTACATATTACAATACCTGATTCCTGCCCGCCTTACCCCATAAAACCCCCCTCGCCCGGAGGGAGAGGGGCAGGGGTCACTGCCATTTAAGTTAAGGTCAGTGCTAGTTTCGTGCACGCTGCAAAAGCCCCCTCTCCCTTGATGGGAGAGGGTTGGGGAGAGGGTGAAAGCTCGCACAAGCCTC
>Ga0209212_1000205_pt1 | contig 122436 bp, 119 predicted proteins | sample RifGroC2_FD_183996 | JGI IMG/M metagenome (GOLD analysis project Ga0209212, IMG submission 183996) | Groundwater microbial communities from Rifle, Colorado, USA - Groundwater C2 (SPAdes) (version 2) | ecosystem: Environmental > Aquatic > Deep subsurface > Groundwater | place: Rifle, Colorado... | reverse complement strand
GTTTCTTGCGAGTGAATGATCCTTTGAAGCAGTTCGTCCACCAAGCGGTTATCAGCATGTGTGAGAAGAATGGCGAACTCGTCACCTCCTACGCGAGCAACTACATCTTCGGCACGAAAAACCTCCATCAGTACCTTCGCGGTCTTCTGGAGCAGAATATCTCCCGTAGCATGTCCGTGTTTGTCGTTTACTTCTTTCAGTCCGTCCACATCAAGCATTACAACGCTCACGGGGAATTGTCTCCCTCCACCAAGCCTCTCGAGTTCAGTTTCGAAATACGCCCGGTTGAAGAGACCGGTAAGGTCGTCATGGGTACTCAGATGACGCAGCCTGTCTTCAGTCAGTTTTCGCTCGGTAATATCGCGATTACTGCCGCTTATCCCCAGAAAAACTCCATCTTTATCGTAAATAGGCCGGCAGTTATGGCTAATCCAGATGGTTTTGCCCTGCTTGGTGATAATGCGAAATTCTATGGGTTTAGGTTCCCCCATAAAATCTGCTTCATGAATATGGTTGACCCACCTTTCCAGGTCATCGGGGTGGATAATGGTAATGCACATTTCAGGAAAGGCTGATAGCTCCTCTATGCTGTACCCGGTGATCGCACTGCCAGCAGGAGAAACATAGAGAATCTGACCCTCCGGCGTCCGCCAGTATAGCCATTCCGCGGAGAAATCTACTAAACTGCTTAATATTTCGCAAGTTACATCTGATTTACCGGATATATTCATACAGCGACTCCTTTTCTATAACCACCACAAAGGATTTGCCAACCAGATTGAATGGTTCGCTACGCCTCCGACAAAACGATGATTACGGCAACCGCGATCCCGGCAATGAATGCGAAGAGACTGTACCGTTTTTGTTCTTTTTCGGCCTGTGGAAGAAGGTGTGTTGCCCCTACATAGATCAGTGCTCCGCCTGACAGAGCCAGAAGCGCCCCAAGAAACTGGCTGCCGATGTGACTGATAAAAGGATACGAAATGAGAGTCCCCAGCGGTGTGGACAGGGCGGCGGCAATAAAGGCGAGAAGCAGCGACTTCCTTTCGCTGAAACCACTGCGGACAAGCAGCAGGTAAGTGATGATTCCCTCGGGAAACTCGTGGAGAATCATACCGGCAGCTGCCAGCGCACCGGTAAACATGCTGACTTTAAAAGTGATCGAGTAGACGATTCCGTCGATGAAAGAGTGGAAGCCGATACCCAGCATGGGAACAACACCGATGCCGAACTGTCCGTCCGGGGTTTTTTCGCAGATGAAGGCGGTGACAAAGCGGTTGAAAAGGTGCAGACCAAAAAAACCGGTAAGTAGATAAACCGGGGAATGGGGATTCATGGAGAACGATTTCGGCACGATATGTAGGAAGGAGACCGAGATCAGCACCCCTGCCGCGAAGCAGACGAAATAAATCGTATTCCGTCTTCCCCATTTTTCAAAATGGCGGATGGTGTAGATGCCTGCGGACGTGACCGATGCAGCCAGCATGCTAACCGCAATGGCGGTCCAAAAGTTGTCATGCAGAAGATTTAACGCCATTGCGGTATCTCCTGTCCCATCCGATCGTAATCATGATTCAATCTGATAGGTGCGGTTTAATGCGCATGGTCTCATTCGCAGGAAAAACTTTCGGCCTTCGTACATCGTTTCCATCAGGAGCCCTTTACCGATTAGCTGCTCAACGCAGGACCAGTCGGTATTGGTTTTATTCAAAAGCTCTCGCACGGCGTCTTCCCGCATGGGGTGAACGGCGGTTATGCTCAGCAGATCGTCTGCTGCAACTCCGTTACCGGTGAATGAATTCCCTTCGTAGCCGGTTAGATATTCCACGTGCTTCACCTTTTTCGCGATGATCTGCACGGCACGATTGAGCGTTTCGGCATCTGGCGCTGCTACCCATTGTTCCGCCGGAGGTCGAATCGGCACGGAAACATAGGCTATGGCCGGCCGCAGTTCTCCAAGGAAGATAGCTAGTTGTTCCAGATCGGCTTCAGCGCCGTTGATGCCACGTACCAGCATCGTCTCAGTGGCCAGCACGCCGTTGAACTCTTTTGAAAAGCTGTTTATGCCGCCCAGGAGTGCATCTAAACAGAGCGAGGGAACCGGCTGGTTGATGACCCGCCACAGTTTCTCATTGACCGCATCAATTTTCAACGAGACCCAGTCCGCCAGGTTCAGTTCAGCCCGCACGTCGGCTCGCCACATGAGTGAAGCGTTGGTAATTACGGCAATCCTGATGCCGAGGTGCTTCAGAAGCCCGATCTCCCGCCCCAGATTGAGATCGAGGGAAGGTTCTCCATCAGCTACGAAGGTGAGAAAATCGACCGCCTCGCCGCGCTTCGTGAGTTCTTCCACCGTCCGTTCAACCTCGGCAACGACGGTTTCAGGACGGCAGAAACGGCGTCGAGCTTTCTGCACGACGCAGGTCCGGCCTACTTGGCAGTAGACACAAGAGTAGGAGCAGGCTTTCGCCGGAATGGTGTTGATCCCGAGGCTTCTCCCCAGGCGTCTCGATGGAACTGGCCCAAAGACGTACATGGAATGGCTCCTTAACTTGCTTGGTTTGAACATTCGACCCATTGTGTTCAGGTCATTGTATACCGTTTTGAGATGTTAATTAGCCGGCCAATTCGACAGTCTCTGGTGAAAAGGTGCATCTCGCGGTGCAGATTTTGCACTATTGTGATCGTATCATCTGGGTATAGCTGATGGAATTAACCGAAATATTAGATTGTTACAATTATGGCACGCTTAATGTACGTACTTGGCAAAGCTGTACAACTCAAAAATAAAAGGAGTAATAATCATGAAAAAACTAATTGTATTATTGATGCTGGTTTGTATAGCTAGTGTTTCGTATGCTTCCGGTGGTAAAGTTCGTGGGGCCAAAGGGCAAGGGACAACCGCTACAGGTTCCACTGCCCAGGGTAGCGCAACTCAAATCAGAGCCGGTAGATAATTATCTTTGCACTATAAGTAGCAATCCCAAGAGATCAGGATTGCTACTTATAGTGCCGTTATATTTCTCCAGATTATTTCTTAGTTCGGGGGTCTCCGGCATATCCGAGAGCCTTCCAGTCCATTCTTCCTTTTTCAGCATGACAATCGCCACATTTGAGCGCCTTGTCCTTGGGCACAACCATATGGTTGACAGGCCAGACCATGGAGGTTTCAATCCAACCATACTTGCCGCTGTAGGGTTGGCCGGCGGATTTCATGCCGGCCTCGATGGCTTTGTTCCAGTCAAACTTTACCCAGTAGGCGCTCTCGCTTGTGGGAGGTCCAAATGTGTTGACGACTGCAACGGTACTGTTCCCGCTGTCGTAAGGCTGCTTGCCTTTCATGACCTTGAAGGGGAATATCTTTGCGTTTGGATCTTTACGGTCGCCTTTTGCCGCAGACAGTTTGACCACCTTGGCGGGGTCGATCTTATCACCCAGCAGTACGCGCTCAACGGAGCCGTTATACCAGAAATAAGCGGGAACAACATCTTTCTCCCAGGTAAAATCACCCTTCATCTTGTCGTACAATTTCTCTCCATACTTGTCTTTCTTGATATCCTCAGGCTTTACGTCCTTGCCTGCGGTAGACCAGTCCCACCACATCTTGGTGGGTTTGGCTTTCGCGAAGGTCGGAATATGGCAAGTCTGACATGCAACTTTCATGGCATGCCTGTTCAGCATGGAATTCTTATGCACATTGCCCTTATGGCAGTCGGCGCAGCCCATGATGCGGGCTCCGGAACCGACGGAGACGGAAGCGGCTTCACCTTTGATGGAGTGGTCGCCCCCCTTGTGACACGATTCGCAGGTCATCCTTGACTTGCCACCCATATGAATATCGATATCCGGGGTCGGATTTGCCAGTGATGAGTCCAGGTCACCATGCTTTACCCGGTCGCCGCCACCACCATAAAAATGGCAGGAACCGCAGGCGGTGCGGGTCGGCTTGCCGACGGATTGCGCAACCTTGACCAGATCAACCGGTTCCCACGCCTTGCCTTTGGGGAATTCCTTTTTTTCACCTGGATACACAGGATGACCTGCCCCGGATGGAAACTTCTTGTAGGTTCCGGTGGTGTCATGACATACGAGGCAGTCTACGTTTTCTGACTTGGCAAAGTCAAAAGTACCGTCTTTCCAGCCGTAACCGGCGTGACAACTGGTGCAGCGGGGCCAGTTGGAAGGAACAGCAACGCAGAAGTTGTTAAGTGCATTTTTTTTGCCGTACTCCATGGTTTTACCATTCACGGTTTGTGTCTTGGCCCAGGTCCAGTGCACCGACTTCATGAATGACTTGGTCTCCTGCTCATGACACTCCATGCATTTATTGGTCACTTCCGGCCCGTTTTTGAAGGGTCCGGTAATGAGCTTCGCATGGTCTTGCCCGCCGGATGCCTGTTGCGATGCGAGACCGATCGTCAGTGCGATCAAGAGGAAAAGTTGCTTATTCATGTGTAAACCTCCGGGTTTAGATATTTCATTACGAGAAACTGTCACAAACTGAAACGATTGCTTACTTTTCTGCCTGCTCTCTTTTTCGTAAACATTGGATGATTTTTTTCACTTCCTCGGTATCTTCGGGGTGGAGATCGAAGGGAATGTGTTTTTCTCCAAACTCTTTATAAATACGGAATCGCACGCAGTTTTCATATTCTCCATAACATAACTTGTTTTTTATATACTCTGCGGTTTTAGGAAGTTCCTTCATGATGTTATTCAAAAACCGGCAACATACAAATAATTCGCAAACCATGGCCACACCTCAATGAAGCGTGATTTTACGAATCGTCGCCTGAATTGCCTCAATACCGACGGAAGTGTCAAAGCACCCGGCGCCGGCAAAGGGATCGTACTCATTGATCTGCTCAATGAGTTTCTCGACCAGATGAATGCTGTCCCAATATTTCTCCGGAGAATCGGCAATGTTCAGGACATCCTCCATGAGCCACGAAGGAAATTCCCTGGTAGTGTTTTGCCGGATGGCTATGATTCGAAGCTTCTCGAAAGGATCCATAATGTTCACCTGATCAAGATGCATGGAGTTGTGAACACCAGGCAGTAACGGATGTCACTATCCCGCCGAAGGATTTGGTGGCAAGAGACGCCGCCTGATGCTCCACAAACGGCTTGCCTTCGTCGCCGGCGGTGACCATGGCCGGGTCGAGCGGAATTTTCCCCAGAAAAGGTACGTTCATTTCGTCAGCCATGGTTCTGCCACCGCCACTCTTAAATATGTCGACTCCTTCGCCACAGTGGGGACAGATGAAGCCGCTCATGTTTTCTATTACTCCAATCACCGGCAGCTTCAGCTGGCGGCAGAATGTGACCGACTTGCGCACATCCGTGAGAGCCACATCCTGGGGAGTGGTGACGATGATGGCGCCGGTAGTTCCCTCCAAGAGTTGGATCACCGAAAGAGGCTCGTCACCGGTCCCTGGCGGACAGTCGACGATCAGGTAGTCAAGATCGCCCCATTCTACGGATGCCAGGAGTTGTTTGATGAAACCGTGCTTTGCAGGACCGCGCCATATCACCGCCTCGTCCTGGTTCTTCAGAAACAGCCCGACCGACATCACCTTCAGGTTCGCGTTGTAAGCCAGCGGTTCAATGCGGGTGTTGTTGGATGGGACGATCTGACTCTCGATGCCGAGAAGGGTCGGAATGCTCGGTCCGTGGAGATCCACGTCGAGAAGTCCGGTTTTTTTGCCCTGAAGAGAGAGGGCCACCGCCAGGTTTGCTGCCACGGAACTCTTGCCCACGCCCCCCTTGCCAGACAGGACAACGATCTTGTTACCGATGCCAAGCAGGTTTTCCTGTAAGTCAAGCTGCTCTTTCAATTCCTGAAGACGTCTTGTTTCTGCTCCGCCGCAGGAAGCTCCATTGGTGTTGTTATGATGATGTTCACTGCTCACGCATTCTCCCTTCCATTGTTTTGATTAAATAGCTACACATAACTTCCGTCGTATTTCTCAATCGTACGATTCCAGCACATCACGCTGCTCCGCCATCAGTGGAATTACAAACGCTTTCAGGTCAGCTTCATCCCAGAAGGTAAGCTTGCGGTGGGTCTCCAGGTATTTCCGTGGGATCGGGTGGGTGCCTACAACCACGGGCAGGCCGTGGTGACTTTCGATAAATGCCTTGAAGCGGCGAATGTTGGGGCAGGGCGGGTAACCCACCAGCAGGCCTGTCGCCAGATGCACGACATCGCATCCGTTCTTAGAAAATTCGGCGGGAACGTATTCCACGTTTCCACCCGGACAGCCACCACAATTCGAATAGCCGATTATCTCCACAGCTTCATCGGCCGAGTAACGGGAAAAGCCGCCATGGCGTTCTTTAAGCGCCCGGAAACATTTGCCGCCGCCGCAATCCTGGTAGCGGGCACAGATTATGATTCCTATCTTTTTCATAGCGGGCCTTTCCTGGAAATATGAATTACCCTCAGATAGTAATTGTGGTTTTTACACCTTCCCGGACGTGGCGTAATAATCCATGACGCTACCCGGCAATCGGAATGCGGCTTGACAACTCTTGAAAATATCCACAGCCTCGCCGCATAGTGGAGATAAAAATCAGCCCATTGGCTGCAACTCAAGTCCCGCATATCCTGGGGTAACTATCGTTCCCAGTTCGTCGCGAAGGAATGCAATTGCCTTTTCACCGGTACAATGGCACGGAATGACAAAATCAGGATTCCATTTGCGGATAGCAGAGCAGGTTGCTTCCAAACGCTCACGTGAAGCATTCACCAAATGCAGTCCACCAATGACGCCAAAAATTCTATCAACCCCGCTGACACGGCGGATATGGCGAACCGAATTGATCAAACCGGAGTGGCAGCAGCCGGTAATAATGATCAACCCTTTCCTGGTTTTTATCCAGATGGACATGTCATCCCATATCGGATCGGGGGTTTGCCTCACCTGGTCGAGAAAAAATGGACCTCCGGTATCCTCAAGCGGGTGTAGCCGGTCGATTATTCCGGTAATGCCGACCGATGCCCTTATTTTACCGGCTCCGTTAATCCAGTGCATACGGTTGCCGGGAACTCCAAGCAGCGCTTCCAGTTCTGCCCGTGGCACAGAGATATCCCTGGCAGACTCGCCGGATTTGATGCTGTAGCGGTAACACAACGCGGCGGAGTGGCAATACACATGGATTTCAGGATTGATTTTCAGCAGCTGTGATATTGCTCCGCAATGGTCGTAATGACCATGGCTCAGTACCAGTGCATCGAGCTCACTCAAATCACAACCCATCATTGCGGCATTTGGCACAAGTGCCTTACCCTGGCCGGTATCGAACAGTATCTTGAACCCGCCAATTTCGACCCATGCCGAAAAGCCATGCTCTTCAATCAGACCGCCCTTCGAATTGTTGTCAACCAGGAGTTTGATCCGCATATCACTGTTCCCCGATGTTTATTACCCCCGGAACGAAAAGGGCGTCGGCGCAGGCCATGACAGTGTCATCCAATGCCAACTCGGCCTTGAGCTTGAAAAGCATGCTGGTCTCCTCAATAATCCACGCCCTCAGATCCATCCTGGCGCCATACGGAACCGGCTGGAGAAAACGCACCCGAAGTTCCGCTGTAACCGCTGCAATATTTTTATGAAACAGGCAGTTCGCCATTGCGGAATCAAGCAGGGCGCAGATGACACCGCCATGCATTATACCTTCGTAACCCTGCAGCAATGAGTTCCCCTGGAATGACGCGGAGACATCTCCGTTTTCACCGGGGTTGAAAACAAGCCGGAGTGACATCGGGTTGCTGTCACCGCACATGATGCATTGCGCATGCGTTTTCTTTACGTCGTGAGCGGCTTTTTTAGTGGTCACAACTGTTAGCCCCTGTAACCAGGGTTCCATTCAGATAGTCCTGCACCACATCACGGGGAAACTCTCCCATTGCCCCGGTGGTCACTTTTACGTCATTTTCAGTAAATAGCTGTTGTGCTCTCTGACCCATGCCCCCGGCGATTATCCGGTTTACTCCTCGTTCGGACAGCCAACCGGGAAGCAGACCCGGTTCATGGGGTGGAGGAGTTATATAGTTTTCCGCAACGATTACATTGTTCGATACATCGAAAATGGCAAATTCGGCACAATGCCCAAAGTGGGCACACAATTTCCTGTCATGGGTTGGAACGGCAAATCTCATCATAATGTCTCCAGTCGTCGGTTTAGTTTTCTATGGATCTGCCGGATTGCATTGCTTGCCGCGCAATCCGGAGCATATTCCAGTATTGTTTTTGCCTGGCGCTGGGCCTGGCTGACCAGCGGTTCGTAGGGGATGGAACCCAGCAGGTTGAAGCCGCGCTCCAGACAGAGAAATACGATTTCGTTCGAGTAAGAGCGGTTCAAATCGCTCTTGTTGATTACAACCGCTCCCGGTAATTTGAAATGCCTGGAGAGTTCCATGACCCTTTTGAGATCATGAACTCCGCTGACGGTCGGCTCGGTTACAAAAACAACGAAAGAGGCCCCGGTAAGGGAGGCGATGACCGTGCAGCCGATGCCGGGCGGACCATCGGTAAGGATGATTTTGCTCCCCTTTTCCAGGGCGATTTCCAGAGCCTTTTTCCTGACAGCCGTTACCAGTTTGCCGGAATTTTCCGCACCGGGCAGCAACTCCGCGAAGACCGCGTATTCCTGTTTTTTGGTTTTACCCACAAAAAAGTGGCCGCAGAGCGCTTTGGCAAAAGTGACCGCGCCTGCGGGACAACGGTAAAAGCAGGCGCCGCAACCCTCGCAGGAAAATCCATCCACCCGGTAATCTTCACTGATGGCTTGATAACGGCAGACTTCGCGGCATCCGCCGCAGGAGATGCATATATCCCTGTTGATGGCGGCCTTGTGGCCGGATACAAAGTTGTGCTCTTCCACTACGTCTGCATTAAGAAGCAGGTTGAGATTGGCCGCATCCACATCGCAGTCGGCCAAAACCTTCTTTTTGAACAGGGTTGCCATGCACGCGGTAAACGAGGTTTTGCCTGTTCCCCCTTTTCCGCTGACCACCACGATCTCCTTCATGGCAACACCCCATTCGGCGAATGCTCGAGGTTTTCAGATTGCCTGAAAACCTCGGCGGCAATGGAGGAAAAATGCTCGCGGTAATCAGGCAGTTCCTCCAGTAAAATATCTCCTTTGGAATACACCTCGGCTACCTTGCGGTTTTCCGGCAAACGCGCGGTAATTTTCAATCGCCGATCTTCAAGAAATTTCTCCAGTGGCCGGAAAGTACCGTTATCCTTGTTGATCACCACGCGGATCGACTTGCCTCTGGCCCTGGCTACTTCCTCTGAAATCTTGAGATCATGCAGGCCGAAAGGTGTCGGTTCCGTCACGAGTATCACCAGATCGGCATCGGATATGGTTTCGACGAAGGAGCAGGATGTTCCGGGAGGCGCATCGATAATCTGAATATGATCGGATAGCCCCTGCTCTTTGACCTTGCGGATCAGCGGTTTGGGCATCGGCTCCCCGATATTTAGAACTCCATGCACAAAGCTGATTCCGCCCCAGCCCATGCCGCTTTCGATTATGCCGATTTCCCGTTCATCCTCGCTGATCGCTTTTGCCGGGCAGACGAGCAGGCACAGGCCGCAGCCATGGCATAGTTCCGGAAATATCATGGTATTGCCGGGCAGGCGTACGATCGCATTAAATCGGCATTTGGCGGAACATTCGCCGCAGGAGGTGCATTTTTGCTGGTCAACCACCGGCAACATCACAAAAGCGGATATTCTTTTCGAAAAATGGGCCGATATGAAAAAGTTGCCGTTTGGTTCTTCCACATCGCAGTCGATGTACTGTACTTTCCTGCCGCAATTTGCAAGAAACCAGGCCAGGTTGACCGCAACCGTCGTCTTGCCGGTACCGCCTTTTCCGCTTGCAATAACCACTTTCATGACCAATGTCCTTCCACATCAGCGTTGCTGGCTGTCAGAAGTTTGCCTTCTCCGAACAGTCCGAGCGCTTCTTGAACCGTCGCTGCTTCACAGTTATAGACCGCGATGCCGGCCGCCTTAAGCACACGAAAGGCCTTGGGACCGCAGTGGCCGGTAATCACCACGTTTGCGCCGGCTTCGGCCACCGTCTGCGCCGCCTGTATTCCGGCTCCCTGGGCAGCATTCAGGTTTTGTGAGTTATCGACCAGGAGCAGGCCCTTTGTGTCGGTATCATAGACCAGAAACCTGACCGCCCTGCCGAAACGGCTGTCCATGGGTGATGCCAGGTTGTCGCCGGATGTGGTTATGGCTATTTTCATCACGTACCTCCATTAAGCCAGGGCAGTATCAATTTTTCTTCTTCAACTCTTTCAATCTGCCGTCAATTTCATCCAGTTCCCTTCTCAGTGCATCGGCCTGTTGCATCAAGAGCCTGTTTTCCGTTTCCAGCGCGGAGTTATCCGCCAGATCCGATGCCTTGAACCAGTTGCACATTCCACGACCGGCTGTGCCCCTGCCGGAAGCGTCCCTTGCGTTGCCTCTATTCCTGCTTCCAGCACAATTTCCCGCACCCCTGCCGGTCATTGACCCCATCGCTTTTGGACCCGTTCCATCTCCTCTTGGCATTTTGAACCTCCCTTGATCTTCTGGTGTTATGTTTCGTTGAAAAATCCGGAGCCAGTTCATCCGGTTCTCCCGCCGCCTCGTCCGGCTCGTCCATGACAACCCTGTTTGCAACCGCAACCCGGCATGGCAAAGGCGCTTTCCCTGAGCCGGCCTTCTAGGCAGGCCCGGATCACCTCCCTGACATTTCCCGCGATAAACGAATAAACTTCGATGTAACAGGCGTTGGCCGCCAGGCGGGCCGGTCGTGATATCGCTCCGCAGATCAGCATGTCAGTACGCGCCTCGGCCAGGAAGGCGACTTTTTCCATGACCGTACCGCCGGGCAGGGCCATCCGGAATTCGGATAGAGCAGAGCCGTTCTCCGATTCGATCAGGATGGCCTGTCCGGCCACATCAAAGACCGGGGCTATACGATCGTTCCATATGGTAAATACTGCTCTCATGCTGTTGCTCCGTATCTTATACATAGCAACAGACACGCCAGGTCTGGTCGGCAACGATAATTTAGCTGCAACTATCAGTAATTAAACAATATATGCTGGAGAGTCCGGGGGGTGGATGTTAGGGAATGGTTGCAGGATTGCAACCATGCGGATCGCTGATGGGTGCGTGAACGCACCTGTTAAGCACGGGGAGTAGTACGTCCGTTCTGTTCGGGAAGGGGAAGACCCAGAACTTTCATTTTCCTGTAGAGGGTTGTCTTGTGAATACCAAGTTCGCGTGCAGCGGCGGCGCGATTGAAGTTGTTGTGTTTCAGCGCGCCGTGAATGGATTGCTCTTCCATAACCCGTTTTGCCGAGTGGATGTCGCCGGTTTCCGCGAAGCCTGGCCTGCTACCGGTCAGTTCCGCCGGAAGGTGTACGGGAGTGGCCCATTTTGAAGTACAGAGCACGAAGGCCCGTTCCACGACATTTTCGAGTTCACGAACATTGCCTGGCCAGTCATGGGCCATCAGCAGCGAATACGCTCCCGGTGTGAATCCGGTCACGTTCTTTTTCTGAATCCGGTTGAATCGTTCCACAAAGTGTTCCACCAGGAGCGGGATGTCTTCCTTGCGTTTCCTCAGTGGAGGGAGTTCCAGGGATATGACATTGATGCGGTAGTAGAGATCCTGGCGGAACTCACCTTTTTTAACCATGGTGGCCAGGTCGCGGTTTGTCGCAACCAGAATGCGGGCGTTGGTTTTTTCGGAGCGTGTCGCGCCCAACGGCTCGTAGACATGCTCCTGGAGCACCCGCAGAAGCCGTACCTGAAGCGCCGGACTGATCTCACCGATTTCATCCAGAAACAGGGTTCCGTCACCGGCCAGCGCAAACCGGCCGGGCTTGTCCTGGATTGCGCCGGTAAACGCTCCTTTTTTGTAGCCGAACAATTCGGATTCGAGCAGTGTGTCGGGCAGCGCGCCGCAGTTGACCGCGATAAACGGCTTTTTCGAATTCGGGCTCATGCCGTGAATCGCCCGTGCCAGGAGCTCTTTGCCGGTTCCGGTCTCACCCTGGATCAGGACGGTGGTCGAGCTGGCCGCCAAGGCCGGCAAAAGGTCAAAAACAGGCCGCATGGCCGGGCTGTGGCTGATCAGATCGCCCATACGGAAACGCCCTTCCAACTCTTGCCTCAAGGCCGCGATTTCGCTCAAATCACGGAAGGTCTCGGCGCCGCCGATGACACTCCCCTTTCCGTCACGCAGCACCGCGGTCGAAACGCTGACGGGGATACGGTCCCCCTCGGAATCGATTATATACCCGGACTTGTTGATAACCGGTTTTCCGCACTTCAGGGTCCGCTGCAGGGCGCATTCCGCCTCGCACATACTGGACTTGAACACCTCGGAACAGAGCCGCCCCAAAGCTTCTTTCCGGGGAATGCCGGTAATCTCTTCCGCCGCACGGTTGAAAGAGGTGACCCGCCAGTCCAGGTCCACGGTGAACACGCCGTCGGAGATGCTTTCCAGGATAGCGCTGGTCGAGTCGAATAATACCGGATCTTTTTGTTTATTAACCATGGTATATCCCCGGTTCAGCGGACAAGTTTCCTGATATGAATATCCGGAAAAAAACCGGTAAGAGTGAACTGGCGTGTCGTTATATTACCCCACCGGCGCGGTTTCTCCGGCGATGGTCGAACGGTACTGCTGTACCGCCGCGTGCAGCGCCGAGGCCGCCATGTTGGAACAGTGCATTTTCTCTTCCGGCAGGCCATCCAGAGCCATGGCTATCTTCTGGTCATTCAGCTTGAGAACCTCGTCGAGCGACTTGCCCATCACCAGCTCGGTGGCTATCGAAGAGGTGGCTATGGCCGCGCCGCACCCCTTGATCAGAAACTTGATGTCGAGAATTATGTCGTCCTCGATCCTGATGAAAAATACGAGCGCATCGCCACAACCCGGGTCGCCCGCCTGTACCACCACGTTGGCGTTCTCAAGCGAGCCGACGTTGCGAGGGTTGTGGACATGATCCAACACTTTTGCCGTATAAAATTCACTCATGGTGAGATTCCTTTCGTACCCTCACAGCCGGGTTCACGCCGGGCCGGATGCTTGATCCGTTGCCGGTTCATCTCCGGAGATGGCCAGTGCCTTCTGGCCCGCAAGCGCCCGTGCCACCTTGCAGCGGGCTCCGGCCAGAAGGCGCTGCACCGTGCCGCGCGACACTCCCATGCACACCCCGGCCTCTTCCTGGGTCTTGCCTTCGCCGTCACACAGGTACAGCGCTTCCAGTTCGTCGTGGGCCAGCCGGATGATCTCCAGATCCTTGAGAGGAGTCCCGGCCGGTTTGAACACAGCTGAATATCCTGCCCGGTGCGGGCAGTTGCAGATTCTCGGTTTACGTGGACGGGTCATGCTTAGTGGGAACAGCCATGGCTTTGGCCATGTCCGCCGCAGGTGTGGCCCGGCATGTATTCCGGCAGCCCGTTGGTGCGGAACAGCGCCATGTTTTCCGTGACGGTCCCTTCCATTGCCTTGAAAACACGCATCCCGGCGCTGTTCAGTTTATGCAGCGCACCGCCGCCTATGCCGCCTACCACGATTGCATCCACCTGGTAACCGCCAAGACCGGCTACCGGATTGCAGGCCCCGTGCTGATGGATCTGGTCGCTGTTGTTGATCGCCGTCACCTCGCTGGTGACCATGTCCACCACGACAAATCCGGGCGCGGAACCAAAATGACCGAATACCCGGCTCTCCAAACCTTGATTTTCCATTACCGGAAAACATACTTTCATTGTGTACCTCCAGTTTTAATGTGTATATGCACAGAATATATGCCGATGGTTTCAAATGTCAACAGGTTATTGTGCATAAGCACAAAACTTTGCCGCCGCGATCAACAGGGTAGAGAGCATCTCTCACTGAAAATCAGGGAGTTAGAGGTTTAGCGGCCAGTATTTGCACCACCGAAGCCAGGCCGGTATGCCCGCGCCCCTCCTTAACGTCCCGAACCAGCGTGGCGGCATGGATGAAATCCAGACCGTCCAGTTCCTGCCGCAGCTCTTTCACGGACATCAGCATATCGAGAGACTTGGGACCGCCGGTGTCATAATCCATCTGTTCCTTGCTGAACGCCTCCAGCACAAACACGCCTCCCGGTTTGAGCCCCTGGACGACCTTGCGATGCAGGGGAATCCGGATGGCCGCCGGGATATGGCAAAAGCAGGAGACGGCCGCATCCCATTTTTCCGGCTCTATCTCGAATTCGCCCAGATCGGCAACGATTGTGGTCAGGCTGACGCCGCGTTCCGCCGCCAGTTCAAGCGCCTTGCCCAGTCCGACGGCAGAGCCGTCAACCGCGGTTATCTGAAACCCGCGGGAAGCCAGATAAACGGCATTTCTCCCTTCACCTTCGGCCAGCATCAAAACCCGGCCCGGCGGTATCCTGTCCACGACCGAAACCAGGAACGAGTTGGGAGTCGTGCCGTAGATAAAGCCCGGTTCGCTGTAGCGTTGATCCCAGTTGGTGGTTTTCATGATTCACTCCTCGCTCCGAAGACTTTGTCGGTCAGGCGCACGTACCAGGCGGCCGACTGTACCTGGATGATGTAGGCCAGCGCGATCACCAGCGCCGCTTCGGAGCCGGCCTTGCCGAAGGCGTTCATTGCCACCGCCAGCGCGATCGACAGGTTGCGCATTACCGTGCCGTAGACCAGCGCGATCGCGTCACCACGTGGCAGAAACGCCTTGCCGACCAGGGTGCTGAGCAGGTAGTTGCACAGGTAGAGCAGCAACAACGGTATCAGGATCGTAATCAGCAGTGCGGGGCTGTCGGCCACGCTGCGGGCCTTGAGCGCGATCGCGATGAAGACTATGCCCAGCACGCCGATGGTTGAGAGCCCCGGAAAGCGCGGGGCTATCTGCTCCTGGAATACTTTCTGTCCATAGCGCTTCAGGGCCCAGCGCTGGGTGGCGTAGCCGGCCAGCATCGGCAGGAAGACTACCACCAGGATCTGCTTCATCACAGAGACCATGTCCACATCAACCTGGGCTCCCATCAGGAAGCGGATATATAACGGGGTCAGCAGTGAGCCCAGAATCAGGCCCACCACGGTCATCTTGACCGCCGCCGCCAGGTTGCCCTTGGCGAAACCGGTCCAGGAAATGGTCATGCCGCTGGTCGGCACCAGCGATGCCAACAGCAGTCCCAGCGCCAGAAACGGGCGCTCGGCAAAGAAAATCCTGCCGATGCCGTAGGCGACAAAGGGAATCACCAGGAAATTGATCGCCTGGGTCATCAGCTGCGCCCGCGTATCGCCACCTTCCAGCACTGAACGGATCTTGAGGGTCACCATCATCGGGTAGACCATCAAAAAGGTAAACGGTATGATCAGGCTTTTCATGAAAGCAGGATCAACCAGCAGGCCGCAGACGAAACCGGCCAGCATCGTGGCCGGAATTGCCAGCACCAGGTTCTTGTTGATGGCGATAAGTATGCGCCACATGTCAGAGCGACTCTTCGATCATAGACCGGATCGCGTTATAGCTCTCTTCCAGGGAGGAGGCAAACTCCGGGTCATCCTCCACCAGCGCTTCGATCATGGTCCGGCCGTAGCGCAGCATGCGGATTTCGGTCATGCCGTTGCTGGTAAAGGTTGTAATGAACTTGGGCATCAGCGCCGCCCGCTCCGGGTTTTGCGAAAGGCTGGCGGCGGCTTTTTCGGGTTTGCAGATCTGGATCATGTGCAGGTCGAAGCCGGCTCCAACCTTGACTCCATGCTTGCCGAAGGTATGGGCCATCTCCATAGTGCTTTCGTTGTGGATGACGAATCCGCGTTTCTGGCCGGCGGCAGCCAGGGCATGAACGAATTCTCTCAGGTTCTTGGTCGTTTGTGTCCGATACAGTATTGCGCTATTCATGGGTGCCTCCTCCGGCTTTAAGCTGATTGATGTTATTGAACCTAGAAAAAGCAATTTACCGCCGATGAACGCCGATACACGCCGCCAGAAGTAGGCGCTTCTAAGCGAGAAATCAAAAGCTTGAACAAAATACTGATTTAACCCATAAGACGATAAACTTTATGGATGTCAGTCTTGGTTTTCTCGGCGTGCATCCGTTTTTATCGGCGGTTAATTGCCGTTTATGTTCATTTGTTTGTTTGTTGTGTCCTGGATGGATATTTCAAAGTCCGGCGGATTCATCAACGCTTTTTTAACAGAGCAGAGTTCCGCTGACTTGATGATCGCGTTATGATATTTGACCGGGAAACCAGATGGCAGGGTAATCTCAAGATCCACTTTTGCCAGCCGGCTCTTGCCACCATCGACGGCGAATTCCATGCGCTGGGTTAGCGCCAGCCCCTCGGTGCTGATGCCCCGCTCCTGGCAGAAACTAAGCACATAGATTCCGGCGCAGGTGCCCAGCGAGGCCAGAAAATAGTCGTATGGGGCCGGCGCCGAACCTTCTCCGCCGCCACCCGGCGGCTGGTCGGTGCTGATGACCCTGTTGTTCAGTTCCGCGTCAACCCTTTTACCGCCCGGGAAGGTTATTTTCATTTCCATGGTGTTATGCCTCTTCTTTCCAAGCTTTGTGTATATGCACAAAATATAATGCAGACATATGAATGTCAATATGTTTTACCGGTTATTATCCGATTTATACAAATACGGATTGAAATAATGGCTGGTTTGATATGCAAAATCATTGATCTGATTAAACATGATCACCTGCTGTTGACAACAGGCGATAATTCAGTAGTATACGAGCCTGATTTTGTTAGCAGCCGTGGAGGCAAACGATGATAAAACAAGACAACAGGTGGATCACGAAGCTGCTGGCGACGACGCTGCTGGGCGCGGCGCTGTTCTGTGCGCCCCGGGCCGGAGCGGCCGAGCGGCTGCAGGTCGCCATGAACACTCCTTCCGAAGAGGAACTGCTGCTGTTCTGGGAGGAGAAGGAGCTGTACGTGCAGACCGCCACCCGCAGCGAAAAGCCGCTGACCCAGGTGGCCGAGAACATGACCGTGATCACCGCCAAAGAGATCGAGGCGATGAACGCCAACAGCATCAACGAGGTACTGGCGCGGGTACCGGGACTCTTCGTGGATTTTTCGATCAACGATTACAACTCGCCCTCGCTGCTGCACATCCAGGGTTCCGAGGACCGCCACGTGACCGTGCTGCTGGACGGCATGCCGGTCAACTTCCTGGCAGGAGGCAACGCCGACACCAGCTTCATTCCGCTCAGGATCGTGGAGCGGATCGAGATCATCAAGGGCGCTGCCTCCTCGGCCTGGGGCTCGGCGCTGGGGGGTGTGATCAACATCATCACCCGCAGCACCGGCGACAAGGCGCTGCCGGGGGGCATGCTCAGCGGCTCCTTCGGCGAGGGGAATTCCCGCGACACGGCGGCCGAACTGACCGGCAAGAACGGCCCGCTGGGCTACTACCTCTATGCCGGGCAGCAGGCCTCGGAGGGGCTGCGCAACAACCGCGACTACCGCCGCAACAGCCTGTTCGGCAAGCTGCTGCTGACCCCCAACCGCGACCTGGACATCACCCTGACGGCCGGCTACAGCAACCCGGAACAGAACGCGGGTGAGGTGCCGGCCATCGGCATCAGCGCCAGGACTATTCAACGTAACCTGTTCCTGACCGGCAACATCGAGTACCGCGCCACCCCCGAGCTGACCCTGCGGGGCGGGGTGCACTTCTTCAAGTCCCATGTCGATTTACCGGTACATTTCCTGTCCGACGGTTCGCTGTTCAAGCAGAACATCTACGACGAGGAGACCATCGGCGGCAACCTGTGCGCCACCTGGACCAGCGGCATCCAGACCCTGACCCTGGGGGGGGAGGCCAGCCACGGCGCCCTGGACCAGACCACCAACGCCGGGCCGCTCTACCAGTCCTTCGGTGTGCCGGCCACGCTGACAGTCTCTCCCACCATCGACCGCTGGGCGCTGTTCGCCAACGACACGGTCGAGTTCGGTCCGCTGGCGTTGACACCGGGCGTGCGCCTGGACCACGACAGCATCACCGGCTACTTCGTCAGCCCCAGCCTGGGGCTGACCTGGGAGCTGGGCGAGCATAGCGTGGTGCGCGCCTCGGCGGCGCGCGGCTTTACCTCGCCCCCCTTGAGCTATACCAAGGCACAGGGGTTGTTCTTCCTCCCAAATCCACAGCTCACAGCCGAATACGGCTGGTCCTATCAGCTGGGGTTCGAGTCCGGCCTGGCCGAGCTGGTCAACCTGAAGGCAACCCTCTTCCGTCACGAGACCACCAAGGCCATGTCAACCGAGGCCATTGCCGCCAATCCTCCCTACAAGCAGATGGTCAACGGCGGCGACGTGACCCGTCAGGGGTACGAGCTGGAGGCTGAGAGCGTGCCTTACTACAACCTGTCGCTCAAGCTGGGGCACTCCTATGTCCATACCAAGGCCGGCACGATCCCGTCCGACCGGGCCAGCAACAACTGGGACACCTACTCCTGGCTGGCGGGTATCAAGTACGACGACCGCCGCTCGTTCAGCATGCTGCTGTCCGGCAACTACGTCTGGTGGGACTTCGCCCCCACCATGCCGGCTTATGCGGACCCGTACTACGACACCTTCATCTGGGACCTGACCGCCACCAAGAAGTTCCAGACCAGCGCCAAGACCACCCTGGAGAGTTTCCTGACCATCCATAACCTGTTCAGCGGCGACCGTTACACGGCTTCTATCTACCCCAACCCAGGGCGCTGGGTCGAGGGTGGGCTCAAGTTCAGGTTCTAGCCGTTCAGACTCCGGGAGGCAATGGTGCCTCTCGGAGCATACTCAAGCGATTACATTCAATATTATCGATCACGATACAGAAAGAGCAGTAACGACAATGCCCAGACGTTTGATATTTTTCCTGGTGGCAACGGTTCTTTTTACTAATGCTTTTATCCCCACCCCTTCACTGGCCGCCGAGGTGCTGGTGGTGGCCGATACCCAGCTCAGGCCGGCCACCGAGATCATCTCCGGCATCAGGAAGAGCCTGGGAAGTTCGCTGAAAATCATCTCTCCGGAAGAGGCCAAACGCGGGCTGAACAGCGCACTGGAGCGCGAAGGGGCGCGGGTGGTGGTGGCACTGGGGAAGGAAGCGCTGACCGAGGCGCTGATGCTGCCCAGCAGCATCCCGGTCATCTTCGACATGGTGGTTACTCCCCCCGCCATCAGCCGGCCCAACACCACCGGCTTCTACCTGGCCACTCCGGTCAGGGAGTACACTGAGCTGATCCGGAAGCACCTGCATTCGATCCGGCAGTTCGCTGTGGTGGGGAGCCGCGACCAGCTCAGCCTCCTGAGCCGGGGCGATGCGCCGCAACCGGTCTACTACACGGTCCGCAACACCGCCGAGTTTGTCAGCGCCATCCGCCGGCTGGAGGATGCGGACGCGATCCTGCTTCTGCCGGACAGTGCGGTGCTGACCACGGCCGCGCTGGACGAGGCCTACCTGCTGTCGTTCCGCAAGGGGATTCCGCTGTTGGGGGTTTCGGAGCGTAATGTCAAGGAGGGGGCGCTGGTGGCGCTGGTGGTGGACATGGTCAACGTGGGGCGCCTGATCGGCTCCGCCGCCGCCAAGGCGCTGAAGGGGGTCGATATCGGTCAGTTCCCCCCCTCGCCGCCGCGAAAATTCGATATCTACCTGAACACGGCCACGGCCCGGCGGATGAAGATCAACCTTCCGGATGAAATGGTGAGAATAGCCAAGCGGGTGTATCCGTAGTTTTTACCAGACACCCCATCCCCCTCCTAACCTCCCCCTTGAAGGGGGAGGAACGTGAGAGCCGCAGATTGGAACGAATCAGGAAAGCGAATCACACTTTGTCCGGCTCCCCGGCGGGCTTTGTCCCCTGGTACTCCAGGTCCTGCCTGACCAGGCGCTCCAGCACCGTATCGTAATACTCCCTGCGGCAGTCCACTTCGTCAATTTTCCCGTTGCGCAGCAGCGTCAACTGGCGGCAGCCTCCGAAGCAGATCGGCAGGTAGGCGCACTCCAGGCACTCGTCTTTTTTCCAGAGGTCCAGGTTGTGTGACGTGCGGAAATCGACGATCCCCTCGGCCAATGAACCGATGCGAAGTTCCGGGTAGGCCATGAAGGCCGGGCATTTGTAGAGCGAGCCGTCGTGGTTGATTACCAGCTCATTCTCCAGCTCGACCATGCAGGCCGACAGCTTCGGCCTGGGGGCCGGGAAGCCCCGTTTTAGGGCCTCCTGGCGCAGCCAGAGTCCGGCCTCCATCAGCCACGGCTCATAGGAGCAGGTGCAGCCGGTGTTGAAGTCGGACAGCACCCGCTGGCCCGATTTGGGTATCACCGGGGCGAAGAGCATCGTGCCGACCCGGGCCGGATCGATGCCGCGGGTCAGCAGGTCGTCCAGCATGCGCGGGAATTCGCGGTAGTTTTCGCGGGTATAGTTGCCCCCCAGCTGCAGCGGCACTATCTCGTGGATATCGAGCACGTTGCGCAGGATCGCCTCGTAGCTCCCCAGCCCGGAGACAAAGGGGCGGCTGCTGTCGTGCAGCTCCCGTGGCCCGTCGATGGTAACCTTGGCCCCGGTCAGCCCCAGTGGGAGCAGTTCCTCGACGCAGGCGCGGTTCAGCAACGTGCCGTTGGTGACCAGCGAGAAGCCGAAAGCCACCCCGCGCTCGCGGGCGGCCTGGCCCAGCGGCCGGGCGATGGTCCGGATCAGGTCGAGGGAGAGCAGCGGCTCGCCGCCGTAGAAGGTCAGCCGCTGCGGCTGACCCTTTTCAATCCGCTCGCGGTGGATGGTTTCCACCAGCAGCGCGGCGGTGGCGGCGCTCATGTAGTGCTGGCCGCGAAAAGCGTCCTCGTAGCAGTAGTGGCAGGCCAGGTTGCAGTCCAGGTTGAGCACCACCACGGCGCTGAAGGGGGTATTGGCACGGGGGGTATCGAAGATCGTGCGCAGCCGCTGGCGCTCGGCGGCCCGGTCCGGGGTTAGGATGTCGAGCTGGGCCAGGATGTCGCGCTCCTGGTCGGGCAGCGCGCCGTTCCGGGCCGCCTGCAGCAGCTCGTCCGGTAGCAGCACCACCGCCGAGCGCAGGGTGGAGTAGACCAGGTTCATGCCGGGCTGGTCCGGGCAGGGGTAGATCTTGAGATAGTTGGACAGCTGCATTCGGGCCTCCGGGATTGGATTTCAAACATCCTGTTTATCAGGGTTACGAAAGGGGGAACGAGGGGAATTTGATTTTGATTCTTCGAATGACACAAAAAAAGGGGGATCGCTCCCCCTTTTTTTGAACCTGTAAACGGAATCGATTACATCAGCGGAATGAGGGATGCCACGCAGCAGGCTGCCAGCGGCCCCTCGAATGCACAATCGTTACCTTTTTCCAGTACTACCAGGGTGTTCGTTTTCATCTGTTCCGGTCTCCTCAGTTGGTGTGGTGTTATCCGCGGGGGACGCCCTCGCCTTCCCGTCGGTTGTGAATCATCTCTTTTTCCGATAAAAGCATGTGAAAAATTTCACTAACCCAAGCGTTTATAGCATGATACGCCAATTGTCAAGAGTATAAAACTGTTTTTTAAAATATGCATGTAAACTTAACGATTTAATATGATTGTGTAATCCGGATGATTTTAGTCGGGAACTGCCCGTGCCCAATTCCGCTTTCAGGCGCTTAAGCGAAAAGATCAGCGTGCCGTTTTGGTTGATATTTTGATTGATTGCCCCTATAGTTGCCCGACAATTTGAATGTCCTGAGAAAATGACCCGTGCCCAATATCATCCTTTATGCCCTGCTCTACATTCTGTTGATCTGTTTGCCCTGCCACGCGGCGGATGTGCTGATTATTGCCGACGCCCGGCTCAAGCCGGTTATGGAAGTAACCCTGGGAATGCGCAAGACATTGCACGCTTCAACCAGGACCTATGCTCCGGGCGAGGTGCATGGCAACCTGGCCGCCATTCTGCAAAAGGAGGAAGCACGGGTGGTGGTGGCGCTGGGGCGCGAGGCGCTGGCCGAAGCGCTGACCCTGCCCCCGTCGATTCCGGTCATCTATGACATGGTGGTGACTCCTCCGGCCTTCACCCGCTCCAATACGGTCGGATTCTACATGGCAACCCCGGTCGCGGAGTACGCCGAATTGGTGCGAAATCAGCTGCCGGGCCTGAAACGCATGGCGGTGGTGGCCAGCCGCGCTTTCCTGAATCTCCTGGCCGGAGATGTTTCCGTCCCGTTCGGCTCTTACCCCGTAAAAAATACCGTTGAGTTTGTCAGCACGCTCAAACAGCTGGATAATGCCGACGCGATCCTGCTTTTGCCGGACAGCGGCATCATGACCATGACCGCGATGGAAGAGGCCTATCTGCTCTCTTTCAGGCGTCGCATTCCACTTTTGGGGATTTCCGAGCGGCATGTCAAGGAAGGGGCGCTGCTGGCGCTGGTGGTGGATATGGTCGATGTCGGCCGGGTTGTCGGCGAGTATGCCACCAGAGCCTTGAATAGCGGCAGTCTCGGCCAGCAACAGGTTTTCCCCTCCCGCAAGTTCGATCTGTACCTGAATATGGGCACCGCCCGCAAGATGCGCCTGAATATCCCGGATGAGGTCGTGCGTATGGCCAGAAAGGTCTATCCTTGAGCGGACTGCACCTGAAAATGACCTTCCGGGTCAAGGCGCTGTTCTTCATGATCCCGCTATTGCTGCTGATTTCGTTCGTCCACACCTGGGAGTCGATCCGGGTCGGCAAGGAGGTCATCCGCAGCGAGATCATCAAGCGTGCCGAGGCGATCACCACGCTGGCGACCAAGATCGGCGAGCTGCCGATTCTTTCGGGCAATCCGGAACTGTTGAAGAGCACCGCCGCTTTCCTCAAGTCCAACACCGAGGTAGCGACCGTAACCTTCTATGACAACGGGATGACGCCGCTGATTCATAACGGCCCGGCGCTGGCCCGCCATCTGGCCACACCTCCCGCCTCTCCGGCGCTCTCAATGTCCGAGGAACGGGAGGCTTTTGTCTTTTACGCACCGGTGTTCACCGAGAAGCTGCAGGATGATTTCGATATCATCAGCGGTGTTGACAGCGGGCAGAAGGTCAAGGAAACCATCGGCTGGATCAGGATCAGTTTTTCCAAGGCCACGCTACGCGATAACGAACGGCGCATCGTTGCTCGTGGTGTTGCGCTGTCGCTGGCCTTTGCCGCGGCCAGCTGTCTGGCGGCCTTTTTCCTGATGGGGGTGGCCACCCGGCCGTTACGCCAGATCGTCAGAATGGCCGATGACGTCTCCCACGGTGATTTCAGCCGTGAGTTCGAAATCCACCAGCAGGACGAGGTGGGGGCGCTGGCCAATTCATTCTCGGCGATGCGTCACACCATCCGCATGGTGCTGCAGGAGACGGACGGGCTGATCGTCGCGGTGCAGGAAGGGCGTCTGGACAGCCGCAGCGATGCGGGACGGTTCGAGGGGGAGTGGCACAATCTGGTGCAGGGGGTAAATGAACTGGCCGGGACATTTGCCAAGGGAGTAGTGGAGTTGCAGACCGCCAAGGTGGCTGCCGAAACCGCCAACCGCGCCAAAAGCGAGTTTCTGGCCAGTATGAGCCACGAACTGCGCACGCCGCTGAACGCGATCCTCGGTTATGCCCAGATCCTGAAGCGCCAGGAGAACCTGACCGAGACCCAGCGCCAGCAGCTCGAAATCATGCGCAGCAGCGGCGAGCATCTGCTGACACTGATCAACGATATTCTCGATGTGGGCAAGATCGAGGCCCGCAAGATGGATATCGAACAGCTGGCTTTCGACCTGCCGGCCCTTGTGCGGCAGGCCCTGAACCTGACCCGTTTGAACGCCGAGGAGAAAGAGCTGCTCTTCCAGTACCAGGAGATATCGCCTCTACCGCAGTACGTACGCGGGGATGAGCGCAAACTGCGCCAGATCCTGTTGAACCTGCTCTCCAACGCGGTCAAGTATACCCAAAAGGGGAGCGTGACCCTGCGTGTGGCCTACGATCATCAAGGGGGGGGCGTTTTCCGCTGTGACGTTCTCGATACCGGCGAGGGCATCCCGTCCGACAAGCTGGAAGCGATCTTTGAACCGTTTACCCAGCTGCCCGGCAAAGGCCAGTTGCGCCAGGGTACCGGGCTTGGGCTGAATATCACCCGCCATCTGCTGGAGCTGATGGATGGCAGCCTGACCGTGGAGAGCGAGGTCGGCAAAGGGAGCGCCTTCCGAATGCAACTGTCGCTGCCGCCGGTAACCGACCCGGAGCAGATCCTGGATAAGATTGAGTTGTCGGTAACCGGCTATCTTGGCGAGCGCAAAAGCATCCTGGTGGTTGATGACAATGTGGGCAATACCTCGATGCTGGTTTCGCTGCTGGATCCGCTCGGATTCAAGGTTAGTGTCGCTTCCAACGGAGAGGAGGCGCTGGACATGGTGAGTGTACAGCAGCTGGACCTGGTGCTGATGGACCTGGTGATGCCGGTGATGGATGGGCTGGCGGCGGTCCGCTTGATGCGCTCCAACCCGCTGCTTGAGCGGACCGGGATTATCGGGGCATCGGCTTCGGTGACCGACAGCGACCAGAGGAACGAGTTTATCGATATCTGCGACGATTTCGTGCTTAAGCCGATCCGCATCGACCTGTTGCTGGAAAAAATCGGGCGAACACTGGGGATTGAGTGGGAAACCGTGGAGATCGTCACCCCGGTCAGGGAAACGTTTGCATCTTTGGAAGGCCAGGAACCATTGACGCCTCCTTCATCAGAGCTTGATGTGCTTTATGATCTGGCCATGAGGGGAGATATGCTGGGAGTGGAAGAGTGGGCTACCGCGCTGGAAGCGGGGGATGCCAGATATCATAATTTTGCCGGCCGGCTCAAGGAGCTTGCCGGGAGCTGCAAGACCAAGGCTTTGCTGGCACTGGTTAATCAATGTCGTGGAGAAATAATATGAATCCTGAAGATCGGATCAGGTTGCAATTCTACGGACGCAAGCCTGTGATTCTGGTCGTTGATGACGATATGAACAATCTGACCGTGGTCCGCGACTGCCTGACCGGGTTCAATTTTACCGTGTTGGTGGCCGAGGATGGCGAAAGCGCCGTCAGCCGGGCGGATTATGCCCATCCGGACCTGGTTCTTCTGGATATCATGATGCCGGGTATCGACGGCTACGAGACCTGCCGCCGGCTGAAGCGGCAGGAGAGTACCAGGGATATCCCGGTTATTTTCATGTCAGCGCTGGCGGAGACCGGGCACAAGGTGCAGGGACTGGAAGCGGGCGCGGTTGATTATGTCACCAAGCCGTTCCAGCAGGAGGAATTACTGGCCAGGGTCGAGGTGCACCTGAGCCTGCGTGATCTGACCCGTCGCCTGAAGGAGGCCAACGAGATGCTGGAAGCGCGGGTGGAGTCTCGCACCATCGATCTGGCCGTTGCCAACCGTGAACTGGAAGATGAGATCGCCGAGCGCCAGACCGCGCAGGAACAGCTTCAGGAACAGGCTATTGTGCTGGAGGAAAAGGTCGAGGAGCTGCAGCTGGCCCATGAGGCGTTGCGCACCAGTGAGCAGAAGTTCCGCGCCATCTTCGATCAGACCTTCCAGCTGATCGGACTGACCACGCCGGAGGGGATCATGCTGGAGGTCAACCAGACCGCGCTGGAGTTCTGTGGGATAACGGAATCCGAGGTTTTGAACAGGCCTTTCTGGGAGACGCTCTGGTGGAAATCATCCGACGAGTTGCGTGAACAGGCGCGCAAGGCGGTGCGGCAGGCGGCGGCCGGTGAGTTTGTCCGTTTCGAGACATCCTGCCAGGCTCCCGATGGCGCAACCCATTATATCGATTTTTCACTGAAGCCGATCATCGATGCGACGGGAAAAGTGGTGATGCTGATTCCCGAGGGTCGCGACATTTCCTCCTACAAGAGACTGGAGGAACAGCTCAGACAGTCGCAGAAGATGGAGGCGATCGGTACCCTGGCCGGGGGTGTGGCCCACGACTTCAACAACATCCTGACCGTGATCATTGGTTTCGGCAGCATCCTGCGCACCAACCTGGAAAACTCCACGCTTGTTAATTATATCGATGACATCCTGGACGCTGCCGACAAGGCCTCAAAGCTGACCCACAGCCTGTTGGCCTTCAGCCGTAAACAGGTCATGGAAACCAGGCCAGAGGAGATCAACGGGATTGTCAGGACCATCGGCAAAATCCTGCGCCGGGTGATCGGTGAGGACATCGAGCTGCACTGTTCATTTGCACCCGAAGAATTGGTGATCATGGGTAATTGTGGACAGATCGAACAGGTGCTGATGAATCTGGCGGTCAATGCGCGTGATGCAATGCCCAGGGGTGGGGTTCTCGGTATCAAGACCGAATGCATGGAGTTGAGGGAGGGCATGCTCGGTGCCGTGCTCAAACCGGGATCCTATGCCAGGATCAGCGTATCCGATACGGGGTGCGGGATTGACGAAGTTACTCGTCAGAGAATCTTTGAACCATTTTTCACTACCAAGGAGGTCGGTAAGGGGACCGGCCTGGGACTGTCCATCGTCTACGGGATCGTCAAGCAGCATGGCGGAGAGATAACCGTGTACAGCGAGGTCGGCAAGGGTACCTGTTTCAAGATCTATCTTCCACTGGTGAAGTCATGTATTACGCCGCGCATTAGCGAATCAACCTTTCAGTTGGTTGGTGGAACGGAAACGATCCTGCTGGCCGAGGACAATGACGGCGTCAGAAGTTTCATGGTACACGCGCTGGAGGAGTACGGCTATCATGTGATCGAGGCGCTGGACGGCGAGGATGCGCTGGCAAAATATCGCGCCAACCGGGACAGTATTCAGCTGATGCTGCTGGATGTGGTCATGCCCAGGATGAATGGACGCGAGGTGTATGACGCGGTCAGAAAAGAGGGGGGGGAGGTCCGGGTGCTCTTCTCCAGCGGCTATACCGCCGATATCATCGAACAGAAGGGGCTGGCTGAGGATGGAGCCGGTTTTCTGGCAAAACCGGTCACGGTACAGGCACTGCTGGTCAAGGTCCGGGAAGTGCTGGATCAGGACTGCTGAGATTGCGATTGCCTGCGCGATCCAAGCATAAATCAGTCAAGTCCCTCAGCCTCACGTTTTCAGGAGGGCTGAGGGGCTTGGCTTTTGCGAGTACAGGATTTACAAGAGATTACAGTTTGAACTGCCGTACCAGCCTCTGCAGCTCCTCGGCATAGCCGTTGAGCCTGGCGGCGGCTTGGGCCGACTCATTGGCGCCTTGAGATGTCTTGTGCACGACGTCGGTTATCTGCGACATATTGCTGGAAATCTCGCTGGTGGTGGCGGTCTGCTCTTCGGCCGCGATCGCAATCTGATTCACCTGCATGGCAACATCGTTGATCTGCTGCAGGATATTTCCCAATGATTCACCCGAACGGGCCGCCTCAACCGTGCCGGCCTCGACCTGGCTGACACCCTGTTCCATTGCCGAGACAGCTCCCCTGGTCTCACCCTGGATGGCCTTGATCATGTCCCCGATCTCGCGGGTGGCGCGTGAGGTTCGTTCGGCCAGCGCCCGTACTTCGTCGGCCACGACCGCGAAACCGCGCCCCTGCTCACCGGCCCTGGCGGCCTCGATCGCCGCGTTCAGCGCCAGCAGGTTGGTCTGGTCGGCAATATCCTCGATGGTGCCGATGATCGCGCCGATCTGGTCGGAACGCGCTCCAAGACTGTCCACGGTCCGGGCTGACTCCTGAACCTTGTCGGTGATCTGACCCATTACGGCTATGGTGGCGTTTACCACCGCCGACCCGCTTTGGGCCGCTTCTGAAGCCCGCTGTGCTCCTTCCGCGGCCATCTGGCAGTTTTGGGCAATATCGCCGCTGGTAGCCGACATCTCTTCTCCGGCGGTGGCGACCGTGGCGGCCTGTGCCGCAACCTCCTCGGCGCCGTTGGCGATACGTTCGGCGGTGGCATGCAGTTGCGAAGCCGCCTCCGCTACCTGGGTCGAGGTGCCGGATACCTGGCTGACAATGCCGTGCAGTCTGTCGGTCATTCCGTTCATTGCCAGAATAAGTTGCCCGGTCTCATCTCCGGAGTGGCATTCTTCCTTGTGGGTGAGATCGCCGGAGGCGATCAGGTTGGCAAAGTCAACTGCTTTTCTGAGCGGACGGTTGATCATCCGTGCGCTGATAAGACCCAGGATAAATGCCAGCAGGACACCGGCGACCGAAAACGAGATCATGGTCACGTTGGCCAGTTTAGCCATGCGCGAGTTTTCTTCTCCCCGTTTCTGGGCATCCTTGGTGTAGACCGCTATCAAATCCCTCAGTGCCGCTTCTATTTTTTTCTCCGTATCCAGTGCGCCGCTCTGCATGATCCCAAGTGCGGCTTCCGGGCTGCCTGACAGATGCAGCCTGATCACCTCCTGCCATACCGGGCGATAATCCTGCAGCAGCTTGCGAAGCGCCTCCAGTTCCTTGTCACCGGTCCCTGAGCCCAGTTTACTGATGAGTGAATCGACCTCATCGTAACGCTGGCCAACCGCATCGGCATTGGCTTCCATCCGTGCCAGCTCGGTATCGATCATCATTCCGCGCAGATTCACCCGCGCCTTCTGGGCGGCCATGCCCAGTTGACCAAGCAGGGCCAAAGGCTGGACTCCCTGGCTGTACAGCGCGCTGCTTGAGCGGTTGAGTCCGAGGATGTTGTAAACTCCGCAAAATCCGACTATGCCGGTAATAATGGCTATGACGGCAAAAGCCGTCAGCAATTTTGTTGCAATGGACCGGTCCGTAAATAATGTGAACATGTCTGATGTCCTTTCGGCAAACGCCCGGCCAATAGCCGGATTTAATCCCTGTTAAAATCTCTGACGCTGATAAAGCCATCTATATAAATACTACAATATAAAATTAAATCAAGTGATATGGCCGGTTATTCTAATTAATTAATGATGCTGCCCGTTGCAGCCGCTGCTTCGTTCGCGGTGGGTGAATTCCTTGATCAGGGGGCCGCCATTGCAGGCGGAGCAGTCAAACTGGATGGTGGTATGGGTAATATGAAAATGGTGCTGCAATTCGTGTTCGATGGTGCTCATCAGCAGGCTGCGCTGCCCGTCATGCTCCGGGTCGATTTCGACGTGGGCGGAAAGTGCGAAAATATGCGAGCAGACCGCCCACAGGTTGAGATGGTGGACATCCGCGACCCCTTCAACCGCGCGAATCCGTTCCGCCACCTGTTCGACCGTCAAGCCGCGCGGAACACCCTCCATCAGGATGTGCACCGCATCCCGCAACACGCGGAAAGCGCCAACCAGGATCAGCAGGCCGATCGCAATGGAAACCAGCGGATCGACCTGGTACCATCCGGTGAAACGCATCAGCACCGCACCGCAAATAACACCCAGCGAGGCCGCCGCATCTCCCAGCACATGCAGGAATGCGCTTCGTACATTCAGGTCGTGATGGGCATGTCCATGCAACCCCTTGGCGGCCAGCAGGTTGGCAACCAATCCAAGAACCGCGACAATCAGCATCGGGAGCGTTCGTACCTCTTCAGGAGAAACCAGGCGTTTGCTTCCTTCGTAGAGGATACCGAGCGACATCAGCAGCACGGTCAGGCCGTTGACCAGCGAAGCCAGCACCTCGGCGCGATGCAGTCCGAAGGAATGGCGTTCTCCGGGAGGTTGTGCCGCCAGTTTGATTGCGCCCAGTGAGAGAATCAGGGCAAACAGGTCCAGAAAAACGTGCCCGGCATCGGACAGCAGAGCCAGGGAGTTGGACCAGATTCCCCCGATAACCTCGGCAATCAGCGTGACGGCGGTCAAGGTAATTGCAAATACCAGACGTCTGGATATGTTCTGGTCAATGTGCGACATCAGGGGCCACCTCCTGGTATATCTCGACTGTTCTCATATTCAATCATGTAGTTTCAGGGGCGCCTGTTGTCAAGACCGAAGTTTTCGCGTACACATTAAATAAACTGTTTTATGATCAAATATTTCTGTGTTAATAATGCACTAGCTAAACAGTGATTTTGTGAAGACGGGACACGAGCGATAGAGTCTCGGTGCCGGTTAGTCTGATTTAATATATCACCAACGGGAGAAACGTCATGTCATCAAACGCATTGGTAAAAGTAGATCATTCATCGCAACACGACGAGTTGATCCAGCTGGTCAGTTTCATGTTGGCCGGCGAGGAGTACGGAGTGGAAGTGCTGAAGGTGCGTGAAATCATCCGCATGCCGACCATCACCAAGATGCCCAACACGCCGCAGCATGTGGAGGGGATCATCAACCTGCGCGGCAAGGTGATACCGATCATCTCGATGCGCAAGCGCTTCGGACTGATGGAAAGTGAAAACAGCGGGCATACACGCATCATCATCATGGACGTGGCCGGAACCCTGACCGGTTTCATCGTTGATGCGGTATCCGAGGTGATCCGCATTCACAGCAGCGAAATCCAGCCACCGCCGTCAATGATCATGTCCGGCGGAATCGGCAGGGAATTCATCACCGGTGTATTCAACCATGCCGAGAGACTGTTGATTATCATGGATGTGGACCGCATGTTCTCGGACGATGAGCGGGACAGCTTCGACGGCTTACTTTAATGTTGTAATGTGAAGATCGCATTGCCGGTCATTCAGAAACAGAGAGGGGGGATTCCTGACGGATCCCCCCTCTCTGCATTTTGTGCCTTCAATCCAAGGATTTATCCAGGCCAGGAGAGCGCCTCGCTCCGGCAGGCGTCCACACAGGAGGAGCATTTGATACAGTCCTTATGGGGAAGCACACCGGCATCGCGATGTTCGGCGATTGAGAGTCCCATCGGACACTGTTTTTCACAGATGCCGCACTGGCGGCAGTCGTGGGAAATGGCCAGCTGGAACTTGTCGCCTCCGATTGCGGCGGCCACCGTGCCGACCGGACAGAAGGAGCACCAGCTGCGGGAGCGGTAGGCGATTCCCAGCGGGATCCCCGCCGCGGTGGTGATCAGGCACATGCTCCAGAAGACCGTTCCCCAGTGCTGCCAGTCACCGGCATTCTGGGCAATCCGCCAGACCATGAAGCTCATCAGCCCTGCCATGGCTCCCCAGCGGAAACCGGATGACTGCAAAAGCGCGGGAATCGGTTTGTTGCCTCCGACGAAACTGAAAACCGTGTCATAAAAACTGCCGCGCGGACAGAAATTGCCGCAGACGTAGCGACCGCGAAAGATGCCGCCGGCCATGCCGGTCAACATCGCTACCGGCACGGCGAAGCCGAGCAGCGGGTACTTCCAGCCGACAGCGATGACAGAGAGCATGAACAGGGCCAGCAACCAGCGATACAGAGGTTTTGAGGGGGTGTCTAAAGGAAGTGCGAGCGATTGTACAAATGATTTCATTTCCAACTCCGATTTAATTTGAAATCAATATATATGATAATATGAATTATGTCAATAGAGTGGCCGGCGGATTCCCGCTGGCGCCTGAAGAGCTTCTTCCGTGACAGGCGTCAGTGGAATCCAGCCCTGTTGGCGGCAAGGATCTTGTAACCCTTTCCCGAAAGTCGGATAATCATCTGTGTAGCTAAAATAAATTTTGCAGGGAGGCCGCCATGAAAAGGATGCTACTGGCGATGTCAGCTGTATTGATGATTCTGGCCCTGGCTGCTTGCGGAAGTGGTGGCAATGGCAGTTCGCCGCAGTTATTTGTCACAACGATCCTGAGTGACCCGGTCCTCGATGGTGATATTCAGAAAGATCCCGTCACTGGTGCGTTTATAGTAACCCAGGGCAATACCCAGAGTGTTTTTGCCGGCATTCACCCGGCCAGCGGCGTGGAATACCGGGCGTTTCTGGCTTTCCCGCTGACCGGTGCGAACGGTGTACCCGGAAGCGCCATCATTGATTCTGCCTTTCTGGATATAGTCATCAGCAGTATCGTTCCCCAACCATTAACCAGCACGATTCCGGTGCGTGTCGATCTTGTTTCCTTCCCGCCCGCCAGCCTGCTCGGTTCTGATTTTGACCGTACTCTTCAACCGGCGCTGGCGACCACCACGGTTGTTCCGCCGATTTCCCAGGCGGATTTTGGTGGACACGTGACGATCGATGTGACGCCTCTGATGGTAGAGGCGCAACGCTTGGGGCTATTGGATTTTCAGGTCCGCATAATGGAAGATTTGGGGATTGTTACTCCGGGGTTGATCGAAATCAACGACACGACCGGTGCAAATCGAAATTCTCTGGCACCGCTGCTGCAGGTTACATATTATTAGTTTCACCCGCAATCCTGCCGTCGCTGACCTGCAGGATCCTGTCGAAATTCTCCACCATGCGGTGGTCATGGGTGACGACCATGATGGCGGAATGGTTTTCCACCGCCAGTTTTTTCAACAGGTCCATCACATTTTTGCCGTTTTCCGTATCGAGCGCCGCGGTCGGCTCGTCGGCCAGGATCACGCTGGGACGGTTGGCCAGTGCCCGGGCAATCGCCACCCGCTGCGATTCACCGCCGGACAGGGCGCTTGGGTAGTTGTTGACCCGGTGCCCGAGGTTGAGCGCATTCAGCAGTTCAACGGAGCGATTTTTGGCTTCAGCGCGCGTCAGTCCATTAATTTCCAGAGCAACCATCACGTTTTCCTGTACGGTCAGAAACGGGATCAGGTTGTGAGCCTGAAAGATGAAACCCAGCTTTTCGCGGCGCATCTTTTTCAGGTCGATTCCGCTTTGCCAGCCGTCATCGGCGACAGCCGTGCCGTCGATAACCACCCTGCCATGGGTCGGCTCATTGATCAGGCCGATGCAGGTCAATAGAGTAGTCTTGCCCGAACCGGATGGACCGAGGATCGCGACCAGTTCACCCGGCCTGACCTTGAAGTTTGCATCCCGCAGCGCGGTTACGGCTGTCTCGCCCTTGCCGTAGATCTTCGTCAGATTTTCCACTTCGATCGCATACATGCTCTTATCCACCCAGTGCCTCCGCAGGTTCGACTTTCAGTGCCTTTCGAATGCCCACAAAGCTCGAAAGCGTACAGATCGCCATTACGATCACAAACAGCGATTGCAGGTCGAAAGCTTCCAGCACGATCCGGCGGGGAAATTTCTCGTAGGTCAGCAGGATCAGGATATAACCGATCGCATATGCCAGGACCCCCATCAACAGCGACTGCTGCAGGATCATGCCGACAATCACCCGGTTCTGTGAGCCGATCAGTTTCAGCGTCGCGATCACCCGGATCTTGTCCAGGGTCGAGGTGTAGATGATCAGGGAGATGATTACCGCCGAGATCACCAGCAGGATCACCCGGAAAAGCCCCAGCTGCATCCTGGCTTTCTCGATCATTCCCTTGGCCAGGATTGCGGTCTGCTCCTTGTCGGAGATAGCCCTCAACTGGTTCCATCGTTGGATCAGCTCCTGCGTTTCTTGCAGGTCTGCTCCGGTCGCCAGTCTCACCATGACCGCATTGACCGTATGAGTGGACTCGGTGGTTGCGATGATGCTCTGCTTGAGAAGCTCAGCCTGCTGCGGGGAAAGTGCTTTATTCCCGGCCACCCCGGCCCTGATTTTTGCCCGTTCGTTCCGGATGGCGTGATTGCTCTTCTTGAATTGAATCTCCTGGGCATCCGCCAGGGTCACATAAGCAGCCGGGTCGCCGCCGGAGGAGACGATATTCTCCGAGATGCCGACAACGCTGTATTCGTTTTGCCCCAGCCGGATTTTCTCCCCCAATGCAATCTTCATCGACCTGGCAGCCACCATTTCATAGTGTTTCTGGCGGATGTTCCGGCCGGCAATTATACTCGGCGGCCCGCCGAAGCTGTCCGGATCATGGCCGATCAGGAAAAAACGGAACGGTTTGTTGTTTCGTTCGATCTGTATGGTTTGAAAGGCCACCGGTGATACGGCAGCCACGCCGGGAACCGCGGCGATTCTGTACCTGATCTCTTCCGGGATGCGCGAACTCTCGGCAAACGGGCCGTTGGTGCCCTGCTGCACGACCCAGATGTCGGCCCTGTTGGCATGCAGTATCGCCAGTGCATCGGCGATAAGGCCACGGTAGATCCCACCCATACTGATGACAACCCCCAGGAGGAGTCCCAGTCCGATCGAAGTCAGGATGAATCTGCCCCGGTGGTAGCGTATGTCGCGGATGGCAAGATTCATTGCATTCGAACCTTCATGCCTTCCCGGAACTTGGCCAGCTGCGGTTGGGGCGCGACGACAACCCGCTCTTTACCGTCAAGCCCGCCGGTAATCTCGGCAAAATCACTCCGATCCCTGATGCCGACGGTGACTTCACGGAACTTGAGCCGGCCATTTTCCGCAATCCACACTCCCCGTTTTTTGCCGTTTGTGACCAGTGCAGCCGAGGGAAGCGAGGGAACCGACTTTTTGGCTTCGGTGGTGATGTAAACTTCCGACTGTTCTCCCAGCCGGAAATTGCTGAGCGGCTGGTTGAATGCCACCTCCACCTGCAGCTCTTCAGTGACCCGGTCACTCTGGTGGCCAAGTCGGGCCACCCGGCCGGACCATCGTTCACCCGGTGAAGAGCGCAGCGTGATGACGGCGCTCTTGCCGACCGCCACCCCTTTCAGCTGTGATTCGTCCACGTTGGCCTTGACCCAGATCGTAGCCGGATCGGTCAGCGTGAATATTGGCTGGCCGGGCGTTGTTGTGGCGCCCTTTTCCAGATCACGGGTAATGATGACACCATCCCGGGGGGCATGGATGAGCGTGTCGGCCACCTTGCTTCGGGCAAAACCAACCACGGCCCGACCCGATTGCTGTTCCATTCGCACAGCCTCAATTGCTGCCTGGCTCCGGGCCAGCTCTTCCCGGGCTACCTTGCAGATGGTGTCATACTGTTCGGCCTCCAGTCTGGAGACCAGGTTCTTGTCGGCCAGTGTCTTGAAGCGTTGCGCATTTTTTTCCGCCAGAGCCAGGTTGGCCTTGGCCTTTCGCAGGTTGGCCTGTTCCACATTCAAGTTGGCGGCGGACCGGTTCAGGCCGGCTTCGGACTGCAGCTGCTGTTGGAGCAGGTCGTTATTTTCCAGCCGGGCGAGGAGTTGGCCCCGTTTCACCCGGTCACCCTGATCGGCTGACAGCTCCACGATCCGGCCAGTAATCTTGCTGGAAACGCCGACCACCACCTTGGCCTCAACCGTGCCGTTACCATAGACCTGGGCGGTGAGATCGCGCTTTTCAACGTTCACGACCTTGACCTTAGGGGGGGCAAGCAGCGTCATCTTGAGAGCGATGGCGACTGCCACCAGAGCAACGGCCCAGATTAGATATATTTTCTTTCGAGCCAGGGTTTTCATGAGGTCCATGCGTTACTCCTTGATACCTGCTTCTTAATTTTTGCCGATTGCCCGGTCAAGACGGGCCAGAGCGGTGAAATAATCGTATCTGGCCTGGATATGGGCCGTTTGTGCGTCGAGGGCCTGTGATTGAGCATCGGTCACTTCGATGATACCGCCGACCCCTTCCTGATAGCGTCCTTCGGCCAGCGACCTGTTTTCATCGGCTGCAGCAACTTCCTTTTCGGTCGAAACCATCCGGGCGACTGCTTCGTTTGCGCCAAGCCAGGCGGACTCGACTTCCTTGACTACCAGCAGCCTGAGGTTGCTTTGCCTGGCTTCGATCGAGTTGATATTTGCGTTGGCTTCCCGAACCTGCTCGACTGACGAGAAACCCGAAAATAGCGGCACGGTCAGGTTCAGCCCCACACCCCAGACATTGCCGCCGGGGGGGAAGTCCCGGTCAGCATAGCCGACGCTGGCAACACCGGACAGAATTGGCAGGTAGCTGCTTTTAGCCGACTTCAGGTTGCCGGAAGCAGCCGACTTCAAGGCAGCAAACTGTTGCAGTTCGGCGCGGTTGCGCAGAGCATTTTGCAGGGACGAGCCTCGTTCCGGCAGAGATGGTAAAGCCGGGGACGGCTCAACCGGGGTACGTTCTCCAAGGGTTGCCATTCCCATGGCGTTGGCCAGTTCAAGCCGGGCGATCTCCAGGTTATTTTCAGCCCTGATCAATGAGGTTCTTGCGGCGGACAGATTCGCGTCGGACTTGGCCACATCCACCTTGGCCCTGATCCCCTGATTGAAAAATTCCTGCGCCTGCCGGTAGACCTGTTCCCTGGCCCGGACAGTTTCAGTGACGGCAACAAGCTGCTTTTCAGCCGCGAGAAGCAGATAAAAGGCGCTGTTAACACGCAGGGTCAAATCCTGCCGGGTTACGGCGAGGCCTTTATCGACGGCTTCACGATTGCCTCTGGCCGCGTCAACCGCGCCGGAGGTGCGGCCGAAGTCATAGATGGTCTGTCTCAGGTACAGACCGGCCGTGTTGGTTTGCGATAATTTTATGCTTTCCTGCGCTGCAAAGTAGCTCTGACCCCTGCTCCAGTCGGCGGCAATGTTTATCTGTGGGTAATAATTGGCCCGGGCCTGCCCCTGCCTGGCTTCGGCGCTGTTCAGGTTCTCCCTGGCTTCGATGATCTGAGGGTGGTTTTTCAGCGCAATCGCCAGCGCTTCGTCCAGTGTCAGTGGGGCCGCCGCATGCAGGGGACGGATGGTGATAAGGAGCACAAGTAAAATTAAGGCAGGCCGTTTCATAGAGATCCCATAAACATATGCTAAATTGAATAATATGCGATTAAATATTCACATTATTGCCAAAAAAAATCAGCTTACAAGTGTAACGAAATTGCGCCAGAGCTTTTCGGCTTCCGACCGCAATTCAAAGGAGGCGTTACCGATTGTCCAGCGCAGAGCGGTCAGCTGGATCATGCCCAGCAGGCTCAGCGCCGTTTCCCTGGGTGACACTTCCGGTTTCAGTTCGCCTTCGGCAATGCCGGCGGCGATGATGCCGGTGATGGTTTCGATATAATTTCCGATGCGCAGAGACAGCTTTTCCGCAATATTCCTGTGGCCGAGGTGAATGTCATCGGAGAAAACGAATCTTGGAATACCGGGGTGTTCGGCGATGATCGCGATGTGGGAGAAATAAATGGTCTCCAGCTTTTCCAGCGGACTGCGGCTGCCGGCGGCGATGGTGGCGGCCTTGCCCATTACCGCGTCGCCGATATAGTCCGCCAGGGCGGCAAAGATCTGCTCCTTGCCTCCAAAATGGCGATAGATGTTGGCCTCGCTCATCCCGGCGGACCCGGCTATCGCTGAAATGGTGAGTGCCCGCACTCCGCTTGTGCCGACAACCTCAAGCGCGGCCCGGACAATTTCTTCCTTGCGGACGCGTGTACTTTTTTTCTCTAACATCGTGACCTCATGCGAATATGTATTCACATGGTATGCAGGTTTCAATTATCAGTCAAGAGAATTTTTTTGTCCTCTCATTTCAGCATTGCTGCAATCTCCCGCTGCATATCTTTCGGGTCGATCTTCGCTCCCTGGAGCAGGGCTCCCCATGTTCTGGTCCCTTTTTTAACCTCCAGATAGACCTGCTTCACGCTTCGTCCGGTTTTGGAGGCGATCAGCCTGGCGATAATAAGCTCCTGGCTGGAGGCTCCTGCCAGGCGGATTGCTGCCAATTCAGCTTCTCCCAGCAACCGGTATCGCAGAAACAGTTCGTCAACCACCGCCTCCGCCAGACTGGCGGTTGAAAACTTCATATTCAGCGCGTTTGCGAAATGGGTTCCCAGACTCTTGGGGGGTAGATGCAGCGGAGCGATGACCTCATTCCAGTTTTCTCTGTCCTGTCTGCTTCCGAGCAGGGCCTCGGGCGACTTACCAGACCTGGAGGCGACCCAGTAGGCAATCCAGAGGTCATCGGGAGAGGTTCCCTGCTGCTTTTTGATCACGATATTTTTCTTTTCGACATTGAACACAACGGCAAAAAATGAGTTCTGGGTCGTGGCCAGAAAATAGGGGTCGGCCGCAGCCGGTCGGGAAGGTTGATAGGAACGGTCGGTGAAGCAGTGGCAGCTAATTGCGGGAATGGCCAGCGCCGGCATCGGCAGCAGGATCAGAAGTATAATGAGATTCAGTTGCAAGTTGCCACGGATAACGCTGCTCATAAAATCAACTCCCTGGATAGTATTCGACACGGCTCAGTCGAGGGTGACACCAGGGCGGGCAAAAGAGTTTGATTCAGGTCAAGTAATTCCAAGTCGCAATCAAGATTACATTAAATACCGCTGTAGGGGCGGGTCTTGCACCCGCCCTGATTGGGCACCCGCAAGGGGCGCCCCTACAGGAGTGTTAGAAGATGGCAGAGGTGGGATGGCTTTCCGACTATTTGCCGGTCTCGGCCATGGCGGCCCGGATGGCCTGCAGGGTTATCTGCTTGTCGCCGACCAGCAGCTTGTGCTTTTTTGTCTTGCTGTTTTCCACTACCACGGTGGGCGTGGCGGTCACACCGAATCCACGATAGGTGGTCAGGTTCGTCTGCAGGCCGTAGAGGATGTCGGCATAGTTCACCTGTCTCAGCTTGACGCCGTAAGGGGAAATCGCGGCCTGAACCTGCTCTGGAGCCGGGGTCTTGGTCTTTTTGGCCAGCGAGGCCAGGGCGCTGCGCAGTTTGGGGTAGTTTTCCTTCTCGAAGGCCAAAAACTGCAGGTTGTAGGGGGTGAAGTTGTTTGTCTCGGCATGGATCGGGTAGTCGATAAAGGTGATACGGGTATCGTTTACAATGCTGGCATGAATCTGCTCGATGCGGGGTTCGATCTGCTGACAGACCGGACAGAACCAGTCGCTGATGAAATAGACCGTGACCGGGCTTTTGGTCTTGCCGAGGAACAGATCAAGCCCGGCCTGACTCTCTTTGACCACGCCAAAGGTAGCCGTGATTGTGCCGATGACGAGTGCGACGATCATTACTGCGATTTTTTTAAATCCGGTTTTCATTGGTTCTCTCCGTATGGTTTCATAAAGCAGCGCAGAGCTGCCGAGATAGACTGCCGCGGCGATTGCCAGACAGATGGGACACCACTTTCCGATCACATATTTCTGCAGCCAGATAAACCTCATTTCAGCTCCGGCCGCCCCGAAAAAGAGCAGCGACAGCAAAAGGCCCGCCAGTGGGAGCCGTTTTCGTGCGGCCAGGGAGATCAGCACGGTGGAAAAGAAGGCCAGTCCGAACCAGCCGAAATTGATGCCGAAAATTGTGAAGGCTGCGGTCTCGCTGCAGGCATCGGTACAGATCTTCAAAAGTTCCATGATCGTCAGTATCATCCCAGCCAGGGCCGAGAGCCAGATCAAAGCGGCGGCCGGATTCAGCCGGCTGTTTCTGCGTGCTAGTTCCATATCACATGATTTCCCGTATTCCCTATATAGACGCAACTGCAACATTCGTGCAAGCAAGTATCAGATTTCACCAAAAATAACAATATCACTGTATGCCATATATATCCGATTTTTCGTCGATAGAATATGCCCTTGACAATTCGGGATCAGTTGGACAGTATTGATTTAATTAACCATGCGAAAATTTATCCCGATACAATTCTTTGCCCGGCTGCTGCTGGTGGTCATGCTGACCGTCACGGTCAATGGCGTGCATGAAAGCGCGCATGCCATGCAGAGTCACCTTGCGGCTGCAGGCGATCAAACACTGTCGCCGGAAATTGCCGAACCTCACCAGTGCCCGTGCTCTCCCCTGGAACAGCATAAGGATTATGACGGTTGCGACAACTGCCTCAACTGCGCCTGTCACGCGCCTCTGATTGTTCAACAGTTTAAATTCGATTTCAACCCGTTGATTCTTGATCTGCAAACGTCCGACCCTTTCAGGTTTTTACCCGAAGTCTACCTTTCCAAGTTTATTCCCCCACAGAAATAGGCCAAAAACGCCGCGCCGGGAGCAGTCCGCGCTGTCCAGGGACAGATCCGTATTCTCTCCAGGTTGTGGTACGTCTGCAAACGCTTTTCATCTCATCATTCAAAACTGAATAAAGGAGGTTATTCCTTTGGGAACGACTGTATTTGCACGGCGGGCTTTGCTCCTGGCGTCAGGAATCTTGTTCGTTTTATCGTCAACACCGCTGCTGGCAGAAACACAACAAAAGCTCTCGGTGACTCAGGTTGTCGAGGTCTCGCTACAGAATAACGGCGACCTCAAGTCGTATCGTGAAGAAAAAGGCATCCGTGATGCCGGCAAGGCCAGGGCGGAACTCCTGCCGAACCCGACGCTGGATTTTGAGGCGGGCACGGGCGCTCTGACCGGCAGCAGTTCCGAGAACAACCTGTCGCTGGGAGTGTCGCAGGAATTTCTGCTGGCGGGAAAACGGCAGAAGCGGCTGGCCATCGCCGGACAGGAACTGGAGATCTACCGCTGGCAGCTGGCCGATCGTGAGCGGCTGCTTCGCGAAGAGGTAAAGACGTCTTTTTACGATGTGGTCCTGGCAGAGCAGCGCATCGCCCTGTCGGATCGTTCGATTGCGCTCAATCGTCAACTGCTTGATGTGACCAGGGAGAGGCTGGCCGCCGGAGATATTCCGGAGCTGGAGATGGGTCTGGTCAAGGTGGAACTGGCACGCAGCGAAGGGGCCAGGATTGAGGTCGAAAACACGCTGAACCGGAGTCAGGCCAAATTGTGGGCATTGATGGGACTGGCCACGGGTGAAACGCCTGCGATTGCCGGGACGTTTGACGCCGGAACCGTCATGGCAAAGAAACCGGTTGAACTGAAACAGCTCGCGCAAGGAAAGCGGCCGGACCTGAAAGCGCTGGAAGCCGAAAAAGACAGGGGCGAGGCTGACATAACTCTGGCCCGGGCTGATGGGATTCCCAACCTCACCGCTGGCCTTGCATTCAGGCGGGACACGACCGCCATGGAAATCGGCGGGATCGAGGGGAAGGACACGGCCTATAGCATCGCTTTGAGGCTGTCGCTCCCCATTCCGCTGTTCGACAGGAATCGGGCCGGTGTTCAGGAAGCCAAGGCCAGGAAGAGCAGCAGTGAAAGCCGTTTAACGGCTGCCATCAGAAACGCTGAACGGGAAGTGGAGACGGCCTATGCCGGCCTGCTGAATGCCGAAAAAGTTCTATCACTCTATAAATCAAACATCATTCCCCAGCTGGAAGAAAACCTGCAATTGACCCGCGAGGCCTATCGCCTGGGTGAAGTCGATATTCTGGCCGTGATCCAGGAACAGAAGAAATTTTTCGAGGTCAGCGACGGCTATCTTACGGCGTTGCACGACCGTCAGGCAGCTCTGACAAGGCTGGAATCGGCAGTGGGAGACTCGCTGGAATAATTCATGGACCCGTAGGGGCGATCCTCGTGATCGCCCGTTATTGGGCAAACACAAGGTTTGCCCCTACATCGCGTGCGAACAATATGGAGGATGCAGTGAACAAAAAAACAATCATCATCGTGGTAATTCTGGCCGTGGCCCTGGGTGGCGGCCTCTTCTATCGTTTTACCCAATTGACAAGCGCTGGCGGCGAGCATGCTGAAAAGCAGGAGGCCGGCCATAAGGAGGAAAAGGGGGGTGGCCATGATGAAGGCAAAGAAGGCCATAAGGAAGAGGAGCATGAAGGCCATGACGAGCATGGGGAAGAAGGTACGGTGACTATGACCGCCGAGGCGCAGAAGCTAAACGGCGTGGTGGTTGCCCCGGCAAGCAAACAGCGACTGGCGGGCGTGATCAGCGCCACCGGCAAGGTCGAGGCCAATGCCGACCGCATCGCCCATGTCTCGCCGCGCATCAGCGGCAAGATCGTCACGGTCAGGGCCTCTCTGGGCGACAGCGTCGCTTCCGGCCAGACGCTCGTGACCCTGGACAGTGTCGAGCTGGGTGAAGCGCTCAACCGCTATCACCAGTCAAAGACCCGGCTGGCCCTGGCCCAGGCCAACATGGACCGGATCAAGGTGCTGGTGGAGAAGAAGATCGCGGCCAGAAAAGACATTTTCCAGGCCGAGACCGACTACAAGACCACCCAGACCGAACTGCACACCGATGAAGAACGTTTGTCCCTGTATGGCATTTCAGTATCGGATCTGAAGGGAGAAAACCGCAAGAGGCCGCTGCTGCCAGTCAAGTCGCCGATCAGCGGCATCATTACCGAGAAGCATGCCATTGTCGGCGAACTCTCCGATCCTTCTAAAAGTCTCTACACCGTGGCCGATCTCTCCTCGGTCTGGGTGCTGGTGGACATCAACGAAAAAGATCTGGCCAAGGTGCGTAAGGGACAGACAGCCACGGTCATGGTCGGCGCCTTTCCGGACCTGAAACTGAAGGGGCGCATCACCTATATCGCCGACCTGGTGAATGAAGCCACCCGCACGGTCAAGGCACGAATCGAGGTCGCCAACCCTGGGCGCAAACTTAAACCGGAGATGTTTGCCACGGCTGAGCTGGCGCTGGCCGCCGACGCGCCGCCGGTGCTGGCGGTGCCCGAAGAGGCGGTGCAGGAGCTGGACGGCAAAAAGCTGCTGTTCGTCACCGAAAACGGCACCGAGTTCGAACAGCGTCCTGTCGAGTTGGGGCGTGCAGCGGCCGGCCTGGTTGAAATAACGGCCGGGCTCAAGGAGGGGGAACGCTACGCAATCAAAGGGGGTTTCGTGTTGAAGTCCGAGGTCAAAAAGGGCGAGCTGGAGGGGCATAACCACTGATGCTAGAGAAAATCATATCCTATTCGCTAAGGCAGAAGGGGATGGTCATCTTTCTCTCCCTTCTCATAATCGTCTTTGGGGCCTATTCCTATCTGAAACTGCCGATCGATGCCTTTCCCGATGTTACCAACATCCAGGTCGAGGTTGTCAGCCACGCCGATGGACTCTCCGCAATCGAGATCGAGCGCAATGTTACCTATCCGATCGAGATGGCCATGCGCGGACTGCCGGATATCGAGCAGATGCGCTCGGTCACCAAGTTCGGCCTGTCGATCGTCACCATCGTCTTCAAGGACAATGTGGATATCTATTTTGCACGGCAGTTGGTGTTCGAGCGTCTGGCCGAGGCCAAGGAAAAGGTTCCCAAAGGGGTTGAGGTGGCCATGGGGCCGATCGGCACCGCCATGGGGGAGATCTATCAGTACACGCTGGAAGGGAAGATGCCCGATGATCCGCAACAGAAAATCGCCTACCTGACCAACCTGCGGACCATCCAGGAGTGGGTCGTCACCCCGCAGTTGAAATCTGTTGCCGGAGTGAACGAGATCAACTCCTATGGTGGCTACTTCAAGCAGTACCAGGTGATAGTGTCGCCGGAAAAATTGCTGAAATACGGCATAACCGTCGATGATGTCCATTCCGCCATCGGCAGCAACAATGAAAACGTCGGCGGCAATGTGCTGGAACGGGGTACGGACCAGTACATCGTGCGCGGCGTCGGCCTGATCAAGGATATCAGCGACATTGAAACCATTGTCCTCAAATCCCAGGGGGGCACTCCGACCTATATCCGGGATGTGGCCCAGGTCAAAGTCGGTGAAGCGGTGCGCATGGGCGCGTCGATGAAGAACGGTAAGGATGAGGCGGTCGGCGGCATCGCCATGATGCTGCGCGGGGAAAACAGCCGCGATGTCGTGCGCCGGGTCAAGGAAAAGGTTAAAGAGATCAACGGCAACAACATGCTGCCGGACGGCATCAAAATCGTGCCCTACTACGACCGCAGCGATATTGTCAGCGCCAGTGTCGGCACGGTCAACAAGGCCCTGATCGAAGGCTCCGTCCTGGTACTGATCGTGCTGTATCTGCTGCTGAACAGCATCCGGGGGAGCCTGGTGGTGCTGATCGCGCTGCCGCTGTCGCTACTGGCCACCTTCATCGTGATGAAACTGGCCGGTATCAGCGCCAACCTGATGTCACTGGGCGGTTTGGCGATCTCGATCGGCATGATCATCGACACCACCATCATCCAGGTGGAAAACGTGCAGCGCCATCTGTGCGAGGAGGGTGGAAAGCATCCCAAGCTGTCAACGGTGTTGCAGGCGGTGATGGAGGTTCGCAAGCCGAGCATCTTCGGCGAACTGATTATCGCGATCACCTTTATTCCGATTCTGTCACTGGAGGGGATCGAAGGGAAGATGTTCGGGCCGCTGGCGATCACGGTGGCAATCGCGTTGCTGGCTTCGCTGTTTCTCTCCATTTTCGTCATTCCGGTGCTCTGCATCCTGTTTCTGAAACCGCATCCGGAGAAGGAGAGCGCGATCATGAAGCACGCCAAGAGCTTTTATCTGCCACTGCTGGAATACGCCATGAACGGCAAAAAGGTGATTCTTGGCGTTGCCGGTGGTTTCCTGGTCGTATCGCTGTTTCTGGTTACGAAGCTGGGCACCGAGTTCATCCCGGCCATGGACGAGGGCTCGTTTGACATGGATATCGCCATGCTGCCCGGCGTTTCCCTGGCAAAAGCGATGGAGGTGAACCAGCAGGCAGCGGCAAAACTGAAAAAATTCGACGAGCTGGATATTATCGTGGGACGAACCGGCCAGACCGGCGTTGCCATGGACACCCGCGGGGTGGACAAGACCGCCTATGTGGGCATATTCAAGCCAAAGGACCAATGGAAACGGGACATCTCCAAGGAAGAGCTTATCAACGAGATGCGTACATCGCTGGAATCGGTGGCCGGGATCAGTTTCGGTTTCAGCCAGCCGATCCAGTGCCGGATTGACGAGCTGGTGGCCGGAACCCGCGCCCAGCTGATTGTCAAGCTGTTCGGCGACGATATTGACGTTCTCAGCGAGAAGTCTACTGAAATAGCCAGGGTGCTTTCCACCGTCCGGGGGGGGACCGATCTCAACGCCGAAAAGGTTTCCGGCCAGCCCTACCTGACGGTCAACATCGACCGGGCCAGGATCGCCCGTTATGGACTCAATATCAGCGACGTGCAGAAGGTGATCGAAATCGCGGTGGCCGGAAAGTCCGCCTCCCGCTTCTATGAACAGAACCGGAGTTTTGACATCACCGTGCGTCTGCCGGAAGAGAAGCGCAACTCGCTGGAAGCGATCAAAAACCTGTTGATCACCACTAAAACCGGCATCAACGTGCCGCTGGAACAGCTGGCCGAAGTGAAGATGGTCGAAGGTCCTGTGCAGATCAGCCGACAGGACGGCATCCGCAGGATCGGCGTGGAGATGAACGTCAGCGGCAGGGATATCGGCAGCTTTGTGGCCGAAGCCAAACAGAAGATCAAAGACAATGTAAAGCTGCCTCCCGGTTATTACCTGACCTGGGGCGGCCAGTTCGAAAACCAGCAGCGGGCCATGGGCAAACTGATGATCATCGGCCCGGTTGCGATCGCCCTGATCCTGCTTCTGCTTTACACGACTTTCCGCTCCATCCGCCTGGCGCTGCTGGTTATTTCCAACCTGCCCTTCGCCCTGATCGGCGGCGTCTTCGCGCTCTTCCTCTCGGGGCAGTACCTCTCCGTGCCCGCTTCGGTGGGGTTCGTGGTGTTGTTCGGCGTGGCGGTGCTGAACGGTCTGGTACTGGTGTCGCGCATCTCGCAACTGCGGGAAGAGGGACTTGAACTGTCGGATGCCATCAGGAAGGGGAGTCTTGATCGCCTGCGGCCGGTACTGATGACCGCCTCTATTTCAATCTTCAGCCTGATGCCGATGCTGTTTGCCGGCGGTGCCGGCTCGGAAATACAGAGACCGTTGGCGACCGTTGTGGTCGGGGGGTTGGTTACTTCAACCATTTTGACGCTGCTGATCATTCCAGCGGTTTACAGCTGGTTCGAGAAGAAGGATGTAGAGGAAGAGGTGTAAGCGGATCAATTCGTTACAGTGCCGGAGACCGTTGTCCTGAATTTGCCAAGAGATTGGCGGTCTTAGGCTGTGGCGTGACGCCAATCAAAATGTATCAGCAGGGAAAATAGTCGGTTGCATTTTCCCGGACCTGGTGATATTAGGATATGCGAATATGTTTTTAAGGGGTCCGCATGGATACAAATTCTGTAAATGAATGGTCTGAACTCCTAAAGGCGCTCGCCCATCCGACCCGTCTCCAGATCGTGGCCGAGTTGCTTAAAGGCACCAAGTGCGTAAACGACATCCAGGAAATTCTGCCGGCGTCCCAGGCCAATATCTCACAGCATTTGACCGTGCTGCGAAATGCCCGTCTGGTGGACTTTGCCCAGGATGGTTCCCAGCGATGTTATTATGTCAGCCGTCCGAAGCTGGCTTCATCCGTAATTGCGCTGCTTGAGGAGGGTGAGCCGGCCATTCGAAAATCGAAGGATGAGCTCGACCGGGAAAAACATTCGGAAGGGGGTACTTGCTGTGTCCGGTAAACGCCAGTCAAGAGCGTCGAAATTATCCATATGGAGCAAATCATGAAAGTCCGTGACAGCGGCATGCCCGATGAAGAGATGTGGACCGGTTTTTTTGACCCGGCCATTGTGCTGGCCATGTTCGGTCTCGACCGTGGAGTGATGGACCTGGTGGAATTTGGTTGCGGTTATGGAACCTTCACCCTGGCCGCTGCCGGAATTGCCGCGGGAACCGTCCATGCTCTGGACATTGAACCGGAGATGGTGGAGGTAGTCCGCCAAAAATGCGATCTGGCCGGCATTACCAATGTGCGGGCAGAACTGCGCGATTTTGTAGCCGAGGGTACCGGCCTGGCCGACAATTCGATGGACGCCGCCCTGCTCTTCAATATCCTGCATCACGAAGAGCCGGTGGCCTTGATGAAAGAAGCCCTCCGTGTACTCAAGCCGGACGGCATGCTGGCGGTGATTCACTGGAACTACGACCCCACGACGCCACGCGGTCCGGCGATGGAGATACGTCCCCGGCCGGAACAGTGTATCGAGTGGGGAAGAGAAGCCGGCTTCCATTTCAAAAAACGGAACCGCTACGACCTGCAGCCGTACCACTACGGATTACTATTCAGAAAACCACTTTCCAGATGAGCCTCCTACATTCTGCGAGACGGCCGAGAACCAAGATGGGCAAAACAGCAGCTTTTGATGAGCAGCCTGATGATTACGATGCTTGGTTTGAGATACATTCCGACCTCTATCGGGCAGAGTTGGAGGCTGTGCGAAGCTTCATTCCTGCCGGTGGCAGCGGGGTCGAGATAGGCGTGGGTACCGGCCGCTTTGCGGCTCCGCTTGGCATTTCCATCGGAGTGGAGCCAGCGCCATGCATGGCCGGACTGGCACGACAACGGGGGATCGAGGTTCTGGAAGCTGTCGCGGAAAATCTACCGATTGCTGACGCCAGTTTTGATTTTGCCGTCATGGTAACGGTTGTCTGCTTTCTGGACAATGTAGCCCTGGCGTTTCGGGAGGCCTGCCGCATTCTCAAACCGAATGGGGTTTTTGTCATCGGATTCATCGACCGGGAGAGCGAACTGGGGCAGCAGTACGGCCAGAAAAAGGCACAAAGCCGGTTCTACCGCGACGCGACCTTTTATTCGGTGAGCGAACTTGAGGCGCTGCTGAACGAAGCCGGTTTTTCCGGTTTCGAATACCGCCAGACTTTGGTTCCGGGAGAAACAACTGATCTGACTGTCCGGGAAGGTCACGGCAGCGGGGGATTTGTGATTATACGGGCGCATAAGACAGAAGGAGGGAAACAAGCATGAAGGTAGGAATCATCCGTTGTCAGTTGACCGAGGACATGTGTCCCGGCAGTACCGATTTTAAAATAGCCAAGGAAGGGACCATGGCTTTCGAGGAAACCGGTCCGGTGGAGATCATCGGATTTCTCTCGTGTGGCGGCTGCTCCGGCAAAAAAGCCGTCACCAGGGCCAGGATGATGGTTGACCGGGGGGCGGAGGCCATTGTATTCGCCTCCTGCATGAAGAACGGCAACCCCATCGGGTATCCCTGTCCGCACTTCGCCGCAATCAAGGGAGCGGTTGAGAAAAGGCTTGGGCACGATACGAAGATAATCGACTGGACCCACTGAGATCTGAACATGACTTATGTCGAAATACAAAATGCGCTACTGGTTTTGGGCTTGGGAGAGCGTGCCACGCTCAAGGAGATCAAAGCCAGGCATCGGGAACTGGTAAAACGACATCACCCGGATACCGGCAACGTGGCTGAACCGGATATGATCCGGCAGGTTAACGTTGCCTACCGGATCGTGTTCGAGTACGTTTCAGCGTACCGCTTCTCTTTTTCCGAGGATGAGTTTTACGAACAGAACCCGGAAGAGCGGATCTGGATGCAATTTGCAGACGATCCGCTTTGGGGGAAGAAATAACACGGCAGAGAACAGACCATTAGTCTCGCCTTTTTCTTTGGTATTTTTGCAATAGGACGAGATACCGAAAGAGGTGAGTCCCAAACGGAGGAATATCAGAAAAATTTCCGGAACTGTTACATTTTTAGTCTGGTCGGCTGTTGCCATGGCAGTCTCCGTTCCGGGACGAACGTGGCTGGCTACGTAAAGAAGATCAGGAAGATGACACCAACCGCGATCCTATAGATGCCGAATGGTACGAATGTATGGCTGGTGATGAATTTCAGCAGCGCTTTGATGCCGATGACTGCGAAAATGAATGAGGTGATGAAGCCGACCATAATGTTCTGCCAATCTCCAAAGTTAAAGAGAGCATGGTTTTTGTAGATGTCATAGGCGGTAGCCGCGAACATCGTTGGTAGTGCCAGCAGGAATTAGAAACCTACCTGCCGGTAAATATGAGCCGTTCACACAAAAAAGGCGGGGTTGCCCCCGCCCCTTTGATTTTGTCAACCAGCTACTTACTTGTTATACACAGGTTCGCCCTTAGCAGTCGGTCCGCCGGGACGGGTCTGTTTTTTGTTGAAGGTGTGGGCTCTCACAAACAGATTATCGGCTGTCTTGCCGGTACCCGGCATATATTTTTCTATTGTGTACGAAGCATCGTGGCAGCTTGCACAACTCACCTTGGCGTCTTTAGCCGGAGCCTTCTTTGAACCGTGGAGACCGCCGTGGCAGCTGGTACAGCTCAGGATGTCGTTCTTGTAATGCTTGGACTGCAAGAATTCCTGATACTGCTGGTGATGCTTGGCAGCATCATAGGTACCCATTTCCTTGGATTTTTCATCCTTGATGAACAGTCCCTTCAGGTCACCAGTATAGTCAGCATCGACCTTGTCCTCAGGCTGAATGCCAGGCATCACCGCATGCTCGGGATACCACTTGGTCCAGTCATCGCCTGGCTTGTAAGTGTCGCCGACTTTGGGTGCCGGCAGGTCTTCCCTCGGGTTCCCTTGTGCAGTCGCAAACTTCTCGTTCTCGATCCGGTTGTGACAGTAGCCACAGACCTTTGACTGCTCGGCCTTTGATTTGCCGGCAAAAGTAAAGATGTCTTTCTTGGATTTGCTCTTTACATGTTTGGCGCCCGGACCGTGGCATGCCTCGCAGCCAACGTTCATCTCGCTGAAGGTGTCCTTGACCGTCCTGCCATGTTTTCCGAACTTGGCATCGTATTCGACTATGCGGTAGCCGGTGGTGTGGCAGGTTCCGCAGATGGTGCCCCAGTCGTTTTTATTACCGTAGTTTTCCCACTTGCCACTCATGCTGTTATACTGCTTGTTCAGAAACTGCAGGCCGTTGGTCTGGTCGTTTTTGACCAGGAAGCGCTGTTTCCACTTGGATCCGACTACGTATTCCACATCACCTAGTTTGAACTCCTTGCCGGTTACGTTCCCCTTGGTCGGTCCGTCAGCGGCCCACTTTTCCACCACACCTTTCAGGATGCCGTCATCTTTTTTCCGCACCATCTTGCTGTGATAACTCTCCTTCCAGGTTTTGTATTCCTCTGCGTGACACTTCTTACAGGATTCCGAACCGGTGTACTCTTTTTGTGGCGCCTTGGCTGCACTGGCAACAACGGTCATCCCCAGCATCAGGGCGCCGGCTACTACGGTTACAACAACATGCTTTTTCATCATACTGCTCCTTTCTTGGTGTGATTCATCTGTGTAGTTATACGACCATCTTAAAACTTACGCTTTCTTCCACCTCCATATGCAAGAAAGCCTGATGCAGATCTATAGTTCAGGGAAAACTACCCGGAAGACGCTGCCTTGACTGCTTGTGCTCTCAACCTCGATTTTGCCGCCATTAATTTCTATAGCCCACTTGGCTATTGAGAGTCCCAGGCCCGCGCCTCCCACTTCACGGGACCTTCCTTTATCCACCCGGTAAAAGCGGTCGAATATATGTGGAAGATCCAGTTCGGGAATTCCGATCCCGCTGTCGGCAATTTCAATAAAGGCTTCATTATGAGTGGTAACCCCGATACTGATGAGAATGTCGCTCTCTGCCGGCGAATACTTGATGGCATTGTCCAGAAGGTTGGTAATCGCCTGGCGAACGCTTGCCCGGTCAATCTTCGCGATTGCTTCGCCAAGTATGGCTATTTTTATCGATTGATGTTTTTCCTCAGCCAGGACATACATGAAATCAACGGTATCCCTTGCAAGTTCTGCCAGGTCTAATATTTCACGCTGCACCCCGACTTCACCCGCATCGGCTCTAGAGAGCATAAGAAGCGCGTCCACTAACTGCCTTAAGCGATCGCTTTCTTCAAGGATGCTTCCGATGGTTTCGCGGCTGTTCAGCTGCTCTTCAGGCGTGTGCATGGCGGTTTCACCAATGCTGCGAATTGCTGCCAACGGAGTACGCAATTCATGGGAGGCATCTGCCGTGAAACGGCGTAATCTGTCGAATGAATCTTCGATTCTAGCAAAGGTCTGATTAAATACTGTTGCCAACCGACTGAATTCATCATTGTTTTCGCCAATCGGCAGGCGTTCGGAAAGATTCTCGGCACTGATCTCTTCAGCCTTGCGGGTTATGGAGATAATCGGTGCAAGTACACGACCTGCAATCACGTAGCCTATGGCCAGTGAGATTGTTATAGCAATTGGCAGGGTCAACAGGATGATCAGCGCCAGCGTTTTCCGTGTCTGCTTTACCGAATCTTCGTCATGTGCAACAACAATCCGGTAGGAGCGGTCAGCCTGCGCGGCAGTGGCAATCAGAACCCGGTAATGTTTACCGTTTGCGGCACGAACGGAAAACGGCTTGTTTTCCGCGTGTTGACCAACGACGATCTGCTCAAGTTTTTCGTGTATCCAATCATCCGAGGAGACCAGAGCCTGGAGTCCGTCCTGCACACTGAACAGAAGGATAGGCCCGTGATTTGCCACTTTTGAAAGAGCTGCCGGATCATGCTTGAGATATTCGCTGATGGTGGAAAAGTCCTTGCGAAGATGGTTTTCAACCTGTCTCAGCAGTGCCCGTTGCACAAAGAAATAGATTCCGCCGCACATCATGACGACTGTGACCATCATCGCCATACCATACAGCAGGGTGAAACGTGCCCTGACTCCTAATCGGCTAGCCATGATCCGACTCCCCAAGGCAAAAACCGACTCCCCTGATAGTTCTAATCAGCTTCAATTCAAAAGGGCCATCTACCTTGCGCCGCAGTCTGGCAATGTTCACATCAATGACGTTGTCAAGTGGGGTAGACCGCTCACGGGTCAACCAGACATCCTGGGCCAGCATCTCACGTGAGACAACATGTCCCTGATGGCGTACCAGGTATGCAAGTAGCTCAAATTCCTTAACGGTCAGATCCAAAAGCTGTTCGGATCGTGTTGCCCGGTGCGTCAGCAGGTTGATCTCAAGGTCGGAAATTTTCAGGATATACTGCGGCTCCTGCTGACCTCGTCGCAACAGCAGGCGGATGCGGGCCAACAACTCGGGGAATGCAAACGGTTTTACCAGATAATCATCAGCGCCGCTGTCCAGGCCGAGAACTCGATCTTCAACCGTATCTCGACCGGTCAGGAGCAGAATCGGAGTAGTGATGCCTTTTTTACGGATGGACTGGAGGATTTCGATGCCGTCACGACCGGGCAGCATCAGGTCCAGCAGCATCAGGTCATATTCTTCTGTAGTGAGGCAGAAAAAACCATCTTCTCCACTCAAAGCAAGTTTCACCTGATACCCCTCTGACTCCAATCCTTTCTTGAGGGCTTCGGCTATTTTACGTTCGTCTTCCACTACCAGTATGCGCATATCATCCCCTGTGAGAGTAAGCATACTCCCTACAAGGTCTAATTCAACTGACGTTTTCCTTACCGTTTTGTCAGAAATATGGAATACAACGATTTATCCCATAAATTGAGGAGGTAATCAGTAATAAGCACGCCGGCGGGAAAGGGGAGATAAACCTGAAGGCAAGATTCATACGTTGTCAGTTGATCGAGGATATGTGTCGCGGCAGCACTGATTTCTAGGTTGCAGGGGGAAGAGGCAATGGCTTTCGAGGGGATTGGGTCGTGGAAATCATCGGACACATATTCCGTTCTTCATGCTGATGGCGGGGGATATGTGTCCGAGTCGTATCAATTTGATATAAGCTACAAGTGGCTTAACTGCCCGGCGTAGACAAATGACAGCCGTATCACCAGCCCTCCCGCCAGCACCATCAGTGCGCTCAGGTTCATTTTGAACAGAGCGGCCGAGGTCAATTCCTCGCCATGTTCTTCGGTGATTTCCATATATTTCATCACCAGCGCTATCGGCAGTATCATCACCAGGAACAGCATGGCCAGGCCGTACCAGAAATATTCATGGTTGAAGGTGAAAAATGGCATGATCGATTCGCGTTGCGCATCGGATGCTATGTATTGGCCGTAGAAGTACAGAGGCAGCATTACCATCTCAGCCAGTATCATCCAGATTTCGATCTTGGTGAAGAACAGCTTTACCTGCTTGCGAGAGGAAATTATGATCATGAAGGCCGCGCCGGCGGACATGGCCGAGGTGAGGAAAACTATCGGCAAAAGGGCCGAGTTCCACAGCGGACGGGCAACGTATGCGCTTAGCAGTACTCCCGTGTAAATGCCGATAAACAGGCCCATTCCGAAATTGGCTGCCGCGAGCTGCAGCTTGTAGCGGCTCATCCAGATGGAGAGTTCCTGCAGTTGCCGGAAGGCCAGGAGACTGCGTTTGTTTTCCGGAAACATGGCCAGGGCATACATGATGCTGATCGGGTAGAAGGCCAAAAGTCCCCAGGAACCCCACGACATCGGCGAAAACGGTTGAACGGTCAGGTAAAACCAGAAGACGTGCAGCTTGCTCTCCAGGTCCAGAAAGATGAAGAACATGCCGATGCTAAGGATGATCGGCACATACATCGGCGCGCTGATCGAGGCCTTGTCACCTTCGGCCAGTCTGCCATTCTTACGGACATGCAGTACGGAGTTCATCATCGCCAGGCCGGCCGAGAGCCCCCCCAGGAACAGATACAGCGATACCCGCCAGTCCCAGGCATGCAGATGCGGGTTTGAGATGGCGTTCAATCCGGTAACCGTGATTTCCATGCGCTACGCTCCTATTCCGGTTTGCTGAATTTCTTGATGTAGTAAACCCGTGGTATCGTGCCGACGCTCTTCAGCAACACCTCCGAGTGGTTCTGGTGCAGTGCTATGCTGACAAGGCTCTTGGGGTCATCCAGGTCGCCGAAGATGCGGGATTTGCCAACGCAGGTGGCGACGCAGGCCGGTTCCTTGCCCTCCTTGACCCGGTGCGCGCAGAAGGTGCATTTATCGACATAGCCTTTTTCTTCATTGATGTAACGGGCATCGTAGGGACAGGCCGCCACGCAGGATTTGCAGCCGACGCAGCGATAGGACTTCAATAGCACCATGCCGTTTTCCTTGTTTTTATAGGAAGCCCCGGTCGGGCAGTTATAAACGCAAGGCGGGTTGTCGCAGTGGTTGCACAACTCCGAACGAAGTTCCATCCGCAGCTCGGGAAATTTACCCTCGGTCTGTTCTACGACCCTGGTGCGGAACTCCCCCGGCGGGACGTCGTTCTCCTTCTTGCAGGCCACGACGCAGGCCATGCAGGCAACGCAGCGGCGTTGATCTATCACCATCGCATACTTAGGCATGTGAAGCTCCCTTCTCGATACGGACAAAATTAACCCTCATTCCGGTCCCTCCGCAGATCGGATCCACGGCATATCTGGTTACCAGCTGCTGATCGTCGGCGCCTTTGCCGAAAGCTTTATCCATCCCCTTGCTGGTGGTTCCGAAGCCGTGCACCATATAGACACAGTCCTCGCGGATGCGTTCGGTGGCCTTGACCTTGATGGGAGTGCTCTTGATGCCGTCCCGGTTGACCAGCGTGACATAGGCGCCATTGCTGATGCCCATGTCGCTGGCCTTGGAGGTATTGATCCAGACCTCGTTTTCCGGGTACAGCTCATGCAGTTCCGGATTGTTGGTGGTACGGCTGAAGGTGTGGACTGCGTGGCGGCCATATATCAACCGGAATTCCCCGGATTGAGGCAACGGGTGTTTTGTATAGCGGGGGATCGGGTCGAAACCCTTCTCTTCCAGCTCCTTGCTGTAAAGTTCGATCTTGCCCGATGCGGTTTTGAACTGGGGTGGGTTCAGCGCAGTGATGAACGGTTTCGCCGTGTTCGGGATGGTTATGGTGCCGACCTTTTTCAACTCTTCGTAGTTGATCCCCCAGAGTGAGCACTGACTCTTGATTTTCTCCTCATAGGTGTTCCAGGGGAAGTAATCGCCAAGTCCCAGGCGGTTTGACAGCTCCTTGGCAATCCACCAGCCCGGTTTTGATTCATACAAAGGCTCAATGATCGGCTGCCGCAGCGATACGGTGAGCGACTTGCCCTTGCCGACCGCCAGCGCATCGTGCCGCTCCAGATAGGAACACTCGGGCAGGATCACATCCGCCATCATGACCGTGTCGAAGGGCATGACATCCACGGCAACCAGCAGGTCGAGCCGCTTGATCGCCTCGATGGTTTCCTTCTGGTTCGGCAAGGATTTGAGGAGGTTGGTGCCGCTGACGAACCACCCCTTGATCGGGTACGGTGCGCCGCTGATGGTGGCGGTGCGGATGGCCTGGGTAACCCCTTCCCCTCCGGCAAACGGGTATCCTCCAAGGTTGAGGGGCTCTCTGGACGGCTCGGGATACGGTTTTGAGTCCAACTTGGGAAAGGTGGCCTGTGTGGCGAAGAAAGCGCCGCCCTCGCGCCCCCAGCTCCCAAGTAATGCCATGAGGATGCCCAGTGCCCGCGTGCGCTGAACGTCATCACCGTACCAGGTGGCATGCCGGCCGGGATGGATACAGACCGCCGGGGCGCTTTTGCCCATCATCCGTGCCGTTTCGATGATATCGGCGGCCTTGAGATCGGTCTCCCCGGCGGCCCACTCGGCGGTGTAGCCGCTGACGGCAGTGCGCAGCTGATCCATGCCATTGGCGTAACTGTTGATGTACTGTTTGTCGTACAACTCCTCGGAGATGATGATGTTGATCCAGGTCAGCAGCAGCGCGATATCGGTTGCCGGCCGGATAGGCAGCCATTTTTCGGCTTTGCCGGCCGCAATCGAAAAGCGCGGATCGATAACGATCAGTTTGGCGCCACGGGCAATGGCTTCGGAGAAGTCCTGCACCTGGGAGTTGTGCATGTTTTCGCCAAGGTGCGAACCGAACAGGACTACGACCTTGCTGTTGGCCATGTCCAGACGCTCCGGCGAGCCGATGCTTTCACCGAAGGTCAGCTCCAGCCCGACATCGCGCGGGCCGCGACACTGGGCGAAGGAGGGCATGCCCACATTGGGTGAGCCGAACGCGGAGATCAGCGGGAGGAAATGGTCGGTCGGGGTGCCGTGGGTAAAGATAGCCATGGACTCCGGGCCATACTGTTCGGCGATCTTTGTCATCTTTTCCGCGGTGAAGTTCAGCGCTTCGTCCCAGGATGCTTTTTTGTATTTGCCTTCACCACGGGCGCCGGTGTTGATCAGGGGTGTCTTGAGCCGATTCGGATCGTAAAGCAGGCCTGTGCCGCCGTTGCCACGGCCGCAGAGCTTGCCGCGGGAGCCGGGATGGGCCGGGTTGCCTTCCAGTTTGACAACCCGGCCGTTGATCACCTTGGCCATTGCCCCGCACTTCCAGAAACAGATCTCGCAGTAGGTGGGTATCAGCGTGGAAGTGAGCATGCCCTGTTCTTCGGCCCAGAGGAGAAACCTGTCGGGGAGCATTGTGGTGGCGGCGATTCCTGCCGATAGCAGTCCCGATGTTTTCAAGAACGTTCTGCGTGAAAATTTAGCTGTCACAATGAGCTCCCCTTTGCAGCGTTATCGTTATCAAGCATTGGTCTTTCATGTGCGTACAACCGACATGTTACTGTATGCGCGTATTGATATATTTTGATGTGTTTATGCTAAGACTAAATAGCAGCTTAGTAAAGTCAGACATTTGCATGGGGTCATGCATAATTTTTATGGGTAAAAAAAGAGCAGGGGGTTCCGGTCCGGAACCCCCTGCTCTTGTAAACCAATCGCAAAAATGTGGGCTGGTCAGCCTGTCTTGTAAGCTGGCAAATCGAAGCGGTTGGTGATTATGTCGATGAAGTGGCTGATCGGGGACTCGGGTTTCCGGCAGCAACCGGCATGGATGATCAGGTTGCGATTGCGATGATGGCGGAATCCTGCGATACGGTGTTCACGAAGCAGACCGGTTTCAAGCTGGTCCTGTACAAGGTCGCGGGGAAGGAACGATACCCCCTGTCCACCCAGTGTGGCCCGGACAATCATCAGAAGGTCATCAACCACGACACAGCTCCTGAAATCCGAAAGTTCCCTGCCGATGGCGCGCAGATTGATTTCCAGAAGCGTTCTCGAACAGCAGCCTTCCTTGCGTATGAATATATTGAAAGAAAACAATTCGGAAAGGGTGATGTCTCCGGCAGGTATCCCCAGTGCGGGAGCACTGGCAAAGATCATCTCGTCACCCGGCAGGTCAAGCGTGGTCAAGTCCGAAAAATCAACGCTTTCGCAATGCTCAATTACGGCCAGGTCATACATGCCGTCCCGCAGGGACTCCACTATTTTAGCGGGTGTGTCGAACATGAACGAGAGGTCGGCAAGGTCGGCGTGTTCCATCATGAATTCGCGCATGATCGACGGCAGGTGGATGATTCCGAAGGTGGGCGTACAGATGAATGCGATGCTTTTGTTATCCCTCATCGACTTGAGGCCGGAAAGCAGCTCCTGCTCGATTTCAAGCAGCTTGATGGCTTTTTCGAATACCAGTTTGCCGGCATCGGTCAGAGCCAGCGTCTGGCCGCTGCGGTCCAGAAGCGGGTAGCCATACTGCTCTTCAATGAATTTGATGCGTCGTGAAGCGGCCGGTTGGGTGACGCAGAGAATGTCGGCAGCCTTCGAAATACTGCCTGCTTTTACAACTTCCACCAGTGTTTTCAGATAGATGGATTCCATGTGTTGTCTATTGCCCCTGTTTTAACTTGTCGTTTAATAATATGGATATGCATATTATCTATTACACTAAAAATGGTCTGCATGACAGCAGATTAATTACCAATCTGTTAGAACCATGGTTTATTATACTCATTTTTGTGCGGATATTTGATTGCGGTTCTGATATTATACCCCCTTTTACAAAGCATGCTTATTTTGTGAATATCCTGGGAGATTTAAAATGATCGAAGCGGTTCCTTTGAAGGGTTCTGACTCCCATTTTCCACGGGTCATGGTGGTTGATGACGAAGAATGTATCCGGGAAACCATGCACGAACTGCTCGACTCCGAGGGGATTAGCGCATTGATCGTCGCCGAAGCCGGCGACTGTCTGAGGCTTCTGCGGGAGGGGTTTCGGGGCTTAATCCTGATGGATGTGATGATGCCCGGAAAAGATGGCTGGGAGACGATCCGCGAGATGAAAAAAGAGGGGTTGATACAGGGCAATATCATTTCGATGCTGACGGCGATGGATGTCCCGGACGAACGTTTGGAAGGGCTCAAGGAGAACGTGATCGATTATATCATCAAACCCTTTGAGCCGTCGGAATTGATAGCCTCGATCCGGATGTACCTGAAACTTCTGGATCGTATCCAGAGCGGAGCCTAGCGGATGCCGCAATGCAACCTTGTCATGATCGGGGCTTCCACCGGCGGCCTCAAGGTTCTGGAGCAGTTGTTTCCGCGCCTGCCGGTATTGAAGGCGGCGGTTGTGATCGTCCAGCACATAACTCCGTTGATCGACCAGGCCTTTGTAACCTCGCTGGCAAGGGTCTCAAAGATGCCGGTCATGCTTGCGCGTGAGGGGCAGACGCTTCAATCGGGCAATGTTTTCCTGGCTCCGGGCGGGCTGCACCTGCATCTGGTGGGAAATCGATCTTTTCACCTGTCCAATGGCGAAAAGGTCAATTCCGTGCGCCCCTCGATCGATGTGGCAATGAAATCACTCACCTCGCCGGCAGGTCAGAGAGTGGCAGGAGTAATCCTGACCGGCATGGGCAGTGACGGGGCGGCAGGCATCGCGCACATCAAGCAACTGGGTGGGGTTACCATCGCCCAGGACCAGAAGACCAGTGTGATCTATGGCATGCCCAAGGCGGCCGCCGAGACCGGCATGATCGACTTCATACTTGGAACGGAAAAAATAGCAGATAAACTTTTTTCACTTTTCGGATAATTCCCAGACCGCCCAAAGGAGACAAAGCATGCAAATCACCCAATTCAAAAACTGGCGCATTCAGTACAAGATCATGTCCATTTCGGTCATCAGTGTTGCGGTGATGATGATCGGCCTGTTTACATACCTGCTGCCATTGATCGAATCTCGCATCATCAGGGAAAAACAAGATGCCACCCGTCATATCGTCGAGGTGGCCATGGGGATATTAGAGTTTCAGGACGCTGAGGTGAAGGCCGGCAGGCTGCCGCTGGAACAGGCCCAGAAGGATGCCGCGGCACGTATTTCAAAGCTGCGGTACGAAAAAAAGGAGTACGTATGGATCAATGATCTGGGTAAGCCGGTGCCGAAGATGATCATGCATCCGACCGTGCCATCATTGGACGGCAAGGTGCTGGATGATCCCAAATTCAACAAGGCCACCACGATGAGTGACGGATTGGCCGGCGCAGTTCAGAAAATCGATAACAAGAACCTGTTTGTAACCTTCAACGAGGTGGTTGAACGGGCCGGCCTGGGATTCGTCAACTATGAATGGCCGAAGCCCAAGGCCGGCGGCGGTACGACCAGCGAGCTCTACACCAAGCTCTCCTATGTCCAGAAGTTTGAACCCTGGGGCTGGGTTCTGGGAAGTGGTATCTATGTTGATGACGTTAAAAAAGACGTGGATACCGTCAAATGGATTCTGGTCAGCCTGAATATCGTTTTTGCAGTGTTCATGCTGACGCTCTGCTATCTGATCAGTCGCGGCATCACTAAAACCCTGGGTTATGTTGACGCAAGCCTGGAAGAGATGTCCAGCGGCGGCGGCGACCTGACCAAACGGCTGAAGGTCGAACGTGAAGATGAAACCGGGTCGCTGGCACGCTCTTTCAACAACTTTCTTGACAACCTGAAAGAGATCGTTACCCGTATCAACAATAATGCGATTGAGGTGGCTTCGTCGGCGGAGCATCTCAACATGACCGCTGCCACGATCGCCGGAGGCACTGAAACGGCTGCTTCGCAATCAACCTCGGTGGCTATTGCCTGCGAGGAGATGGCGGCCACATCGGCGGAGATTGCCCAGAACTGCATCCGGACCGTTGAAATATCCAACCGCGCCACCCAGACCGCCATGAGCGGTTCGGAAGTTGTCAGCAACGCGGTTCAAAGCATTCAGCGTATTGCGGTCAAGGTTCAGCAGAGCGCCAAAACGGTTGAATCGCTCGGCTCCCGCTCGGAACAGATCGGCAACATCGTCGGAACCATCGAGGACATTGCCGACCAGACCAACCTGCTGGCGCTCAATGCGGCCATCGAAGCGGCCAGGGCCGGCGAACAGGGCCGCGGTTTTGCGGTCGTTGCCGATGAAGTGCGCGCCCTGGCCGAACGCACGACCAAGGCCACCCGTGAGATCGGTGAAATGATCAAGGCCATTCAGCAGGAGACCAAGTCCGCGGTAGCCGCGATGGAGGAAGGTGTCCACGAGGTTGAACGCGGCACCGAGGACGCGGCCCGTTCCGGCAAGGCGCTGGAAGAGATCCTCAGCCAGGTTGGCGACGTGACCAGCCAGATCAACCAGATCGCCACCGCGGCCGAACAGCAGACCGCAACCACCAACGAGATCAGTAAGAGCATGCACGAGATCACCGGGGTTGTCAGCAGCGCATCGCACAGCTCACAGGACACCGCCGGAGCCGCCAGCCAGCTGGCCAGAATGGCCGAGGAGCTGAAGCGGATCGTGGCTCAGTTCAGGATGTGATCTAAGCCCGGTAACATGCCGGTAGCGTCACCATGCGGGGCCTGCATACATTTCCGCTGGCCCCGCGCCTGTTCCGGGATATTCGCTATCATACCGGATATGCGACAAAATTCCTGTTGCCTGACACGATATCGATTTAGTATACTCAATCGGCAAAGTAGGGAAACATGGGGTAACGGATGGAAGCCATCTCCTCCACATATGCTTCTTCGCCGGATCGATCCGGCTATGCGGCTCGCCTGATGCGGGAGAGCGGAGTCGGCGTCGTCAACAGCGGCGCCGGGCGTCCGACTTGGGGCTATTCTGAACAATCCGGCCGGCAGCTGGGGGTTCAACAGTCCGTCTCAGGCGCGGCGGAGTTTACTCCATATTCGCCATCGTTACAAAAATCTGGCGGAGATGTGGCCGTTACTGCGAAAGACGGTAAAGAATCCCGGAGCGGAAGCAGCGAAAAGAGTTCCACCAGCGCTCCACTCGCAACCGCCGGCGGTAGTGACCAGGAACAGGATGCGCAGGTTCAGGCCGAAATTGCCCGGCTCAAGTCGATCGAAGCAAAGGTCAAGGCCCACGAGGCCGCCCACAAATCGGCCGGGGGCACGATGACCGGACCTGTTTCCTATACCTATACCCGTGGCCCCGATGGCAGGAGTTATGTCACCGGCGGTGAAGTGCCGATCGAGGTTTCTCCCGGCAAGACCCCGCAGGAGACCATCAGCCGCATGCAGCAGGTGATCCGGGCAGCCCTGGCGCCGGCCGACCCGTCACCCCAGGACCGCGCTGTTGCCGCACAGGCCTCCACTCAGCAGCAACAGGCCCGGCAGGAGGCGGCTGCAGCGGCGGCAACCGGAACAGAAGAGTCTTCCACCGCTGCGGACGCGTCTTCCGGAACTTCGCCCGAGAGTTCTTCAACTATCTCCTCTCCAGCAATGCCAGGAACCTCATCGAAAACTCCAGCTGCCGCCGAAGTATTCCAGCCGCTGTCCTTCTACGCATAACCCTCCGGATAAATTGCCTTTACTCTGGACGTGACTCTCCAAATAGTGCATTATCCCCCAATCCTGAAAAACCCGGCTTGCCGTGAAGGCTTTTTTCCGCGATAAGGCTGGAAAAATGTTTCCTGCTCACAGAATTTGCCGCCATGAGGCACGCCATATGCGCCCCCGCCGTACTGCCTTGATTTACTCGCCGCTTTTCGGCAATTTCAGTTATGGCGATGAACACCCGTTCAAGCTGCAGCGCAACCGGTTGGCATATGACCTGTTTGACGCATACGGGCTGCTTGATCTGCCAAACATGGAGATTCGTGATTGCGGGCCGATCAGTGACGAACTGTTGCTGACATTTCACGATCCGGCCTACATCGACCGTCTTCGGGAATTCAGCGCTTCCGACGAACCGCGCGCGGATTTCAGATACGGACTCGGCGATGCGGATTGTCCGGTATTCAAGGGGCTTTTCGATTGCGCCGCCTTGGGAGCCGGAGCAACATTCGAGGCTGTCAGGCTGGTGGAGGAGGAAGGCTTCGAGATCGCCTTCAATCTGGCGGGAGGTTGGCACCATGCCCACCGCGCCAGGGCATCGGGCTTTTCATACATCAACGATGCCGTGGTGGCGATAAACTGGCTGGTTGCCCGTGGCCGCCGGGTAGTCTATCTTGATATCGACGCCCACCACGGGGATGGAGTGCAGGAAGGTTTTTACGACAGCGACCGGGTTCTGACCATATCGTTGCATGAAAGCGGCATCTACTTTTATCCGGGCACCGGATTCGAGGATGAGATCGGAGAGGGGCGCGGCAAGGGGTATTCGGTCAATGTACCGTTGATAGCCCACACCGATGACGCCCTGTTTATGAAAGCATTCGACGAAGTGGCTTACCCGCTGATAGCGGCTTACGACCCGGATGTGATCGTCACCCAGATAGGAGCGGATACTTTTCGCACCGACCCGCTCACCCGTCTGGAGATAACCACCCACAGTTACAGCTACATCATGCGAAAGCTGAAAGCGCTGAAAATACCCTGGGTGGCCCTGGGCGGAGGCGGATACGACCTGATGAACACGGCTCGCGCCTGGACCATCGCCTGGGCCGTAATGAACGGCCGGCAGCTAAACCCGCGCCTGCCCGGAGCCTTCATGTCCCGAATAAAACCGCTGGGATATCCCCATCGCGTTCTGCTGGATGCGATGCACTGGGCCTCGGAAGAGGACCGCAATCTGGCTCTGACGGCCGTGGAAACAAGCATTGCCCGCATCAAAAAGAGCATTTTCCCAGGTATTATTGGTCGATATGGCTCGGTTACCCGGAAATAGTCAGCTGTTGGACGCCAGCGGAGCACCGCTCCGCTCGATTCGGGCAATCAACCGCCTGAAGGTGGCGGAAAAAGAACGGCTTTATGCCGGTCTGCTGCCGGAGCGCCTTCGGCATCTGGTGGGGCTTTGCGGTGATTCACCGTGTAACGCCGCCGGGGAGCGTCTGGTTGCCTTTATCGCCCCCCAAGGCCTGGCGCTGGTGAGAATCGAAGTGCGAAAACGGCCGGATGACAGTGACACGGTTTTTTTTCTTGAGCTGGCCGATACACAGTTCCATCAGCTGGAGCTCTGCTTCTGTGTTATCTGCGACCCGTCAGCGCCGCGCTTTGATGTGGATGTGGATGAACATGGGAAAATCAACTGGTTCGCGTCCCATGGCCGTAATATTGCCGAAGAGCTGCGCTCGATGCGGGCTGGACTGTTTCCGAACCAGACCAGGCGCGGCCTGCAGTTGTTTTCCGAATTTTTCCCCTTGCTGGAGCGTTTTACCGATGCTCTGGGTATAGAGATGATCGTGGCTGAGCCGCTTTCCTACGACAATGCCATTCGCTATGAAAAGTATGGTTTCGACTATCTGCGCGGTAAGCGGCTGATGCGGGAGATTGACCGGGAGTTCCGGCCCGGGGGGCGCTACCATAAACGTCTGGACGGTTCCACGCCTTTCCGCATGCCGGGGATGGAACGCACGGTAAGGGGCCGGAGCTGGGCCATTCATGACGGCATCATGGATGAACCATGGGATGATGTGCAGATTTACAAGGTAATCGGAGTCAACGCCGGAGTGGAAATGTTTCCGGACAGAGAACAGGAGAAACGATGAACGACAGCAAACAGTTTGCACCAACGCCGCTTGACGGCATTCGCTATTTTACTCCTCCAGCCGGCTATGTCCTGACCGGCAGGGATGGACTGGTTGATATCGCCTGGGAAGGCCGGCCTCCCATTCCGTTGATTGATGAAGATTATCCGGCTGCGGAAACCTGCGGATCACCCGATTACGACATGGTGGGGCGCGGAGTCTACCATGCCTTGCGCCAGAACCCTGAATGTGCGTTTGCGGCCGATTACGCCGCGCTGCTGAAAGAGGCTTACCCGCACATCGTTTCCGACCTGGGCGGCCAGATCATAATGCTGGATGCAAAGGAGGTTGACACTCCTTACCTGGATCGCAAGATCAACTTTCTGAAGATCATGACCCTGTTCGACCCGGCCAACGCCGGGTTGCCCCTGGAGATAGCCCGCACCTTTACGGACAAGGGCACCCGTATTTCGACCTTGCACCAGGCCGTATCCAGCTGGTACAACGCTGAAAAATTTCTCAAAAAAACATTGGAACTGAATCCTGACGACCGGCATGCGATCTATGAGTATGGAGAAGCGCTTTATGTGCTTGGACGCTATCAACAGGCGGCCGAAATCTGGAGCGGCGCGCTGCAGCAATTCGAACCGTCCGAGCGGGCGCGGGTGGAATCCAGGATCGCGGGTATCCTGACAGGCAAGCTGCCCATGGTTCCCCCGCTGGATTATCTGACGGCGCTGGCCGTGGCGGTAGAGGCGCAGCATGCCGGACGAAACGACGAAGCGGTCGCAATTATCGAGGATGTCCTGTCCGACACCGTTTTTGCGGAACAGTTTCCAATGAACGAGATTTACTATCTGCTGGGCACCTGCTATCAGAAAATCGGACTGATGGATCAAGCGGCGCAAGCTTTCAAAAGGAGTTGAGCATGTTCGGATTCAGCCTGGCTGACTGGATTTTCTGCGGCGGAGTGCTGGTGGTGATCTTTCTATGTGTCGCTGTCAGCGACATGCGCAAGAAAAAGCAATCGTGAAAAACGCCGGAAACGCGAGGACTCCATGACGGAAATCGACAACGACGAGCAAGAACACCGCCGGCCTCTGGGGATGGTGCTTCTGGGGGGGCTGTATCTGTTCTTCTTCCTGTTGACCATGTCAACATTCGGGCACCCGTTCCCTTTTTTCGGGACCATCTACCAGGGAAGAGCCGCCGAAGCGCTGGTATTCGTAGATAGCCTGATCTGCCTCTACCTCTTTCTGGGGCTGATGAAGCGCCAGACCCTGACATGGTACCTGCTGCTCGGTTATAACGCCTTTGAACTGGTGAATACACTGACAAACCTGTTCTGGATTACATCCGCGGAGCTTGAGAAGCTGGTCGGCGACAAGGTCGATCCCCAGGGAATAATGATGAGCAACATATCGGTAATGGTTGCTATACTACTGCTTTCCGGCTTTATTTACAAACATCGGGAATACTTCACCAACCGTTCCTGGTACCTGTTTTGAAATTAATCGAGACAAATTAGCGCGCATGTAAAACTGGAATAAATAATGCAACCACACGGCGTTACTGTTTGTATTGAAAAACTGAATAAATCATTCGGCGGCAATCATGTGCTCAAGGATGTGGACCTGGAAGTCAGGGCGGGAGAAACATTTTCCATCATCGGACCTTCCGGTACCGGCAAAAGCATACTACTGCGACATATCATCGGCCTGGAAACAGCCGACAGTGGCCGGATTCTCATTAATGAAGAGCCGCATGGAAAGCTTCCCCGCAGTTATCGCAGCAGCATGGTGTTTCAATCTTCGGCTCTTTTCAATTCACTGACGGTCGGTGAAAATATCGGCCTCTGGCTTCGTGAACACCGGATTTATCCGGAGCAGCGCATTCTTGAAATCATTGCTGAAAAGCTGGCGATTGTCGGGCTGGAAGGAAAAGAGGAACTGCGGACGTCGGAGCTTTCAGGGGGCATGAAAAAACGGGTCGCCATTGCGCGCTCTCTGGCCATGGAACCGGATCTGGTTCTGTATGACGAGCCGACCGCCGAGCTGGACCCGGTAACCACCGATGAACTGGCTGAAACCATCGTCTCGCTGCGCAGCCGTACCAGCACCACCACGATCATAGTTACCCACGATCTTAATTTTGCCCTGTACCTGTCCGACCGGATTGCCATGATGCACCAGGGGCGCATTGTCGAGGTAGGAACGCCCAGGGAGATAAAGAGCAGCGAAAACCCGTTTGTAAAAGGCTTCATCCGCACCACCACCAAGGGGATCAACGGGCCGTAGTCTGCAAGAGGGAATTTAATGCGTCGATTATTAACACTGATATTTTCCGCAATCGCGCTGTTGAGCGCCTGTACGGCGCTGAAACAGCCCTATCCGCTGCTGCCCGTATCCGAGTACGAAAAGATGGTTGTCGGACGTATGGATGCGGATTATGTCGGCGACGACAACTGTGTATCCAAATGCCATAGCCATGACAAAATCAGGGAATTTTCCAGGCTGAGCGTGCATGGCGAGCAGATCAAGCCGGAAACCGGTCTTCCGCTGGTGAACTGTGAGTCGTGCCATGGTCCCGGCAACCTCGCCATAGCGAAGATCGAGCAGAATGTGAAGCTGCTGGGCGAGAAGGGCAATCGCTGCGACACTACCAAGCTGATCAACCTGAAAACCCTTCCGCCGCAGGCGCAGTCGCTGATCTGCCTGAAATGCCACAGTCTTGCCTCCACCCCCTCCCTTTCACACTGGAATACCAGTGCGCACGCGCTGAATGACCTGAGCTGTTCTACGTGCCATAAGCTGCACGAAGGTCCCCAGCAGAAGGTCAACCGCGACAAGATGGCTGAACTTTGTTATGGCTGTCATCCGGATGTCAAAGCCCAGTTCAGCCTGGTATCACACCATCCGATGCATGAGCGCAAACAGAACTGTTTCGATTGTCACGAGGCCCATGGCTCCACCAGCCCCAAAATGCTGAAGGGGAACAGCACGCGTGAGCTCTGCGCACGCTGCCACATGGAAAAGAGCGGGCCGTTTGTCTATGAGCATGGCGACGTGACCGAGAACTGTATCAATTGCCACCAGCCGCACGGTTCGGTCAACCGGCGCCTGCTGTCGGCGGCGATGCCGTTTCTCTGTATCCAGTGCCACACTCCGGTACATCCCAACGTGTTGAGCTCGACTGACAAGAGGCTCTTTGCCAATCGCTGCACCGATTGTCACACTGCCATACATGGTTCTAATACACCGGACGCCCCCGGAACTTTCGTTCCCGGATCACTGCGGAGATAACCGATGAAACGGATCTTCAACAAAATTCCGCCAAACCTGTTTTTCCTCAGACTGCCCCTGGTGGTCGCGGCCCTTCTGGCAGCGGCCCATCCGGCGCTTTGTGATGATACAACCGATTATGATGATCCGTTGATTGCTGAAGATTTTGTCGCGGATGATGAAGGGTATCAGCATGCCGCGGCCTATGCCGGCTATCGTTTTGTATCGCCGGTTGACAATCCGGCCGCCGCCGCGCCGTATCTGAGACTCAAGTCTGGTGTCAGCGGCGGTTTTTCCGTCGGCACGGTCGGCAGTGATCTGAAACTTCTGGCTGAAACCCAGTTTTTGCACGCCGATGATTACAATGCCGGACTGGTGCTGGACTATTCCGGCTTGTACCGTTTGAAAATCCAGAGCACCTCGCTCTGGCATAACCTGGAACGGACTCCGCCCGTTTCCATCGCCTCTGGCACAGCCCCCGTCACTGCCCGCGAACTGGACAGCGGCAGTAACTATGGAGCCAGGGCTGTCATCACCCGCGCCGACAATCGCATCAAATTGGGGAACAATCCGATCCACCTGAATCTAAACTACTGGCAGCTGAGCCGTGAAGGGACGACCCAGCTCCGTTTTTCGGATTACGCTTTTGATGGAAACCCCAACAGCAGTGCCACACGTTCGATTCCGATCGACAGCGTAACCCGCGAGGGATCGATCGGACTGGACGCCCATCTCGGCCCGGTCAATGCGGCCTATCTCTTTACTATCCGCGATTTTTCGAACCAGGCGCCGGACAACCGCTATCAGTTTGCTGCTCGCGACACGCTGGCCCACGATGTGATCAACGATAGCCGGCTGGTTTCGCACACCTTCAAACTTTTCAGTGACCTGAGCGGCGGGTTGACCACCAGCGCGCTCTATTCGATCAGCCGGCATGAAACCGCTACGGACCGTGGTGACGCCCGCCCCTCCAGCGCTCCAACGGATACACTGCAGACAGCCGCCGGCGATCTCAGCTACACCCCCTTCAAGGAGTTGATGCTGGCCGTCAAGTACCGTCGCCTGCAAATCGACCGGGAATCTCCCGAAACGCTCTATTCACCGCTGTCAGTGCCTCCTTCCGCAACCAGCCTGGCGGTGAGACCGTCAAGCTCCTCGGTGAAGGATACGCTCGTCGTGTCGGCCAGCTACAGGCCGCGACTTAAAGTCGTGTACCGCTTCGAATACCGCGCGGAACTCGAATCCCGCGATGATCTGCCGGATCTTCAATCAAGCGTACCCAACGCCACCAAAAACGATAGCCGCCAGACCCATACCGGGAAAGCGACCTTTATCTGGAAGCCGCTTGACGGTGTGAAACTTAACGCCTCCTACAGCTACGCCGAAACCGACAACCCGGCCTATCAGTCCTCTTTTGCGGAGCGCCACACCGGACAGGCGCTGATCAGTTATACTGACGGCGGACGCTGGGGAATGACAGCCAGCTATTTGGGGCGGTTTGAAAAGGGAGAGAGTAGTTATGAACAGGCGGTGTTGCCGGTGGAGAGACTCTCCACTTCCGTCAACTGCAGCTCCTGGTTCAGTCCGATGCAGCGGGTCACGGTCAACGCCGGCTACTCCTTTCAACAACTGCATACCGAACAGGCCAGCATTTATACCTATTTCGGTGAAAATGAGATCGAACTCCCAATCCGGGCTTATGGTTCCTACAGCTCGACCGCCCATGTATTATCGTTGGATACGGTCGTGGCGCTGACCAGCATACTCGACCTGTCCCTGGCGCTGCAGCAGACCTTCTCGGACATCAGTTTTTCGGCTTCCGGCGATACAAACAATTCAACAACATATTCAGTAGACGGAATTGGCGACCAGGCACGACTGGTCTCTACCGCAACCTCACTGACCAGCCGTGCGGATATGCGCATCAGCAAACACCTGGGTTGTTCGCTCGGTTACAGTTTCAGGATGCTGAATGCAGGACAGCCGAGCCTGGACGGCGCTGCTCACGAAACATTGCTGGCCCTGACCGGGCGCTGGTAAAGGTTGACATGACGCGTATCGTAAGAAAAATAGCCCTGGCGGGCATGATCATGCTGGCTGTGATGACACCGTTGAATTCCTTCGCCGCAGTGGTTATCGCGGCAATGATGAGCAGCGACCAGCCGCGTTATCGTGAAGCTCACCGGGCATTTGTCAAAGCGATAGCGGCACGCGGCTATGCCGCGCCCGGCACCGAAATCATCCTGCAAACCCCGAATCCGGACCAGCTCTCATGGACCAATACCGTCCGCAAATTCAATGCATATAATCCTGACCTTATAGTTGCCTATGGAGCGCCGGCCGCAATGACCGCTTTTCGCGAATCCAACGGAATTCCGGTGGTATCGGTGGATGTGTTCGCAACGGATCAGCCCGTAAAAGGAATGTGCGGAGTCAGTTCACGCGTGCCGATGGTGACTCTGCTCAAAACTCTGCAGGGGGTCAGGCACTATCGCAAGGTGGGAGTGCTCTACACCCCCCGTGAAGCAGGTTCACAGCGTCAGCTGGATGATATCAAAAAATACGCCGGACAGCTCGGCCTGACGATAATTGAAGCAAGTGTTACTTCTCCGGCCAATCTCGACGCGGCTGTAAACAAGCTGCTCGACAAGGCTGAAGTTATCGTGGCGACCGAGAGCGCTGCCGTCAGCCGCCAGTTTGATCGAGTCGTGTCCAAGGGCAAGGCCCGGAACATTCCGGTCGTGTCAACCATGCCGGATGCCGCGGTTAAGGGCGCTCTGGTTTCGCTGGAGATCAGTCCCCAGGAGCAGGGGCATCTGGCGGCAGATATGGTAGCCCGCGTTCTGGAAGGCGCAAAGACCGAACACCTCTCCCTCCTCTCTCCGCACCGAATAGACCTGATCATCAACATGCGGATCGCCCGTGAAATGGGGATAGAAATCCCGTTCGCGGTGATCGGTGGCGCCACAAGGCTGATCAAGTAAATTTTTATTTCACCATGGCGTCGAATCGGCTATAGTAGCCTTCTTATGGGAAGAATACTGTTAATCGATGACGACCCGGCCTTTACCCGGTTCCTGGGTGACTATATCCGCGAAAACTACCCGCTCCTGCAGGTGGAGATCCGCAACAATCCGGTTGCGGCGCTGCATTCGATCAAAACCGGCGGTTACGATCTGATGTTGATCGACCTGGAAATGCCGGCCATGGACGGGCTCAAACTGCTCAAGTTCGCTGTTGAGACGGGAATGGACAAGAACCGGATCGTGATACTCTCCGGGCGGGATGCGGATTTTCTGCACGGGCTCTGCCCGATGGGAACCTGCCTGGCTGTTCTGAACAAGTTCGAAGCCCGCCAGAAAGCGGTGCTTGACATGGTTTTCAGTTCGCTCAACAGAAAAGCCGGAGCGGTCTGAATGCAATGCCAGACCTGCTGAAAACATCCGCGGTCCTGATTCTGATCATCATCCTGCTGCGCCGCAAGGTTTCCATGGCGGCGGTAATGCCGATCGGCTCCCTTGCGCTGGCAATTATCTACCTGACCCCTCCCGCCGATTTCCTCAAAGCAACATACACCGCTATTTTTGCCACCACATCGCTGGAAATGACCCTGACCCTGGTGCTGACCATGGTTATGGAGAACATCCTGCGGAACACCGGAATGCTGAAACGGATGGTCGCATCACTGTCGGCCACACTCTCGGACCGGCGGGTGGTTATGGCCGCGATGCCGGCCATGATCGGCATGCTCCCCTCTCCCGGAGGCGCGATTTTTTCGGCGCCGATGGTCGACGAAGCCACCGGAAAAGCCGATGTGACTCCGGAAGAGAAGGCGTTTATCAACTACTGGTATCGCCATGTCTGGGAGTATATATCTCCGCTCTATCCCGGAATCATCCTGACGGCGGGCCTGACCGGGCTTTCCACACGGACGCTGTTTGCCGCCAACCTGCCCTATGCCCTTTCGGTGATTTTCTGGGGAGCTTTGTTCTGTTTTCGCGGCATCGGTCATCAAAACACCGTCTCCTCGGGAAATCACCGCGGTCGTGAGTTTCTGACATTTCTGGCAATGATTTCCCCGATCATGCTGGCGTTGATGCTGGTGGTGATTTTCCGGATCAGGTCGCCTCTGGCGCTGGGAGGAGCAGTCGTTGCGCTGTATGCTGTCCACCGCTATACACCCCGAATGATAGTCAAAAATATTCGCGAAAGCATTTCCGTCAAGGCTCTGTTCCTGGTGGCCGGAATCATGGTGTTTCAGGAAGTTCTGCGTGTGACCGGCGCTCTTGCGGGCATCTCCGGCTATTTTACGGATTCGCGCATGCCGGTGTACCTGCTGCTGATTCTGATTCCGTTCATTGCCGGAATCATGACCGGACTGACGGTCGGTTTCGTCGGCATCACCTTTCCACTGCTGCTGCCGTTGATGGGGAGTCCGGCGCCATCTCCGGGGCTGACCGCCCTGGCCTTCGGATCGGGTTTTGCCGGTGTGATGCTCTCCCCAGTGCATCTCTGCTATGTGCTAACCTGCGAATATTTCCGGGCCGATATCGCCCTGGTCTACCGCCGGCTGATCGTCCCCTCCGCGCTGGTCCTGCTGGCCGCCCTGATCCCGCTTTACGCATACTGAAATCCATCCTCCCATCTTGACTCTTGCCTTCTGCGAGAGTTGTGGCACAATCACTGCCATGCAAACCGGAAGAGCAAAAGTCCTGGTAACAGGCGCAAACGGATTCATCGGCAGACGGCTCACAAAAACTCTGCTTGACAGTGGGCATTGTGTACGCGGCATGGTACGCAGTCAAAATGCACAAATAGCCGCTGGTGCTGAAAGAGTCACCGGTGATATGCTGGTGCCGGCTACCCTTGAGCCGGTACTGGACGGCATCGATTCCGTTTATTATCTGGTGCATTCCATGGCCGGCGGTCGGGCCGGCTTTGAGCGCCGTGATCGCGAGGCGGCCGGGAATTTTGTCCGGGCCGCCGAGAGGGCCGGTGTGCGACGGGTAATTTATCTGGGTGGGCTGGGGGAAACCGGCAATCAACTTTCCGAACACTTGAAAAGCCGGCTGGAGGTGGCGGACATTCTCCGCGCCGGGAAATTTTCCACGACTTTTCTCCGGGCGGCCGTGATAGTAGGAGCCGGCGGCGCCTCCTTCGAACTGGTTAGGGGGTTGGTCAGACGCCTGCCGGTGATGATCACTCCGCGCTGGGTCTCGACAAAATGTCAACCGATAGCAGTGGATGACGTGATCTCCTATCTCACCGGCTGTCTGGCGGATGAACGTACCGCCGGGCGGACCTTTGACATCGGTGGGCCGGAGGTCATGACCTACCGTGAAATGATGGAACGATTTGCCATGCTGGAGGGAAAGAGGTTGTTTATCATCCCGGTGCCGGTATTGACCCCCAGGCTCTCCTCGTACTGGGTGGCGCTGTTCAGCCCGGTGCCCCCTTCCGTCTCGATGCCGCTGATCGAAGGGCTTGGAAATGAAGTGATCTGCCGGGACAACTCTATCCGAGATCTGATCCCGTTACAGTTGACCACCTACGATGACGCCATCCGCCAGGCACTTCTGGAGGACAGCAATAATTACGGATCCGGTCCGTAAATCAATTTACAGTTGCAGGGGGAACAGACATGAAAAAAATCGGCGTAGTACTTTCAGGATGTGGTGTCAGGGACGGAAGCGAGATTCACGAGGCGGTATTCACTCTGCTGGCCATTGACCGGCAGGGTGCGGAAGCGGTCTGCATGGCGCCAAATGCGGATTTTCCGGTTACCGACCATCTGGCGATGCAGGAGAGCGGCGAAAAGCGCAATGCTTTGGTCGAATCGGCTCGTATCGCACGCGGCAACATCCGCGACATTGCCGAGGTAAAGGCCGGAGAACTGGATGCGATCATCTTTCCGGGCGGCTTCGGCGCGGCCAAAAACCTGTGTGACTTTGCGATGAAGGGAGCGGCGGCGGCGGTCCACCCGCAGGTGTCGCGCCTGTTGAAGGAGATGGCCGCGGCCGGCAAACCGATCGGAGCCATCTGCATCGCGCCGGTTCTGATCGCCGCCGTACTCGGCAAGGAATTCGCACCGACTTTGACCATCGGCAATGATGCCGGCACCGCCTCCGAAATTGAAAAAACCGGCGCCAGGCACCAGGATTGCCCGGTCACCGAATTTGTGATCGATGCAAAAAACAAGCTGGTCTCGACCCCGGCCTACATGCTGGCCAACCGCATCTCCGAAGCCTATGAGGGGATTGACAAGTGTGTCCGGGAAGTTATCAAACTTATCTGAAATCCCGCCGAAATTAATTTTTAAGGGCGAGGCTTGCTTCGCCCTTATTTTTTGCAAAAGGATACAAAATCGATGAAACTCACGCTGTTCTGCCTGTTCGCCGCCATAACCGCCTTCAGTTACTGGCTGCGTCATATCAATCTCAAACATCTTAAACAGCACGGCTCAAAAGTCCCGGACGGCTTCGAGGGGCACATCGATCAAGAGAAGCTTTGCAAGAGCAGCGCCTATACCTTCGAATCTAGCCGGCTGGGGCTGTGGGACTCCCTGTTCGACAATGCGCTGCTGGTGCTGTTCCTGTTTGGCGGGGTGATCACGCTTTATGACCGTTTCATCGGCGGAATCAGTGACTCGCGGATTGTCACGGCGATCCTGTTTTTCATGTTGCTGTCCTGGTTCCAGACCCTGCTGGGCCTCCCCTTCGATCTCTACGGCACCTTCAGAATCGAGGCCCGCTATGGCTTCAACACCACCACCCCGCGACTCTGGTTAGCCGACCTGCTGAAATCCCAGGCCATCGGAGCCGTGCTGATGTCGTTCCTGATTGCGGTGGTATTCTGGCTTATATACTGGAGCCCGCTGCACTGGTGGCTCTGGGTATGGGGTTTCATGGCGGTTTTCAGCCTGTTCATGATGTTCATCTCCCCTTATCTGATAGAGCCGCTCTTCAACAAATACGAATCGGTCAGTGAACCGGGTCTGGAGGACGAAATCCGGGCGATGATGGAGAAGGCGGGGCTCAAGGCGGGCAAGGTCCTGCAGATGGACGCATCCAGGCGCAGCCGGCATTCCAACGCCTACTTCACCGGGATCGGCAAGGTCAAGCGCATCGTGCTATTCGACACCTTGATTCGGCAGATGAGCCACGGCGAGATCGTGGCGGTGCTGGCCCATGAGATCGGGCACTGGAAGAAGGGGCATATCTGGAAACGGCTGCTGGTGGCGGAAGTGATGGCACTGGCGGGATCGTGGCTCGCTTTCGGATTGCTGAACTGGCCGGGACTGCCGGATCTGCTGGGGTTGCCGGGCGATATTTCACTGCCGGCCAGGATGGTGGTTCTGGGGTTTGTCGCCTCACTGGCGCTGTTCCCGCTAACTCCGTTTTCCGCCTGGCGGTCCCGCTGCCACGAGCGTGAGGCCGACCGTTTTGCCGCCGATCTTACCGGCCGCCCGCAGGATCTGGCTTCGGCCCTGGTCAAAATGTCCGCTGAAAATCTCTCCAACCTGTTCACGCATCCGTTTTACGCAAAGTTCTATTACAGTCATCCACCGGTGGTCGAGCGTGTGCGAACACTGCGGGAATGGGCAATACAGTCCGCTGATAGCTGAAAAGCGCCGTCCTGAACCGGCTACCGGGAATTGTATCGCGCTGATTCCGCTTAAAGCTTGTATCGGTAGGAGAGTGAATACTATAATGCAGTCCGAAGAGGAGATAACCTAGATGGATGTTAACCAGGCAGAATTCATAAAAAGCGCGGCCAAACCCAAGGATTATCCCCCGCCCGGATTGCCGGAGGTGGCTTTCGTGGGTCGTTCCAACGTCGGCAAGTCATCGCTGATCAACGTGCTGGCCGGCCGCAAGGGGTTGGTCCGCACCAGCTCGACTCCCGGCCGGACGCAGCTGATCAATTTTTTCGATATCAACGGAATCCTGACCCTGGTGGACCTGCCCGGTTATGGTTATGCTAAGGCGCCCCCCGCGTTGCGCAAACAGTGGGGACCGATGATCGAAAGTTACCTGTCGTTGCGCGAAAGCCTCAAGGCGGTGGTGCTGATCCTGGATATTCGCCGCGTGCCGTCCGATGGCGATCTGCAGATGCTGCGCTGGCTGGAAATGTACAACATCCCGCCGATCATCGTGCTGACCAAGTGCGACAAGCTCTCCAAGAACGAGCAGGCCAAGCAGAAGACCGTGATTGCCGCCGCGATCAAGCGCGACAAGGGCATGCTGCTCCCATTTTCGGCGCTTTCCAGGGACGGACGCGACGGGATCTGGAGCGAGATCTTCAGTGTGCTGGAGCTTCCGGAGCAAAAACCGTGAACACAAGAGTGCACATAATCGTTCACGGCTCGGTGCAGGGGGTCTCCTTCCGTTATTATACCAGCCGCCGGGCCCTGGAACTGGGTGTGTCCGGCTGGGTCAGAAACCTGCCGGACGGGACCGTAGAAGGACTGTTCGAGGGGAGCGATTCCGCGGTGCAGGCGCTGGTGGAGTGGTGCCGGCTCGGTCCGGCCGCCGCAAGGGTGGATCGCCTGGATGTCCGCCGGGATAGCTACACCGGTGAATTCGATAGTTTTACCATCACCGCTTGAACCGCACAGATCATATTTTTTACAGGAACTTCAACATGCCAAGAATCAGTGCTTCACCGGCAAAGCCGAGCATGCCCGACATGCAGAAACGCCCTGATCACCGCCGGATACCGATCTCTAAGGTCGGGGTCAAGGATATCACCTATCCGATCGTCGTGATGGACAAGAACCGTACCCTGCAGCACACCGTGGCCAGGGTTAACATGTACGTCGATCTGCCGCACCACTTCAAGGGCACCCACATGAGCCGTTTCGTGGAAATCCTCAACAAATACCGCGAACAGATCGCGCTGGACAAGCTGGAAACGATACTGGAGGAGATGAAGTCCAGACTCGGTTCGGCCAGTGCCCACCTGGAGATTCAGTTCCCCTATTTTATCGACAAGGCCGCCCCGGTTTCGGGGGCCAAAAGCCTGATGGAGTACACCTGCGAATTCAGCGCCTCGATGACCGATTCGCTGGATTTCGTACTCGGCGTCCGGGTGCCGCTGACCTCGCTCTGTCCCTGCAGCAAGGAGCTTTCACGCTTCGGCGCCCATAACCAGCGCAGCATCATGACGGTACGGGTGCGCTACCGTGATTTCATCTGGATCGAGGATCTGGTGGAGCTGATCGAGCAGTGCGGCAGCAGTCCGCTCTATTCGCTGCTGAAGCGTGAGGACGAGAAGTACGTTACCGAACATGCCTACGAGAACCCCCGTTTCGTCGAGGATATGGTACGCGAGGCCTATTCCCGCCTGGCGGCGTTGGACAATATCACCTGGTTCTCGGTGGAAACCGAGAATTTCGAATCTATCCACAATCATTCGGCCTTTGCAGCGGTGGAACTGGACCGGCGTTGACCAGGAAAGGGTTGATTGTCTTTGCCCGCGAGCCTTTGCCCGGCCGGGTCAAAACCCGCCTGGCGGCGGCCATCGGCGATCAGGCTGCTGTCGAGCTGTACCGGGCCATGCTGCGGGATGTGCTGGATCTCAGCCGCCGCTTGACGGACGTCGAAACAGTCATTTACTGGGACTGTGAAGAAAAATCACTTCCGCGGCTGGAGCAGATCTACCGATGCGGCTCTCGCCGGCAGATCCCGGGTGACTTGGGACAGCGCATGCAAGCCGCCTTCGAGGAAATGTTTGCTGACGGCTTTGAGAGCTGCTGCATAATCGGCAGCGATACTCCCGACCTGCCGCATGCATACATCCTGGATGCCTTTGAATTGCTGGAGGATCGGCGGTTCGACGCGGTCCTCGGACCCAGCGCCGATGGCGGCTATTACCTGCTCGGTCTCAAGCGGCTTTATCCACAGCTGTTTCACGGGATTGACTGGAGCACCAGTCATGTTTTCCGGCAGAGCCTTGCTGCCGCCGGCTCTGCCGGTGCAGTGGCTGGACTTTTGCCGGAGTGGTATGACATTGACACACCGGAAGACCTGGATGCGTTCATCAAACGTTCCGGCCGGTTTTCAGGCAACGGATGCGATACGGCAACTCTCGCAACCGCTTTGTGATATTGGAGTTGTATTCTCATGTTTGAGCAGTTATTGAAAAATCGTGGCAGCAAAGACCCGAGGCACGGTGAGGCCATGTGCCGTTCCTGTATGCAGAACGCGCCGTTGGGCGTGCTGGTCATGGACCTGAACGGTTTCTGCCTGGAAGTCAACCGGGCCATGACCCGCATGCTCGGCTACGAAGCCGGGGAGATGATTGGTAAAGCGATTAAGGATCTGGCCGATTCCGGGTGGTGCGATACGTTGAAAGTTCATCTTGAGTCCGCCGGTTCCGATGGCGTCCGTTCCCGACAGATTCTCTTCAGGTGCAAGGATAATTCCGCCATGTGGGGTGCCCTGCAGGTCGTCAAGCTGGGTGAAGACCGCCTGATCGTGTTTTGTCAGGACATCACGACCCACATACTCGCCGAGCAGGAAATGCGCCAGGCCAAAGAGGCTGCTGAAACGGCCAACAGGATCAAGAGTAACTTTCTGACCAACATGAGCCACGAACTGCGCACACCGCTCAGCGGGGTGGTCGGAGTGACCGACCTGCTGCGGAATACCGGTCTGGATGCTTTACAGCGCGAATATGTTGGCATCATCCGGACCAGCTCGGAACTCTTGCTGGAGCTGATCAACGACCTGCTGACTTTTGCCAGGGTCGAGGCCGGCAAGCTGGAGCTGCATCCGCAGGACTTCAACCTGTCATATCTGATGAACGATGCCCTGGCATTGCTCAGGCTGCAGGCCTCCGAAAAGAACCTGCATTTTGATTGCGTTATTGAAGCGGATGTGCCGGCCTATCTGCATTGCGACAGCACACGCTTGAGCCAGATTGTTATCAATCTGGTTTCAAATGCGATCAAGTTCACCGCAAGCGGTAGTATCAAGGTCAACGTCCGACTGATATCGCAGACCACCCGGAGCGCGACCCTGGAATTTTCGGTCAGGGACACCGGTATTGGTATCCCCCGTGACCGGCTTGAAGCCATCTTTGCCCCCTTTACCCAGGTTGACGGTTCCACTTCCCGCAAATATGGCGGCACCGGCCTGGGACTTTCCATCTGCCGGCAACTGACGGCATTGATGGGCAGCAGTATTTCGGTAGAGAGCAGCGAAGGGGCCGGATCGACATTCCGCTTCACGGTGGAACTGAAAAAACAGTCCTGTGCCGGAAAACAGTTGAGCAATGGGGCCGAGAAGAATACAACGAAGAGTATCGTATCCGGCGCCATGGTTGATAAAGGACGGATATTGCTTGCGGAAGACCATGCCACCAACCGGCGGGTGATCAAGATGATGATCGCCTCGTTGGGATACCGGGTGGATGCGGTGACAAATGGTTCACTGGCGGTGTCGGCGCTGGAATCGGCGGAGTATGATCTGGTTCTGATGGATTGCCAGATGCCGGAGATGAACGGCTACCAGGCCACCGCCATGATCCGCGACCCGCAATCGTCAGTCCGGAACCACTCGATACCGGTGATAGCGCTGACCGCCAATGCCCTGGAGGAAATTCGCCGGCAGTGTCTGGCGGCCGGTATGAACGACTTTATAACCAAGCCGGTACTGGTGAGGCAGTTGGAAGAAGTCCTGGGTAAATGGCTGGCAAACCCGGCCGGAGATTTGCCGGGCGGCCTCGAAGCAATCACCTTGGGAGTCTTATGAAACCTATCCTGATTATCGCGGCGGTGCCGCTGGAGACACTCCTGCTGGAAAATTACCTGGCTCAGCCGGTCAGATCTAAATCGAATGGCATGGAGTCCGTTGAGGGCATGCTCGGAAACCTGCGTGTCGTCGTCTGCACCGCTGGCGTGGGCAAGATCAATGCCGCCGCCGCATCGGCCGTGATGATTGAACGTCATTGTCCCCAATTGGTGGTCAGCATCGGCTGTGCCGGAGCCTATATCGGCAGCGGCCTTTCGATCGGCGATCTGGTGGTGGCCAGTGACGAGGTGCTGGTGGATGAAGGGGTGCTGGTGGAAGAGGGATGGCAGGACCTGCGTTTCATGTCGCTTCCTGTGCTGGAACTGGGGGGGCGGCTCTGCTTCAACACGATACCGCTTTCTAAACATGCCTCCGAAAAGGCCATGCAGCTGGCCGATTATTACGGTGTTTTCCTGATGCGGGGGCGTTTTGCCACCGTTTCGACCTGCAGCGGCACCAGCATGCGCGGTGCGGAGCTGTCCCGGCGCTGGAACGTGATCGCGGAAAACATGGAGGGCGCTGCGGTGGCTCAGGTCTGTCTGCGCTACGGAGTGGACTGCTTGGAAATCCGTGGAATCAGTAATCTGGTGGAAGAACGGGATCTGAAAAAATGGGAAATCCAGCGCGCGGTTGACGTCGCACAACGATTCATCCTGAAATACATCGAAGAGCTGGACCGGCCCGATACATCTCCGTACCCGATGGCGGTCCCGGAAATGTAGCAAGTTGATTCTGCGCCTGACAAGAAAAACCCACTGTAAATTATGCAAGGCCGAGAGGAATTTCCTTTCGGCCTTGTTCAGTTTGAGCTGGATTCATCTGTGTTGGAATACTATTCGTCCATATACCCGAATTCATCTTTGTAATACTTGAGCAGTTTCAGAACTTTTGCCGAAGGTTCTCCCTTGGTGAACACCAGAATCGGCAGCTTCATCGGGGGGATGTCAGGAACCTTTGTCGCCGGGGTAATCAATCCGCTCGTGTTGATCACGATTGCTCCGGGGTTGGCCAGGATGATCTCTCTCAGCTGAAAGTGGTCGCCGGCAGGTTTTGCCTTGGCGGTTACCTTCTCGCCATCCAGGATAGTCTTGGTGAAGAGTTTGTTGAGGTAGGGAGTTTCCTTGCCCCAATAAACCGTGATTTCACCATCATCGCCACCGACATCACGCCAATTTGTGACCTTGCCGGTAAAAATTGCCTTGAGTTGTTCTTTGTCAAGCTTGCTTATCTTGTTTGACTTGTTCAAGAAAACCAGCAGCGAACTGGTGGCCACTTCGGTGCGGTTGAGCGAAGCGGGATCGATTGCGACCCCCTGGGCCTTGGCCTTGCCGATGGCATCGTCGAATGAAAGCAGGTTCAGTGAAGCCATGTCCACGGAGCCTTTTTCGAGCGATATAAGCGCCTTTGCCGGGTTGGAAAGCACGATGGTTACTTTGTCGCCGGTACTGCTCTCATAGGCTTCCTTGATTGGAGAGAAAACCGTTGCTATGGCGGCCGCTCCCCCCTCGATCCTGATCTCGTCTGCATTGGCAGGAACAAAAGGCGCTGAAAGAAAAGCGGTGGCTATCATCACATGTAAAATATTCATATGTAGTTAACTCCTTTTTGGGTTATCAGCGTGATGATTCTTGCATCATGTACTTGAGCAAGGCATGGATGGGCTTGATCTGCTCCTTGGTGATCAGTGTTTCGGGCTTGTTCATCGCCTTGCGATACATCCTGAAGGATATGGATTTCAGTGAGTCCATGTCAAAAGTCTGACCCGAGACCGGCATGTGTCCGGACAGGAATGAGATCACAATTCTTTGCTGGGAGTGGCACTTGGTGCATTTGACCTTGAAGATTTCATAATTGGCTTTCATCTGTGGTGTAAATTCGGCCGGATCGAAGCGCAGTGCCTCGCCACGACCGGTTACCTTAAGTGCGGCCAAGGCCGGTGAAACCATGATGCAGCAGAGCAGGCATGCAACAATTATTCTCTTCATTGATTGACTCCTTTCGAACTATTTGTACTCTTCAGCAGTGGGATTTTCAACAAGATCATTCTTAATGAGGGTTTGTGCCAGGTCAATTGCATAATTACTCATTAGAATACTAGGTAATAACATGCAAAAATACCTGTTTCAGGCAGTAAAAGCTGCAAATAATGTTCCGATAAAGCAAAGAAAATTCACTGCGAAAGATCAACCGTATGTTAACTGCATACTGATAAATTGAATCACCGCTTTCAGTCTTGTTGCCATGTCTGTTTTAGTCAGGATTTGCAGTTGACATCTGATCGTCGCTGGAGCTAAATCCAATAAATTTTGTTAACCTGGTCAGGAGGAAATTGATGAAATACGCGGAAACCATATATCGTCTGGCAATCGCACTCTGGGTTGGGGGTGGCGCCCTGTTCACCTTCGTGCTGACACCGCTGTTGTTTAAAACCGAAAGTCGTGACACGGCCGGACGGATCGTGGGCACATTTTTCCCCGGTTATTTCCGCTGGGGTCTGGCCTGCGGGGCAATTGCGCTGGTTAGTCGTCTATTGCAGCGCGGCGGTCGCCTGGAACTTGCCGGTGTGATCCTGGTTTTGATGCTGGCGGTTACGTCTTTCCAGGCATTTTACGTCGAGCCGAAGGCGGCTGACATCAAGAGCCGGATCGTATCCTTTGAAACAACGCCCAAGAGTGATCCTCTGCGGCAGCAGTTCTCCAAGCTGCATGGCGTTTCGGCGGTCTGCAACCTGGCCGTGGTGGCGGGGGGCGTGGTGCTGGTGATCCTGTTATAGCCGGAGATTGTCTGTGAGAAAATCATCGATCTTGATCCAGCTGTTTCTTGTCTGCATTCTGCCGCTGTTGACGGGGTGCAGTCAGGGGGCGAAATCGCCTCCTCTTGCGGCCGACGGAGTGGTGCTGGCTTTTGGCGACAGCATCACCGCCGGCACCGGCGCCGGCGGCGGAGAAAGTTATCCGGAAATTCTGGGGGGCTTGATCGGCAGGAAAGTCGTCAATGCCGGGATCCCGGGCGAGGTCACGGCCGAAGGGGCGGCACGCTTGCCGGAAGTGCTGGATAGCGTCAGGCCGGCCCTGCTGATCCTGTGCCACGGCGGCAACGATCTGCTGCGGCATATGGACCAACGCCAGGCGGCCGACAATCTGCGGGGCATGATTCGGATGGCACGGGAGCGGGGCGTCGCGGTCGTGCTGGTAGCGGTTCCGTCACCCGATCTTTCCCTGAAACCGCCAGCTTTCTACAGGGAGCTGGCCGCCGAATCCGGCATTCCGATCGAATCGAAGGCGCTGGGAAAGATACTGGGCAAAGGTTCGCTCAAATCGGATTACATCCATCCCAACGCGTCCGGTTACCGGCAGCTGGCCGAAGCGCTGGCCGCGCTACTGAAAAAGAGCGGCGCGATTTAAACGACAATACTTCACCCGATCGTTTTTTTGAATCTTCCCACCGCCACCAGCAGCACCACGCTGCCGATCATGGTCATCGCTGCCAGTTGCGGCCAGAGGATCTCCAACCCTACCCCTTTCAGAAAAATCCCCCGGATGACCACCATGTAGTAGCGCAGCGGGTTCAGCAGGGTCAGCCATTGCGCCGGCTCGGGCATGTTCTCGATCGGGAAGGCGAAGCCGGACAGCAGCATGGCCGGAAAGATGATGAAGAAGGCGCTCATCATCGCCTGCTGCTGGGTATGGCTGACGGTGGATATCAGCAGCCCGATCCCCAGTGAGCTCATCAGGAAGAGAGTCGTGGCCAGAAACAGGAGCCACAGGCTGCCCCGAACCGGCGTGTCGAACACCAGCGCCCCGACCGCGCTGATCAGGAAAACATCGATGTAGCCGATCAGCACGAAGGGCAGGGTCTTACCCAGGATGAATTCACCCTTGCGGATCGGGGTGACGATCACCTGTTCGATCGTGCCGATCTCCTTCTCGCGCACAATCGCCATCGAGGAGAGCAGCATCGTGATCACGAACAGGATGTTGGTTATCACCGCCGGGACATAGAAGGGGGGGCTTTCCAGGTTCGGGTTGAACCAGGCCCGGCTGGCCAGCTCCACCCGTCCGATCCGGGGGGGCTGGCCCGCCAGTCTGGTGGCGTACGTGCTCTGCAGGCGACTGTTGTAGTCGCTTGCCAGTCGCGCCAGATAACCCATGATCACCCCGGCCGTGTTGGAGTCGCTGCCGTCCAGCAGGGCCTGCACCGGCACAACCTCTCCCCGCAACAGCTGTTCGCTGAAACCGTGCTCGATATGAAGTACCAGCCGTACGGTGCCGCGATCCAGCAGCTTGCGTGCATCGTCGTCACGGTTGATATGGCGCACAACCCGGAAGTATCCCGAGGAGGCCATGATGGCGGCCAGCTCACGGCTTTCGCTGCTGTTGTCCCGGTCAAGAATCGCAGTGGGAATGTTTTTCACATCCATGTTGACCGCATAGCCGAAGATGACCGTCTGCAGCGCCGGCAGCACGAACAGCACGATCCGCATGCGCGGGTCGCGAAAGACCTGGATGAATTCCTTGATCAGCATGGCACGGAGACGCTCGAACATTTTAGTACCTTTTTGCCACAGAGGACACAGTTCCTCTGTGGCTAATAGATCTTCTTTCTGAACTTTTTGATCGCCGCCGTCATCACCAACACCCCGAAGCCGGCCAGAAACAGCACCTCCGGCCAGAGCACGCCGATCCCCACGTCCTTCAGGTAAATCCCCCGCAGGATGAAAACGAAGTAGCGGGCGGTGACGATATGGGTCACGGCCTGGATCGGCAACGGCATGTTTTCGATCGGGAAAATGAAACCGGACAGCAGAAAGGCCGGCAGGACCGTCGTGACAATTCCGACCTGGCTGGCCAGCAGCTGGCTTTTGGTGATGATGCTGATCAAAATCCCGAATGAAAGCGCGCCGAAAAGAAACAGCATCGAGAGCGGCGCCAGCAGCCAGAGGGAACCGCGCAGCGGCACGTCGAAGACGAATTCTCCCACCCCGACACAGAGCAGAAGGTCCAGAATGCCGATGCAGAAATAGGGGGTCAGCTTGCCGAAGATCAGCTCGGTGGCGGTAACCGGCGTGACGATCAGCTGTTCCATCGTGCCGGTCTCCCACTCCCGTGCCATGCAGAGCGAGGTCAGGATGGCGGCCATGATCATCATCACCACCGCGATCAGGCCGGGGAAGATGAAGTTGCGCGAGACCATGTCGGTGTTGAACCAGACCCGCGGCCGCAGCTCCATGACCGGTAATTTTCCTTGGGAGAGGGTGGCCGCAGTCCTGCTGAGGGAGATGTTTTGCATCTGTTTCAGCATGATGTCGCGGGAAAAAGTAGCCGTCGCGGCCTCGGCGTAACCCAGCGCGATGGTGGCGGTGTTGGGGTCGCTGCCATCGACGACCGTCTGGACCACTGCTGCTTCGCCCATTGAGAGCCGACGGGAAAAGTCGGCCGGGATCACCAGCGCGATCAGCGCTTCGCGCCGGTCGATGGCCTCTTCGATCTGGCGGTAGTTGTCGGTGGAGATGCGCAGGTCAAAGTAGCGCGAACCGGAGAAGCGGCTGATAAACTCACGGCTCTCCACAGTCTGCGACTGGTCCCACACCGCCAGCGGCACCCGGTCTACATCCATGGTCAGTGCATAGCCGAACAGAAACAGCAGCATCATCGGCATGCCGATGCCCATCATCAGGCTGCGCGGGTCACGCAGTACGTGCAGGAACTCTTTCCGGGCAACGGCTTTCAGGCGGCGGAGGTTCATGTGGTTATTGTACCATGGCGAGTTGTTTTTACTGTTCCGGCAGATCGAGCAGGAAACGCCAGATCGGCATCACTTCAATCGTTCGCGCGCCCGTTGCTATCTGCTCTTCCTCGGAACGGGTCACGATACGGCCAGATGTAAGACCCATCTCCTGCAGGGCCTCGTTCATGGCCGCCAGTTCGCGCTTTCTGGTCTGAGGCTCGGCCATCGACTCGCAGACCTGGATCAACTGCCGGCTGCGGTCCGGCCATTGCACGATAAAGTCCACCTCACGGCCGCTTCTGGTCCGGTAGTAGAAAATTTCGGGGCAGAGCCGCCTCAGCGCCGTGAAGACCAGATTTTCTAACAGGTGGCCGCTGTTGGTCAGGATTCCCGACGCAACCGATCTGACCAGCCCATGGTCGATGCAGTAAATTTTTTTCGGATTGGCGTTGCTGCGGGAAAGGGAGGCATCGAACAGCCGCACGGTAAACAGGAAATAGGCGTCCTCGAACCACTCCAGATAGTCTGAAACCGAGGATTTGGGGGCCTTGTGCCCCAGTGCTTTCAGATAACCTGTCAGGCTGTTGAGCGTATAGAGAGAGGCAATGTTGTCCGCCAGCCAGTGCGCCAGGTCGCTTACCGCCCTGGGGTGGGAGACGTCGTGGCGTTCGACCAGGTCGCGGAACAGGATGGCATTGAAATATTCCTGATGAACCTTGATTCGCAGATTACGGTTTAATCCCGACACTTCCGGGAAGCCACCGGTTTCCCAGAACTCCTCGAACCCCTTCTGTACCAGCAGCCGCTTCTTGGTGGAGAACGATCCGCCGGTCGCAATTCTCTTGCAGTCCAGATATTCCCGGAACGAAAAGGGAAACATCTCCCAAGCCACGGCCCGGCCGCGCATCTGGGTGGCGACCTCCTTCGACAGCATCCTCGCCGACGAGCCGGTGATAAAAACCTGGCATTTCTCCGTGCGCATCAGGCGGTCCACGAACGGCTCCCAACCGGCAACCGCCTGGATTTCGTCGAAGAAACAGTAGACCGTTTCACTGTTTTTTTTCTCGGGATAGATCGAGAAATAGGCCTCGATGATCAATCCCAGCCCATCGTATTGCAATTTATGGAGACGGTCGTCAAAAAAGTTAAGGTAGAGGATGTTGCGGCGTGACACCCCGACAGCCAGCAGCCCCTGCATCTGTTGGTACATATAGGTGGACTTGCCGCTACGGCGCACCCCGATGCAGACCGTCGCCTTGCCGGGGAGTGTTTCGATCCGCAGATGGCGTGGCACACCGGTTTCCGGCTCGGATTCCTGAAAGTCCAGGATGATGCTTTTAATGGTTTCGAGCATGGGTAATCCGTTGTTGTGGCTATGGCAATAATGGTAATAAATATTACTGATTAATTATTGATCTGGCAATAAATATTTCCGATTTACGGGATATGCAATAATCTCTGTTTTAAGCAGGGCCAGCGAGGAGATGAAGGGGATGTCGAAGTGTTTTTATATGGGCATGGGTTAAGAAACAAGATTAATCCAGAGGTGTGTCAAATGAAGTTTGTCAGCTTTTCTGATGACAATTGATGCAGATTCGCTCAGTAGCTCAGAGGTGCAGATTGGTGAAAGTTGCTCTTCATGTGACCACCTGGGGGCCTCCTCCTGCGAGGTTAACTCGGATATCCATGAATTGAGCTGCTGATACCAATAGTCGGGTGTTTCCTCCTGGATATAGCCGATTATTCCCGCATATCTGAAGTCACGTCCATGAAGCGAGCATTTGAAACGCTCTATCCCGCCACAGGGAACATGCCTGCCATTTTTCTCGTGCCCGATTACGTATTCTCGTCGCCGGGATGACCCGGTATGTCCAGACAGACGCTTCCCTTCGAACAAGGCAATCTTTGGTGGGTCGACCGAAATATCGTCTATCTTGAGGTGAATACCAAAATCTGTTGCCGGACTATCGCCACGCGTTTCGTCTTCCATGCTCTCGGTTTGAGCGAAATAGGGAAGATCATGATTGTCGGCAATGTTAGTAATAAATCGCGCCAAACGCCTGTTCAACCCATTTTCGTTGTTGATGTTCTCTTGCTGGGCTGATGCCGCGAATAAAGGCATGGCAACTTTGATAAGCTCAACAATTTGATTGAATTGAGTATTCTGAGCCGGACCACTGAACGCCCCCATGCCCTTTTGCAGCCGCTCGATTGGATAGTTTGCCCCTGTGTTCAAAACCCTTGCTCCAAGAGATCAATTAACGTCTCGTCGGCATCACGAAGGGCGATGGAACGGAGCCAGTAACGCTTCTGATTAGGCTTGACCATGAAGACAACATTATGGTCATACAGGCGGAGGATGCGGTGGACAAACAAACGGCTGGAATGTTGTTTGTGCAGCAACTCCTCCAGAAAGGGAACTATTTGGGCTTTGTCCGGGAGTTCGATTTGTGGAACATCACCGTAACAGAACGGGTAGCAGATAAAAGAACCCATCAGAATTGGCTGCATGGGGCGGAATTCTTTGTACACCGGGTTGAGGATGTTGCAGTACATTTCGCCGAAGTTGTGCAAATCTGAATTATCAACGCTGGTGAGAACGTCGGCTTTTTCGCCGTCACGTCTGAATTCAACAAGGTAGTTGCCAATATCTTCAACTAAAGCCTGTTCCCAAAAATTAAGTTCAATTTCCTGCATGTCATCGGGGTACGGCAAGGCCATGATATCGCTGGCATACAGAGAGTTTGAGCGACCTACCAGTATTCGCCCACTGACCAGAATAGCCATAATTCCGTAGAGCTTGGATTCGTTCAATCTCATTGCTAGCACTTGGAGATGCTCTTTATCAGTGTCAGGTGCATGCACCCCAACAATTTGATTGGTAAAAACCAGTTCTTCGTTTGAGAATGCGGCAGGGATTGCTAAGCCTTCTACTTTTTCCCTGATTACAACATGAGGTGGTAAAAATATTTTTTGTTTTTTTTGTCGAGGTCTTTCAATATAACGCTCTGTACACGGCTTTACCTCATCCCAATTAATGCCTTTTTGTGTTAAAGCTTTCGGGGGCACATTGAGTTTTCCAGTAATCCAAGAGGCTTCTTCAAATACAGTTAAACATTCAATCTGGACAAGATTCTCATCAGAAGACACCTCACGTTTTTTCTGATGAGAGCCACTACCTACACTGTACCCTTCACCAAACTCCCAGCCATCATTTTTTCTTTTGTGTTCTAGATATTCTCCCAATGTAGGAACATCTTTTAATAGTCGTCCCAACATTCGGTGAAGACGGCCACCGCCAAGGAGATTGGCTTTCCAGGCATATTTATTTTTCTCTATAGACTCACGAGCTACCCAATGGAAATCATACGGGTCCAGCTCAAACAGGAGTTTCTCTTTAATTGCCCTGGTTCTGCGGAACGTTGCATGAAGAACCTTCTCTGCTGAAGGTGGGGCGTTGCGCCCGATAATTGCGGCTGCCGCAACCTTGGCTTTGAAAAGCACTCCTTCAAGTGCGGTGAAATCAAAAACTTGATTTATGGCGAATTGATTGAACACGTAACCACGAAATTGTGTTGCCTTATCGTTATATAGAAGCGGCCCGGCAGGTTGAATAAGACAGATTACAGCGTCTTTTCGAGCAAGCTTGAAAGAGTGTTCCAGAAAAAGAAGTGCAAGCTGATTGTCCGGCAACTTGGGGCGCTGTTTCTCGACAGAAGTTTTTTCAACTCTCTTGGCGGCAGGGGTGGTTAACACACTCTCAAAGGGAGGATTGCCGATAACCAGGTCAAAATGTTCGTCAAATTGCCCCGATTCGATAATTTCAAAAAAATCTTTTGCCAAAAGATTTTGCTCTTGCAGGTTGTCAAATTTAAGCCTGTTCCAGATGACCAGCGGGTCCAACTCTTCACACAAAGCAACGCAGAGGCTGAAGGCGGTAATCAGAACCGCCTCGGGAGCTTTGTCAAATCCGTAAATGCTGTTTTTGAGAATATTCTGCAAATCAACATGGGTTGGCCGTTGCCAGTTATTGGCCATGCGCCAGCAGTGAATCAGGCGCTTGAACGCCCCTACCAGAAATACGCCCGAGCCACATGCAGGATCAACGATCTTCCAGGAGAGTGTCTCAGCCCGGAGCGGAAGGCACTGGTCCAGCAGGAAATCAACCAGCATCGGAGGTGTATAGACAACCCCTTTGCTGGCGTCTTTATCCCTTGTTGCCAGGAACTCTTCATAGATATTGCTGATCAATTCGACCGGAAGATCCTGAAACGAATAGAGCGGCCAAAACAGCCCTTGACCATTTGGCTCGGTGTCACCTTTCAGAAAATCAGCTATTGGGGTAAGGTCGGCACTTTCAAGCTCACTATTCTCTTCCGAACTCAATTCAAAAATGCCGCCATTAAATCGTTCACTCAGATGGTCTAGCAGCCTGACACAGCTTCCTTTCTCACGGAAGAGAGATTCAAGATCATCACTTTTTGCTTGAGAAAATTTACGAAAAAAACCTTTTTGGAACACTCGGTTATCCGCAGAGTCCCGACGATCATCCAGATATTTAACCAGTATAGCCATTACTAGAATGCGATTTACAGTCGGTTCCGATACGATTTTCTGTCTAACCAAATCTTGTCGGAATTCCTTAAGATGGCTAAGCAGCTTGAAATATGCGGTGTTTTCCAGGCAAAAATTGTTCTTGAACTTTGGGTTTTCCCACAATGTTCCGGCGGATATTTCACGAGCAACAAAAGCCCGGTCGATTTTTACCAGTTCTTCAAGTTCGTGAAACGGGCTGTATCGAGGTTGGTTGTGCTCTTTGTCAAAACCTGGTACGTGCCGGCAATTGAGGATCTTTACTTGACTGGCAGTAATGATGAATGCCAGCGGAACTACTCCCGCATTCCAGAGACGGCAGTGGATAGTGGCGTAATAGGTTTCATCCAAGCGTAGCGATGTGTCGCGATAGATATAAATCTGGGGGAGTGGGGAACGTTTGCTGTCTTCGGGAAAGGTGCGGAAAAATATTGCATTAGCCTCATAGGCCTCAGCTTGCTCCAGTGCAATCCTGATATGTGCCTCGGCAGACTCCTTGTCCGCGACAAAGTAAAGACCTGTCGGCTCCTCGCCGGGGCCAAGCATCTCCAGGCGAGTCAACATGTCTCTATAGTTGTCGATTGTTCTACGAGTCATATCCGTTCCAATTTAAAGGCTCAATATGTTTCTTTATCTCAAAAATAACACGGTCATGCGACAGAATATATCATTTGAATTTTGCTTTGTTTCGATTCATGGGGTTTATAGCATAAAAACACCTTGATCCGTATGAAATGTATGGGGATTTAAAATATCCTCGTTTCAGAAAACTTCACTCACTCCGACTCTGCATATCCATAAATACGAACATGCACTACCCAAACCCCGGACATCCTGATTCCTCGGCCTTCTTCCGTGTATGCGGATAATTCTTACAAATCTCCGGCTTCACATCCTGTATCCGGCAGATGTATTTCTCCTGCTTGGGCAACTTGCGCAGCCAAGGGCAACGGTTGACATCCCCTCCGGTCTGCGGGTGCATCCAGATGTCATAAACGCCGGGGAAAATCTCTTGAACCCATTCGAGGACATCATCCCGCCCATACGCTTCCCACATAGCGATATCCGCCTCTGTAGCACAGATTTGGTAAGCACCCAGATTAAGACAGCAATGTCCGCATTGTGTACAGGAAAATCCTTTTGGTGGCATACAACCTCCTATGAAATTGACGTTCCGCTGGGATCTCTGAAATTTATCCTGATTTAACGACTCTTCGCCACCACCTCATATTCCCCCTCGATAATCCCCCGAAAAGCATCACTTGTCGCTGCCCAATTCACCCCACCCGTGCCAATTTAACCCCGTCCGCTCACAAAAAAACAGGCCACAAGACATCTGTTTGCCCCGTGGCCCCAACGCCATTCGCTTCGTGACTGTGGCCCTCGAAAATTTCTATCCGACACGATTTTGCCAGTAGTTGGGCTCTCGTCGAAGGTGCATGACAGCAAGCACGTAAATTCTTTTGTCTTCTATGCGGAATAGCAGGCCGAAAGGGAAACGGTTCAACAGACAGCGCCGTATGCTCCCGGATATGATCGGCCAGGCTGTCGGGTTTTGCGTTATGCGCCCTCCAGCCCGAGAAACCTCATCAAGAAATCTGGCGCCAAGCCCCAGTTGACAATCCTGATAATATCCGGCAGCGGCCAGCATCTCCGCTTCTGCCGCAGGATGCAGGACAATCGGCTTCATTTCAGTGCTCTGCTCGCATCCTTAATTGCTTCGTCCAAAGGCCGGCATTCCACCTTGCCGTTCACAATCTCGTCATAACGGGTCTCCGCCTCCCGCACCCATAGCGCCTCGATATCCGCATCGCACCCTTCATGCTGTTTGAGCTTGGCCACCATCCGCTCATAACCTTCCAGACTCAACAACACCAGGTCGCCATGCCCTTTTCTGGTCAGAAAAACCGGCTCATTCTCTTTGCGGCATATCTCGGCAAGTTGATTCAGGTTGCTGCGTAACTCCGATACCGGATGGATATGGTGCATGGCTTCCTCCTCTGCTTCTTGTTCAAGCAACTTTCAATCATTATATACACTAGAGCGCGCATCGCCTGCCACCATTTATAACTTTGACCACTCGTGACTAATATCCACTGCCCCGCCTATTCTCTCACTGATCGCCTTTCCGATCCCGTTCTTCGATCAAGCCGATGAAGACATCCTCCAGGCTCGGCAACTCCCCATCTCTCATCCGTTCCTGCTTCAGCTCCAGCGGCGTCCCCACCGCGATCAGCTCTCCGCGATAGATCAGCGCCAGACGGTCGCAGTTTTCGGCTTCGTCCATGTAATGGGTGGTGACAAAGACCGTGACCCCTCCCTCGGCCAGGGAGTAGATCAGCTCCCAGAACTTGCGGCGTGAGAGCGGGTCAACGCCCGAGGTCGGCTCATCCAGGAAGACGATCGGCGGTTCGTGAAGGATGGCGCATCCCAGCGCCAGACGCTGCCGCCAGCCGCCGGAGAGCTGGCCGGCATTGGAGCTGCGTCGATCCGTAAGCCCGGCCATTTCGATCACCCATTCGGTACGTTCCCTGCGCTTGGCAGCCGGCAGCCGGTAGACTCCGGCGTAGAAGGCGATGTTCTCCTCCACGGTCAAGTCTTCATACAGCGAGAAACGCTGGCTCATGTAGCCGATGTTTTCCTTGATCAGCTCCGGCTGGCTGGTGATGTCAAAACCGGCCACCCGCCCCGCACCCGAGGTTGGAGTCAGGATGCCGCACAACATGCGGATGGTGGTGGATTTGCCGGCGCCGTTGGGGCCGAGGAAGCCGAAGATCTGGCCCCTGGGAACGGTCAGGCTGACCCGGTCCACGGCGGTGAAGTCGCCGAAGCGCTTGGTAAGTTGATTGAGGGAAACGGCCGGTGGTTCGACTCCGCTCACCAACCGCCTTGGAATTTCATTCAGCTCACGTACCCTGAGCGGAGCCGAAGGGTCGCCCCCAATTTTGCCGATCACCAGGTCGTCCAGGCTGACGGCGTCGTTGCCGGTCAGCTCGGCCGGCGTGCCGCAGGCGATCAGTTGTCCGTTATGCAGCAGTCCGACCCGGTCGCAGCGCGCCGCTTCATCCAGATAGGCGGTGGCCACCACGATCGTGACCCCTTCCGTCTTGAGATCGGTCAGGATTTTCCAGAAATCGCGGCGAGAGACCGGATCTACGCCGTTGGTCGGTTCATCCAGCAGCAGCAACTCGGGTTTGTGAATCAGCGCGCAGCACAATCCCAGTTTCTGTTTCATTCCGCCCGACAGACGTCCGGCCAGACGTCCCTCAAATGGCGCCAGACCGCTGAAGGCCAGCAGGCGTTCGGTACGCGCCTTCCGTTCGGTGCTTTCCACGCCGAACAGGTCGGCATAGAAGCGGATATTTTCGGCCACGCTCAGATCCGGATAGAGTCCGAATCGCTGGCTCATGTAGCCGATATGTTCCTGAACCGCAGTGAGATCGTCACCGGAGCATCCCAGCACCCGCAGCTCTCCGTCACTGGCATCCATCACGCCGCTCAGCATGCGCAGCGTGGTGGTCTTGCCCGCGCCGTCGGAACCGACCAGGCCGAACAGCTCTCCCCGGGCAACAGAAAGCGTAAGGCCGTCCACCGCGGTCAGGCTGCCGAAGCGCTTGCTGAGATTGTTGATTACAACGGCCATGATAAAACCTTTGTTTTGTTTGCTAATGTTTTTGGTCATTAGTTTCTATGACCGCATCGGCCGGCATGCCCGGTTTCAGCTCCATCTTCGGATTCGCCAGCGCGATCTTGATCCGGTAGACCAGCTTGACCCGTTCCTTGGCGGTCTGCACATTTTTGGGAGTGAATTCCGCCTCGGGCGAGATGAAGATGATCTTTCCATCGAAAGTCCTGCCCGGCCAGCCGTCAACGGTGACGCGGGCGCTCTGGCCGACCTTGACCCGTCCCAGCTCGGTTTCGGGGATGTAGGCCCGCAACCATGGCTCGTCCAGCTTTCCGACCGTGATGACCGGCGCGCCCGGAGCCAGCATCTCGCCGACTTCGGCATGTTTGGCCAGTACCAGCCCGGCCAGCGGCGAAAGCAGCATGCTCTGGGACAGACGGGTTTCGGCCATGGCCTTGCCTGCTGCCGCGCCTTCCACTTTGGCACGCGCCTGGCGCAGCGCATCGGGCCGGGGGCCGCTCCTGAGCAGCTTCAGGCGCTGTTCGGCTTCATGCACCGCTGCGATTGAAGCATTCCGCCCGGCCCGGGCGGCATCCAGTTCCTTCTGCGGGATCACTTCACGTTTGAAAAGAGCTTCGGCCCGTAGCGCATCCTTTGACAGACGCTCTGCCTCGGCCTTGATCCGGGCCAACGCGGCCTCGCCCTGGGCGATTTCCTCGCGGCGGCTGCCCGCCTCAAGATCGGCCATGGCTGACATTGAAGCGCGTTCCTCGGCAGCGCGACCGTTGCGTTCCTGTTTCAGTTCATCGTCTTCCAGACGCGCTATCAACTGTCCGGCGTTGACGGCCTGACCTTCGTCAACCAGCCGCTCCGTCAGCCTCCCGCCGATCTTGAAAGACAGCGCCACCGATGTGACTTCAACCGTGCCGGAGACTTTCAGCGCTCCGCTCTCCTCTGCCCCGCGATGCATGAAGAGGTAGATTGCCAGGACAATCACTCCAAGAATAACAATGCCGATTATGGCTTTTTTGGGCATCAGAAACCCCCATTGGTTGATCGTTGTGTAGTTATATCATGTGACTGGCGATATGGCATGGGTTTTCAAAAAAGAAGGGGCGGCTGTGAGCGCCCCTTTGAGTGTGGGTGAGTAACGCAGGCGATTCGTCAGCTGTTTGCTTCACATGCCCGCAAGCGGCGTCGTAGCGGGCGATGCAACAGCAGTCCGCCAGCCAGCAGCAGCGCCACTCCGGTCAGGGCCGGGTGGGTGACGGCCGCGACAACCGGCAGCAGAGCCAGTCGGGCCACGGCACGCAACGACTCGTGACCGGCAATCAGATCGGCCAGCGGCGGGCTGATCCGGTAATAGAGCGCCACAAAAGCGCGGCCGGGGGCGTTGGTCAGAAGATGCCGGTCGCGGAAATCGCGCAGAACCCGGACTTGCGGATGCAGGTAGCTGCCGTAGGCCGCCGTGGCAATGAAACAGCCGCCACCGCCTCCACCGCTTGTGGAAGCCGTAGAGGAAAGGCTGGAAGCAGGGGTGTTGGGCGGTTCAACTGCGCTTGTAACAGATCCGTCAGTGCTGAAGGAAGCCATGTGATTGTCAACATTGGTTGTATTTGCCACGAGCAATACGACTTCGTCAGAAGCGTTGAAGCCGGAAACAGTGACTGTAGTACCTTTTACGTCACTAAAGGGGAACTCAGTTACAGCTGTACCGACCTTTTTGAAGGCAGTGGCAACAATACCGCTGGTGCCATTTACGGTAATGCTCAAATCGGCTGGTGCCCCAGCTGAGGGTAAGAACCTGTAGTAAGCAAATGAGTAGTGGGGAAGTGTTACGCTGACGGCTGCTACAGGAAATGATGAGTAGCTGGCTTTCGGCGAGTAGGGAGAAGGCCTGGTAGCGGTCACGTCCGCAGCGTGCGAGGTCCAGTCGCGGGTGTAGACCCGTTTGGTGAAACCCAGAAACTCGGTTCCGAGGGAACTGCTGTAGGGAAGTGGTGTCAGCAGGCTTTCCAGTACCGGCACCATCGGGATATCGGCGATGCCATTGGGAGAGTTCAGGGTTGCCAGCTTGTCCCAGGCCGCCTTGACGACGGCTGTGCCATGTTTTTCGATCAGGTAACGGTTGAATATCCAGCGGCCGTAGCCGCCACCGGTAGTAGTGTTTGTTACGGTATCGATAGCCAGCGTGCTGTTGTTGAACCAGCCCGGGATGTAGTTGTAAAGCTGGTTGACGGAATCATACAGTTCATCTTCGTACCAGGTTGAGGTGGCTTCGGCATACCAGATGTCGAAGAAATAGTTGTAGCCGTACTGGATGGCGTGGTGGTATTCGTGCGCCGCGGTTATCTGCAGGCTTTGGGAGGCGCTGTACGGGCCTCCGGTGGCATTGGTGTAAATGGATTCTGTAAAATTATTGTCGATCTCCATGAAGCTGCTGAAGGCATGGGAGAAGCCGGTTGAGGGGGTCGCCTGGGTTGTGGTGGTCCGGCCGTACAGTTTCTGCAATGACAACTCAAGCAGGTAAACATCGTAGGGTGCGGCGGACACGGTGGGGGCCTGTCTCCATCCGAGGTTCTGGTATGAATTTGCAACATCGTCAAATGTCTGGGCCACGGTCTGTACCCAGCTGAACGATGGGACCGCGTCGGTTCCGCTGGTCGTGTAGTGGATCCTGAACTTGCCGCTTGGTGACAGATAGGTCAATTCGAATCCGCTTAGAACCGGCGCCTCCAGCTGTTTTGCCAGCACTTTTTGCGTGCCTGGTTCCAGCTTGTTCCAGTCGTGGATCAGCCCGTGCTTGAGCGGGGTGCCGCAATGGGGCATTTCACCCGAACCGGTTTCCTGTAACAGCACCGCCTTCTGCAGTTCGGTGCCGATGGGACTGACCTGGAACTGGTTCAGGTAATAATCATCCAGTTCCCCGGCCAGTCCGGGCAGCTCCAGCAACAGAATGGAAAACAGCGTGACAGTCAGTCGTGCGAGAAAAGTTTTCATCAATCCACCATCCTTTTGCCTGCCCGGAGCGGGACAAGCGTAGTTATGCCGCTTTCCACCGAAATCTCTGCCGTGAAGGGGCCGCTGCCGACATGATAGGTTCCCGCAGCAAGCACCACCACGAAATAGCCCTGTTCATCGGTCTGGACCGTGACCAGTTGCTTGCCGCCGGAGGAGATCAGCAGCGGCGTGCGCGGACATGGCGCATATGCGCTGTCGCCGCCGAGCTTCCCCCCTGAACTCTGAATATAGCAGATGCCCGAGATGGCGCCGGCCCCTTCGGGCAGGTTGATCGACTCGGTTGACGCTGTCTGTGTGAGCAGCACCACCGGTCGTACCCCCTCCCTGACAGCGATGCAGGGCTTGTCATCAGGAGCAGGGCCGGCCTTGAAGCCGATACCGTCGAAGTGGTAATAACTCCAGCTGTCACCGGGACGCTTGGCGGCGCAAAGGGCCGTTGTACCGATCACACTGCAGGCCAGAACCACCAGAAGAAGGCTTAATACTCTGGACATATGAACCGCCTTGATAATTGAAATAAGCCGTGTCTAACGGCATTCTGCAGAATTCATGGCCAGGAAGTCAAACGGAATAACGCAATATCCTCTCTTCGCTTGACAAAACAGCTACCTGACTATAAATTCACAAATTCACACAGCTGGATTATTCATGCAAACAACAATAGAAACGAGAGGAAGCAGACATCATGGCAGAAAAATTTATCTTCACCTCCGAATCCGTATCCGAAGGGCATCCCGACAAGGTCTCCGATCAGGTTTCCGATGCGATACTCGACGCCATTCTGGCCCAGGATCCCACCGCCCGCGTGGCCTGTGAAACCCTGGTTACGACAGGCATGGTGGTCATTGCCGGTGAGATCACCACCAACGCCGTGATCAACTATTCCGAGATCGCCCGCCAGACCATCAAGGAGATCGGCTATACCGATTCGGAGATGGGATTTGACGCCGATACCTGTGCCGTGCTGGTTTCCATCGATAAACAGTCCCCCGATATTTCCCAGGGAGTTTCCGAAGGTGAAGGTCTGCACAAGGAACAGGGCGCCGGAGACCAGGGGCTGATGTTCGGGTATGCCTGCAACGAGACCCCGGAGCTGATGCCGATGCCGATCCAGTTGGCCCACGAACTGGTGGCAAAGCTGGCGGAAGTGCGCAAGTCCGGCAAGCTGAACTTCCTGCGTCCCGACTCAAAGTCCCAGGTTTCGATCGAGTATGTCAACGACAAGCCGGTGCGTGTCGATACCGTGGTCATCTCCACCCAGCATACCCCGGACGTGACCCACAAGCAGATTGAGGAAGGCGTTCTGGAAGAGGTCATCAAGAAGGTTATCCCAGCCGAGCTGCTGGATGCCAATACGCGCTATTTCATCAACCCGACCGGGCGCTTCGTTGTCGGCGGTCCGATGGGCGATTGCGGCCTGACCGGCCGAAAGATCATTGTCGATACCTATGGCGGCATGGGACGCCATGGCGGTGGCGCTTTCTCCGGCAAGGATCCCTCCAAGGTTGACCGCTCCGCCGCTTACATGGGGCGTTATGTGGCCAAGAACCTGGTTGCCGCCGGGCTTTGCGACCGTTGCGAAGTGCAGGTGGCCTACGCCATTGGCGTGGCCCAGCCGGTTTCGATCATGGTCCACGCCTTCGGCACCGGCAAGGTTTCCGAAGAGCGCCTGTCGGAACTGGTGCGCGAGGTTTTCGACATGCGCCCCCGCGCCATCATCGAGCAGCTGGACCTTTTGCGGCCGATCTACAAGAAAACCGCCGCTTATGGCCACTTCGGCCGTGAACTGCCGGAGTTCAGCTGGGAGAAGACCGACAAGGCCGCCGAGCTGAAGCAGAAAGCCGGTATTTAACGAGCCGGATTCAAACGGGCTGGTTTGGTAAGAACAATGGGGCGGTTTTATGAAATCGCTCCATTTTTTTAACCTTCGGTCCAGGGTTGCACAGGGAGATATCATAAATGCCGGTCAGCACACTGGGACATAATCCGCTCCTCTTCGGCCGTGACGAGCGTGCCGGCATCATCGCCGTGGAGCCGGTCGGGCATTTCATGCGCGTATTCACCCGATCCGGTGGCCGGGTGCAATTCCACGATGAGCCCTTCCATCCCTTCATCCTGGTCGGCGATCCGGCACTGCTCAGTGGTTGCCGGGTACCGTGCGCGGTAAGGCAGCTTGAAGGGGAAGATTTCTTCAAATACCAGCTCCGTTTCGATTCCTGGAGCGACTGCCTGGCCGCCCGTGATTTTCTGGCCGCAAAAACCGGGAAGAGCGTTGGCGCAACCAACGCCCCCTACCTTTTCTTTTCCGACCTTTCCCATCTGTATCTGCTGGACAGCGGCAGAACGCTCTTTAAAGGCCTTGAATTTCCGGAGTTGCGCTGCCTGGCGCTGGACATCGAGACTTACTGCGCCGAAGGATACGATTTCTCCAATCCTGAGCGTGCCGAAGACCGGATCATCTCGATCGCGCTGAAGGATTCCCACGGCGAGGAGACCGTGCTGCGCGGCGACCGGCTGTCCGAGCCGGAATTGCTGCGGGCTCTGAATGCGACGATCCACGGCTGTGATCCGGATGTGATTATCGGCCACAACATCTTCCGTTTCGATCTTGACTACATCGGCAAGCGTGCCAGGATGCACGGCATCCGCCTGGAGTGGGGCCGCAACGGAGCCGCTCCCCATGTCACCGCCCATGCCCGCTGGACTCTGGCTGAAAAAACCATCGACTATCCACGCTGGGACGTCTATGGCCGGCATGTCATCGATACCTATTTTCTGGTCCAGCTCTATGATATTTCCCAGCGCAACCTGGAAAGTCACGGGCTCAAGGCGGTTGCCCGCCATTTCGGTGTTGCCGCCGAAGAGCGCACCTATCTGGACGGGGCCGATATCTCATCTGCTTTCAGCGAAGATCCCGAACGGCTGTACCGCTATAATCTGGACGATGTCAGGGAAACGTTGGCCCTGTTCCGGCTGCTCGGCTATCCCTGGTTCCTGCAGACCCGCATCTTTCCGTATTCCTTCCAAAACTGCGTCATCCGTGGCAATGCCACCCGAATCAACGCGCTTTTCCTGCGCGAATACCTGCATAGCGGGCATTCTATTCCGGTCCGCACTTCCGAAACGGCCCCTTTTGAAGGCGGTTATACCGAGCAGAGCCGCGAAGGTGTCATCAGCCCGATCGTGCATTGTGATGTGGCTTCGCTCTATCCGTCGCTGATGCTGGCCTATGCCCTGGCGCCGGCCAAGGATAGCCTGGGGCTGTTTCTGCCGATGCTGGCCGAGTTGCGGCGTTTCCGGTTGAAGGCCAAGCAGATGGCAAGAGAAGCTGGACAGGAGGCGGAGCAGCACTACTATGATGCCCTCCAGCAGGTCTTCAAGGTGCTGATCAATTCGTTCTACGGTTATCTGGGCGCCGCGCTGCACAACTTTTCCGATCCGGCCGCGGCCGCCGAGGTGACCAGGCTGGGACGGGTCACGATCAGGAACATGATTGACCTTCTCAAGGGCGAAGGCGCCAAACCGGTCGAGGTGGATACCGACGGCATCTACTTCCAGCCGCCCGATTCCTGCTGCACGGAGGAGGATGAGTCCGCCCTGGTGCAGCGTATTTCCGGGGCATTGCCGGAGGGGATCGAGGTTGAGCTGGATGGTCGCTACCGCTCGATGTTTGCCTACAAAACCAAGAACTATGCGCTGCTTGGCTATGACGGCCGGATCATCATCAAGGGGAGCGGACTCCGCTCACGCGGCCTGGAACGATACCTGCGGGATTTCATGCGGGACCTGATCGAGCTGCTGCTGGATGGAAAGGGGGCCGAGGTCGAGCGCCTGTTCGGCGAGTACGTGGTCAGGTTGCGTTCGAAGGGGCTGGACGCGGCCTGGGTGGCGCGAACAGAGACCTTGAATGAGTCCCCCGAGATTTATCGTGAGAAAGTGCGTCTCGGTACACGAAATCGTTCGGCCGCATTTGAGATTGCGCTGTCCGCCGGCAGGACCTATCGGGCCGGGGATCATGTCAGCTATTATGTCAGCGGCTCCGGCAAGGATACCGCGGCCTATGAACAGTCCCGTCCATTGAGCGCCTTTGATCCGGCGCATCCTGATATCAATGTCAATTATTATATTGAGAAGTTGCGGCACCTGAAAAAACGTTTTGAACCGTTTCTGCCCAAAGAGCCGACTCTGTTTGATCTGTGATGCTTGCATGCCGCTATTCTTTGTGATAAGAGACTGAAATGGATAGCGATTCGATTTTCGACCGGACGCTGTCACCAATTGGTGGCACCGGTGTCTTAATGAACACGAAACCCAGAAATAATTTACGGTTTACAAAAGGAGACGGTATGAAAAGAGTCCTGTTGCTTTCAGCACTGCTATTCGCCTTCGCTGTTACTGTTCCGCAAGCTGTGCTCGCCGAACAACAACCCGAGATGATCGCCGAAAAGATGGCGATAAAATTTACCCGTGGTGTTGCCAACACCTTTACAAGTATTGTGGAACTGCCCAAGCAAACGGTGCTGACGGTGCGCGACATGGGGCCGGTAGGTTATGTGGTCGGGCCGCTGAAGGGTGTCGGCATGACGCTCTATCGCGGTTTCATAGGTATGGCGGAGACGGTATTCTTTCTGGTGCCGCAGCCGGGCTATTATGATCCGATGATTGATCCCGCCTATGTCTGGGAAGGGTGGGAACCAAAACGGGATACGACCCAGGCGGTTCCCGAAGAGAAATAAACTTGACTGATTCAGATACAGAAAAAGGCGACCCATTCCGGATCGCCTTTTCTATTTTGCAAATAGTTCGAGTTGGTGATTTGATACGCTGACTCAGGCAACTGCCAGTCGTTGCCGCAGATACGCTTCGAACTCTCCCCGGAATTCATCACGCTTGAGGGCCATGTCTACCGTGGCTTTCAAAAATCCCAGTTTGTCTCCGCAATCGTGGCGCAGCCCCTCAAACAGGCATCCGTAAACATTCTCCTCTTTGGAGAGCTTGAGAATCGCGTCGGTCAGCTGGATTTCTCCTCCCTTGCCTGGTTCCTGGTTCTCAAGGATATCGAAAATCCGCGGGGTCAGGATGTAACGGCCGATTATCGCCATATCCGATGGCGCATCTTCACGGGACGGTTTTTCGATCATGTTTGTTACCCGGAAAGTGTTGCCGCCCAGCAGATTGGCTTCGACGCAGCCGTAGGAGGAGATGTTTTCCATCGGCACCTTTTCCAGCGCCAGCACCGATCCCTTACGCTCGTCGAATACTTCCAGCAGTTGTCCCAGACAGGGGATCTCGCTGTCGATGATGTCATCACCAAGCAGCACCGCAAACGGTTCGTTGCCGACGAAATCCTTGGCGCAGAGGATGGCGTGCCCCAGCCCCAACGCCTGCCTCTGGCGCACATAGAAAATATCGACCATCTCGGCGATTTCCCGGACATGGGAAAGTTCTTTGTCCTTGCCCTTGTCGTAGAGATGTGCTTCCAGTTCGACGGAAATGTCAAAGTGATCTTCAATGTTGCGTTTGCCGCGACCGGTCACGAACAGGATCTGCTGGATGCCGGAAGCGACCGCTTCCTCGACAACATACTGCACCAGCGGTTTGTCGATCAAGGGCAGCATCTCCTTGGGAGATGCCTTGGTGGCGGGCAGGAATCGGGTGCCGAGACCGGCAACCGGAAAAATGGCTTTCTTGACCTTCATCGATGACCTCCGGGTTGTACCTGTTTCAAAGAACGATGAAAATGGGCCAGCTATTCGGCGGCGCAGGCGCAGCCGCCGCATCCGGCCGGCTTGGGAGCCTCGGTTTTCGGGCAGTAGCCGGTGTTGAACCAGCCATCGCCCTTCAGGCTGAAGGCGGTGTTCGAGATCATTTTCTTTACGGTTCCACCGCATTGAGGGCATTCGCTGGCGGGTGGATCGGAAAACTTCTGGCGCAATTCAAACTGGTGGCTGCAGGTTGTGCAACGGTATTCGTACATCGGCATGGTTTTTCTACTCCTTCTGCGTATCAAAATTATCTATACATAATAGTAATGTGTTGTCCTGTTTGTCAATGGTTGCTCACGATTATACTTGGGAATGCCCATGACCATGGGCTGCAGAAAACATCGAGATATTTTGTGAAGCTGCATTTATCATGCTTTTTGTTGACAAAACAGCGCCCGGAAAATTATTATAGTCATCTTTATATACTTACATGCAAATATCGGGGGGAATTATGGGTAACAAGTACAAAATTGCGGTATTGCCGGGCGATGGTATCGGGCCGGAAGTGATGTCCGAGGCGCTCAGAATCCTCGATGCAGTTGAGACCAAATTCAACGTATCCTTTGAACGCACCCACGCCAACGTGGGCGGCGCCGGGATCGACAATGAAGGCAAGGCGCTGCCGCAGACAACGATAGACATCTGCAAAGCCTCGGATGCGATCCTGTTCGGCTCGGTAGGCGGTCCCAAATGGGAAACGCTGCCCCCCGACGAGCAACCCGAGCGTGGAGCGTTGTTGCCGCTACGCAAGATATTCGGCCTGTACGCCAACCTGCGTCCGGCCATCATCTTCCCCTCCCTTACCGGCGCTTCGTCGCTGAAGGAAGAGGTGATTGCCGGCGGTTTTAACGTGCTGGTCATCCGTGAACTGACCGGTGGAATCTACTTCTCCCAGCCGAAAGGGATCGAGGGCGCCGGACGTGACAGGGTCGGAGTGGACACGATGCGCTACAGTGTGCCAGAGATCGAACGCATCACCCATGTAGCTTTCCAGGCGGCCCGCAAGCGCGGCAGCAAGGTCTGCTCGATCGACAAGGCCAACGTGCTTTCCACCTCGGTCCTCTGGCGCGAGGTCGTAACCGGTATCGCCAAGGAATACCCGGATGTGGAACTGTCTCACATGTATGTGGACAATGCCGCTATGCAGCTGGTCAAGTGGCCCAAACAATTCGACGTTATTCTCTGTGAGAACATGTTCGGCGACATCCTTTCCGACGAGGCCGCCATGTTGACCGGTTCGCTGGGAATGCTTCCCTCGGCGTCGCTGGCAGAAGGGACTTTCGGCATGTACGAGCCGTCCGGAGGCTCGGCTCCGGATATTGCCGGTCAGGGCATTGCCAACCCGATCGCGCAAGTACTGTCGATGGGGATGATGCTGAAATTTTCGTTCGGAATGCTGGAAGCCGCTGACGCCATCGACAATGCCGTGGCAAAAGTCCTCGACCAGGGATATCGGACCCGCGACATATTCCAGAATCTGGATGGCGAAAAACTGGTCAATACAAGGGAAATGGGCGACGCGATCATCGCGGCTCTGTAGCCTTCCGGTTACAAAATATACATTCAAGAAAAGGAACAATAATTATGAAAGTCGGAATAGTAGGATGGCGCGGTATGGTGGGTTCGGTTCTTCTCCAGCGCATGGTGGAGGAGAATGACTTTTCACTCGGTTTCGAGCCGGTGTTCTTCTCGACCTCTCAGGCTGGGCAAGCGGCCCCCATGAATGCGGGAACACTTAAAAATGCCGATGATATCGCGGAACTTAAACAACTGGACGTGATCATAACCTGCCAGGGGGGGGACTACACCAAGGCTGTTCATCCGGAGCTGCGCAAGCAGGGCTGGAACGGCTACTGGATCGACGCAGCCTCGACCCTGCGGATGGAGGATAATGCGGTCATCATCCTCGATCCGGTCAATCGTGGCGTGATCGACAAGGCTCTGGCCAACGGCCAGAAGGATTTCATTGGCGGCAACTGCACCGTCAGCCTGATGTTGATGGCGCTGGGCGGCCTGTTCCGTGCCGGTCTGGTGGAGTGGCTGACTTCCATGACTTACCAGGCCGCCAGCGGCGCCGGTGCTCCCAACATGCGTGAGCTGTTGTCCCAGATGGGCGTGCTGAGCGGTACCGTGGCCGAGGAACTGAAAAACCCCGGTTCGGCAATCCTCGAAATCGACAAGAAAGTCACCAATGCGTTGCGTGACGGTTCGCTGCCGACCAAAGAATTCGGCTTCCCGCTGGCCGGTAACGTTCTCCCCTGGATCGACCGTGAAGTTGAAGACGGCCAGAGCCGCGAGGAACTGAAAGGTTTCCTTGAAACCAACAAAATCCTTGGCACCAGCAACCCGATTCCGGTTGACGGCATCTGCGTCCGCGTCGGCGCGATGCGCTGCCACAGCCAGGCCCTGACCATCAAACTCAACAAGAATCTGCCGATTGAAGAGATCGAGAACCTGATCAAGAATGACAACCAGTGGGTCAAGCTGATCCCCAACAACAAAGCCGATTCCCTGGCCGGCCTGACTCCGGCGGCTGTGTCCGGAACCCTGACCGTGCCGATCGGACGTTTGCGCAAGATGAAGATGGGGCCACAGTACGTGCAGGCCTTCACCTGCGGCGACCAGCTGCTGTGGGGCGCGGCGGAGCCGTTGCGCAGGATGCTGCGGATCCTGCTGGAAAAATAATCCGGCAGGGCGATCATTGTGATCGACACTTGCCATGTTCAGACCACAAAAATCGGGCAAACACAAGGTTTGCCCCTACAATGACGAAACGCCCCGCCCAGGGGCGTTTTCGTTTGAGAGATAAAATGAAACAGATCGTCAACAAACCGGAACTCCTGGCCCCGGCCGGGTCGCTGGAGTCCTTCTTCGCCGCAATCGAAAAGGGCGCCGATGCGGTCTATGCCGGTCTGCAGGACTTTTCGGCTCGCGCCCGTGCCAGAAACTTCACCCTGAAACAGATGGAGCGGATGCTGGCCTATGCCCATGCCCAGGACCGGCGCATCTACATTACGCTCAATACCCTGGTGAAGGAGAAGGAACTGCCGCAACTGGTAGACACCCTGTCCGCCCTGGCCGGCATGCGGGTGGACGGAGTGATCCTGCAGGACCTGGCGGTGGCCAGGCTGATTCGCAATCGTTTTCCCAGCATTCCGCTGCACGCTTCGACCCAGATGACGATTCACAACACCCCCGGGGTCAGGATGCTGGAGCGGCTCGGATTCCAGAGGGCGGTGCTGGCCCGTGAGCTGGCGGTGGACGAGATTGCAGCGATAGCAGCGGCCACACCGGTGGAGATCGAATGCTTTGTGCATGGGGCTCTCTGCTTCTCGATCTCGGGGCAGTGTTTCTTCTCGTCGCTGCTCGGTGGGCATAGCGGCAACCGTGGACGTTGCGCGCAGCCCTGCCGGCGGCTTTACAGTCATCGCGGCAAGGAGGGGCACTACTTTTCCACCAGCGATCTGTCCGCCATCGATCTGCTGCCGGACCTGATAAAAGCCGGCGTGAAATCACTCAAGATCGAGGGGCGCATGAAATCGGCGGAATATGTGGCCAGCGTGGTCGAAGCCTACCGCATTGTGCTGGATGCCCCCGAAGGATCACGGAAACAGGCGCTGGTCAGCGCCAAGGAAATCCTCAAGTATTCGTTCGGACGAACTCCGACCAAGGGCTTTCTGGTGTCGCAGCAGCCGGATGACATCGCCAACCCCTGGCAGAAAGGGGGCACCGGACGTTATATTGGTCAGATCAGGAGCATCAAGGGCAAGCGCCTGGCCTTCGAGACCCGCGATGCGCTGCATGTTGGAGACCGCTTGCGGGCCCAGCCCAAAAGCGACATGGCGGGGCAGGCCTGGACAGTGCGTGAGCTGTTCCAGAGCCAGCGCAAGGTTATCGAGGTAAAAGCTGGCAGTCTGGTTGAAGTGGAGACCCCATTCGATTTTTCAGCCGGCGATTCGATCTACAAGGTTTCATCGAAGGAAGCCTTTACCCTCAGTGACAACGCCTGCCAACGCCGGCTCGAGTCGGTTAAGGGCGACAAGCTCAATTGCCGTCTTAAGCTGGCCCTGTCTTCCGATTCGCCGGAAGGAGCGGCGACGCTACGGATAAAAGCTGAAGTTTCCGGCTCAAGCTACGATTTCCGGTTCCCGCTCGGGATCCTGGAAGAGGCGCGCAGCGGCAACATGCAGGCGGTGCTTGCCGGGCAGTTTGCCAAGTGCGGCGAGACCCCGTTCCGCCTTGAGACACTGGAGGCCCCGGATTTTCCGGCGATATTGATTCCGATGGCGACCTTCAAGGAGTTGCGCCGCCGCTTCTACCAGCAGTTGAGCGAGGCGGTTTTCAGCGGTTTCCGTGACCAGCTGGCAACTACGCGCCAAACGGCGCTAAAAGACATCGCTGCTCTTACGGGATCGACTTCCGTCCCGTCATCAAAAGAATCGCTGACGATTATCATTGATCAGCCCAAGGAATGGCGCTTTCCACTTTCAATCGGCGCCGACCGCACCATGCTGCCGCTCTCCAAGGCTGTCATCCATCAGCTCCCGTCAACTGTTCCACGCATGCGTGGTTCGGAAGATCAGCTCATCTGGCAACTGCCGTTCATGCTCTTCGACCGGGACATGCCGCTTTACCGCGATGCGCTCCGCGATCTGCACACGGCTGGCTTCCGTCGCTTTGAAGTTGCCAATCTGTCGCACTTTGAACTTTTGCAGGGACTGGAGGGGTTGCGCATATCGACCTGGCACCGCTGTTTCTCGCTCAACAGCCAGGCTCTGGAGGCCTGGCGTGAATTGGGCGCCGAATCGGCTACGCTGTATATCGAGGATGACAGTGTAAACCTTGCCGAACTGCTGAAACCGGCAATGGATATTGAAAGACGGATCATTGCCTATGCGCCGCTGCCGGTGATGACCACCAAGATCCGTATCAAGGAAGTGCATGGCAATGTTCCGTTGCACTCGGACCGGGGCGAGGGTTACCGCGTAACCACCCATGATGGTCTGCAGACTATCAGTTCCATGACCCCGTTTTCTTTGACGGCACGGCATGCCGAGCTTCGCCGGATGGGCTGCTGCTCGTTTCTGATCGACCTGCGCCAGGCGCCCCGCGAGAGCTGGAATGAGATCATCGCCGCTTTCAAGGCCGGTCGCGCACTTTCCGGCACAACCGAGTTCAACTATGCAATGGAGCTTATATAAATGAAACCGATTGTATTTGTCTTCTTGCTGATGGTCCTGTTTTCTTGCGATGCCTTTGCTGGCCGAACCATTGATGGTGTTGTAAAGGCGGTCTACGACGGGGATACGTTGCTGCTGGCCACTCGCGAAGATAGCCGGTTGAAGGTGCGGCTTTACGGTATTGACGCTCCCGAGATAAGAAAGCCGGATATGCCCGGGCAGCCTTTCGGTGACATTGCAAAACGAACTCTGATGTATAAGATTATGGGGCGGCGGATCAGTGCTGAAATCGTCGATATTGATCAGTACAAACGTGCCGTGGCGGTTATCCGCTATTCCGGCAGGGACATCAACGGCGAGATGGTGAGGGAGGGTTTGGCGTGGGCCTATCGTCAATATCTGCAGGGGCCGTACGCTTCCGAATACATCGGGGCTGAAAACCGGGCACGTTCGCATCGCATCGGCTTATGGCGCAATGCCAATCCCGATCCTCCATGGGAGTTCAGAAATGCTGTAATGGGCAAGGAACGTGGCAGGAGGCGTTGATTTAATCCGAACAATCCATGGAAAGCGTATCAGCGCTTGAATCTTTTTTCACGTTCAAGGATATGTTTGACACGGGAAACTACGCGGACCGGTTGGACCGGTTTTGGTATGAAATCGCTGAATCCGAATTCCAGCGCTTTCTGCTCGTCCTCGGTAGAGGCCTTGGAAGTCAGCATTATAACAGGAATTTCCGATGTCATCGGGTTGGCTTTAATGGCTCTGAGCAATCCAAAGCCGTCCATGCGGGGCATGATGGAATCTGTAATGATCAGTTTGGGGCGTTCCGCCATGGCAATTTTCAGTGCCTCAAGGCCATCGGCGGCCAGAAGCACTTTGTATCCCTCCTTGACCAGCGCTATCTGAATAAGCGTTGCAACCGGGAGAGAGTCTTCCGCCACAAGTATCGCCTCTCCTCCTTCACTGGAGCTGCTCTTCAGGTAGTGTACCGATATGGCATCCAGAATTTCCTTGCGCGTGGCAAGCACCGGAATGATCTGAAGTCCGGTAATACGGCTCAGCATCTCCATGGTTTCCAGATCGAACGGGTCTGAAATGGCAACCGCCAGCATTGAGTCCTTCGTTTTAAGCGGAAAGACCAGCTTTTTCATGGCAAAATCTGATGGAAGCAGCTCCAGCAGTTCCTGAGGGTAGCTGTGACCCACAAAATTCTTGATTGTTTTGAAGTTGAACTGTTTTGAAAGCGCATCAGTCAGCTCTTCTTCGGTGATGACACCCATATCCTCCAGTATGACACCCAGACGTTTTTTCTCCAGCTTCTGACGTTCCAGCGCGCGTTCCAGCGTCTTCTTGCTGATGATCTCAGCTTCAACCAAGATGTCTCCCAGATGTTTCATACCGCTCCATCCTCAACCATCATAAAAACTTTTTATACTAATACCATACAACTGAGTAATTTTACAGTATTTTAGTTCACCGGGCAATTGAGGGTCAACATGTACGGTATGCGATTATTATCCAGGTTTGTGAATATGCTATTTGGGCGCCAGATAACCTATGCGTATTCCACCCCAATGCCGGTTGTTAAACAGCAGTGGCTTTGACATGTCATTGAGTATTTCTCCCGTGTCGCGACGATATGTCTGCAGCAGGAATCCGTCGGTATTTCGGGCGCAGCGGATGCCGGTGTGGTCGTTGAAAATCCGTTTGGTGCGATTGTTGTTTTTATCGACTTCGATGTTTCCGGTCAACGGTTTGGAGTAGCGCAGGTTATGGCATGGGCAATAGCCGTTGTTGTCAATACAGATTGCATACAGGACCTTATTGTCCTTGGCGATAATCATCTCCTGATAGGGAGAAATAATTCGATCAAAAAATGTGTCGTAGCGGGTTGTGTACTTTTGCGGGTTTGTGTTCGGCACCGGTACATAATTCCTGTCAAACAGATTTTCAAGAGTCAGTGTTCTGTCCTTGAGGGCAGCTTCAATAGCTTCCTGAACCTGGGATTCCAATTCTCTGATATATGACTTGACCGTGTCGTGGTAATTGCCGACCGAAAATTTGCCGACCGAACTGTAAATGTTTTCCACCACTTCCGAAAAAGTCCCAAAGGCGTCATTCGTAGCGCGCATCATCTCATAGGTCTGTTCAGCGCTTTTTGATACCAGATGTATCATCTCTGAAATCTGGGCAGTGGTGGCGCTCTGCTCCTCCGATGCCGTAGCAATCTGTTCAATCATCAGCCTGGATTCGGCGGCGTGATTCTTGATGTTTTCAAGGCTGGAGCGTGCTTCCTCAGCCTTGTCCAGCCCGGTTGTCACCAGTGTTTTTTCCTGGCCGATCATCGCGGCCGCTTTGCGGCTTTCCTGTTGAATGCTGGCCACAACCCGTTCTATTTCGCGTGTGGACTTGGTGGTCTTTTCCGCGAGCCCTTTCACCTCGCTGGCCACAACCGCAAAACCTTTACCGGCATCGCCGGCCCGCGCCGCTTCGATGGAAGCGTTGAGGGCCAGCAGGTTGGTTTGATCGGCAATATCCTCGATCAGCACAACCATCTCGCCAATTTTTGCAGAAGAGGCCTCCAGTTGGCGAATTGTCTCCAATGTGCCGTTAACACTTTCGCTGATCTGCTGCATGCAGTTCCAAGTCTCCTCGACCACGGTCATCCCGTTGCTTGCCGCACTGTCAACCGCGCTGGACAGGCTTGCGGCCCTGTGGGTATTGATGGTGACATCCTGGATGGTCTGTGACATTTCCTCGGAGGAGGTGGCAACCGTGAAGGCCTGATCTTTTTGATCTTGGGTCATCTTGAGTGCTTTGGATGTGCCGTCCGCCAACTCGCAGACACTGCAGCCGATCAGGCATGCCTGCTGGTAAAGGTCAGAAAATGTTTCGCGGATCTTGGCGGTAAGATTGTTCACCTCTTCACCAAGTCGTCCGATCTCGCATGTGGTTCGAATGTTCAGAACTTTAGTCAGATCGCCTTCACTGCCGGACAGGTCCCCCAATTGTTTGTAGAGTTCCGCAATCTGCAATACGACTGTCCTGTTGAAAAATATGTAGAGGGTGGCCAGCATGGCCAGAAAGAAAAAGACACCGACCGCCGACATTACCATCGTCAGTCTCATGGCGCTCTTGAACCCCTCTTCCAGCGAGGTGGTAAGAATAACCCCTCCAAGAAAACGGGAGTTTTCTTTGTGGCAGCTGCGGCAGCGCTCTTCATTTGCCAGAGGTATCGCCAGATTCAGAACTCGTTTGCCGTCCCTGCTGTCTGCCAGTTCTTTCGTGTTTCCATCGGCCAACGCGCTTCGCATCTCATCGCTGGTGGATCCGCTTCCGAATTCTTTTCCGTCGGCATTGAAAAGCCGGATGGCTGCGATACCTCCTTTGGCTTTGATATCTTCGACATAAGCCGGAAAATCCTTGATATCGCCCTTCATCATTTGGTTGATGATGTCATGGGTAACGGTGGAAGCCAGTTGGCGGGCATTTTTCTTTTGCAGATCAATGGTGGCGGTATATTCCAGGTATATCGACAGGATTCCCAGAGCTGCAAAACCGATAAAAAGAGTTGCGCCAATAATCAGAACAATCTTGCGTGTCAAACTTGATTTGAACATATCCAGTACCTTTGAACGAAACTGATCGTCCGCCTTGCGTTGAAGATGGGGTGAGCTTGCCTGTCGCTCATTAAAAACGGATTCTACCTGATTTTCACAACAAAGCAACGCATAAATAACGATGTTTGTTTATTGTTTGGGTATGAAAAAAGCCCGAAAGATAATTCTTTCGGGCTTTTAGCAAAATTCAGTGATTGTAGATCAGTTAGGATAGACGGATACTTTCTTGCGGTCCTTACCCATGCGTTCAAAGGTAACAATTCCCTCGATCAGCGCAAACAGGGTGTGGTCCCTGCCGCATCCCACGTTGTTACCGGGATGAATCTGTGTGCCGCGTTGACGATAGATGATGTTGCCGGCTTTTACGGTTTCTCCGCCGAATTTTTTACAGCCAAGACGTTGACCGTCCGAATCCCTGCCGTTTCTAGAACTGCCGCCAGCTTTCTTATGTGCCATTTCCGTATCTCCTGGGGAAAATATTTAATACAGTCTGATTATGCGCTGATTTTTTCGATCTTGAGAACCGTCAGGTGCTGACGATGACCACGCAGTTTACGTGAATCCTTGCGCCGCTTGGACTTGAATACAAGCACCTTCTTGCCCTTGCCCTGCACGGCAATTTTGGCGGTCACGCTTGCGCCGGCCACCAGGGGAGCCCCGACAACAGTCTTTTCACCACCCAGCATGAGAACTTCGCCGAACTCGATGTTGTCACCGATCTCACCTTCAAGCTTCTCTACCTTGAGGAATTCACCTTCTGATACCTTGTATTGTTTGCCGCCTGTCTTGATAACTGCGTACATATGCCATCTCCATCCGCATCTAATTTTTAAAGAGTTATGGAATATAGTTAAGCTGCCCGGACAAGTCAAGCAGAAAATAAAGACAAACTCTACCACAGATGATTTGGGCTCCAGGTCAAGAGTCAAAAATCAGGTTAATTGCATCCTGAACGGTTGCAACTCCCTCAAGGCGGATGCCGCGTTTCTTGATGCGCTTCAGGCTGCCGGCCGGGATTATGCAACGTTTGAAACCGAGTTTTTCAGCCTCGGCGATCCTCAGCTCCGGCTGGGTGACGGCCCTGACTTCGCCGGCAAGCCCCACCTCGCCGAATATGACCGTCTGGGGGGGGATGGTCTTATCGAGATGGCTGGATGCGACCGCCATGATCATGGCCAGATCCGCGGCCGGTTCATTCAGGCGCGCACCGCCGGCTGCATTGAGAAAAATGTCCTGGCCGGCCATGTGCAGACCGACTTTTTTTTCCAGAACCGCAACCAGAAGGGCCAGCCGGTTATGATCAACTCCGATGGTAGTGCGGCGGGGAACGCCGAATGACGAGGGGGTCACCAGTGCCTGCAGTTCCACCAGCAACGGCCTGCTACCTTCCAGTGATGTGGTTACCACCGACCCGGATACGCCCAGCGGCCGTTCCGAGAGAAACAGTTCCGACGGGTTTGCAACTCCGCACAACCCCTCCTGCTTCATCTCGAACACGCCGATCTCGTTGGTTGATCCGAAACGATTCTTGACCGCCCGCAGAATACGGAAAGGGTGACTTCCATCCCCTTCAAAATAAAGCACGGTGTCAACCATATGTTCCAGAACTCGTGGTCCGGCGATCGAACCATCCTTTGTCACATGCCCCACTATGAAAATCGGGATGTCGCTTCCTTTTGCCAGCAGCATCAGCTTGCCGGCCGACTCCCTGACTTGGCTGACGCTGCCGGGAGCTGATTCCAGGGTTGATGTCCATACGGTCTGGATCGAGTCAACCACCATTGCGGCAGGCTTGAGAGCGGCAGCCTGGTTCAGGATCGCTTCCAGTGAGTTTTCGGCCAGTATCAGCAGATTCCTGCTGGATGCACCCAGCCGCTCGCCACGCAGGCGCGTCTGTGATGCCGATTCCTCCCCCGAAACATAAAGTACCTGCCCGGCTTCTTCAGCCAGCATGTGCATCGCCTGCAACAGCAGCGTGGATTTGCCTATACCGGGATCACCGCCAATCAGAACCAGGGATCCCGGCACAATGCCGCCTCCAAGCACCCGGTCCAGTTCGCCGATTCCGGTGGCTCTGCGAGGTTCTGCCTGAACCGGTACTTCACAGATCGGTATGGGCCGCGATTGTCCGGACGGCTTTACCCCGGCGCCGCTCTTTGAAACATTTTCCTCCGCCATGCTGTTCCATGCCCCGCAATCCGGGCATTTCCCAAGCCACTTGGGGGATTGTCCGCCGCATTTCTGACAGGTGTATACCGTTTTAAGCTTCATGTTCCCTCGCAATTATTTCATGGATGCCGTGTGAGAGCGCTCCGTCCGTACTCTGATGATTTGACAAAGTTTATTTTCGGTATATTATGCATAGTCTTCTTTTCAGATACAAGGAACAGTAATGGATTTCTATCGTCCACCAACATTACAGGGGGCTGTTGATGCCGTCGGGAGTGTCTACCGGGCTCTGCGAGCCTGGAAGTTCTATCCGAAAGGGCATCCCACGCGGCGCAGCAGCATTAGTCACGCGCACTCGGCAATGCTGGCGATGCTTGACGGGAACGACCTGCAGCTTGCCTGTGGCCGAACCGGTTTCAGCTTTCCGGATGGAGAGCGGGTCAGTGACGCCACTCGTCTGACCGTATCCCTTTCATATGAACTTTTTGTCCGCAGGGTTCATAAAATCACATTTCTCCATGATCTTCATCAGGAAGACCTGCTGGATTTTATTAAAATCATTACTTTACCGCTTGAGACGGTACAGCAATTGGGTGGTGTTGATAAAATCATGGCCGAGCATGGCATACGTTCCATCTGGGTTAATGAGTTTGATCTCTCCGCTATCCATGGCAGACGTGCTGATGTGGAATCCAGGGGAGTGATCCCTCCGGGTCTTGACGAAAGCGAAGGTGACGGTGACGGTGACGCGGCATTCGTGCTGGAACAGCCCCAAGCGCCGACTGAGGACCTGCAGCCGGAACAGCAGCTCCAGGCGCTGCTTGCGCGGCTGGTGACGACCAGTGATGAAGATGTCTATACCATGCTGGTTCGACAGGCAATTACCTGTTCGGAAACGCTCAAATCCCGCCGTGAACTGCCTGCGATTTTCCCTCTGATTGAGCTGTTGACCAGCAATGCCGAAGACCGGTCGCGCAGTCCGAACATGCGAGAATTTGACAGTTTCGCGATAGAGCAGGTGGTAACCGGAGATTTGATTCTTCATTTTATATTCGACCGTATTGAGCAGCCCGGCGCCCTTACCAAAAATGCGTTGCAAGCGGTTTTAAAATCCGGCGGCACTTCGGCAATAGTACTGGCAGTTGAACAGATGGGGATCACGAATAACCTGGCGACAAGAAAAATGCTATCAAATATGCTCTCCGGACTGGGTGAGGAAGCAGTGCCGACCTTGTTGGAGATGTTGAACGATAAGCGTTGGCAGATTGTCAGGAATATCTGCGCCATCCTCGGGGCTATTGCCAGCAGCGATGCGGTTCCCGGACTTATGTCGTGTCTGCGGCACACCGAGATACGTGTCTGCAAGGAAGCCATCCGCGGTCTGGCCGGAATCGGAGGGCGGGACGCGGAGTCGGCCATTATCGGCATATTGCGCGGGAACGACAGTGATCTCTATCCCCAGGCGATAGCATCGCTGGGAGGTATGAAGAGCAGGAAGTCATTGACGGATCTAATGCGGATTCTCACCTGTAAAGATACATTTCTCAAGTCGCTTCCTCTGAAGCTTGATGTGCTGGCCGCGATTGCCATGATCGATGACAGGCAGGTGACACCCCGCCTGGTTGAGCTCCTAACGGAACGCCACCTGTTGTCCACGGGGCGCTGGAAGCAGTTGAAAATTGCCGTTGCGCAATGTCTCGGCAAATTGGGCGATGCCAGAGCGCTGCCTGCTTTGAAAGAGTACGCTTCAAATCCGGGGGAGCTTGGCGCTGCCTGCGCCGAGGCAGCCGGGCTGATCGAAAAATCAGGGAGTAAGCCAGATGGACGCACTTGACAAACAGAACGCCCTCAGACTGATAACGCTATTTTCCGGAGCTGTTAAGGGGATGGCTTTTTACCCGGCTTCGCATCCGGCCATTCGTCAACCCCTGATGGATCTCTTCAAGATATTTTCGACCGCATTCAGCCAGGCGGATCAGGTCTCATTGGGACTGGCCGACGGCATAATGTTTTTTGATGATCATTTCTTCGTCTCACCGTCAACCTCCATTGCCGACCTGACCAACCGCATGATGGAGAAATCGGTTGGCCGGATCATAGTATTCAAAGGTCTCAGTTTTGACGAATTGCAGGACTTTGTCCGGCTGTTTTCAAACAAGGGGAACGGATTTGCCGCACTTTCGGAACAGATGCAGGAAAGTGGAATCAGCTGCATCAAATTGGTTAATGAAGATGCCGAGAACCTGAATAATCAGGACGATGAAATAGAAATAGAGACGGAAGGCGACCATGTAGGAACCTATAACAAGGCGCTGGCTGCAATCAGAACAATCTGCCGCGATATAGAGCGGGGACGGATACCCAACAGTGCTCCGGTCATCAGGATTGTGGACCGCATGGTCGGCATTACCATGCAGGAACCGTGGGCGCTGTTGGGGCTCACGATGATCAAGGATTACGACAATTACACTTTCAATCATTGTGTAAATGTAGGGGTATTGGCAATGTCGCTGGGAGCCACGCTGGGTCTGGATGCCATGACCGTCAAGGATCTTGGAATCGCGGGCCAGTTGCATGATATCGGCAAAACCATGATTCCGAAAAACATACTTAACAAGCCCGGCAAGCTGTCAAGTACCGAGTTTGAAGAGATGAAACGGCATCCCGAGCTCGGTTCCAAGATAATCCGCGAGATGGAAGGGCTGGATCCACATATTGCCCAGATCGTATTGGGTCATCATCTGCATTTCAACCGTAGCGGATACCCGGAATGGGCCAGTAAGCTCCCCTTCAACCAGATGGTGGATATCATAGCGATAGCCGATACCTACGATGCCATTACGACACTGCGCGTATACCAGCATCCGGTCAATCCCAGAACCGCGCTTTACGAGATGCAGAAACTGGTCGGAACGATCCTGGATGGTTCCATTCTGGGGCGGTTCATCGAGCTGATGGGCAGTTATCCGGTCGGTACGCTGGTGCGGCTGGATACAAACGAGGTTGCGGTGGTTTATCGCCCGAATCCACTGGACGAGGAATCGCCGGTGGTGCGTGTGCTGATAGATGGTGACGGCAAGCGGCTCAGGATGCCCAAGGAACAGTCGCTGGTGGAACGTAACGGTTCGCGTTACGCCAGTATTGTCGCCGTGGTGGATCCGTTATTGAAAAATATTGATGTAGGCCGTTTGATCGCTGACGGATATTACTGAAGCGGCATCAGGCTGAGTGCCGTCGCTGCGGCCTGCCGGGTTGATGCGTGATGTGATGAAAGCAGGGCGAAGATGCTGTCCAGTGAGAGCAGGTCGTTGAGGCAGGCCAGGGTGATGGCTGCTTCCGCTTCCAGTGAACCGTCGCTTGCCTCAAGAAAAGAACGAAGTTTTTGCAGTATTTCAGGCGAAGCCGGATAATTGCGTAAAGCGGATATGGCCCTGGCCTGAACAGCCTCGTGCTGATCCTCCAGTCTTTCAACCAGCATCGGGATGGCGGACGGAATGCGAAGGCGCCCCAGTGCTTCCACGGCTGCCGAGCGAATATCAACCTCCGGTCGGCTCGCGCAGTACAAAATCGGCGAAAGTACCTTTTCGCCGCCTATTTCACCCAAGGCATAGATGGCGCCGATCCTGGTTCCGGTGTCGCCGGTCTTGAGCGCATGGAGAATTTCCTCCAGACTGCTGACCCCCTCAAGCTTTTCAATGGCCTGGGCGGTCGCGCTCCTGACGGCCGGAGCAGCATCCTTGAGCAGGGGACGAAGAGCGTCTATGCGAGCGCGGATCTTTTCTTTCATGTTGAAATATGTAGCAGAAATGACTCGATCAGACAACTGCTAATTGAATATTTGCAACTTGTTGCGATGAGGCAATTCTGATATATTACCATCCTGATTTGTTGACGTGCCGGACTGACAATGCCGTCGTCCTGGTTGGCGTGTCAGGCCACACATAATAAAAGGAGACATAAATATGCCGGGACCAGTAGAAATTAAGCCGGGGTTGCATTGGATCGGATCGGAAGATCCGGACCTGCGAACCTTTGACGATCTTTTTCCCACCGAACATGGCACCACCTACAACGCCTATCTGTTGAAAGGCGCCGAAAAAACCGTGCTGATCGATACCGTTGACGAGAAGCGGGTTGACGAATACATGGACAAGGTTCGCTCACTGGTCGATCCGAAAGACATCGACTATATCATTGTCAACCACACCGAACACGACCACTCCGGATCGTTGTCCTATCTGCTGGAGCAGGCTCCCCAGGCCACGGTGGTCTGCACTGTTGCGGCCAAAAATTTTCTCGGAAACCTGATGCACAAGCCGTTCACCTGCCAGACCGTCAAGGATGGCGACACGATCAATCTTGGCGGCCGAACGCTTCGTTTTATCATCGCCCCTTTCCTGCACTGGCCGGACACTATGTTCACCCGGCTGGAGGAAGAAAACATTCTTTTCTCCTGCGACGCCTTCGCAGCCCACTACTGCAACCCCGGGAAAATCTTCAACGATGAGAGTGAAGACTTTACCTCGGCGCGCCATTTTTATTTCGACTGCATTTTCAGGCCCTTCAAGGACAAGGTGCTGTCGGCGGTCGAGAAAATCCGCCATGACGTGATCGACATGATCTGTCCAAGCCACGGACCGATTATCAGGCAGGACCCCTGGAAGGTCATTCAGCAGTTTGAATGCTGGAGCAAGCCCACTTCAAACAATAAGAAAATATTCATCCTGTACATTTCGCCGCACGGCAGCACCGAAAAGATGGCCCAGGCCGTCGCCAGCGGCGCCACTCGTGACGGCCTGGAAGTTATCAGTTATCACATCAATCACCTGAGTTCCGGTGAGCTGCGCAACATGATGGAAGAGGCGGATGCGCTGATTTTCGGTATCCCGACCATCAATCGCGATATTCCCAAGCCGATGTGGGATGTGCTGGCCTATCTCAGCACGGTCAAGCTCAAGACCAATCTGGCCGGAGTTTTTGGCAGCTATGGCTGGAGCGGTGAAGCCTGCAAGATGGCCGAGGAGCGTTTGAAGGGGCTTGGATTCAAGCTGGTGGCTGACTCGGTCCGCACAACCTTCACCCCCAAATCCGAGGTGCTGGAACAGTGCGAGGCGCTGGGCAGAGCTGTGGCCGAGGCGGTTGCGGCGAGATAGATTTGCTTCAGGTTTTCTATTCATACAGAGAGGCCGGCGATTATGCCGGCCTCTCTGTGTATCTAACCTCTTGAAAATCCTACTTGATAATCAGTTTGTCCACGACCAGCGAACCGGTTCCGACCGTCAGGTTGCCGCTGAGAGTCGAATACTGTCCGCTCTGGGCGGCGTAATAGGCATCCAGGCCTCCCATCAGTGTTATCTCTTTTCCGGAATTCAATACCAGATCTTCCAGCGGAAACGTAACTGCCCGAGCCAGGATCGTGTCGGAGACAGCTGCCCCGGCATAGGCCGCCACCAGCGACTCATAGCCGGTGCCGAGGCTTATCCTGGCCATTGATGCATACGGGAAGGTAGCATCGGTCCCCTGAGGTGTGTTCAGCGCGATCTGGCAACTCGGATTGCTGCCGCAGCCGGGCGCGCCCCAGGTGGCCCATTGGGTGTTGCTGTCGGGTGTTTGCGATAGAGTCACAGTGCTCCCGGCCGGGAAATCCTGGCTGCAGGTAACGTCGCTCAAGCCTCCGGTTCGCTGACAGGAGAGATTGGGGATAGTAAAAACCGGTTGAGGGGTGACGGAGGTGCTGGTAACGGTGCCACCGCCCTTATCGGGGGTAGCCAGCTTAAGGGTCACCGCTAAAGTGTACATTACCGGCGCCGGACTTACGGTCAGATCCAGTTGAATCAATACCGTTTCGGAAATACCTTCGCCGCTTACAATAAGGATGTTGCTATAGGGGATTGAACTTGGCGCCAGTCCGGTCGCATTGGCACTTACCGTTACGCTGTTGTTCCCGGTTCCACTGGCTGGAGTAAAGGTGAAGATGCTGTCAGCAACGTTTTTGGAAATAGCCCAGTTAAGGGTACTGCTGCCGGCATTGCTGATTGCCAGCGGAAGATCGTAGCTGGTTCCCGGTATCAAGGAAAATGTCAATATGCCGGGTGTGGCGGAAATGATGGGATAGAGAAGTTTCAGTCCCCCCAGCAGCGGATAAAAACCGTGTTCGGCGCTGTATGAGGCGCTGTCTGAGCTGCCGGCGATGCCCGGCTGCCCCAGTGTGCCGACATTTGAATAATTTCCGGAGACGGAACTGCCCCCGGCAGTCCCGAAGGTGGAGGCCGGCTGGGTGTATGCCGCAAAAGCAGATGCTGTCAAAGTCAACACCGCAAGAAGTATCGGTGCCTTGACCAGAATTGATGTTTTCATATCGCCCCCTTGAGATCATCCTTGATCTGGAACCGGTATTATTTCCCGATATTGTTTTTCTTGTCGCCGCACCGTCCTATCTGTGAAAGAGCTTCCTCTTTCAGGCCCGGTTGATCTGTAGTTTCTGCCACCTTTTTGAAGAACCGTATTGCGTTACCGCAATCACCCGCATCACGATACCGTTGAGCCAGCTCCAGCTGTATGGCCAGTTTTTCATTGCCCTCAGCGAACTGTTCGGCACCCAGAAGTCCCTTGATTGCATTGTCATGGTGAAATTTTGCCCTGGAATTGGCATCGGCCCTGATGGCGGTCTTTTCTTCCGGTCTCACGGCATTTGCTTCCGCGCTTGCCGCGGTTTTTTCAACGTTTCTTGCCGACCGGTCCTCGTTTTGCACCGATTTGATCGCATTGCTCACGCCCGGATTTTTCGATTTTTCCAGCTCCACCGGCAGTATGTATTTCTGGACGCCGGGAAGCGAAAAGCTGGAAGGACCGGAGCGGGTGACGATATCGAGCAGGCTGAAATTGATCAATTCCTGTGACGTGGTATAGGCGCCCTGCTGAAGAACCAGCACCCTGTTGTCCAACCCTCCTGCATTGAGAGCGCCCTGCAGTGTCATATAGGGTGAGGCAAACGTGCCGGAAGTGCCAGCCACATATTTATTGACATATACCGGTATCTTGGAAACTATCCAGTTCCTGTCGCCGTATGCCTGGCTGCTGACTCTGTCCATCTGGCAGGGGGAGAGCCTGAGTTGCGGTTCATCGGTGTGATACGACATGACATTGTTGTAGACCAGATCCACAGCGTTTTTCTGGCTGACTGTACAGCTGGCGTAGAGGCATCCGTAATTGTTCTGGGCAAGCTGATCCTTGGTCCAGCTTGAATTGTCTGTTATGGTGTCGGCGCAGGCATCCTGGTTGGTGCAGCAGGGCTCATGCGTATGCATGAGGTTGAGGCTGTGTCCCATCTCATGAAGAATGCATGATGGAGTGTTGCCGCACCACTGGTTCATCAGGATTATGTTGTTGTTCGGAGGAAAATCGCTTATGGCTGAACTCGTGCCGCCATTGATGTATATGTTTATGGCGTCAGTCCGCCAATGATAGGTGGCCGGGGCGGCAATGGCGGCGGCGCGTAACTGGTCACGCCCGTCGATGGTTGCCGCGGAAGTGGAATACCACTGGCTCAAGCCGGAAAGGTCTACAAACTCGATTCGGTCGACAGAAAATTCGGTATAGGCTCTGGCCAGGATATTGATGGCTGAGGTAAATTCGGTGTTTATCTCGGCGTCGGTGTTCAGGTTTCCCGTTGCCGGCCGGTTGTCGGATGCATCCAGGATGAATTTGATTGAAATGCGGAGCGGTACCTGGGCAAAAGCTGAACAGGTAAGGCTCAGTGATATCATGAGTATCAAAAGGGATAGGTAATATATGCGTAAAGGTTTCATGGTTGCTTGTCCTCCGTTGCCCGGTGGTAGTCGTAACATAAAAATCAGAATCGACACATGCCCTACTGAAGGGTAACCAGCACAAGTACCAGGCCTTTGCCTTCGGATAACTTTGACATGGCTTTGCCGATGATAGCACCCTGTGCCCTGCCATGGTCTGTGACCTTCATCGCGTGACCGGGCGTATCCGAAGTGGTGAGAAGATCTCCCGGTGTGATTGCTCCATAAGATGCGTCAGCCCAGGCATAGACGCGCCCCGTGAGTGCCACCGGGACCGATCCGCTTGCCGGGGTTCCTTCCTGGGACATGGTCATACCCGCGCTGATACCGTTGGCTCCGCTGACAATTCCGGCCACTTTTTTGTCATAAGCCGCTTCCGCCAGGACCAGTTGACCCGGATTTTCAGCGTCGATGGTCACCACCATGCCCGGTTCCAGTTTGTTGGCATCCACGGAGTTAAATGGTTCCGCAAGGTCGGCGCCGCCCATGACATGGACATTCTTCAGGTAAACAGACATATAGGTGTTGGTAGCTGTGTTGTACATGGCGACGTTTGTGATGCCGGCATTCATGCTTCCGATCTGTACATCGCCGCCGGCGCCGTCACCACCGATGTAGGCCCGTTCGCTGCCACCGCCTTCCACACGCAGATAGTTGCCCCAGACGTGCAGCTTTTCCGCGGGAGTGCCGGTTCCTATGCCAACATTGCCGGTGGCGGCAACATCCAAACCGGAGGCCCCGTTTCCGTACAATTTAAGATTTTGGGTAGGCGACGACCAGTAGAGGTGGGATTTGACTGCTCCGTTTTCATAGAATCGCAAGCCCGAGTCCTGTCCTGCGCCGGTGGTATCCAGGTAGATGAATGAATCCGGAAAACCGGCTCCTTTCAGATGCAGCCTCGCTCCCGGAGCGGTTGTGCCCAGACCTACGTTCCCTTGCAGATAATGTTTGCTGCTTGACGCATAGATCCCATAGTTGTTTGCTCCCCCCGACGCAGTGAAGTAGCCGCCATAGGTTGAACCGGCCGAGTTACTGGTCGTGGCATTGCCCTGCACGCCGATGTAACCGCCGCCACCTGTTCCAGCCACTATGCCGCTAACGCCTTTCCACCCCCCCTTGCCGGTTACTCCGACACCGTAATTGTCGGTTACGGCATGCTCACCATATACTCCGGGACTGTCGTTGCTGGGTGTCGTCTCGATCACGTGCATTTTATAAGAGGGAGCCGTCGTGCCGATACCGATGTTTCCGGTAGGAGTAACGGTTATTCCCTTGGTGGCATCAACGTTCGCGGTCAGGTGCAAACCGCCGGTGACTGCATAGAATCCGGATGAATCCGGCACTGAATTTAATAAAAATCCCCCCGGATCTCCGTACCCAAGATAAGCCCGGATGGTTGGTCCTTCCATTAAGCGCATCACTCCCCAGCTGCCCGAAGCGATGTAATCCCCAAAGAAGCCGGAAGTGGTGGATACCGAAAGTTTGGCTGCCGGGGTTGCGGTGCCTATGCCGACATTGCCGCTGCTGGTTACAAGCTGGTTTGTCCCGGCAACAAGAGCATTGGCCGGCAGAATAAGCGCACCGGTCATGGTGTCGCCGGCCTTTTTTACATAGGCTGTGTCAAGTTTGGCCGCAGTGATGCTGCCGTCGGCCAGCTTGGTGGAGGTGACGCTGCCATCGGGCACCATTTCCGCTTCCACCGCATGTAGTGCGTAGGGCACACTGGTCAGCGGCTGAAGCGGCCGCATCTCAGGATCGGTTCCAGCCTTCACCCCCAGCCAGTACGACCGGTTGAAGGCTATGCCAAGCACCGGCTGCGGACTCTTGCCCAGTTCAACGCTGTAAATGCCGTTGACCGGCGTTATGCTAACGGTGCCGCTGCCCCACACCGGCCGGACGCCACTGGTCGTGCTGTAAAGCGAGAAAACCATGTTTGTGGCGCTATTGACCGGTGCTCCGCTGCTTCCCTTCAGATAGCCCTGGTAGTTGATGGTCTGTGGTACAGCGGCAAATGCAGCGGTGATAAGTATCAGCACTGCGGACAGTCCCAAGAGCGTTGCATGACCGGATTTTCTCATAACCGTCTCCCTTCGTTTGCGACCAAGATTTTTTGATTATCCATAGATAATAATAAAATATCAATACAAACATTGTTTAATATTCAAAAAAAAGTAAACAGTTTCTTGGTGTGTAATAACACCTTGTAATCGCAAGCTAATGCGATGCCGGCAAATATTGGTGACTAACTGGTTAGCTGCGCCCCGGCGGAATATATAACGCTATTTTATGGGTGTTTGTTTGAAGCCAGTTGACTGGAAAGGGCATTGGAATGAACGGGAACCGGTGGTGAGGAGTGAAATAAAATGATGTGTTGTGTGTCAAAAGGCGGGATATTGCCGATAAGCCGGCGCTTGAATTTCCCTCCCGCCTCGCGGGAGAAGGGGGAGGGAATCCGAAAAGTTGCTATGCAGGTCGTGGTAAAAGTCTACTAGAGAATCTCTACCAGTCTGATTTCGAAATTAAGGTCGTAGCCGGCCAGCGGGTGGTTGGCGTCCAGTGTGATGGTCTTGTCGGTGACTTCGGTGACCAGAACCGGCATCGGGCTGC
>Ga0209212_1000202_pt1 | contig 123920 bp, 116 predicted proteins | sample RifGroC2_FD_183996 | JGI IMG/M metagenome (GOLD analysis project Ga0209212, IMG submission 183996) | Groundwater microbial communities from Rifle, Colorado, USA - Groundwater C2 (SPAdes) (version 2) | ecosystem: Environmental > Aquatic > Deep subsurface > Groundwater | place: Rifle, Colorado... | reverse complement strand
GGGCATCCAGCGTCTTTTGTGATACCGGCTACAACAGAAAGACTCTGGATTCCCGCTTAAAGATTGCGGGAATGACAGCATGTGAAGTTTTTGATTTATGTCAATACAATTTTGAGACCCTTAATAACTGCCGCAGTCCGCTGTATACCCCGCCCACAGGGTGTGGCTTCACTGTTATGCCCTATCAAAGCCTTTCCAATAATCTTCGTCAAGAAAGACAACATGATAAAATGTGTTGTTGCATTTCGGACATCTTAAATTGTATCTCTTGCCATTCACGGGATTTTTTATCTTTAGCTTGACCTGACATTTCTCGCATGGCACAAGATAGTCCTGACCTGCTTTATCTTTAAACTCTATTTCTTTTGAGCCGCAGTTATAGCAGGCTTCTATTATAAAGTTAGGCCGAACCTTATCAGGCTCTTTCTCCTTTACGATGGCGATGTCTATCAGCTCTCCGCTTTTATTGTATGAACATACAAATTTTAGCGGATTTTCGCCTTTAAACTGCCCTTTAAATCTTTCGTTATTTCCGCAAGTCTTGCAGACTGGCATAGTATTAAATAGTATGCAGTAAGTATCATTACTGTAGGGGAGGGGCTTGTCCCCTCCCGCCCTGCTGCGGGCGGCCACAAGGGCCGCCCCTACATGTAATTTTGAGCCAAATGGCTCATGAATTTTTACACTGCAAATCTAAAATGGACAATATCCCCGTCTTTCACAATATAATCCTTGCCTTCTAACCGCATCAGCCCTTTTTCCTTTGCAGCTAATTCTGAACCAGAAGCAATAAAATCATTATATGCTATAACCTCTGCCCTGATAAAGCCCTTTTCAAAATCAGTATGAATCACGCCGGCTGCCTGAGGCGCCTTTGTATTCCTTGGTATCGTCCATGCCCTTACCTCTTTTTTACCGGCAGTAAAATATGTAAGTAACCCTAATAATTCATACCCCTCTTTTGCGAGTCTGTCAAGACCTGATTCTTTTAAACCGATTCCCTTTAAAAATTCCGACCTCTCAGCCTCTGGAAGCTCTGCTATCTCTGCCTCTATCTTGCCGCACATTATAACAACCCGAGCCCCTTCTTTCGCTGCTATTTCCCTGACCTGCGCCACAAAATGGGAGTCTTCTTTTAAGCCCTTCTCATCCACATTGGCGACAAACAGCACGGGCTTTGCCGTTAGAAGGTTGAGTTCCCTTAAAAGTTCTTTCTCCGATTCTCCGATTCTCCGATTCTCCGATTCTAATAAAAGAGCCCTTATTGGTTTGCCATTTTCCAGTGTCTCTTTAAATATGGTACAGCAGTCCATTGCAACAACAGCCTTTTTATCGCCCGATTTTGCAAGCCTTTCTGTTCTATCCATCCTCTTTTCAACTCCCTCAAGGTCAGCAAGCATCAGCTCTGTATTTATAATATCAATATCTCTTTTAGGGTCAACATGGCCTGCCACATGAACAACATCAGGGTCTTCAAAACACCGGACAATATGCACGATTGCATCCACACTTCTTATATGGCCAAGGAACTGATTGCCAAGCCCTTCGCCCTTGCTGGCGCCCTTTACAAGTCCTGCAATGTCTAAGAACTCTACGGTTGTTGGAACAACCTTTTCAGGCTTGATAAGCTCTGCCAATTTATAAAGCCGTTCATCCCTTACCGACACAATACCCACATTCGGGTCAATGGTGCAGAACGGATAATTCGCTGCCTGTGCGCCTGCTGAAGTAAGCGCATTGAATATGGTTGACTTGCCCACATTGGGAAGTCCTACTATGCCGCATGTAAAACCCATACTATTGTCCTTTCTATGAAACCCACATGACCTTCGGTCACAAAGGAGGATGAAAAGGTTGTTTCATTTTGTCATTCCCGAAGTTTTAATCGGGAATATGCCCCCGATAGATTCAATCGGGGGAATACATATCCCCGATAGAAACACTCGGGGATGACAGAAAGAGGTATTTTCAGGTGAAACCCTCACGAGCCTTCGGCTCACAAAGGGGCATGAAAATTTTGTCATTCCCGCAGGCTTCTGGCGGGAATCCATAAGACTGGATGCCCGACAAAGGCATTCGGGCATGACAGAGTAATTTTCGGAGCAAAAAAACAAAGGCGGGCTTTATCAGCCCGCCGGAAATATAATTAAACCTTGTAGGGGAGGGGCGCCTGTCCCCGAATGCTTCTATCGAGGATGTCCCCTCCCAAGCGGGAGACCACAAGGGTCTCCCCTACAGGCTTCAGCCTTGAGAATTTCAAACCAACAACGGCGCAATAATCAATGCCACTATGCTCATGAGCTTTATAAGTATGTTCATGGCAGGACCAGATGTATCCTTAAAGGGGTCTCCCACGGTATCGCCGACAACTGCTGCCTTGTGCGCATCAGAGCCCTTGCCTCCAAGATTTCCCTTTTCAATATATTTCTTCGCATTATCCCATGCGCCGCCTGCATTTGCCATAAGAATGGCCAAAAGAACACCGGCAACTGTTGCGCCTGCGAGCATACCGCCGAGCGCGGCAGGGCCGAGTATAAGACCGACAACTACAGGCGCCGCAACCGCAATAACGCCGGGGAGTATCATCTCTGTAAGCGCCGCTTTTGTGGATATATCAATGCACTTTGCAACATCAGGCTTGACACCTTCCTTGCCTTGAAGAAGTCCCGGTATTTCCCTGAATTGCCTTCTGATTTCATTGACCATTTTGAATGCCGCCTTGCCCACAGATGTCATGGTGAGCGCTCCGATAAAAAATGGAAGTATGCCTCCCACAAGAAGCCCTATAACAACATTCGGGTCTGTTATCATTATCTCAAGCGCCTTGCCTGTCTTTGCGCTTATTGCCTGGCTGTATGCAGAGAAAAGCGCAAGCGCTGTCAGGGCAGCGGAGCCGATTGCAAAGCCTTTACCGATGGCTGCGGTTGTATTGCCCAGCGCATCAAGAGAGTCTGTTATTGCCCGGACATCCTTGCCCAAATGACTCATCTCGGATATGCCGCCTGCATTGTCCGCAATAGGCCCATATGCATCAACGCTCATGATTATGCCGACCGTTGCAAGCATGCCCACAGCAGATATGCCTATGCCGTATAAACCGCCTGTGTAATTTGCGACAAATATCGCCGCGCAGATTGCCAGAACAGGAAGCGCAGTGCTCTCAAGCCCTACTGCCATACCTGTTATAATATTTGTTGCAGAACCTGTCTGGCTTGCCTCTGCAATCCTTTTAACAGGGCCTGCAGATGTGTAATGTTCTGTGATGAGTCCTATGATAAGGCCTCCGATACATCCTGAAAATACAGCCCAGTAGACTCCGTTGTTAACGTCTAAATAGTAAACGACTGCATAACCCAAAATCAGGAAAAGCCCTGCTGCTATAAAGGTTGCGTAACGAAGCGCAGCAGCAGGGTCATATCTTTCCAGTATTTTCATAGAGAGGATGCCTATGATGGATGCAACAAGCCCTACTGTAATCAGGACAATAGGTAAAGACATCAGTGCGGATGATGACCCAAGTTCAGCCACTTTAGTGCCTGCAAGGGCAGTAGCGCCGATTGCAATGGTCGCAATAACAGAGCCGACATATGACTCAAAAATATCCGCGCCGAGCCCCGCCACATCGCCGACATTATCGCCGACATTATCTGCGATAACACCCGGGTTTCTCGGATCGTCTTCGGGTATGCCCGCCTCAACCTTCCCAACCAAGTCAGAACCCACATCTGCTGTTTTTGTAAATATGCCGCCGCCGACCCTTGCAAATAGTGCGATTGAAGACGCTCCCATTGCATAGCCGCTTATAATGGCAGCGGTCTCTGGTTTGCCATAGAGTAAAAAGAATATGCCTATGCCCACAAGTCCAATGCTTGCAACAGAAAGCCCCATAACAGAGCCGCCGAGAAATGCAATTGAAAGCGATTTTGCCGTATCAGGCTTGTAGAGATTTGCTGCCTGCGCTGTCCGGACATTTGCCTTTGTGGCAGCCTTCATGCCGAAAAATCCTGCCAGCATGGAGGACATGCCGCCTCCCACATATGCAATGCCTGTCTGCCAATTTATAAATATTGACAGGAGAATAAAGACAAGGGCTATAAATGCAAAAATGATTGTGTATTGTCTCCTGAGATAGACCATAGCCCCGTCATGGATCATTCCGGCTATCTCCCTCATCCTTTCGTTGCCGTCAGGCTGTTTTTTGATATAGCCGTATATCAGAAAGGCGGTAGCAAGACCCGTTATTCCGAATATTGGCGCAAAATTAGTTAACTGTTGCATGAATCCTCCCTGTTAATTTTGGAGCAAGGCAACCATGTTGCCGTTTTAACGCCGACACGGTCACGCTTAGCGTGACACGGTCGGCTTGCTCCATGCTTATTTATTAAACCTATTCATTGCCCTTTCAATGCCATCTTTCAGTATTACGTCTACTGCGTTCTTTGTTGTTTCCAGTATTTGCTTCAACAAATCTTTTTCTTCAGGATCAAACGGGCTCAATACATAATCCGCAACTATTTTGGAGATAGGCAACCGTGTTGCCGTTTTTACGCCGACACGGTCGGCTCGCTCCATAGGCCTTCCTATACCTAACCGAATCCTCGGGAAATTACCGGTGCCCAGTCTTTCAATTATTGATTCCATGCCTCTGTGGCCGCCGCTGCTGCCCTTTGGCCTTACTCTGATGCATCCGAGCTCAAGGTCAACATCATCGTATATGGTAATAATATGCGCTGGTTCTATATGAAAATAATTGGCAAGAGAGCTAACTGCCTCGCCGCTTAAATTCATAAATGTCTGAGGCTTTGCAAGTATTACTTCCTCACCCTGTATGATGCCCTTGCCCCAAATGGCTTTAAAATCTTTTCTGTCTAATCTAATTTCATTGGCATCAGATAGATAATCAACTGCCATGAAGCCAATATTGTGGCGCGTCTTACTGTATTTTGTCCCTAGGTTGCCGAGGCCGACAATGAGCATATTATTTGGAGCAAGGCAACCGTGTTGCCGTCTATTGTGGGTTCAGGTTTGCAACCTGAACCCAAATGTTCGGGAGCAGGTTATAAACCTGCTCCCGCGAGAGGAAAGGACGCCGACACGGTCGGCTTGCTCCATACCTACTTCTTTTTCTCTTCCTTTGCTGCTTCCTTTACCTCTTCTTTCTTTTCCTCTTCTTTTACCTCAAAGCTCTTTGCTATCTCTGCCTTTGCCTCCTCAGCTGTCTTTACCTCAACTTCGGCTGTTGGCGCAGAAACGAGGGCAATTGTGCTATTTGGATCGCCTATTACCTTTAACCCCTGAGGGAGTGCTAAATCTTTTACATGTACGGAATGCCCTATTGCAAGATGGCTAACATCAACATCTATCTTGTCAGGTATTTGGTTTGGCAGACATTCTACCTTTAATGTCCTGGCCTCGTGCTGCAATATGCCGCCGAGTTCAACACCCTGAGCCTTGCCAGTAAGGTGTATTGGCACATCCACAGTTATCTTGTGGTCCATCATAAGCTCATAGAGGTCAATATGAATAATATCCCTCTTTAAGGGGTCCCTTTGAAAGCCCCTGAACATTATAGTCCTGTTTTTCTTTTTATCGCCTTCAATCTTAAGATTCACAAGGACATTGCTCTTTGATTCTGTAGACAGGGCCTTTTTTAAATCCAATGCCTTAATAACCAAAGGCGTTGCCTCTTTAGATGCAGGCCCGTAGAGAATACATGGTATAAGGCCATCTTTTCTCATCCTTTTAACTACCCCTTTACCAAGGCCTGTTCTATATTGCGCTGTTAATTCTGTTTGTTCCATATTGCCTCCATTTTATGGAGCGAGGCGACCATGTCGCCGTCTTTACGGCAACGACTTTACGGCAACACGGTTGCCTTGCTCCCAAATTATACAAACAGCGAGCTTACAGACTCGCCGTAGTGTATCCTTTTTATAGCCTCTCCCAGAAGCGGCGCTACTGTGAGGGATTTTATCTTGTTTAATCCCCTGGCCTCATCATTTAGCGGAATAGTATTGGTTACAATCACTTCTTTTAACGGAGATTTTCTCAATCTCTCGATGGCCGGGCCTGAAAGCACCGGATGCGTGCAGCAGGCATATACATCCTTTGCCCCTTGCTTTATAAGGGCATCGGCAGCCAGTGTAATTGTGCCTGCTGTATCTATCATATCATCAAGCAGGATGCACGCCTTCCCCTGTATATCGCCGATTACATTCATAATCTCTGACACGTTTGGCGCTGGCCGCCTTTTATCTATAATGGCAAAACTTGTATTTAGTCTTTTTGCAAAGGCGCGCGCCCTTTCCACTCCGCCTGCATCCGGCGATACAATCACAGTGTTTTCCCTGTAATTTTTCTGTATATGCTCTAAAAGTATTGGCGTTGCATAGAGATTGTCAACAGGGATATCAAAAAACCCTTGTATTTGTCCGGCATGCAGGTCCATACATAGAACCCTTGATGCCCCGGCAGCAGCAATAAGGTCTGCAACAAGTTTTGCTGTAATAGGCGTTCTTGGTGCAACCTTCCTGTCCTGTCTTGCATAACCATAGTAAGGGATGACAGCGGTTATAGCATACGCAGATGCCCTTTTCAGCGCATCGAGCATAATCAAAAGTTCCATCAAATGTTTATTTACCGGAGAACATGTTGATTGAATTACATAAACCTCCATGCCCCTGACGCTTTCATTAATCTCTACGCAGACCTCTCCATCGCTAAAACTTTTTACCTCAGACTTTCCCAGAGATACACCAAGAAACTTGCATATATCCACAGCAAGGTTAATATTTGAATTTCCCGCAAAGATTTTAATTTTATCAAGCATGTTTGGACCGAGGCAACCATGTTGCCGTTGTATTTACGCCGACACGGTCGGCTTGCTCCATACTTTGGCTGGGGCGGGAGGATTCGAACCTCCGAATGCAGGAATCAAAATCCTGTGTCTTACCGCTTGACGACGCCCCAATGTGATTTCAGATTTTAGATTTACGATTTTAGATTTTAAATCGTAATTCGTAAATCGTAATTCGTAAATCTACAGTCCTTGCGCAATAAAAACAGCCATGTCTTTGAATCGCCGATCTTTTTTTATCTGCTCAAACGCCTTTTTTGCCTTGCCTTTATTCAAAAAAACACCAAATACTGTTGGTCCGCTGCCCGACATCAATGCCCCTGTTGCATCCAGCGCAAGCAGGGCGTCTTTTAATTCCTGGATTTCATAGTGTTTTCTGAGAGTTACAGCTTCAAGGTCATTTATTAAAAGCCTTTGAATCGCAACTATATTTTTAGAAACTTTTGAAATGTTTATATTAATATTCTCTATATTTTTTGTCAAGTTTAAATTTCGATAAACCCATTGGGTTGAGACTGGGAAGCCTGGGTTTATTAATACATACCAGAACTTAGGAAGCTCAACCGGCTCAAGTATCTCTCCCCTCCCTTTAGCAAGGCAGGGCTTTCCAACTAAGAAAAATGGGACATCTGAGCCAATTGCTAAGCCAATCTTTGCTAAATCATTTGCTGATAAATTTAAAGATGTAAGCTCATTTAATGCCATTAAAACCGTTGCTGCATTACTGCTACCCCCTCCAAGCCCTGCAGCAACAGGGATTCTCTTTTTTATCTTTATAATTGCCTTGTTATTTATACCAGTTGTTTTAAAAAAAGCCTCTGCTGCCTTAAATGCGAGATTTGTCCTATCAACTGGTATAGAGATGTTATCGCATTCAATAGAAATACCCCTGCCTTCCCTGATGTCCAGAGATATCTCGTCGTATAGGGAAATAGGCTGCATAAGTGACATGATATCATGATAACCGTCAGCCCTCTTTCTCAAAACCCTTAAAAAAAGGTTAACCTTAGCAGGTGATAAATAGGTCTGAATACTTGGCATCGATTAAAACTTTCTTGTGCATTATGAAACACATATGACCTTCGGTCATAAAGGAGCATGAAAATTTTGTAGGGGAGACCCTTGTGGTCTCCCGTTTGCGGGAGGGGACAAGCCCCTCCCCTACTTATGAATAGGGGTATTTACAGGTGAAACCATTGTTTCATTTCGTCATTCCCGCAGGCTTCGGGCGGGAATCCAGTATCAAAGAAATGGATGCCCGATAGAAACATTCGGGCATGACAAAGTTTTTTCAGGCCAAAAGGTATAAAAAGGTGAAAAGTCGGATACGACATAGTGTTGGCATGCTTAGCATGACCCGCTTAGCGGGTCATGCCGAGGAAAACCGCAGCCACGCTGAGCGTGGCTATGTCCCGCTTAGCGGGACAGGCGTACTTCTTTGCCGTACGTCGAGGCTTGTCATGAGCATAAGCGAAGGAACTCGAGGAGTCCAACGTAGTATAAAGACATTTATTGCGTCTGTATTAAGAAAAAACTGCCTTCTGGACAAGTTCTATAAACCATGCAGGCAGTATGCCTATTATGATTGTGCCGGCTGCAGCAATGGCAAGCGCAATGCGGGTGGCAGGGGTCTGGGCTAAGTCAAACTTATGTAGAGGCTCTTTCATATACATCAGCATAATAATACGAATGTAGAAATATGCTGATATGGCTGCGGTAAGTGCCGCAATAACAGCAAGGGCGATAAACCCTTTATGAATAAGGGCCATAAAAATGTAGAATTTGCCGACAAACCCGGCAGTAGGCGGAATCCCTGCAAGAGAAAAGAGGAAGATTAGCATCAGCAGAGCAATTCCCCTATGCACCTTTGCAAGTCCGGTATAGTCCTCAATATTGTCGCCAACAATCCCACCTTTTCTCATAATGATAATGGCGCCAAAGATACCCATATTCATAAAGGCATATATCAGCATATAAAGCATTACGCTTGCAATGCCATCTGAGCCGCCTGCCACAAAACCCAACAATGCATAGCCAGCATGGCCTATGCTGGAATAGGCCAGCATCCTTTTTATATTTGTCTGGACAAGGGCAACAACGCTGCCCAGAATCATAGTTACAACCGAGATTGCTGATATGAGGGCAATCCAATTGAGGGATACTGGTGAAAGGGCGTCCAGTAAAACCCTTAAAAATACGGCAAAGGCTGCTGCCTTTGAGCCAACAGACATGAATGCCGTTATGGAAGTCGGCGCCCCTTCATACGCATCAGGCGCCCACATATGAAATGGCACAGCAGCTACCTTGAAACCAAAGCCTGCCACCAGAAAAATGGTTGATAGGATAACTGCCGAATCAATATCGGTTTGTTTTTTAAGCACTGCGGCGAGTTCAGAAAGCTGGGTTGTTCCTGTCAGGCCGTATATCAGGGATATTCCATAAAGGAGAATACCTGATGAAAGGGCTCCAAGAACTATGTATTTCATAGAAGCTTCGTTAGATTTGATATCCTTTTTCATAAAACCTACAAGCATATATATGGGAAGCGCCATAAGTTCAAGCCCCAGATATATGGTAAGGAGGTCTGCGCCAGAGGCCATGAGCATCATGCCGCTTAAGGCAAATAGCATCAGGATGTAGTATTCGCTATGCTCTATCTCCTCAATTTTTATATAATTTATAGAAAGGAGTATGGCTAAAAATGTAGCTAAGTAAAAGAGCATCTTAAAGAATATTGCATAATTATCAACGATAAACATCTTGTCAAAGACAAGCAGCGGATTGCCTGCAATCCTCCAAGTTTCTCCGGCGGCTATGATTACAACTGCCAGCGACAGATATGCAACAAGCCGCTTCTGTTCCTTTTTAAGAAAAAGGTCAATGATTAGAAGGGCGCAAGCGCTGACAATAACAATTATTTCAGGAAGGCTTGCATAGATATTTATCATGTCGAATTTCATAATTGCTCCGAAAATCAGGCGGGGGATAAACCCCCGCGCTACGATTATTGTTGAGTGTTGGCAGGAGTTTCCTCCTGCCAACAATTGCCGTCAGGAGGAAACTCCTGACGGCACAATAATGTTTGCTCCGAAAATGCATATCCTATTATTGTAGGGGAGGGGCTTGTCCCCTCCCGATTCGGGCGGCCACAAAGGCCGCCCCTACATTTAATTTTCATGCCCCTTTGGCACGCTTAGCGTGCCTTTGTGAGCCGAAGGCTCGTGAGGGTTTCACCTGAAAATCCTCCATACTTACATTACCGTAGCGCCGACCCTTGTGGTCGGCTGTTTTCAGCGGGTTTTACACCTGTAATTTCTCGCTGCCTTGCCGCAGGGCGGTTCATTCCTTATCTTATCGCAAGCTGTTGCAATAAATGTTCTGAAGAGGCATGAAGTATATTCAGAAACGGTTTCGGATACAGACCTATCCAGATAACAAAAATTACGAGCGCAGCCATTGCAACTATCTCGCGCGCATTGATATCCCAAGCCTCTTTAACATGCTCATTTACCTTGCCTATAGCCACTCTTTTATACATACCTAAAAGATATGCGGCGCCCAGACCTGCGCCAATGATTGAGAGCGCCGCAATTATCTTGTTATAGCCAAATGCGCCTACGAGGATGAGCAGCTCTCCTATAAATGAGTTTGTTCCTGGTATAGCCATAGAGGATAGGGTAAATATTGCAAGGAATGTGGTATATATAGGCGCTACCTTTGCCAATCCGCCATATGCAGAGATTTCCCTTGTATGCGTCCTTTCATAAATAACTCCAACGCAGAGGAAAAGGGCGCTGGTGGTGATGCCATGATTCAACATCTGGAGTATGCCGCCTTCTAATCCATTTGTGTTATAAACAAAAAGCCCCAGTGTCACAAATCCCATATGGCTCACACTGGAATACGCAACTAACTTCTTTAAATCTTCCTGCGCCAAGGCCAGGTAACCTCCGTATATGATAGATATCAGAGACAGCAGGAGTATAGGCATTGTGAAGTAGTGTGACGCCTCAGGAAGCATTGGCAAGGAAAATCTCAGAAAGCCGTATGTCCCCATCTTCAAAAGTATCCCTGCCAGTAGTATACTGCCTGCTGTTGGCGCCTCTACGTGCGCATCAGGCAGCCATGTGTGGAATGGAAACATGGGCACCTTGATTGCAAAGGCAATGAAGAATGCGAGAAATACCCAAAACTGGATTGCAAATGGATACCTCTGATTCATAAGGGCAAGTATGTCAAATGTCTTGCCTCCTGCAAAATACAGGACAAGAATGCCGATAAGGAGCAGAACGCTTCCAGCGAGTGTATAAAGGAAAAACTTAAAAGCTGCATATACCCTTCTTTCCCCACCCCATACTCCAATGATAAGATACATGGGTATCAGCATTGCCTCCCAGTAGATGTAAAAGAGGAAAAAATCAAGGGCGCAGAACACCCCTATCATGGCTGTCTGCATGACAAGGATTGCAATCATGAACTCCTTTACCTTCTTTTCTATGGCAGTCCATGATGCCAGCACGCATATCCATCCAAGAAGGGCTGTCAGAAATACAAATAGCACGCTTATTCCATCAACTCCCATGGCATAGTTGATATTCCACGAGGGTATCCACGGGTAGCGCTCAGGAAACTGCATTCTGTGGGTAGATGTATCAAAGAAACAAACTATCGGGATGGATATAACAAAATCAGCCACAGTAAAGCAAAGGGCAGTCCATCTGATAGCATTATCATCCTTCATAAAAAGAAGAATGATTGCGCCTGCCAATGGCAGAAAGGTTACAAGGGTCAGTATTGGATAATTATTGAGGATATCTACCAAAGCTCCTCCTCTAAATGCTCTATAATGTATTGCGCATCTTCCAAAAGTATCTTAGCAGCCTCATCTTTTATACATTTGCCGTTCTGAGTATTAACGTCATTTACAAATGCAGCAAGCTGATTTTTTGCAGTATCAGAATGCTGCAATACAATCGCTGCCTCAATCACATCAACCCTCTTTAACAGACTTGCCATAATCTCGCCATTCTCTATCCATCCGACTCTATATGAGAGTGCTATGTCCTGCTTGAGGCTTAAAGGTGTTGCAAACCTCCTTACGGTCAATGATGGATGGACAGGGTCTTGGCTATAAACTACCTGAAATTTACTGGTTAGACCATTATCAACTATTCCTTCAAAGTCAAAATTTTTAATATCTTTCCCATTGATATTCTGCAACATAGAGACATCCAAACCAAATACCATCAAGGTGTCGCCTATCAGTTCTATTAAATGGTTTCCATTATTTGGTTTAATAGACGATTTTATTCCTGGGATATCATTGGCATCTGTAATGCCATAGCTTCCTTCAATTTCTGTGTAGCCTTGCTGTTTCCGCGGGTCATAGCCGAGTCTTTGTCCGTGAGAATTCGTTATAACATAATAGACTACTACGTTACTTAAAAGATGGCCTTTGTCAGTTAGCGCCTGAGAATTAATGCGAATCTCCGCATCAGCCCTGTCAATTTGAACAATAGTAGCAAAAAGCAGTAAAAGTGTTATTATCCTCATTGTCGCATCCGCTTTAAATCCTTGCACCAAAAATTTTTGGCGTCCCCGGTAAGCATGGTGGGGAGGAATTTAGAAGTCACACAGACTCATTCTACATTATCATGGTGTATACTGTGATAATAATCAGTATACCAAGCACAATACCTGCCGCATAGTGCGGAAGCAGCCCTGTCTGCGCCTTTCGGACTATACCGCCGATATACAGAATCAGATTTGCTATGCCATTCACAGCCCCGTCTACTATATGCTTGTCTATCTTGTGGCAGATATCAGCCAAAACATAAAGTGGATTCAATACTGCTGTATTTGAAAGATTGCTGACAAAGTTTTCGTATATAACAATCGGACCTTTAGCAATCCTCATAAATATGCCTGTGCCCTTTCTGTAGAACCAGTCTGTATCAATGGTCATATACGGTTCTGGCTTAAGCTTTTTTAAGAATAAGAAAAAGCCCAGGGCAGTGAACATGAGTATCCCAAGCGACCCTGTCACATGATCTCCTGTATATGGTTCAAAATCAACCGGGTATGGCAATATTGAATATAGCGGGCCAGGGAATATACCTATTGCAATACAAAGGAATGCAGCTATACCCATGCCTATGAGCATATTAATGGGCGGCTCTTTTGCCTTTATCCCTGAATCTTTACCATAAAAGGCATAGTAAGGGATTTTTAAGGTTGTAGATAGAAATGTGCCGGCTGATACTAAGACCAACAGTAGCGATATAATCGCCCTGTGGTCATGATTTGCTGCCGCAACTATCATGGATTTACTAACAAAACCACTGAATAAAGGGAAGGCAGAGATAGAAAGTCCGGCAATAACATATAGCACCATGGTAATTGGCATGGTCTTGTGCAGCCCTCCCAATTCTGAGAGCCTTTGCTTTCCTGTCATGTAAACTACCGAGCCAGCGCCCATGAAAAGGAGCCCTTTATAAATTATATGGGTAAATGCATGGGATACAGAGCCATTAAGGGCCAAGTGTGTTCCAAGACCAACCCCTGCCACCATATAGCCCACCTGACTTATAATGTGATAGGCGAGAAGCCTTCTCATATTATCCTGAAGGGTTGCATAGAAGACGCCATATAAGGCCATAAAAGTTCCCATCCAGACCAGGAGTTCTGTGTCAGGGAATGCCCTTATCAATACATATATTGCGGTTTTGGTTGTATATGCTGACATAAATACAGCCCCGGTTACTGTGGCCTCTGGATAGGCATCTGGAAGCCAGGCATTCAATGGCGGAACTGCTGCGTTCAGTATGAAGCCGATAAGGATGAGATAAAAGGCAAGGCTGCCATCCTTTTCAATAGGCCCGAAGAGTAATGACCCTGTATCCATGTAATGTAGGATAATGCCGCCTAAAAGGAATAGGCCTCCGGCAATATGAATCATTAAATAGCGGAAGCCTGCATCGATTGATTTTTTTTCTCCGCGGGCGAACACCAAATAAGCTGATGCAAATGCCATTATCTCCCAGAATATGAAGATTGTAAAATAATCCCCTGCAAATACTACCCCAAGCGAACTGCCGACATAAAGATAAGCTGCTATGTGCTCGCCGATTTTTTCAATATGTAGCGCATACACCATTCCGATGAAGGCCATGATGGTAAATACATAGGCAAAGCAGATACTCAGCTTATCCACCTTTCCTAAGATTATCTCCCTGCCGAGCAATGTAAATGACCAGTATTGGCCATCAGACATAGATGCTACAGCGAATATGGCAAGGGCTGGTATCAGTATAATATATATTTGTCTTGCCTTGCCTTTAAAGAATGGGATTAGAATCGCCCCAAAGATAAATAATATTCCGGGATGGAACCACTCAATCATAATAGTCCTCATCTTTCATGAGCCAGATATGGCCAATGAATTTGGAGACAAAAATAAGCAATACGCATGATATAAATCCATAAATGGCGCTCCAGCCAGGGATCTTATCCCATATAAATACGGCATGTTCGCGATGCACAATAAAGTCAGACGCAACAATAACAGCTAAGGTTATATAGAGGAGTTTTTTGAGTCTGCCTGTATTTGCAGGGTCGCCAAGGAAAAATAAAATTCGTTTCATCATATCATGCCTCTCACTTTCTCAACCTCTCATCTGCTATAAGGGAGTCCATAATAGAATATACATTTCACAGAGTGTCATTCCCGCATGTTTTTAGCGGGAATCCAGTAGTTTTTAATCTCTGGATGCCCGATTAAGAACTTCGGGCATGACGAACAAAAGGCGATAGCGTGTAAATACTATTATGGACTGATTTCTAATTGCATGTTTAATGCGGTATGCCAAGCGCAACCTTTGCCAACTGGACAAAATAATCAGGATACATACCCATAATTATTGAAATAATGCCTGTAATAAACAGGGGTATAGCCACCATCGGGATTTCCTTTACATCCTCATGGTGTCCTGAATCCAACCCCTGAAAGTTTTTATCAGGGGGATGATGGCTGTGGTTATTTTCCTTTTCAAAAAAAGCCTTGTAAGTAATTGGTAAAAAATATCCGGCATTTAAGAGGGCGCTAACAAGAACTACTATAAGAAAGAATATCTCTTTTGCCTCAATAGAGCCAACTGCAATATACCACTTGCTTATAAACCCTGCTGCCGGAGGCACGCCAATCATGCTTAAAGACCCTAAAAAGAATGCTGTCATGGTCCATGGTAGTTTTTTACCTATGCCAGACAGCTCGCTTATAAGGGTTTTATGCGCCGAGCAGTAGATGGCCCCGGCACAGAAGAAGAGTGTGATTTTTGAGAACGCATGGCTGGCAATATGCACGATTCCGCCAATTGAGGCTACTGGATTGAGCAGAACCACGCCGAGCACTACATACGAAAGCTGGCTCACAGTTGAATATGCAAGTCTTGTCTTTAAATTATCTGTAGTTAAGGCATAAATGGAGGCCATAATAATTGTGAATGACGCTATATATGCAGTCACTATCCCTAAATCCAGGCTGCCTAAAAGGTCTTGCCCAAAGACATTGAGGACAACGCGCAATACACAGAACACCCCCATCTTTACAACTGCAACAGCGTGTAAAAGGGCGCTGACAGGCGTTGGCGCCACCATTGCCGCAGGAAGCCATGCATGAAACGGCATTATGCCTGCCTTGGCAAAGCCCATCAGATATGAGAAATATACTATTGTTAGAAGAAGGGGCGATGCTGATACATTTGCCAACAATCCTTTAGGCATGAAATCAAGGGTCCCTGCAAGATAATATGTCAGGACAACTCCAAGCAACAGGAAGACCTTTGATGTTCCAACAAGATAAACAATATATTTTTTGCTGCCTTCCCATGCCTCTTCTGTTTCCTTGTGATAGACCAGAGGGTAGGTTACAAGGCTTAAGACTTCGTAGAATATGATAAGTGTGAATAGGTTTGCTGAGAATGCGCCGCCCACTGCTGCTGAGAGGCTTGTTGCAAAACAGGCAAAGAACCTGGTCTGGCTTTTTTCATGGGCGCTCCGCATATAGCCTACAGAATATACGGACGCAAATACCCATAGAAATGATGATATGGTCGCAAAGACCATGCCAAGCGCATCTACCTTGAATTTAAACTCTATGCCAGGAAGGATAGTAAATAAATTTAGCTCAATGGTGCCGCCGGATAAAATGGTCGGGGCCATGGATGCCACGATGGAAAACTTTATGATGGCTGCCACGAAAGAGACCGTGTCTCTGACATTTGGCTTTTTATCAAGCGCCAGTATCAAAAAGGCTGTAACAAGAGATACAAGCACAGCAAGAAGAGGTCTTATGGATTGAATTGTTTCCATAGGAATCTTGATTACACCGATTATAAAATGGCGATTACACAGATTGAAACCGCTTCTTAATCTGTGTAATCGTCTTAAAAAATCTGTGTAATTGTATTGTTTATCCTTTCATTATATTCATATCATCAACAGTTACAGTTGCCCTGTTCCTTACTAATGCAACAAGTATGCTGAGCGCTACAGCAACCTCTGCCGCAGCTACGGTAATCACAAATATCGCGAACATCTGGCCGCGAATATCCTGAAGGAAGTATGAAAAGGCCACCAGATTGATATTTACGGAGTTCAGTATAAGTTCTAAAGACATAAGGATTATGAGTAAGTTTCTCCTTAAAAGAATGCCGGCAATGCCTATTATAAAGAGTGTAGAACTTAAAATTATATACCAGGAAAGCGGTATCATATGTCGCTTCGCTCCATTATAAAAACAGAAGTTAAGAGGTTAAGGGGTTGAGAAGTTAAGAAAAAAACTCAACTTCCTATCTTCTCAATTTCTCATCTTCTGCCTTATTTTATCTCCTTCCTTCCCATTACTATAGCAGCCATAAGGGCTACAAGAAGGATTACTGAGACAATTTCAAAAGGCAAAAGATATGTTGAAAACATGGCCTTGCCTATCTCCATAACGGTGCCATCCAGACTGGCTTGCGCCATTTGTATATCAACCAATTTACTGTCTGCAAGCGTAAATACAATTTCACCGATAAGGAGCAGCAAAAGAGCTATTATCCAGAATCGTCCGCTGGGTAAGAAACTTGTGATAACAGCGCGTTTGATATCCAGCATCATTATTACAAAGAGGAAGAGCACCATTACCGCTCCTACATAGATGAAGACCTGGACAGCAGCCAAGAAGGGAGACCTTAAAAGGATAAATACGGCTGCCACCTGAAAAAGGCAGACTATAAGCGCAATGGCGCTGTGCACAGGGTTGCGCACAGAAACTACCGCTAATGCTGATATAACTGCTATTGCTGCGAATGTTAAGAAAAATAGTTTTTCCATATCGTGTTCACGAAATTGCAAAATGAAAATTGCAAATATTAAATTGTAAAATTTGTCTTCTACCACCACCTCTTCTTTTTACTTAAATCGGGTTTAACCTTGATTCCTTCATCATTTCTTATAAACTTTGCCTTCACAACAAAGCCACCTTCAAATTCAGCAGGTATATCTCTTGGTGTGAGAAGTTTTTTCTTGTCGGCAATGGCACAGTCTAATGTAAAACATGCAAGTTCATAGTCCCGTCCCATCCTTATAGCTGTTGTCGGACAGGCATCTTCACAAAACCCACAGAACAGACATCTTACTAAGTTTATCTCATATACCTTTGCAATCCTGTCAGAGATACCCCTGGGGACAGATTTCAAATCTGTCCCCACATCTTCCATTGGTATGACTGTGATGCATTGAGTTGGGCATACCTTTGCGCAAAGCTCGCAGGCAACACATAGTTCACGGCCCTGTGAATCCCTGTTTAGTGTGTGAAGGCCCCTGAATCTCTGATAGGGGAGCCATTTTTCCTCATCAGGATAGCGCATAGTAATGGTCCTTGACACATTATACTTGAATGTCAGAGAAAGGCCTTTAATAAAATCTATAAAAAATATCTTTTTTAAAAGATTCACCCCGTTAGACCCCTCTTACCCAGATAGAACTAATACAAACGCAATAAGTAAAGTGCCATTGCAGGGAGTAGATGCTGTAGGGGAGAGGCTTGTCCTCTCCTGTTTCTGCGGGCGGACACAAGGCCCGCCCCTACACTGTCTACAATGATAATATAACAACATTTAATGCGTTTGTATTAATCTGGAATTTTCTTCCATTAGTATAAAAATGAACTGCTTGATTAGGTCTAACGGGATTCATATCAACAATAATCCTGTAATTAATATATTAAGTAAAGACAACGGCAATAGAATCTTCCAGCCGATAGTCATAAGCTGATCATAGCGGTATCTCGGCAGAGTAAATCTCAGCCACATAAAGAAGTAGATAAATACCGCCACTTTGCCAATAAACCAGAAAATAGGTGGTATTAGATTGTTCAATGTCTCTGGTACTAATGGCGGTGAATTCCAGCCACCAAAAAAGAGTATTACAGACAGGACAGATACTGTCACCATAGCCAAATACTCAGTAAGCATAAAGAATGCAAATCTCATTCCGCTGTATTCAACATGATACCCAGCTGCCAAAGTGCCTTCATCCTCTGGCAGGTCAAAAGGTATCCTGTTTGTTTCTGCAAGCGCTGCTATCAAAAATATTATAAAGCCAAGCGGCTGATAAAAAATGTTCCAGTTAGGTAAAATGCCGAGTATTGCGCCTTTCTGGGTATGTACGATGTCTACAAGGCTCAAGGAGTTTGCAATCATTACTACGCCGACACATGAGAAGGTCAGCGCAATCTCGTAACTTACCATCTGGGCTGATGCGCGGATGCCTCCCAGAAGCGCATATTTGCTGTTGGATGCCCATCCGCCGAGCATTATCCCATAAACAGTAATGCCTCCGATGGCGAGCACATACAGTATGCCTACATTCATGTCAGCTATATGTAGGCTAATCTCTTTATTTATAAAGGGCACTGTCACGGTATTTCCAAATGGTATAGTTGCGTAAACAGCAAATGCAGGAACCATGGCCACAATAGGTGAAAGTCTAAAAAGCCATTTATCAGCCTTATAAGGTGTAATGTCTTCTTTAAACATAAGTTTAATCATATCTGCCAGAGGTTGTAATACGCCATGAGGGCCAACCCTAAATGGCCCAAGTCTTAACTGTATATGACCGGCAATCTTTCTCTCCAACCAGGTCAATGGAAGCGGTAGGCTAAAGAGTATCATACTGACTATAACGACCTTTACAATTATTAAGGCCACTTCTATGAGTGTATTGACGTCAGGCATATGAACAGTTTGAACCGTTTAAACTGTTTAAGCTGTTTAAACCGTTTTATCTCCTTCTTCCCCACATATAATTTATCATCTCAATATATCTTGTATTCATTCCACGAACGATTGTATGGATAGTAAAGATTATATTCTTAAGAATTTTGTAAACCATCCTTGGGTTAGTATCTACGAGCTTTTCAAAATCGCGCTTGTCAATCAAATAGACCTCAGTGTTTGATATGGCAATGATGGTGGCAGAACGGGGCCTTTCATCGAGAAATGACATTTCGCCGAAAATATCCCCATCCTTCATCATTGTGAGCGTCATGAGTTCTCCATCCGGGGCTGCCTTGCAAGCCTTTACCTCTCCCCTTTTTATGACATACAGAGAACTCCCATCTTCATTATCCTTGAATATGATTTCGCCTGTTTTATAATTTTTCTTGCTTATAACCTTTGATATAACCTTAATTTCATCGTCAGAAAGGTCAACAAAAAACGACATATCTCTGAGAACCTTTGGGTCTACCATTTGATACCTCCTTATTGAAAGTAGACAGTAAGCAGTAAGGAGTAAGCAGTAGCTGCCTACTGCATACTGTCTACTGCTTACTGATTTTCACCCTTGGTATGCCTTCTCCCTTTTTAAAGAAGCAGTTTACAGGGACATCTTCAAAATTCTCGGGAATAAATGCAGTTCCTTTCAGAGAGCCTTGCTTTACCCTTACTCTTAATACAGCCTCATGATGTTTGCCCTTTACGATAACCCGATCACCTTCCTTAATGCCAAGCGCTGCAGCGTCTTTATCGCTTATTTCCACGAATGACTCAGGCAGAAGCCTTTTAAGCACATCAGCCTTTTGTGACAATCTGCCTGAATGGAAGAGATGGTTGCCGGTGATTAACAGGAATGGGTAGTCATCAAGATAAGGGTTCGAGGGTTCGAGGGTTCGAGGGTTCGAGGGATTGATTTTTGTTTCACTTGACCCCTTGACCCCTTGACCCCTTGACCCCTGTTTTTCAGCCCCATGCCCCTTTACCAACACCCCTGTATTGTTTAAACTGTCAAAGGATATATCCTGATAGCCAGGCGCTTCTTTTCTTATCTCTTCAAACACATCCCTTGCAGATTTATATTCAAATCCGCCAATACTGCTTAATATGCTTAAATCCTCCCTTGCCGCTTTAATAGGTTGAAGCGCCCGCCTCAGACGCTGAAGCCTTCCTTCCTGATTTGTCCATGTCCCTTCTTTTTCAGCATAACTGGCGCCAGGCAGAACAATATCTGCCATCTTAGCGGTTTCTGTTAAAAACATGTCCTGAACAATAATAAAGCCTGCCTTTGACAGCGCCTCTTTTGCAAATTTTGCGTCAGGATACATTGAAACAATATCTTCGCCAATTATATAGATTGCATCCATCTCGCCTTTTGATGATGCCTCCAGAATGCCAGTGCAGTCCATCCCATCACTATTTGTTTTCTTATAGCCAGGCAGGAAGGATGGGTGCACTCCCATATCCCATGCGCCCCTTTGGTTGCATCTGTCGAGCAGCGGCATGACTTTTATGTTTTTGCCTGATGCCTTGAGGGCCTTTGCCAGATTAGCAATGCCTAAAAGCATTTCTTTGCCATTTGCAAATCTCAGACTATCTGTGCCCAAAAAGATTGAGATAGTAGATGCTGTTTTCATCCTTTGGGCGATGGTTGCAATATCGGACTCTGAGACCTGCGAACCATCGGTCTTTACAGCCTGATTTTGCAGGGCATTCAGAATACCTGAGATGACAATATCTTCGCTTCCAGGCGTGTGCTTGAGCGAGATGGTTGCAGAGCTATCAAGCTTTATCCTCCTTGGATAAGCGAGTATCAGGTTTTTTCTTTTGTCTGCTGCTGTAGTTCTTATCAAATAATCTGTTATTGGATTTTCGTCAGATATAGAAGACCCTATAATGAATATAAGGTCTGCCTTTAATGCCTCAAATATCGAAGTCCCGCCTTCTGACAGATTGCACGCATTAATCAATGCATCGGTTGTTCTCTTGTCTGTCCAGCGACTACCTGAGTCAATATTATTTGTCCTGAATACATTGCGCATTAGTTTCTGAAACAGGTAAAGCTCTTCGTTGGTAAGTCTTGCTGATGCAATACCTGCGATTTTCTTTGCGCTGGAAAGTTTGTTTTTGGCTTGAGATATGGCCTCTTCCCATGAACATTCTGTAAGCCTTCCGTTCTTTTTTGCCATAGGTTTGGTCAGTCGTTTTTCGCTCTGTATGAAGTCATAGCCGAACCTTCCCCTTGCGCAGAGCGTCTCTTTGTTTATACCTGTCTCAATCTTACTCCTGACCCTTAATACACTGCCGTTCCTTGTGCCAATAGTAAGCTGACAGCCTGTAGCGCAAAAAGGACATACTGTATCTGTTTCAACAAGATCCCATGGTCTCGATTTATATCTATAGGGAAGGCTCATGAACGAACCAACAGGGCAGACCTCTATACAGTTGCCGCAGTGGTCGCAATCAAGTTCTTTATTTAAAAAACTGGTTTCTTTCAGCATTGCGCCTCTGCCAATTCCTCCAAGGGCCTTGGCGCCAACAGCCTCATCGCATATCCTTACGCATCGCTCACAATGTATGCAGCGATTATGATTCTTCACAATAACAGGGCTTAATATCTCGTCCTTTTCATGAAAGCGCCTTTTCCGTTCTGCGAACGGACTCTGTCGTGGCCCGTATTTGAAGGTAAGGTCCTGCAGCTCACACTCGCCGCCCTTATCGCAAGTAGGGCAGTCAAGCGGATGGTTTGCAAGCAGGAATTCAAGCATAGATGCACGTGCAGTTTTGACTGTCTCATTTTGGGTGAAGATCTCCATGCCATGAAGAACAGGCGTTACACATGATGGCTGAAGCTTTTTTTGGCCAGCTATCTCAACAAGGCACATCCTGCATGAACCGAGTCTGCTTAACCTTGCCTGATAGCAGAAGGTGGGTATCTCAAAGCCTGCCTGACGTGCGGCATCAAGGATTAGTGTGCCATCCTCTACTGTTATCTCTTTTCCGTTAATTTTTACGGTAGCCATAATAAATATAGTTATGAGTTCTGAGTTTTGAGTAATGTAGCGTCGGGGTTTATCCCCGACGAATTCGTTGCCCATAAAGGGCAACGCTACTGTTTTTTCGCTACACCATACACCTCTTATTTTTTACATGAAACTCAAATTCATCTCTAAAATTCTTTAATGCCCCCCTGAGCGCCATTACAGCGCCATCACCAAGAGGGCAGAAGGTTCTGCCAAAAATATTTCCACAAAGCCTGTCAAGGAGCTCTATATCGCCATTCTTACCCTGTCTGCTCTCAATCCTGCGGAGGGCTTTGTATGTCCAGTCTGTGCCCTCTCTGCAAGGTGTGCATTTGCCGCAGGATTCGTGTCGGAAAAATTCCATTGTCCTCATAGCAACCTTTACAATACAGGTTGTATCATCCATAACCATGACCGCTGCTGAACCAAGCATTGTGCCTTTAGCAGCAAGGCTGTCAAAATCCATTGGTGTGTCCAAATCCTTTTCAATCAGCATTGGCGCTGATACTCCGCCTGGTATAAATGCCTTGAGTTTTCTGTTGTCTCTGATGCCGCCAGCATGTGTGTATATCACCTCGCGCGCCGTAGTTCCCATCGGCAATTCATAAAGCCCCGGTTTTTTAACATGACCGCTTACGCCAAATATTTTTGGGCCAGGGCTTTTCTCAGGGCCAATGGATGCAAACCACTTGGCGCCTTTGTTTATGATGTGCGGGACACATGCAAGCGTCTCTACATTATTTATAACAGTTGGTTTGCCGAACAGACCGACCTGGGCAGGGAAGGGCGGTTTTATCCTTGGCTGTCCGCGTCTGCCTTCTATTGATTCTAAAAGCGCAGTCTCTTCGCCGCATATATATGCGCCTGCGCCCCTGTGGACATAAATATCACAGTTAAAATCTGAGCCTAAAATGTTCTTGCCTAAAAATCCCTTCTGATATGCCTCAGAAAGAGCCTCTTCTAATCTGTTTGCGCCAAATGCAAATTCACCTCTGATATAGATGTAGGCTGCTGCTGCGCCGATTGCATAGCAGGCTATAATCATGCCTTCTATAAGCTCATGCGGATCTTTTTCAATAATAGCCCTGTCTTTAAATGTCCCTGGCTCACCCTCATCTGCATTACAGCACAGATATTTTGCTATTGTGGGGTCTTTTGTAATAAAGCTCCATTTGAGGCCTGTAGAAAAACCTGCGCCGCCACGTCCACGAAGGCCAGAATCCTTAAGCGTCTGGATAATTGTATCCGGCTGCATCTTTAGAGCGCTGGAAAGCGCCTTATAGCCCTCATTTTTTAGATACACATCAATCCGATGGGAATCGGCGGTGTTTATGTTTTTTAGAAGAATAGGCTCAAACATATCTGGGGTCAAGGGGTCAAGGGGTCAAGGGTTTTGCTCTTACCCTCGAACCCTTGATCCCCGGAACCCTTTATTTTAGTCCTTTCAAAATCTCCTCTATCTTTGCATCAGTCAGATTCTCATAATAGTCATCATTTATCTGCATCATGGGCGCTGTGCCGCACGAGCCGAGGCATTCTACCTCAGAAAGTGTAAACTTATTATCAGGTGTTGTTTCCCCTTTTTTTGTGCCGAGTTTTTTTGAAAGAACTTCCACAATATGTTCTGCTCCAAGAAGTGAACACGAAACATTTGTGCATACCTGAACATGGTATTTGCCAACAGGCTTTTTGTTGTACATCGTGTAAAATGCTGCAATCTCATTGAGTTGGACTGTTGATATGTCCAATATAGAGGCAATCTCCCTTAATGCCTCCTCTGTAAGATAGCCGCACTCCTGCTGAGCTATCATCAGCGCATCCATTGAGGCAGAACGCTTTTTTGGATACTTGGCGATTGTCTTTTTAATGTTTTCTATGGTCTTGTTTGAAAGCATATATTTTGGATCAAGGCGACCATGTCGCCGTATTTACGCCAACACGGTTGGCTTGCTCCATATCACTTATCTACCTCTCCAAAAACTGGGTCAAGGCTGCTTACAATGGCTATTACATCTGCTAAATACCCACCTTTGCACATTAGATTTGTAGCCTGAAGATTCGCAAAAGAGGGCGCCCTTATCTTTACCCTGAATGGCCGCTCTGAACCATCGCTGACAATATAAAAACCTAATTCGCCTTTTGGAGATTCAACGCATGCATAAGCCTCGCCCTTAGGAACCTTGAATCCGTGCGAAATAATTTTAAAGTGATGGATGAGCGCTTCCATATTAGTTTCTATATCTTTTCTCGGCGGAAGAACTACATCAGGCATATCAATACAAGGCTTGCCATCTGGCATCTGTTCAAATGCCTGCTTAATTATTTTTGCAGATTGTCTCATCTCTTCCAATCGCACGATATATCTATCAAAGCAGTCCCCATTTTCGCCAACAGGAATATCAAAATTAATTCTGTCATAGACAAGGTAGGGCTCATCTTTTCTTATATCCCATTTAACCCCAGATGCCCTTGCAACAGGTCCGCTTATGCTGAGGTTAATTGCCTCTTCGGCTGTCATAACGCCAACGTCTTTATTTCTTTTCAGCCATATTCTATTGTCTGTTAGAAGTTGCTCGTAATCCTTTATTCTTGTTGGAAGGAGTTCTGCAAATTCAAGACACTTTTCTTTAAAAAGCGGCTGGACATCATATCGGACTCCACCTATCCGCAGATAATTGAGGGTCATTCTTGCGCCGCAGAGCATCTCAAAGAGGTCCAGTACCATCTCCCTTTCCCTGAATGCATATAGAAGGACAGTCATTGCGCCGAGGTCAAGGGCCCATGCGCCAATGCACAGCAGGTGGCCTGCAATCCTTGAGAGTTCTGCAGCTATTACCCTTATATACTTTGCCCGTTCAGTTACTTCTATACCCAAAAGTTTCTCGACAGCAAGCACATATGCAAGATTGTTACTCATCGCAGCCATATAATCAAGTCTGTCCGTATATGGAACGAATTGGTGGTAAAAAAGGTTTTCAGCAATCTTTTCAGTGCCTCTGTGGAGGTAGCCTATGTCAGGGTCTGCCTTCAAAATCGTTTCGCCCTTCATGTCAAGAAGAAGGTGCAATACGCCATGAGTAGACGGATGCTGCGGACCCATGCTTAGGGTTATCTCTTTTGTAATTATATCTTCTTTTTCTGCCATGTATGGCAGCCTTATGACATTTGGCATATTTTTTGGTTCTTTCGTGTTTTAAACTCTGCTCTGCTCCCTTGAGTCGTCACGATTTTTTTTCCTCTCCGTATGGGTTATATCTATCTTTATATCCTTTTAATGGGTAATCCTTTCTCAAAGGAAAACCCTCCCAATCCTGCGGCATATATATCCTCCTAAGGTCAGGATGCCCTTCAAATTCAATGCCAAACATATCGTAAGCCTCCCGCTCTGCCCAGTCTGCTCCTTTCCAGATGGAGGTAACAGAGGGAACTGCTTCTTCTTCCTCAATCTTAACCTTTAACCTTAACCTGTGTCTTTGGGGGATTGAATAGAGGTGATATACAACCTCAAATCTTGGATTTTGAGGATAATAATCGCTGCCAACCACGTCTGAAAGAAAGTTAAATTGAAGGGCAGGGTCTTCCTTTAAGAAGCTACATATCTCTATAAGGATATCCTTCTTTATGAGATGAGATACCGCATCTCTGAAAATAACCGTATCAAGGATAGCCTGACCAAACTTTTCTCTGATATTTTTTACCAGGATTGAATCGGGGCCAACTGCCATGTCGCTTTGCTCCATTGTAAAAACAGAAGTTAAGAGGTTAAGGGGTTGAGAAGTTAAGAAAGCAGTCTCAACTTCCTATCTTCTCAACTTCTCACCTTCTGTCTCATCTGCAACCTTCAATTTACACTTCACATTCATTAAGAATGTTGTCTCGCCTCGTATCGTGCAAATACCGAGGGCATCTCTTTTCTTATCTTTTCCTGAAGCATTAAAAACCCGTATATAAGCGCTTCCGGTCTTGGAGGACAGCCCGGGATAAAGACATCCACTGGCACTACAAGGTCTGTGCCCTGGACAACTGCGTAAGTATTGTATGGACCGCCTGCTGATGCGCATCCTCCTTGTGCAATAACCCATCGAGGCTCCGGCATCTGGTCATAGAGTCTTTTCACAGCAGGCGCTATCTTTTTTGTCATTGTGCCTGCTATAACCATGACATCACTCTGCCTCGGTGACGGCCTGAATACCATACCCAGCCTATCAGTATCATAACGGGAACAGCCAGCTGAAATCATCTCTATTGCGCAGCACGCAAGGCCAAATGTCATTGGCCATAGAGCCGACCTTCTTCCCCAGCTTACGATGCCATCAACAACCGTATCCATCTTGGTAGTCTTTGCTATTGTAGCAACAACTTTTCCTGTCACATTGACTATGTCGTCAAGGGTTGTAAATTGCACTAGCCCTTCTAATGGATTCTTTGCTATACCCATTCCAGCGCCCCCTTTGCCCAGACATATATAAGTCCTACCAATAATATAGCTATGAATATAAACATCTCTACAAAGGCGACTATTCCAAGTTCCTTAAGGACAACCGCCCATGGGAATAGATACAGTGTCTCTGCATCAAAGACTAAAAAGAGGATTGCTATAATGAAGAAATGCACCTTGAAATGGCCTCTGTCAGCATCGTTGCCAATAGGTTCCATTCCGCATTCCCAGGGACTTAGTTTATCTTTGTATGGATTTTTTGGACTTACCAGTTTGTTGACGAATAGAACTGCCGAGGCAAGGAATACAACAAAGCCTATAATAATTAAGACAGGAAGATAAGATAAAAGCATTATCTGTCACCACCTAAATTAACCCCTGACAAAACCGTGTTTTGCTAAAGGCAGGCTTTGTTCTTTGCCGAGGATAATTTGTTAAGGACTTACTATGTAAAACAGAAGGCCTTCTATTGTCAAGAGAAAAAGTTGGCCCAAAAAGGTATTGACCTCTCTATTTGTATACTGTATATAATATAATTGCAGCGGAGAAATGCAATTAAAGCAATTAAAGCATTAATATTTGTAGTTAAACCAAATACCTTGTTCAAACTCCCTATGCCAAAACCTTTGGCGCAGGGATAATAATCTCGGAGGCAAGACTATTAGCAGAATTTTAGATTATCCATTTGAAAAGCCACCTACCTTAAGGGAAAGGATTGTTGATTTTGTCAAAGAGGCTATAATAAAGGGAAGGCTCAGGTCTGGTGAGCGGGTGCCAGAGCCAGAGCTTGCCGAGAAGTTTGGCATAAGCAGAACCCCTATACGTGAGGCATTTCGACAGCTGGAGTCTGAGGGATTTATTACATTTACTCCAAGGAAGGGGGCGGTTGTCAGTCCTATAACAGAAAAAGATGTGAAAGAGTTTTATGCCATAAAGGGTATGCTCGAAGGTTATGCCGCAAAGATGGCGTGCTGCAAACTGAGCGGGGAAGACCTAAAGAGGATGGAATACCTGAATTCACAAATGGCAAAATGCGCTGAGAGGAATGATGTGCAGAACTTTTTTAAACTGGATAATCATTATCATGATGTATTTTTAAAAATATGCGGAAATGATAAATTATACAATCTGGTTCATACACTTGTCCAACAGTTTGAACGCTTCAGGAGAACCTCTCTTTCATTGCATGGCAGGATGCAAAGTTCCGTTAAACAACATACCGAGATTTTAGAGGCATTCAAAAAGAGAGATGTGGACCTTGTAGAAAGGCTTGTAAAAGCCAATGCAGAAAAGGGCGGTGAACTGCTGGTGCAAGAGATATTAAAGGAAAAGATTTGATATGGCGCTCATTACATCCCCAGAGGCTGCTGCCAGGCTGGCCAGGACAATCCTTTCTGACATTGCCATCTATAACAAGGAAAAGGTAAAGGAAGGATTAAAAAATGACAACCTGTTTGAGGTGCTGGAAAAGGAATTAAAGGAAGGGGAAGATCTCTATAAAAGTAGAGTTGACCCTACGCTTCTGAAAAAGACCAACTTTTTCAACAAGGCAATTGTTGATATCCTTATAAAGAGGAGCGGCGATGTAGAGTCTGAAATATGGTAAACCCTTAACTACAATTGCAAATATCAAAATGCAAATTGCAAAATGACATGAAGATGTCACCCTGAGCGAGTGAGCCTTTAGCCCTGAGCAAAGCGAAGGGGAAGGGTCTCGTAGTTCCTTCGTTACACTCAGGACAAGCTTCGGCTTCGCCTCAGAATGACGCTCTTGGCGCCAATTTGCACTTTTCATTATTTCAATGACCCAAACCTTCACAGTTACCCCTTCTGATGCAAAGACCAGGCTGGATATATTCCTTCTGCAAAGACTTCCTGACTTAACCAGGTCAAGAATAAAAAACTTAATAGAGGATGGGTTGGTATCTCTTAATGATATGCCGGCTAAGGCAGGGGTTAAGGTAAAGGGCGGAGATGAGATAAGTATTACAATACCAGAACCCCAACCAGTGAAGGCAGAACCTGAAAAAATCCCTTTAGATATAATCTATGAAGATAAGGATGTAATTGTCATAAATAAACCACCTGGCCTTACAGTGCACCCCGGCACAGGCCGAGCAAAAGGGACTCTGGTAAATGCCTTACTTTACCATTGCAGAGACCTTTCCGGAATCGGCGGCGAGCTGCGGCCTGGCATTGTGCATCGCATTGATAAAGATACCTCTGGTGTTCTGGTGGTTGCCAAGAATGACAAAAGCCACCAGTTTCTTGCAAAACAATTCAAGGAACATTCCATTAAAAGGAGATATCTTGCTATTGTCTCTGGATATGTTAAGAAAGATGAAGGGACAGTCGACCTTCCTATAGGAAGACATATATCAGAAAGAAAAAAGATGTCTGTCCGGACAAGGAAAGGGAGGCGGGCAGTGACACATTACAGGGTGCTTAAGAGATTCCCTTTTCATACACTCCTTGAAGTTACTCTTGAGACAGGCAGGACGCATCAGATAAGGGTGCATCTTTCAGCCATACATCACCCTGTTGTGGGAGACCCTGTTTATGGAAAAGAGAATATTCCATCCGGGCTTTCACAAAAGGCAATCATGCTAATTAAAAATCTCAAGCGTCAGGCCCTCCACGCAGAAACACTTGGTATCATTCATCCTGAAACAAACGAGTATGTGGAATGGACAGCGCCCTTACCGAGGGATATGGAGGCTATTATAAATGCCCTGGAGGAAACTTGTTAAAACATGGCAATGGCATAATCTACGCTTCATCTCCTCTTTTAGGGAGTGTAGTTTTCATTGCCCATGGTTTTCTCTCACGAATAGGCGGCATAAGCAAAGGCCCATTTTCATCTTTGAATTATGATGTAAGAGAAGGCGACAACAAGGTAAATATAGAACATCATAAAGCAGTAGTTGGAAGGCTGTTTGGCTTTGAAGCAAAGAGGCTTTTAACAATCAATCAGGTCCACGGAGACGATGTCTTGGTAATTGACAAACCAGTGAAAAATATTTCTGATATGTCTAAAACCTCAGCAGATGCTATAATTACAAATCAGTATGGTGTTGCCATAGGGGTAATGACAGCAGATTGTGTTCCCATTATACTGGTTGATACCGTTAAAAAGGTAATTGGGATGGTTCATGCTGGTTGGAAGGGGACTGTAAAAGGCGTTATTCCCAGGACCCTGGAAAAGATGGTAAAACAATTTGGTTCTGATAAAAAGGCAATATTGGCAGCAATCGGACCATCCATTGGACAGTGCTGTTATGAAGTGGATAGGTCGGTTGTAAAAGAGTTTGGAGTCACGGGTTCCGATTCTGGAGATAATGAATTTATAAAAAAAGAGGGGGATGGCTGGAGGATTGATTTAAAGAGGGCAAACCTTAATCAGTTGCTGAGCGCAGGTATTTTAGAAAAGAATATATCCATGGAAAGCATCTGCACATCCTGCAGAAACGATTTATTTTTCTCTTATAGGGCTGATGGGAAGAAGACAGGAAGGCAGTTGAATTTTATAGTGATGAAGGGGAGTTGATTGCCACCGGCGGCTTGAAACTGATGAGTTGTTTCCATAACTTTAGAGGCATACTATGCCAAGAACTAACGAAGCGGCAGACACTGATCCCTGCTTAATACCCCTGCTTACTACTACAGGGGTAGGCTCTGCAGAGCCTGCCCCGTACTTGATACGGGGGACAAGTTTGAAGGTAATTGAAAGGTTACAGCTTTTCGGATGGAAGCGGGGAGGCGCCCTTTAGATATTTCAATTTTTTCCGTTTGACTCAAATAACCCTATTTGTTATCCTTTGCAATAAGATAGGAGGATACTATGGAAAAGGCTGCTTTGCTAAATGAGATAAAATTTATGGAATTAAAACTTCATGCCTTAAAGGCGCAAGTGGAGGCAGGAAAACCGGTGTTTAAGGCTCATACATCGGCAAATTTATACGGTCTGCTGAAGGGGAGCGATGACATAACCGTTGAGGACATTGAGGCAGTGAAGATAAAGGCCAAGGAGCCTGTTTAGTGTATATTGTTACAGATACACATCCGTGGGTTTGGTTCTTGACCGCAAGCCAGCGCCTTTCTCAAAAAGCCAAGTCTGTATTATCCGATACATCCAATCTGATTATTGTACCATCCATATAAAAAGTTGACTAAACAATTACACTTGTAGTATATTGTAAACATATGGAGATGGTTTTTGATTCTTCCACATTGATATTGCTGGCAAAGACTGAACTATTGCGGGGGGTTTCCGAAGATGTTCAAATAATAATCCCGAAAATGGTAGAGACTGAATGCACCTGCAAAGACACCTTTGATGCCAAATTAATTTCTACCCTTATTGATAATCGTAAAATTGAAGTTGTTACAGCAAATAAGGAATCTGCCGCCACACTGTGCAGAGATTTTAAAATTCATGCCGGCGAGGTTGAAGCGCTTGCTATCGCGTTGAAAAAGCAATTACCTCTTGCTGTGGATGATTTGCCGACTATAAAGGCGTGCAAGATACTAAACATTAAATTTGCAACAGCAATCCATTTTTTAATAAATACCACCGAAAAGGGGAGAATTGACAGGAAGATGGCATTTGTAAAACTTGAAAAACTATCTTTATATGGACGATACAACAAAAGAATAATAGACGATGCCGCAAAAAGGCTGAAAGGAGGCAAATAATGTCAGTAATAAGTTTAAGACTGAAAGACAGGGAAATAAAGAGGATCAACGAACTGTCCAAAATGGAACATAAAGATAAGTCCGCAGTTGCAAGAGAACTGATAGATTACGGCTGGGAATTTCTGATGCTCAAACTTTACAAAGATGGAAAGATGTCCCTAAGCACCCTTGCATCAAAACTTGAATTGTCTGTAAGCGAAACAATAGACCTTTTGGCTGAATTTGGAGTTGAATCTCCGATAGATTATGACGATTATTTAAAAGGGTTTGAAGTGTTCAGATAACCATGCCAAGAACAAACAAAGCTACGGATAAGGGTTTGAAAATTATTGCCCTCCGTTAGAAAAGTTTTATATTGGGGGTGAAAGACTACAATATCTATATTTAAACCCAAATATGTCATAACACCTAAAACCGACAAGGCACTATGTCTTAGTGTGACATGCTGTGACATTTTACTGTGACAAATATGCAATAACCCAAAAAATGCATTTGGTTTTTATTTTTCGGGGCAAACGCAAGATTTGAGCCAGAGCCTGCCCCTGAAAGTTTCAATCAGGGGACAAGGAAAAGATGGCTGGACAAAACGGAGCATACTGTTTTAAGTATGTGAGTATTTGGACAGTCAGCTTTGACGCCACGCTTAGCGTGGCTATGTCCCGCTGAGCGGGACGCAGTATTTGGCCAGAGCCTGCCCCTGAAGGTTTTTATCAGGGGATTGCGTTTGCCAAAAAATGCAACTGCATTTTTTGGTTAATCATCGCCATTCAGCTTTTGAGAAAATAAAAACATTTGAGGGTGTATAATGCTAATCGGTCTTACAGGCGGCATAGCATCGGGAAAAAGCCTTGTTGCAGGGGAATTGAAAAGGCTCGGCGCATACCTTATTGATGCTGATGAGATAGCCAGAGAGGTGGTAAAGAGAGGCCTTCCTGCATATAGTGAGATTGTTAAGGAATTTGGAGAAAAAATTCTGAATCCGGATAAGACGATAAACCGTAAGGAGCTTGGAAGGATCGTCTTTTCTAATCCAGAACTCCGCAAGAGGCTTGAACAGATAACACACCCGAGGATACGGAAGAAGATAGAGGCAGAAATATCAGCTATAAAAGCTAAAAATCCAAAGGCAGTTATTGTAGTAGATGCGGCCCTGCTTATTGAGGGAGGGTTGTATAAAAAGATGGATAAGGTAATAGTAGTCTGTGCGGATGAGAAAACACAGATAAAACGTTTGACAGAAAGAGACGGCCTTGCCATAGAAGATGCAAAAAACCGCATTGCAAGCCAGATGCCATTAAAAGAAAAAAGAAGATACGCTGATTTTGTTATAGAGAATGTGGAAGGAAAAAGTAGGGAGGAAGTAAAAGAGGAAGTTAAAAGGGTATTTGACCGGTTAAAAGACAAAAGGTAATTATATGGAACATCCATGAGCCATTGGCTCACAAAGTGGGACGAAAATTTAACAACTGTCATGCCCGAATGCTTCTATCCGTCCCCGAGTGGTTCTATCGGGGATAGAAACATTCGGGGACGCATCCAGCGTCTTTTGGATGTGATACGGACTAAAACAGAAAGACTCTGGATTCCCGCTAAAATCCTGCGGGAATGACAATCTTAATAAAAGAGGTGTTTTCAGGTGGAATTAACCATTGGTCCGGTCTTATTTGACTGGAAAAAAGGCGAACTTTTAAGATTCTATGAAGAAGTAGCAGATATGCCTGTGGACAGGGTTTATCTTGGTGAGGTGGTGTGCGCAAAAAAGAAAGGACTGAGTGTCAAGGAGTTAGAGGGGGTTGGAAAAAAGCTGGAGAGGGCAGGAAAAGAGGTGGTTATTTCCAGTCTTGCGGTTGTAAGTAATGAGGAAGAGTTAAAATTAGTGCGGGATATTGCGCAACTTCCCTTTTCCATAGAAGCAAATGACATGTCTGTGTTTAATGTATCTTCCACCTCCGACCTCCCACCTCCCACTCGCCAGCTTATCGCCGGTCCGCATATTACAACATACAATGTTCCCTCCATAGAATTTCTTAAAACTATAGGAGTCAATAGGGTCGTTTTTCCTGTAGAACTTTCAAGGGATTCTGTAAGCTACTGCATTCGGAATACAGGTGTTGATGCAGAGGTTTTTAGCCACGGCAAGGTGCCACTGGCCTTTTCATGGAGGTGCTACACATCAAGGGCTTATGGGCTTAATAAGACCAACTGCCAGTATCACTGCAAACAACATCCTGATGGAATGTTATTAAAAACGATTGAAGGCGAGCCAACATTTACTGTTAACGGAACATCTATCTTAAGCGCCTTAACATATACGCTCGTAGAGGTGATAGAGGATTTACAGGCCATCGGCGTAAAGGCAATAAGGATTTCTCCGCAATATAAATATACAAAACAGATTGTGGATATTTTTAGAAAAAGGATTGACGGCATTATCGGACATGAAGAAGGACTTGCAATGCTTAAAGAGACAAGCCCGCAGGGTTCCCCGATTAAAGCATTCGAGGACAAGTTTTGTAATGGGTGGTACTTTGGCAAGGCAGGAAAAGAATATTTGGCGGCTCCTAAAAAGTCCATCTGTGGAGCCTGTTCCGACCCGATATCCATTGGGGGGAGGAATCTTGTAACATAGCTTGCTCCGCTCCCTGCTTAATACCCCTGCTTACTACTACAGGGGCAGGCTCTGCAGGGACAGGCTTGCATATGGAGCTTTTTACTTTGCCGCTTGATACAAATGGCCTTAAAAAGGTATGTGAAAACCGATGAGGATATAATAATATGACCGACAGACATCCTATCCGTGAAGGCCAACTTATTACCGGAGCGCTGTTTAATGAGCCGATGCGTGTGGAGACCATAAAGTCTAACGGTATCAATACATGGGTTGCGGGCCTCGTAGGAACACAAACAGAACGGTTTCGCAAGGTCACACTCACTTCCAGCGACATTGAAGCACTTACTATTATTGATTCGCAATTCAACTATACCGGCGACGGACGACTTCTCCGTCTTGGTATTCAGGCATATTCTCTTGGAATTGCTTATGAATTTGACCCATATTTCGGCCTCTCTATCTCCCGTGTTGACCCGCTTCCGCATCAACTTGAGGCAGTCTATGACTATTTGCTTAAACTTGCCCGCGTCCGTTTTCTGCTTGCAGATGATGCAGGTGCAGGAAAGACAATTATGGCGGGGCTTCTTATTCGGGAACTTAAACTCAGAGGGCTTGCCGACCGCATTCTTATTGTCTGCCCTGCAAACCTTGCCTTTCAATGGCAAAGAGAACTTAAAGAAAAGTTTGATGAGCAGTTTTTGGTTCTGAAGGGGCAAGACATACGGGACCAATTTGGTGTAAACCAGTGGCTTGAACAGAAACGAGTTATTACCTCACTTGACCTTGCTAAACGCACAGAGATACTGCCAGGTCTTCGCCAAGTTCATTGGGATATTGCTATTGTAGATGAAGCCCACCATATGTCATGGACACCTCCATCACGAAAAACTGCAAGATATGCACTTGGCGAACTCCTAAGAGATACTACAGATCACATGCTTCTTCTCACTGCAACGCCTCATAAGGGAGACCCTGCCAATTTCAGCCTTTTTCTGCAACTCCTCGATGCCGATGCTTATGCGGATGTCAAGTCAATCCGTGAGGCAATGGACCGAAAACGTGCCCCTTTTTATTTACGCCGAACAAAAGAGGCAATGATATATTTTCCTGAACGGCAGCCTGACGGGACATGGGTGGCTAAAAAGATATTTACTAAACGCATCCCTCATACTGTAGATTTTCAAATAGACGGTACCGAATTAGACCTGTACAGGGATGTTACTCGCTTTGTGAAAAAACAGAGTGCCATGGCGGCTGCACAGGGGGATGACCCAAGGGCACGGGCTGTCGGCTTTCTCATGTCTTTATACCAGCGCCGTCTTGCATCAAGCACTTATTCATTACGTCATTCCCTTGAAAACCGCATAAAACGTCTTGAAGATGGTTTGACTCATGCACAGGAATTGGTAAGGCTTGCCCCACCAGAACTCCCAACCCCTGAAGAACTGGAAGAAATGGAAGAGAGTGAACGCGAGCATCTTGAAGAGATGATAGATGCCATTACCCTTACAGGAAATACCCAGCAGATTCGTGAGGAGATTAAAGAAATCAGGCAATTCGTTGCACAAGCACAAGCCGTAGAAGACTCGGGAGTGGAGGCAAAACTCTCCCGTTTAAAAGAACTTCTCCAAAAGCAAGGATTTTTCGACCATCCAGATAAAAGACTCCTACTATTTACAGAATTCAAAGATACACTTGATTACCTCATGAGCCGTTTGAAGTCATGGGGCTTTAGGGTAGGATGCATCCATGGCAGCATGAAATCCGGCTCACGGGATGAACCGGGCAGCCGTCTTTATGCAGAACAGCAATTCAGAGAAGGCAATATTCAGGTTCTTGTAGCCACAGAGGCAGCAGGAGAAGGCATAAACCTCCAGTGCTGTAATATCCTATTTAACTATGACATTCCCTGGAACCCCAACCGCCTTGAACAGCGGATGGGCAGGATACATCGCTATGGTCAACGTAAGGACTGTCTGATATTTAACTTTGTGGCTACAAATACGATTGAGGGACGGGTGCTGCAGCGCCTATTTGAAAAGCTCCAGGAGATCAGAGATGCCCTTGATGACGATGCGGTATTTAATGTGGTGGGAGAGGTTTTGCCCTCTGCCCATATAGAGCGGGTGCTCAGAGACTATTATGCCGGTCAATTGGGAGATGCCGACCTTGAAGAACGGCTCCTCAAAAATGTTGATGCAGAACAGTTTCGCGCTATTTGCCGTAACGCCCTTGAAGGACTCGCGTCTAAAAAACTCAACCTTGAGATGCTTATTGAGCGAAGGGCTCGTGCCCAGGAACATCGGGTGGTGCCTGAAACTATTGCCCGGTTTATTCGGGAGGCAGCCGAGTATATCCCTATCAATATAAAATTCATTCCGAATCTTTCCCATACATTTGAACCCGGAAGAACCCCTTCTGTGCTCAGACGCTATGAAACCGTACCTGACTGGAAACTCCCTGCTTTAGCAAACAGGTATCCCCGATGCTCAACTGATAGAGAGACTGCCGAAAAAAATAGCATTGAATGGGTTACACCAGGCCATCCCCTGTTTGAAGCAGTTCGCAGGCACACACTATCTCTGGCACAGGAGTCTTTTGGGAAAGGGGGGTGTTTTTATTCACTTCAGCATGATGCTCCGGCAAGACTTGACTTTTACCGTGCACGTGTAGTTGATGGCATTGGTAACATTATTCATGAAAGACTCTTTGCAGTTGAGATTACTGAAAATGGAGAGCCCTGTCTCCGTGAGCCGGGAATACTTGGAAATTTCATACCTGCCAAAGAAATTGAAAAACTTCCATCTGTTTCTATGATGTCAGAGTCATCTGAGTGGCTTAATGAAAATGCCCTCAAACCCTTTATTGAAGAGGTCAAGGCTGAGCGGCTTGCCGAGGTAGAGCGTATCTCGGCACATATAGAGATGTCCTTGACTGAATTACTGCAAAGGGTAGATGAAGAGATTGGAAAGGCAGCGGCAGAGGTTGAACAAAAGGTTCAGGGCGCAGAAGGACGGCTTGCACAGGCGGAGGCCCGGCATTCAGAACTTTTTAACCGCCGTGAAAGAAGGCGGGAGGAACTTAATCGCCAGAGTTCTCTATCGCTTCAGGCAGTGGAACGAATTGCAAGCGTTATTATTCTTCCACATCCTGAGAGCGAGACCCCTGAAGTAAGACGGCTGAGACCCAACTTTGAGACTGAGGCTACTGCAATGCAGGCGGTGATAGAATACGAACGTGCACAGGGTCGTCAGGTCTTTGATGTCCATGAAAAGAATTTAGGCTATGATATTACAAGTCTTGACCTGAACTCAGGCGATTTAAGGCTTATTGAGGTTAAAGGCATTGGTGATACAACGGGAACCATTCTCCTAACTCCGAATGAACGGCGCGTTGCCGAAGACCGCAGGGATTGTTACTATCTTTATGTGGTTACCAATTGCAATACAGAACCTCAGATGCAGGAGCCAATCAAAGACCCGGCAAGGTTTGAATGGAATGAGGTGACAAAAGTCGCACATTACTACCTATCGGTTGATGCCATGACCAAGCCGATGCAGGTTAAAGAGGATCAGTCTCCTTATGGGAAATAGGTAATATCTATTCAAATAGGTAATGAATTAGGTAATGTAGCTTGTTGGTTTTGACAAGATAATAATATCACGAAATGCCGAAGTGATAAGATTATAAAGAAAGGTTGTAATATCAATTTGTGCCGCAGGCTGTGGCAGAATTGATGCTGTATGAGAACCACTATGGATAATAATATCTCAAGAGTTTTGACCGGTTATACTGAGCTTTTGAATACTTTAAAAGAGCGGATACGCAAGGCCCAGATACGGGCAACCTTGTCAGTAAACCGTGAACTGGTGTTGCTTTATTGGCAAATCGGTCAAGAAATCCTTACAAGACAGGCAAGGGAAAACTGGGGTTCAAAGGTTATTAACCGCCTTGCTGCTGACCTTAGACGTGAATTTCCTGATATGAAAGGATTTTCGTACAGAAATCTAATTTTTATGCGGGGCTTCGCCGAGGCTTTTTCTGACAAGGCAATTGTGAAACAACTTGTTTCACAAATGCCATGGGGGCACATCATCCGCATAATGCAATTGGTCAAAGACTCCTCTGAACGTGAATGGTATATCCGTCAAACTATAGAGAATGGCTGGTCACGAAACATTCTCGTATTGCAGATAGAAAGCAATCTTTACCACCGGCAGGGCAAGGCAATCAGTAATTTCAGAAAAACGCTTCCTTCGCCGCAGTCCGACCTCGCTCATCAGACCCTAAAGGACCCTTATATTTTTGATTTTCTCACTCTTGACAAAGAAACTCACGAACGTGCTGTTGAAAAAGAACTTGTCAATCACATCACGAAATTCCTCCTTGAGCTTGGTGCTGGCTTTGCTTTTGTGGGTAAACAGTTTCATCTGGAAGTCTCAGAACAGGATTTTTATATAGACCTCCTCTTCTATCACACGCGTCTGCATTGTTATGTTGTCGTAGAGTTAAAGACAGGGGACTTCAAGCCTGAGTATGCAGGGCAAATCAATTTTTATCTGTCAGCCCTTGATGATATTGTAAAAGCGCCTGAAGATAATCCCTCTATTGGAATCATCTTATGTGCCACAAAGGATAGAATTCTCGCCGAATACGCCCTGCGTGATATGAAAAAACCTATCGGTGTGGCTGAATGGAAAACAAAACTTACTCGCTCTTTACCGGCAAAACTGAGGAAAAACCTGCCGACAATTGAGGAGATAGAGGCGGAGTTGGGGAAAGAGAGCAAATAACTTAAATGATCCCAAAAGAATGCAAACGTCTTGCCGAAGTGGATTTCCCGATTGCGGTGGTTTCAAAGCATTCGGCGAGGGAGAAGTCTATCAGGCATGGGCATCCGAGCACACTGCATTTATGGTGGGCAAGGCGGCCCCTTGCGGCGTGCAGGTCGATGCTTTTGGCGCTTCTGCTTCCAGACCCGTGTGACCATCACTGCCCGGCGGATTTCAAGGAAAAGGCAAGAGGACTTCTGCCCAAGGTGCAGGGAACTGCCGGGCCTAAAGATATGGATTTACGGCACGCGCTCCTGAAATTCATAGGGGACTTTGCCAACTGGGACTTTTCGACTAATCCGGCTTATCTGGAAGTATCACGCGGGCTTGTGAAGGCGGCGCAGGGAGAGGAGCCGCCTCTTGTTGTTGACCCCTTTGCGGGCGGAGGCTCGATTCCTCTGGAGGCGTTACGTCTTGGCTGTGAGGCTTTTGCGAGCGATTTGAACCCGGTTGCCTGTCTTATACAAAAGGTAATGCTTGAGGACATCCCGCGCCACGGCCCGAAGCTGGCCGAGGAACTGCGGCGAGTTGGTGCGGAAATCAAGAAAGCCGCCGAGAAAGAGCTTACGGAATTTTTTCCGGCCGACCCGGACGGGGCAAGACCGATAGCCTATCTATGGGCAAGGACTGTCAGATGCGAGACGCCCAACTGCGGGGCAGAGATGCCGCTGATGCGCTCTTTCTGGCTCTGCAAAAAGCCGGGGCGCAAACGCGCCCTGAGATATAAGGTCGTTCAACCAAAAGGCAAACCTCCAGAAGTCGAGTTTGAGATCTTCGAGCCTAAAACGGATAAAGATGTTCCAGATGGCACTGTAACAAGGGCCAAGGCTACCTGTCTTTGCTGCAATATAGTCCTTTCACCCGAGCGTGTGCGCGCACAGCTTTCTGCTCAGCGGGGCGGAGCGGATGCGGTCTTTGACGAAAAGGGCAACCGGATTGGCGGTGCAAGGCTTTTGGCCGTTGTAACGCTCCGGCCCGGCGAGACAGGACGGCAGTACCGTCTGCCGATAGAGGCGGACTATACGGCTATCTGGAAAGCAAGAAAGACGTTGGAGAAAATTACTAAAGAGAAACTACCGAATGGTTTATGCCCTGTGCCGGATGAGCCTTTGCCGCCAACTAATACAAATTCGTTTCGTATCCCAAATTATGGCATGAAGCAGTGGTCAGATGTTTCTACAGCTCGACAGAAAATTGCCTTGTCCACCATGGCGCAAAAAGTTAATCAATCCGATAGCGATAGTAATCTAAAAGAATTATTGGCGTTAACAGTTGGGCGAAGTGCCGACTTCAATTCCAGCCTTAATAGCTGGGCTACAGGTGGAGAATTCATTAGAAGCACTTTTGCACGTCAAGCACTTTCTATGGTGTGGGATTTCTGTGAGGTAATGCCATTTTCGCCAGAGTCGGGCGGATACGATGGAGCTGTCGATTGGATAGGCCGGGTAGTTGATGCTTTGTCTCCTTTGGCAGAAAACATAGGCCAAGTTCAGCAAGCTGACGCTTGCGAATCGCCATTGCCAGATCAAGCCGTGACCGTATGGTTTACCGACCCGCCGTATTATGACGCTGTTGGCTATGCAGAGCTATCTGATTTTTTCTTTGTATGGTTGAAACGGGCGCTACTCAATCATCCTATGCTTAAAGACCCATATGATTTGAACAATCCTCTTGTTCCGAAACAGCGGGAATGTGTCCAGGATGAAACTTACTCATCTGTTGACGGCAAACCAAAAAACAGCGCATTCTTTGAAGAAACAATAGCTTGTGCCTTTGCTGAAGGTCGTCGTGTCGTCAAAGATTGCGGCATAGGTTCAGTAGTTTTTGCTCACAAGTCAACCGAAGGCTGGGAAGCTCTTCTTTCCGGCATGATAAAAGGTGGCTGGACAATTACAGGCTCTTGGCCTATTGCTACAGAGAGGCCCGGACGACTCCGCTCTCAGGAATCCGCCGCTCTCGCAACCAGCGTCCACCTCGTCTGCCGTCCTCGTCCTGAGAACGCGCCTGTTGGTGACTGGGGTGAGGTTCTTCGTGAGCTTCCCAATCGCGTCGGTGACTGGATGGAGCGGCTCCAGACAGAAGGTATCCGCGGCGCAGACCTCGTCTTCGCCTGCATAGGCCCGGCGCTTGAGATATTCAGCCGCTATTCAAAGGTTGAAACAGCAGACGGGCGGGAGGTTAAGCTTGCCGAATATCTTGAGAAGGTCTGGGAGGTGGTCGGTAGAACAGCGCTTGAGCATATACTCGGAACAGCCGAGGCAAAAGCCCGCAACGGCGCCGCCGGGGCGCTTGAAGAAGATGCCCGCCTGACGGCCTTATTTTTATGGACGCTTCAAAGCACAAATGGGGAAAAAGGAAAAAGTAAAAAGGGAAAAGGTAAAAGTGAAGACGAGGAGGGCGAGGAAGTTGAAGAAGGGTATGAGGATGGTGAAGCACCGAAAGGAAAGCCAAAAGGTTTTAGTCTTGTGTTTGATGTTGCTCGCCGCTTTGCCCAGCCTTTGGGCATTCATCTTCCTGAATGGGAAGGCCGCATAATCAAGACGGAAAAGGGCGTTGTCCATCTTCTCCCTATCTCAGAGCGTGCAAAAGTTCTCTTTGGTGAAGAAGGCGCTGATGTGGTTGCAGACATGCTGGAGAAAGACCCGGCATCGGCGCAACTTTCACTTTTTGAAAATGCAGAGGCATCGGTGCCTGAATTAAAGGTGCGCGGCCGCAAGAAGAAGAAAGGTGCGGATATTTCAGATGAGCAGTTAAAAACGCGCCGCGAAGCCACAACGCTCGACCGCGTCCACGCAGCAATGATCCTTCAGTCCAGCGGCAGGGCAAATGCCTTGAGGGCACTGCTTAAATCAGAAGTGGAAAGAAGCCCTGATCTCTTGAGACTTGCCAATGCGCTCTCGGCATTGTATCCTAAAGACAGCGAGGAGAAGCGCCTCCTTGATGCAATGCTTTTGGCGGTGCCAAGATAGCAAGAAAGTAAAAAGGAAAAGGGCAAAAAATAAAAGTAAGTTTACTTTTTACTTATCTGGAGGAGTCTATGGAACCCTGGTATAAGGTAGTCATACCCCGTAAGGAAGTCCGGGAAGGTCGTTCATTTAACCCGGATGAGTTCGCCATAGCCCTTGAGCAGGTTGTGGCAGGGACAGCGCCTGAGGATTACAGTAAGCCAAAACAATTCTTCGCGCGCACATGCTTTACAAGGGCGCTCAGGGAACATGCAGGAATGGTTTTAAGGCGGCTGGCAGGAAAAACCGAAAACACGGCGCCGGTGCTTACCCTTATTACACAGTTTGGCGGCGGCAAGACTCATACTCTCACATCTCTTTATCATATAGCCAGAACTGGTGATAAAGCGGCCAGTTATGCAGGCATTTCAGACCTTATAAAAGGCGCAGGTCTTACAGAAGTCCCGCAAGCAAAAGTTGCCGTCTTTGTAGGTAATGCATGGGACCCTCGTGAAGGGCAGGAAACTCCTTGGATTGACATTGCCCGGCAGTTGGCCGGCGAAAAGGGCATTGAAACGCTTGGAACATCTGCCAAAACCACACCACCCGGAACAGAAGCGCTTCTTCGACTCTTTAAGGCAGCAAACAGCCCTGTCCTTATCTTGATGGACGAAGTATTGAACTTCTTCAACCGTCATCGGAGCATGGCAGAGCCATGTTATGCATTTTTCGACAACCTCTACAGGGCAATGACAGGCACCACGCATGGCGCAATGTTAATCAGCCTGCCCAGAAGTCAGGTGGAAATGACAGACTGGGACCTTCAGTGGCAGGAGAAGATAACCAAAGTAGTTAGACGTGTTTCAAAAGACCTGATAGCAAACGATGAGGCAGAAATCAGCGAGGTAATACGCCGGAGGCTGTTTGAGGATTTGGGAAGCGATAGAATACAGAAGAATATCGCAAAGGTATATGCGGATTGGTGCTTTGAAAGGAGGGCTCAGCTTCCGCCGGAATGGACTGCTGTAGATACTGCAACGACAGAAGCTAAGGCAAGGGAGTTTCTCAGGACACGGTTTGAGGCGTGTTACCCATTCCACCCGGCGACCCTTTCGGTTTTTCAGAGAAAGTGGCAGGCGCTTACACAGTTTCAGCAGACGCGTGGAACACTTGCAATGTTTGCCCAGTGGATTTCATGGGCATATCGTGAAGGATATCAGAGGGCACGGCGCGAGCCGCTTATTACCATCGGCTCTGCGCCGCTTGATGTGTCTGAATTTAGAGGGGTTATCCTTGGTCAACTTGGTGAAATGCGGCTTGTAGCAGCTATCGAGGCAGACATTTCAGGACTACAATCCCATGCAAGGGCTCTCGATGCAGATACCAAAGGGCCGCTCAGGGATATACACAGTCGTGTGGCTACAACGATTCTTTTTGAGTCTTCTGGCGGGCAGGTAGATAAAGTAGCACACTTACCCGAACTACGATTTGCGCTCGGTGAGCCGGAAATCGATACCACTTCGATAGACAATGCTGCACTTGCCTTGGAGGCAAAGGCATTCTTTATTCGTAAAGTAGGCACAGATGGCTTTCAGGTCCGATATCAGCCTACCTTAAAGAAGGTGGTAAGCGACAGACGTGCTTCCTTGGATGAAGACACAGAGATTAAGCCGATAATGCGGATGCTTATTCAAAAGGAGTTCAGCAGAGGAGCAAGCATCCCGATAGTTCATTTTCCAACAGACAGTGCGGAGATACAGGATTCTCCTAAATTAACGCTTGTAGTAATTGAACCAGAATCAGAATGGAATGGAAGCGGTTCATTGCGCCAGCAAATTGCCGAATGGACAAAACAGAGAGGTAAGTCACCGAGACTTTATCCGGGGTCGCTTGTCTGGTGCATTAGAAAGCCGGGGCGGGAACTGAGAGAAAAGGTAGAGCTTTGGCTTGCGTGGAAACGAGTTGAGAGAGAAGTTGCAGAAGGCACCCTCGGAGCGGATTTTGACCGCACTGACCGTTCCGAAATTCACTCTAAGGTAACTGATGCTGAGGAGGCGGCAAAAGATGAAGTCTGGGGCGGGTATCGTTTTGTAGTGATTTCTGATAATCAAGGGGTTAACGGTCTCAAGGTCATTGACCTCGGGGCTGGCCATTCAAGCAGCGGAGAGACCCTTTGCGGAAGAATAATTACAGCATTGAAATCCCAGGCTCTGCTTAACGAATCTGTCGGCGCCGGGTATATAGACCGCAATTGGCCTCCTGCTTTGAAAGAAAGCGGTGCATGGCCACTTATGAGCCTCAGGCAGAGTTTCCTTAATGGGTCTTTAACAAGGCTTCTTGACCCTGATAGTATATTGCGTTTCAAGATTGTTGAGTTTGTTGGGCGTGGAGATTTCGGTTTAGCATCCGGGCAAAAGCCTGATGGAACTTACGAAAGGGTCTGGTATAAGGAACTCATCGCACCGGAAGAAGTATCATTTGAATCTGGAGTCTTTCTTTTAAATAAAGGTAAAGCCGCCGCCATTAAGACAGGGGGCGCACCTGTTATAGTAACACCTGCCGAGCCGCAACCGGAACCAATTTTACAACCGATTCCCGGGCCAGGGGCCGAACCTGAAATTGGAACACGTACTCGCACCCTTCACCTTTCCGGGACTGTTCCGCCTGAACTATGGAATCGTCTCGGGACTAAAATCCTTCCCAAACTTAAGTCAGGGGCTGAGCTGCGTGTATGTGTTGATTTTCGGGTTACATTAAATGCAGCCCTTGTCAGTAATATGAAATCCGAACTCCGTGTTATACTCGATGAGCTGGGTTTGTCGGACAAGGTGCAAATTGAGGAGAGTTAAAGCATAACAATTTCACCCATTCATACTGAGAACCCCATATTTCTTGTTGCTATGTGGAAACCTGGCGGGTCGAATGCCTTGGTCGGGGCCGGGGGCGCTTTGGAGGAAAAGAGGTAATATCTCTAAAAGTGGGTAATAAAGAGGGTAATATTACGAAATAGCGGGCTGTTGATAAGATAATCATATCACGAGTTGTTGAAGTGATAAGATAACCCAAATCTTACAGGAGGACACCATGACTGACATACTTGATAAGGCAATATTAATTGGATTGGGCTTGGAGAAAAGAATAAAGGATGTTTTGAATGAGTTGGCGAATCCAGCTACGAGTCATGCATTATCAAAAATTGCCTAAAATCGCGCAAAGTGATATATTCAAATTGGATGCAAATGGTGGAGGTATGTTATGAGTAAAAAAGAATTACTAATACATGAGATTGAGCAGGTTCCAGACTTTCTCATTGACGAAGTGATGGACTTTGTTCATTTTTTAAAGACAAAGGCAATTACAGAAAAGCTGGATACTGCCATTGCCAGCGAATCCTCTCTAAAAAAAGACTGGTTAAGGCCGGAGGAGGATGAAGCGTGGCAAGGTTTATAAAAGGCGATATTGTTGTCGTTCCTTTTCCATTCTCTGATTTAACTCAAGCCAAAAGGCGCCCTGCCTTAGTCATCACAGCATTGGATGGTGATGACTTAATCCTTTGTCAGATAACCAGCCAATCTATTAAAGATAATTATGCAATCCCCATAGATGATAGAGACTTTGCTAACGGAACCTTAAAACAGCCAAGTAATGCACGACCCAACCGCTTATTTACAGCTGACAGTCATATTGTCTTGTATAAAGTAGGCAATCTTAAGCCAGACAAACTAAACCAGATTATTGATAGAATAATTGAAATTATTCGTAAATAAAAATTCTCAGAATTTGAGAGTACAGAGGGAGGCAGAACATGACCGATATATTTGACAATGCCATCCTGATTGGGATGGGTTTGGAGAAAAGGGGTGTGAGCAAAGAGCCTCAGGAACGGTTTAAACAAGCTGATTATGTGATATAAGGACAATGGAGATAATGCTTGCTAATAAGGGTATGGCGGAAATGGTAATGGGTTTGTTAGGGCGGTTGTAGTAGTGAGGGGTAGTTTAGATGCAAGTTAATTGTTGTAAGTCCAGTTTTTGGACTTTGTTGGGGTTAAGATGCCAGAGGTATAATCCTCCAAAAAAAACCCAAAGCGCGCTTGGTGTGATAAATCGGATTTTGGGAATTCTGCAATAAGAAACTTTGTTATTGCAGGATAAGGCATAATTCTGCAATAATAAGCAGCGATATTGCAATATCCATCAATAAGAAAGAGGTAGGCATTGAACCCAAAAGATTTTGAATTTTCCCAGACAGGCAGGTGTATAAAGACATTAAACGGATACTGGGCATTTGTGCCAAATCCATTACCTCCTGTTATCATGTATGACAAAAACCTTATCAGACTGCTTTCTGAGGCTGACAGATTATTAGGCGAACTGTCAGGGACAGGGAGATTGCTGCCTAACCCCTATCTCCTCATCGGTCCGTATGTCCGCCGTGAGGCGGTTTCGAGTTCGAGAATCGAAGGCACGCAGGCATCCCTGAGCGACCTTTTTTTCTATGAGGCGGCTAAATTAGAAGAACCCAGCGCGCCTGATGTAATGGAAGTGCATAATTATGTTCAGGCTATGGAGTATGGAATTAAACGTCTCGCGAAACTGCCAATCTCCCTGAGGTTGATTAACGAGATACATAAAATTCTGATGAAAGGAGTAAGGGGCGAACACGCGACCCCTGGAGAAATTCGTCGCAGCCAAAACTGGATAGGCCCTCCCGGTTGTACACTCAATGAAGCCACTTATGTCCCTCCTCCAATAGAAGAAATGAAAGAGATATTGAGCGCATGGGAGAAATACATCCATTCAAGTCCTGATGAGCCGCCCTTAATACAATGCGCCATGACCCATTACCAGTTTGAAGTGATTCATCCGTTTCTTGACGGCAACGGCCGTATTGGAAGGCTTATAATTACCTTTTTCCTCTACGAAAAGGGATATCTGACTCAACCACTTCTATATCTGTCTGCCTTCTTTGACAAATACAGAGAAGAATACTATAACAGCCTGCTTGCCGTGAGTCAGAGAGGTGACTGGCGCGGGTGGATAGACTTTTTTTTGCGTGGAGTAATAACCCAGTCTCAAGACGCCATATCAGATGCAAAAAAAATACTTGAACTCCATGCTGAATATCAAAATATTCTTGAAAAAACAAAGAAGATTCCTGAATCAGCCCATAGATTGATAGATGAACTTTTTATCAATCCTGTCATTGCTATTTCGGGATTGAGCAAAAAGTGGAATATTTCTTTTAATTCTGTAAAAACAGGGGTAAAGAGGCTTGTGGATTTAGGAATTCTCCGTGAGGTCACAGAAAGGAAACGCAATAAACTTTTTGTTGCCACAAAATTAATGGATTTATTGACCGCTAAAAGCAAAGGAGGACACCATGACCGACATACTTGACAAAGCAATATTAATTGGCTTGGGTTTGGAGAAAAGGGTAAAAGATGCCTTGAATGAGCTGGTAAGTGAGGGAAAAGAGGCAAAGACAGGAGAAGGTGGAGAACTTCCACCAAAACAGGAATTGGAAAATAAATTGGTAGATGAAGGGGTGAAGGCCGTGAGGGAGCTTGTTGCTACGGTGAAGGCAGGGAAGGAAAAGGTTGATAAGGAGATAGAAGAGGCGGTAAAGCATCTCCTGGAAAAGTTTAAGGTTGCAACAAAGGATGATATGGAGATAATAGAAAAGATGGCACAGGTGGCAAGGGAAAAGGTGGATAAGCTGGAGAAAAGGATCGAAGAGTTGGAGAAAAAGGCCGTGAATCGTGACCGTAAGCCGTGACCGTAAAGAACTACGGACACGAATAACGGACATGGACAACGGTATTCTTTATGCAAACCAGAACCTATCAAAACATACGCCGGCTTCATAGGATAGTAGCCATCCTCATCAAGTACGGCTTTGGCGGGCTTGTAAAGGAGCTCAAGCTCTTTCCATTCCTCTCTTCATTTGAAAGGCTCTTGTTTTTCAGAAGGGCAAAAAAGGAATTAAGCATACCAGAGAGGATAAGACTGGTTCTTGAAGAACTTGGCCCTACATTTATAAAGCTCGGCCAGGTGGCATCCACACGAGCAGACCTTCTGCCTCCGGACTGGCTTGAAGAGCTTAAAAAGCTTCAGGATGCTGTGCCGCCGTTTTCCTTTGTAAAGGTGAGGGAAGTGGTGGAGCATGGCCTCAAGGCGCCGCTCCATGAAAAATTTAAGACCTTTGATGAAGCGCCTTGCGCATCTGCATCTATTGCACAGGTGCATTATGCAATTCTGCCTTCTGGCCAGGAGGTAGCGGTAAAGGTAAAACGGCCTGGCATAGATAAAATCATAGAGTCAGATATTTCTGTAATGCACACAATTGCATATCTTCTGGACAGGTATGTGCCGCAGGCAAAGAGATACAGAGCTATGGAAGTTGTTGATGAATTTGCAAGGGTCATACATAAAGAACAGGATTTCACCGTGGAGGGTTCACATGCCAGCAGGTTTGCAAAGATGTTTGAGGACGACCCGACGGTCAAGATACCAAAGGTTTTCTGGGACTACACAACCAACGAGGCGCTTACTCTGGAGCGGATTTACGGCACGCCGCTTGATGAGACTGAAAAGATAAAGGCCCAGGGCCTGGATGTCCGAAAGATTGCAGAAAACGGCATAAGGGCATTTTTCAGGCAGGTTTTTGAATTTGGATTTTTCCATGCAGATTTACACCCTGGGAATATCTTTGCAAGCCCTGATGGCACTATCATCTATCTTGATTTTGGGATTATGGGGCGGCTTGATGAGAACTTAAGAAAATATCTTGCAAGCCTTCTATTTTATCTTGTAAAGCAGGACTATTACAGCATGGCGCAGGTGCATCGTGAGATGGGGCTTATTACTAAGGAAGTTGATATCCATGAATTTGAGGATGCCTTGCGGGATATTTGCGAACCGGTATTCGGACGCACGCTGGAACAGATAAACATGTCTGAGCTTATAATGAAACTCATCCGCACAGCGCGGCGCTTTCAGATGAGGCTTCAGCCAAATCTCCTGCTTTTACAGAAGTCTATGGTAATAATTGAAGGTGTTGGCAGGCAGATTTATCCTGATGTGAATATGTGGGAGGTCGCAAAGCCATTAATCTACAAATGGATGCTCAAGGAAAAGGCCTCGCCAAAGCGGATTTATGAGAGGGGCAAAGGCAGGGTAGAAAATTTTGTGGAAATGGCTACAGATGTGCCGTATCAGGTGCATTCTATTTTAAACAGGACTCTAAATGAAGAATTAAAGATTGGTTTTGTCCATCATAAATTGGATGTGTTGTCAGATGAAATAGGTAATCTTGGCTATAGAATTGCTAATGGGATGATAATTGCGGCGCTGGTTATAGGCGCATCGCTTCTCGCAATAGCAAACAAAAGTATGGCCGTATTTTGGGGTGCACCTGCGTTGAGCTGGATTGGGTTTTTACTTGCAGGTATTTTGGGATTAAGGCTGGTAAGCAAAAAGCACTAAAAAATGGAAAAAAAGGAAACGACATATTTTGGCAACAAGGTAATCCCTGCTGAGGAAAAAAAGCATCGGGTCCTGGAGATCTTTACCTCAGTGGCTGACAAATACGACCTGATGAATGACCTCATGAGCTTTGGCACACACAGGCTCTGGAAGAGGTTTGTGGCAGAAAAGACAAATCTTAAGCCCGGCGATTCCGCCATTGATGTGTGCGGCGGGACTGCTGACATTGCCATGCTCATGGCAAAGAAGGTGAGTGAAAAGGGAAAGGTTGTCGTCTATGACATCAACAAGGAAATGCTGGAATTTGGCAGAGACAAGTGCATTGACAAAGGTTTTCTAAAAAACATTCAGTACGTGCAGGGCGATGCAGAGGAGATAGGTTTTGAGGATAACACCTTTAACTGCGCCACGGTCGGTTTCGGCATAAGAAATGTAACGCATCTTGAAAAGGCATTCAAAGAAATGATGCGGGTGGTAAAGCCGGGCGGCAGGGTGATCTGCCTTGAATTTTCACATCCAACCTCCAAGACCTTTAGCAAGCTCTATGACCTTTATTCTTTCAAAATCATGCCAGAGATTGGCGGGATTGTTACAGGCAATCGTGATGCCTATACTTACCTGCCTGAATCCATCAGAAAATTTCCAACCCAGGAGGAATTAAAAAAAATTATGGAAGGGGTAGGTCTTTTTAAGGTCAAATATTATAACCTGTTTAATGGCATCGCAGCAGTGCATGTTGGGGTGAAGGTATGAAGTCAGGAGTCAGGGGTCAGGGGCCTGCCCCCGCAGGCTTTAAGCGGGGGGCAGGGGTCAGGGAAAAACTAAAAGAGACAGCTTTAAAGGCCGTAAAAGTTCCCTTGAGATTCATGCCGCTCTGGGTTGAGGCCATTGGTATGGGCGCTGTTATGGGAATGATTGTTGACAGTAATAAAAGATTTAAAGAGAGGTTAAAAGAGGTTGATAATAAAATATTTTTATTTGAGGCAACTGACCTGAATAAAAAATTTTACCTCCACATTAAAAATAACGATATAAAGATTATCCCACACCTTGCAAAAGCGCCGGATGTGGTGATGAAGGGAGAAACAAAAATACTCTTTGGTTTGCTTTTAGGCAAGGAAGACCCTGATACCGTATTCTTTTCAAGAAAGCTGGAGATAAGCGGCGATACCGCAGCGGCAATACATTTTAAGAATATTTTGAATAGCCTGTAGAATACGATTTCACCGATTGTAGAAATAGATTACATAGATTAAAAGGCAGATTATGCAGATGACGGCATTGCTATCATTCCTTCACTTATGGACCGAGCCAACCGTGTTGGCGTCCAACGGCGACATGGTCGCCTTGGTCCAAAAAACCGAGATTCTTCCCTTTCACTTTCACTCAGGCTCAGAATACATGGGAAGGGTTGGAATGACCATTTAGAGTAATTTTTATAAGCATATGAGCTCAAAAATCGCATATTTTGATTGTTGTTCCGGCATAAGCGGCGATATGGTGCTTGGCGCCTTGATTGATTGCGGCCTTGATATTAAGATGCTTCGCAAAGAATTGGCAAAATTAGACTTAAAGGATTACGCCGTATCCGCCGCGAAGGATGAGCGGCATCATATTGTTGGCACAAACCTTAGCGTGAGATTTAAGGAGTCAAAGCGCCACAGGACATTTAAAGATATAAAAACCCTTATCTCAAGAAGCAGGCTCTCGCAACGAGTTAAGGATTTAAGCATATCTATATTTGCAAACCTCGCAAAGGCAGAGGCAAAAATTCATGGCTGCAAACCGGATGATGTGCATTTTCATGAAGTTGGCGCAATTGATTCGATTGTAGACATTGTCGGCACAGCTATCGGTGTGGAGCATCTGGGCATAGAAAAAGTTTATGCCTCGCCTCTTCCTTTGGGAACAGGCTGGGTTAACACATCGCACGGCAGAATGCCTGTGCCTGCGCCTGCGACCCTTGAGCTCTTAACGGGCGTGCCAACTGCCAAGTCCTTCGTTCGAGCAGAACTCACTACACCAACGGGCGCAGCAATTATCAAGACCCTTGCAGAAAATTTTGGCAGCATGCCGGAGATGAAAATAGCGAAAACAGGCTACGGCATTGGCGACAAGGATTTTAAAGAGATTCCTAATATATTAAGGATAAACCTCGGCGAAGTAAGCAGCGGCTCAGAAAAACTCCTTGTCCTTGAGACAAATATAGACGACATGAACCCGCAGATATATGATTACCTTATGTCCAGGCTTTTCAAAAAAGGCGCCCTCGATGTATTTCTGGTTCCGATTCAGATGAAAAAGGGACGGCCTGCGATTCTTCTAAAGGTATTGTCTCCTGCCAACAAAAAAGACGCGCTGATGGATACAATCTTTAAAGAAACCACAACCATCGGAATCCGTTCATACGAAGTAGATAGATATTGTCTGGAGCGAAGCATAAAGGAGGTTTCGACACCGTATGGAAAGGTGAAGGTAAAAATTTCTCAAAAGGGTGGTGAGGCTATCAATATCCAACCTGAATATGAAGACTGCAAAAAAATAGCTGAAAAGAAAAATCTCTCTTTAAAAGATGTGATAGATATGGTAAAAAGATATTACCCTTTAGCACAAGGTAAGAAATAATGGGAGGAGGTGAACGGAGTGGCAACAAAAAAGAAGGCAAAGAAGAAAACAAATAAGAAGAAGGCAAAAAAAAGCAGCAGATCTTCTTGCAGGACTTGTTGATAAAAATTAACGGGGGTAGATTTAATATTAAACCTGCCCCCGTTAATTTGCGTAGGTCGGGCCCCCAGTACGACACTGATGCCTCTATCCCAACACACCCGAGAGAGGCCGGCCAGCAAGCAAATGTATGTGCAGATGGAGAACTGTCTGACCACCTTCGTGATTTGTATTTATTGCAAGCCTGAATCCCTTCTCATGCACACCAAGCTTTTTAGCAACCTCATTAGCCATAGAAAGCATCTCTCCAAATAGCATCTTATCTTTGCAGTCTAAAAGTGTTGCGTAGTGTTTTTTAGGAATTATCAGGATATGGACAGGCGCCTGCGGATTTATATCTTTTACTGCAATTAGCTGGTCATTTTCTAATATTGGAGCAGCGGGTATCTCCTTTTTTATTATCTTGCAGAATATGCAGTCCATAATTACCTCCTGTTTCCTCTGCTTACTCAGATTTTTGAAAAACGATTACACAGATTAAAATGTTGTTTCCAAAATCAGTGTAATCTGCTTTTATAATCGGTGTAATCGTATCTATTTCTTCCGTGCTGCCTTTTCCTCTATGCCTGAAATGCCGGACCTTCTTTTAAATTCATTTAATATGTCTGGTAGAGAAATATCCTTTTGCCCCAGCAAAACAAGTGTATGAAACCATAAATCAGCCATCTCGTGTATAATCTCTTCCCTTTTTCCGATTTTTGCGGCCTCAACAAGTTCGGCAGATTCCTCTTTCACTTTTTCTAAAATCTTATCAAGACCTTTCGCATATAAAGAAGCAACATAGGATTTTTCCGGCGAGGCCTTTTTCCTCTCTTTTATAGTCTCAAAAAGTTCTGACAATACATTGAGATTCACTGACTCCTGACTCTTGATTCCCCTGCTTACTGCTTGCAGGGGCAGGCCTGTTACCTTACTTTTTTTATCCAGTCTTCTGAAAAAACAGCTTCTTTCACCGGTGTGGCATGCAACGCCAACCTGATTAACATTCAGGAGAATTGTATCTTCATCACAGTCATAGTAAACCGCCTGGACCTCCTGAAAGTTTCCGGATGTTTCGCCCTTAAGCCAGAGTTTATTTCTCGAGCGGCTAAAGTAGTGCGCCCTGCCTGTTGACAGTGTCTTTTCCAAAGCCTCCCTATTCATATATGCCATCATCAGGACTTCGCCTGTTTGATAATCCTGCGCTATGGCAGGCACAAGGCCCTTATCATCAAATTTTATGACGCTGATATCTGTTGTTGCCATAGAAAAATTTTCAGCCCTCTGGCACAAGACTCTTTTTCTTTTTAAATAATTCCTTGTGCTTTGCGAGATAATAAACAATCGTAATATTCAGTATCAGCACGCCTATCTTTATTGCTGTCTGTTCTTGAATAATTTCATACACTTCGAACGGTATAAGGAGGGATGTTGCGCCTACAGTGAGCCACTCTGCCCATACCCTTCTTTTATGCAGTCCGTAGGACATTGCAAGGTTGAGTGCTGCGAGGAAAACCATTCCAACTGAAACACCGATAATGGTTCCATTCTTAACCATGGCAATCTTTTCTATAATATAATCTATGTAGTAGTTGTCAGTATTAAGGTTAAAGAAGTAAACAATGTCAGCAGCAAACTTCTCCATGTCCTTATTGATAAGACTCAGTATGCCGAATGATAACAGTGAGAAAACTATTCCAAGGAAAAATTTTTCGATAATGATAAATTTAAGAAAGGTTTCACTTTTTTTCTTCATTAAATATTATTTCCATAGCTGCACTATTTAAGACATCTTTACTATTTTATAAGGTTTTATTGTTTAAAAGTAAAGGAGAAAGCAGGATGACAAGATTACAAACTTGCTAATACAATAATAACAAATAGAATATAAAGTATCCCATTTAATATCAATAGAGGGGGTGTTATTTTTATCTTTTTGGCAACAAGAAGGTATAGCCAGCTACCGGCTAAAAGAGTAATAATGCTGCTTGCCGTGACCGTCAGGTTTGTTGTCCATGGCGTAAGGAATATGCCTATTGCAGGAAGAAGGCTGCCCTGAAATACCATTGCGCCGGTAATATTTCCCACTGCCATGGTATCCTTTCCATGCCTTATCCATGTAATGCTGTTTAGCTTTTCTGGTAACTCGGTTGCAATTGGAACAATTAGCAGTGCAAGGGCAATGACAGGGACATGGAGAATTTCGGCGAGATGTTCTACACCAAGCACAAACCCCTTTGCGCCGGCTATAATAAGGCCAAGGCCAATTAAAAGCTGAACAACAACAAAAAACATATGGTCTTTAAATATGGCGGATAAATAAAGGTTTTTGCTTTCTTCTGTAGCATGACCGTCTTTTACAAGCGCCTTGCTTGCCTTTACTGTTTCCAGCACATAATAGAAATATGAAAGCACAAGGATTATAGCCACACCGACTCGCAATAGTCTCCATGTTGACGGCGTAAATGCGATAAAAAATGCTAACGAAAATACAAAGAGGAAAAACTCAAGGTCGCGCTTAAGGCCTGAGTGTTCAGGGTGTATCATTACTTTTTTCCTTCTGTGCCTGAAAATCCATGCAGCGCCGCCCACAAGAAACATGGCAAGTGTTGCAAGCATGAATGGCGCGCCGAGTATGGCGCCAACGCCGACCTCATGGCTAATTTCTTCAGAATTACCTGCAAATATTGCAACGAGAGGCACCATTGTTTCTGGCAGGGCAGTGCCAACTGCTGCGAATATGCTGCCTGTAACACCTTCTGAAAATTTAAGCTTTGCGCCAAGGGATTCTATTGCATTAGTAAATATCTCGGCAGCAATTACGATAACGACAAGAGATACTATGAGTATGATGAGGTCTTGGGTCAATTGAGTGTTCCCCTCCTGTTTTTTTACAAACAAATCCCCCTCTCCCCCTTTACTAAAGGGGGAATAAGGGGGTTATGGAAGCTATGCGCTCTCAATAAAAATCTGATCCGGGTCTTCCAAGTAGCCTATAATCTTATTCAAGAATTTTGCAGCCTCTGCGCCGTCAACAACTCTGTGGTCAAAGGTGAGGGAAAGAGAGAGGACTTTTCTTATCACAATCTGGCCGTCCTTTACCCACGGCCTGTCCGAAATCTTTCCTGTGCCGAGGATTGCCACATCAGGGTAATTTATAATAGGTGTAGCATAGGTGCCGCCGAAAGAGCCAAAGTTAGATATGGTGAATGTACTTCCCTTAAGTTCTTCTAATTTTAATTTTCTATCCTTTGCTTTTACAGATAGCTCCTGAAGTTCCTTTGCAAGCTCCAATATGGTTTTTTTATCTACATCTTTTACAACCGGCACCATAAGTCCTTCAGATGTATCAACAGCAACACCAATATTATAATATTTTTTGACAATTACCTCTTCGCTTTGCTCATCAACCGACGCATTTAGCATGGGGTGTTCCTTGATTGCGTGTTGAACTGCCTTCATAAAAAAAGGCAAAAATGTAAGTTTAATTTCTTTTTTGAGGGCAACCTTTTTCTCCTTTTCCCTCAGCTTCCAGAGCCCAGAAACATCAGCATCATCCATGCCGGTGACAAATGCTGCTGTGCGCATGCTTGCAAGGAGGTTTTTTGCAATGCTTCTTCTTACGCCCTTTATTGGTACCCTTTCAATGGAACCATATTGGTCTTTGAATAGCTCTTTTGCCCCGCCTGACGCCTTTACCACATCATCCTCTGTTATCCTTCCAGCAGGGCCTGTGCCCTTTATCTTTTCAATATCGACGCTGAGCCTCTTTGCAAGGTTTCTCACAGCAGGGGTTGCAAGAACCTCCTCTGCCTCCGGCAGGCGGCCAACAACGCCGAAAGATTTTTTTTCTTGGGAGGGGACAAGCCCCTCTCCTACATCTAATTTCTCAACAATGGTGAGAAGGACATCGCCCACCTTTGCAATCTCGCCTTCTAATTTCCTTATCTTCTGGACAAACCCCTTTTTTGGGGAAGGCACTTCAACAACAGCCTTGTCTGTCTCAACCTCAAGGATGGTCTGATGCTCATTTACGGCATCTCCCTCCTTCACCAGCCACCGCCTAATTTCTCCTTCTGTTATACCTTCGCCTAAGTCCGGCAAAACAAAGTCAAATGGCATAAAAACTCCTTCTGCTTGATTACACAGGTTTTTGAAAAATGATTACACCGATTAAAGCCCTGCTCCCCTCATCTTTATCCTCTCCCCTTTGGGGAGAGGGTAGGGTGAGGGGATTATCTGTGCAATCTGCTTTTGTAATCTGTGTAATCATAGTATTTCCTCGTCCTTCTTCTTCCACGCCGGGTCAACTATGCACAAAAACTTCAAATCTGTCTTCCCCGTATTTTTAATACGCTGCCTTGCATTTGGCGGCATATAAATCGTCTGGCCAGGATAAACCTGCTGAGATTCATTGTCAATATACATTATGCCTTCACCCTCAAGGATATAATAAACCTCTGATGAAGTCTTAAGTTTGTGCCATAAAGAGGTTTCGCCGGGTTTTAAAACCGCATGCGCCAAACTATAGCGGAGTTTTAAGTCTTCCTTATCCGGATGCAAAAACTCCCGGAGGGTTGTATTGTCTCCGGCAATGAATTCTTTGCAGTTTTGGAAAGTTTTTATGAGCATTGAAGGGATTATTTTTACTATTCAGTAGTTTCTACGGCTTTAATAATTTGCTTAACTACCTTTGGATGCAGTATTTTGCCACTATGGAAAGGGGCAACAATTCTTTTATTGCCTTTCATGTAAATCCTATGACTACCCTTGCTTCTAATCAATTCAAATCCAGCCTTCAGCAGTATTGTTTCTGCTTCCTGCGGTGTCAATCTTGGCAGTTTAGGCAACCCTTACCTCTATTGTAGTAATCAGAATTTCTTTGCTCAGAGACTCTTTTATTTCATTTTCTGATAATGTCTCTAAATACAGTTCAATAGCTTCTTTCATGTTGGCAACAACTTCTTCCAAAGAATCACCCTGCGTCTGACATCCTTCAAGTTCAGGACAATATGCATAGTATCCCCGCTCATCTTTTTCAATTACGATACTGACTTTGTAGGACATTTTATTTCCTCCTTTCGGTTAGCTATCTTATCATTTGTATCATACTATCATCAACATAAAAGCTTACGAAAAATTGGTTGCCACTAACTATGATTCTTTGCAGTTTTTGAGGGTTTTTATGAGCATACTACTCTATTTAACGGTCGCTGTCCCTATTTTTGCTATTTTTGTCCCTATTTTTGTCGGTGTTTTATGAGCATAAGAAATACTACTTAATACAATCAATATGTTATGAGACGATATAAAAGTTAATAATCGTTTGATGATGGTTTAATGCCTATTTCTTTTATAAATGCCTTTGGCGTAATGTACTCTTGGAAGTTTTCAAAGTCTCTGTCGTAAGCCACTAAATATTTAATACCGAGTTTCTTTACAACTGCCAATTGTTCAAGGTCTTTGTCCTTTATCAGTTTTCTGTATTTACTCATTTCGCTCTTAACATCATCAGGAAGCACAACAGCACATGTTCTTAACAGGTAATTTCTGAAGGATGCTGCCAAATCTTTATCATAAAATTTCTTGAAGTATGCCTGCACCTCTTTAAGCACACGTTCAGAAATTATAACTTCTATCAAGCCTTCATTAAGAAGGCATATTATTTTATTGGAATTACTTTCAGAAAATTCAAAGGCATAGATGAAGACATTTGTATCAAGAAATACCCTATATCTCATTTTCAATTGCCTCAAGGTCCTTCCTTAACTGTTCGGATGTAACCTTCCTCCTTTTATGACCGTTAATTCTCTTCCATAGGACCTTTGGGCTAAAGATTCCCAAATCAGCAGCATACTTAATAATTGCAGCCCTTGCAGCTTCGTCCTTGCTTTGAAAAAGACCTGACTCAACCATCTTGTTTAATACATCCTCTTCTGCCTTTTCTAATTTAACATTTGAAATAGCTCTCATTTTTAAACACCTCCTCTTAATTTATACTGCCTTATTCTATATCAAAATATCCGCTTTTTCTATAACTAAAAAAACTGTCATCAGATTATTATCACATGCCCCCTGAAGGCTTATATCTACTGTCTTTAAAGCCTTTTTAACAGCAGTTGTGAGCATATTGTCGCATTCTGAGGGTTCTGGCAATGCGTCTGGATGATTATGCACAAGCATAACAGAGGCCGCATTGTGCTTTAAAGCACCCTACATAATCCTACGGGGAAAAGCAACTGCCTCAGAAACCGTACCTTCTGATGTATCTTCTGTATGTAACAACTTGTTCTTGTTGTTTTAGTTCATGAGGAGAAATGAGGATACCAATTTTCTTGATTTAGTTGTATTATCTCCGGCGAAGAATTCCTTGCAGTTTTGAAGGGTTTTTATGAGCATACTAATCTATTTAACGGTAGCCGTCCTTATTTTCTTTCCATATGCCTAATATTTATTTTTCTACCGATTTTATACTTACTATGGTTTTAGATGGTAGAGTGTGTAATATCAAATCTGTTTACCACAAAACCTAAGCAATTATTCTGCATAATAGGTTTCTGTCCCTATTTTTCCCTGTCCCTGTTTTTCCAACGAATAAGCTCAGCGGCGGGCGTTCCACGCCCGTCCGCTGGAGTGATTTATTATGTTTGAATTAGTAAATTCTTATTCGTAGCACTTTTATCCCTGCCTCTTTTGCAGCGAGCCGAAGCTGTTCATCGTAGGAAGGCGTTAGAATAATGCCTTTTACTTCCTTTCCTTCCTTTTGTGCCCAGTTCTCCCTTATGTATCCCATGTACCGAAGTATTTGCCCTACGACAATATCAGATGTATGAACAGCTTTGAGTTCGAGCACAACGTAATTCTGTTTTTCGTCTCGACATATAAGGTCTGTTCTTCCAATTCCTATTCCAAGGTTACATTGCTGTTGAATAGTCTCTTCCGCTAACTGCAGCTTAAGCTGAGACAGATTTGCTTTAACTGCTTCTTCAATACCTGCTTCCAACACAAAGATGCTACCATCGGCTTCGCCGTAACCTAAATTCCGATATATCTTTCGAGCTAGCTCAACCTTCCCTTTATCGTCTTCCGTTGCTGTTGCAATGCGTAATCTGTGGTTCTGATTTGACAATTCTGATCGAATTACTTCATACGGAAGGATTTCCTTCCATTTCTTAATATTATCTATTGGAAACCAGCCAGCCTTTATTTGATGCTTTTCAACAGCGCCATCATCTTCAACCCAATCACCAATGATATTGCACGTACCCCAAAAACCCGTTCCATATTCGCGAAACAATACGGTATCGCCTCTTTCAACTTTTGCACGATTTGATTCGTTAGTTTTGAAATAATAGTGCTTGGTCTTAAGAATGGTAGAGGTGTCCCAATCGGAATCCTCGTAGAAGCCGGGTGAGTTATTTGAGAAGATCCAAATCTTAGACATTCTTCAGACCACCTTTCCATTAAGACATAACATTTATTTTTATACTGCAGTAATATTTGTTCTAAATATACAACGATGCATTAGAATACATCAATATCGTTCCCATTTTTCTAATACAAACGCGAGATTTGAGCCAAAGACAAGGAAAAGCTGGCTGGACAAGGCGGAGCATACGCAGTTAGGTATGTGAGTATTTGGACAGTCAGCTTTGACACAGTATTTGGCCAAAGTTTGCGTTTGTAGGTTAATACTCCATCACTTTCTTAAGCGCCCTTATAATCTTCTCCTTTGTCGGCGCATAATAATCTTCAAGCCTTGCCATCGGTATTACTGCATCAAGGCCGGTTACTCGCATAATGGGCGATTTGAGGTTGAGCATTGCCTCTTCTGCAATGAATGCGGAAAGTTCTGCGCCGAAGCCGCAGTTTCTTGTGGCCTCGTGGACTATAACAACACGGCCTGTCTTTTTAACTGAATTTAAGATTGTCTCTTCATCATACGGGCTTAAGGTCATTAAATCTATTACCTCTGCGTCAAACCCCTCTGTGCTTTCCAGCACGCGGTGCAGCATGCTTCCCCATGCAAGAACCGTAATATCATTTCCTTCTTGCACTATCCTTGCCTTGCCAAGCGGAATCGTGTATTCAGTCTCAGGCACTTCTTCTTTTATGAGCCGGTAGAGTCTTGTGGGTTCAAGGAATACTACAGGGTCAGGGTCTCGTATGGCAGATATGAGAAGGCCTTTTGCATTGTATGGTGAACTCGGCACAACAACCTTTATGCCGGGCATGTGGCAGAATAGAGCCTCTGTTGATTCTGAATGGAGCTCAGGTGGTTTTATTCCAAGACCATAAGGTGTCCTGACAACCATGGGGCATGAATAATGTCCTCTTGAGCGGGAGCGGATGCGGGATGCATGTGAAAACAATTGTTCAACACAGGCATAGATAAATCCCATGAACTGGATTTCTGCAACAGGCTTTAAGCCATATGCTGCCATGCCTATTGCAGCTCCGATAATAGATGATTCTGCCAACGGCGTGTCAAAAATCCTGTCAGGGAATTTTTCCAAAAGCCCTTCTGTTACCCTGAAGACGCCTCCGTCCTTGCCCACATCCTCACCGATGAGGACAACATCCTTATCTCTTTCCATCTCCTGGCTTAAGGCGAGGTTTATAGACTGGACCATGTTTAAACGTGCCATGTTTTTTATTCACGCTGAAAACCACTCATCTACTTTGTCAGGACTGCGGATTCGCATCCTCACATACCGAAAATAGTATGCTCCGGTGCAAATCCTTGCCCTTCCTCGTATCTAAGATGTTTTTGAGCGTGAATACCCTCCACATCAATATTTAGATGCTTAACACAACAACAAATTTGGAACAGGTCGCCTTGCATCTGGGCAATTTTTGAGTGTGAACCTCCATTAAAATACTGTCAGAGTCACAGTGTCAAAGTTTTTTACTCTGATACTCTGATACTTTGATCCTTTGTTTCTGTTTTACAGAGTTTCCAACTCCTTCTTCTGCCTTTGTGTCGGTTCTTTGTATGTAAAATTTATTATATCTTTTTGGTCAGGCAGGCCTGCTGTCTCTTCCTTCTTTATCTCGCCATCTACAAAATCCGTTACCTTTTTTCTTATCTCATCTTCATAGCTCTGACTCCAGAGCCCCTTCTTTTCCATATACAATTTTAGCCTTACAAGAGGGTCTTTCGCCTTCCATTTTTCCAGTTCCTCTTTTGGCCTGTATCTTGACGCATCGTCAGCAGTTGTATGATCGCCCATTCTGTAGGTAAAACATTCTATGAGCGTCGGCCCTTTTCCAGTCCTTGCCTTTTCAAGGGCATCCTTTGTTGCCTTATAGACTGCAAATATGTCGTTGCCGTCCACCTGTATTCCCTCAAAACCATAAGAATATGCCTTTTGCGCAATTGTCTTTGCCGCTGTCTGCCTTTCCCGCGGCACGGATATTGCCCAGTGGTTATTCTGGCAAATAAAAACTACAGGGAGCTTGTACACGCCTGCAAGATTCATACTCTCGTGAATATCACCTTTAGATGAGCCGCCGTCTCCAAAATAAGTTACTGCAACTGTCCTATGCCCCTTTATCTTTGCAGCAAATGCTGCGCCAACAGCATGAGGCGGTTGTGTTCCAACAGGGACAGAAACAGGGAAGATATTTAAATTGTCAGGAGTTCTCATGCCGCGCTCGTCGCCTGTCCAGTATTGAAATAGCATCCAGATTGGATAACCAAGCGTAATATACACTGCATTTTCCCTGAATGATGGAAATACCCAATCTGTCTTTTCAAGGGCATATGCGCTGCCTATCTGTGACGCCTCCTGACCGAGGATGGATGCGTATGTGCCGAGTCTGCCCTCAGCATGAAGCTGGAGCGCGCGCTGGTCGAATTGTCTTGAAAGGATTATAAGTTCAAAGAGTTTCTTGATATCGTTATCGGAAAGGTTGGGCACGAGGGCTATGTCAACATTGCCCTTTTCATCAAGAATCTGAAGGTGTTTTACTTCAAACTTTTCGATAATGCTCTCCGGCATATTGAGGCGGAGTTTAGCACAGCAAATAGTGGTAGTCAAGGCGGGTATTGACACATGCTGAATATTTCTCTATAAGTGTTTACCCAGATGCCAGAACGTCTTGGTCTTCAGATCGGAAACTTGTATCGGACAAGGCTTATTTAGGATTCTGGATGCTTGCTATTCTTCCTTGACAGTTCCAAATTTTGAGCTATAATTATACCATGAAAAAGATAATCATTTTCAAACAATCTTTTTTGAGAAGGGGGTGAGTACGATGAGATACCTACTTGAGTCTCCGCATACAAAGGAGGAATGTCTCAGGGAGTTAGATGAAATCCTTGAAGAGGGCGCTGATGTCCTGAACAAATTCAATTGGGCATGTGCCTCAGGTGAGCATACTGGTTATGCTATTGTAGATGCACGCGATGAGTCAGAGGTATTGACCATGGTTCCTGCCTTTATACGCAATAAGGCCAAGATTATCAAGCTTGCACAGTTTACTCCTGAGCAGATAAGGTCATTCCACTAATCTGGAACTGAGCGTATCCTCTACCCCAGGGTTTTAGTTTCTATCTTACCCTGGGGCATTTTTTAATTCTTTTCCAACCCAGAGACCTTAAATCCCACAAGCCTAACCTCCTTTGGAAAGTCTATTTTATTAAAGATTTCCATAGCTGTTGCCCATATGTCACTGAAGGAGTTTGTCAATTCTTCCACGGTCTTTGCCCTTGTTATGGTATGAAAATCCCTGTAACGAATCTTAAGGGTAACTGTTCTTGCCTTGTATTCATTGTCTTTCAGTCTATCTGTAACATCTTTTGCAAGTTCGAACAAGGTCTCCTTTATTAAATACAAATCCCTGGTATCTTCCTGAAACGTGACTTCTCTACTGAATGAGCTCGGTTCATAAAACGGCACAACAGGGCTTTCATCAATGCCATGGGAATGCTCATAGAGCATCCTGCCAAATGCCTCGCCAAAGTTCCTTACAAGATGCTGAACCGGCGCCTTTGCCAAATCGCCAATGGTCTTAATGTCTAATTCATGCAGACGCTTTTCTGTCTTTTCACCAACACCCCACAATTTTCTTACCGGGAGCAGAGAAAGTATCTTCTCAATATCCTTTTCCCTTATCACAGTGAAGCCATTGGGCTTGTTCATATCACTCGCCATCTTTGCAAGGAGTTTATTCGGCGCTATACCAACAGAGGTGGTAAGTCCGAGCTCTTCTCTGATGCGTTTCTTGAGCTCCCTTGCTATATCCAGGGCGTTTTTACCAGTTTCCGTAACATCCATGAATGCCTCATCAAGGCCAAAGGATTCTATGAGCGGCGTATATTCTCTTAATATTGACATAAACTTCTCAGATTCATTTTCATATGCCTCAAAATCCACAGGAAGAAAAATAGCCTGAGGGCATTTCTTGTATGCTGTTCGTAAAGGCATCCCTGACCTTACTCCAAATTTTCTTGCCTCATACGATGCAGCAGATACCACACCCCGTTTTGCAGGGTCTCCATCACCGCCGACAATAATAGGCTTTCCTTTTAATTCAGGACGTTTTTTTAGCTCTACAGATGCGAAGAATGCATCCATGTCAATGTGGATTATGGAGCGGGTTGGCATGCGATTATTTAATCAGGTTGAAGGAGTGGAGTCAACCCTTGGGAAAACCCCCCTTGGAAAAAAGTTCTTGACGAGATATGGATTTTTCTGTTAAAGTATATCTTCAAGTAAGTTGTAGGTTGGTTTATATGTTTGGGTTAATAATAGAAGGAACACAAAACCTCTTATGGCTTATGAAGATTATGAAAGGAGGTTTTGTGCAATGGCAACAGGAAAAGTAAAATGGTTCAATGATTCCAAAGGTTTTGGATTTATTGAACAAGAGTCTGGCGACGATGTGTTCGTGCATTTTTCTGCTATTCAGGGCGATGGTTTTAAGACCCTGAAAGAAGGTCAGAAGGTGAACTTTGACGTCGTAAAAGGGCCAAAAGGTCCGCAGGCGGCAAATGTGATGCCAGAGTAAATAAGGTCACATATAACCAAAAAGAGAAGCCCGCTCCTCCCCCTTTATCCCCCTCTATGAGGGGGACAGGGAGAGGGGGCGGGCTTTTTTATTATCTATCTTAAATTATGGAGCAAGGCAACAACTCTCCCCGTCCCCCTCTTTACTAAAGAGGGGATGCAGGGGGGAGTTGCGACATGGTCACGCTTAGCGTAGCCCTGTTGGCGAAAAACACGGCGACATGGTCGCCTCGGTCCAAAATATGTTCAAGACAGAACTTATAATCTTTGACTTGGATGGCACACTAATTGATTCCAGTGAAGACATTGCCTGGGCTGTGAATAAAACACTCAAACAGATGGGATTTGATGAGTTTTCCTATCAGGCGATAAAAGAGCGTATTGGCTGGGGTGTAAAGATGCTTCTCGAAAAGGTATTACCCAAGGAAAAGCAAGACCTTCTGGAAGAGGCGAGGAGTATTTTTATGGGGTATTACAGCGGCCATCTCCTGGTGAAGAGCAAATTGTATCCCGGGGTAATGGATATTTTAAATCATTTTAAAAATAAAAAACTTGCGGTGGCAACGAACAAACCGTTCAATCTGACGGAAAAGATTTTGGATGGGCTGAATATCTCAGGTTATTTCAAAAAGGTAGTTGGCGGAGACGGGGTGCAGAATAAAAAGCCTTCACCAGAGGCAATAGAGATAATTCTGAGAGAACTCAGGGTCTCTCCAGAAAAATCTATATTCGTAGGCGATAGCCTGATAGATATTGAGGCAGGGAAAAAGGCAGGTGTTATGACCATAGGCGCTGCGTATGGCTTCAGAGGAAGGCGGGAATTGGAAGATGCAGGCGCAGATGTGATAATAGAGGATATAAATGAATTGACATCCTTGTGCGAATGAACTCTGCAAAGGTTTTAAAAGAACGGGGTGAAAATTTCCAAATTATCAATTCCCAATTTTCAATGAAATGTCTAATGGTCAGGTAAAATATTGGGCATTTTTGGATTGGGAATTTTATTGGGAATTGGGTATTAGGAATTGGGAATTCTAAGGGTTTGTCTGTAACGGGCAATAACCATGACAGATATCAAGCTTGACATATTAGGCATCCTCGATGGACTTAAGGATAGGCTCTTTTCCTTAAGCTCAAGTTTTTACCATAACCCAGAAACAGGCCTTAAGGAATTTAAGACATCTGCTGCCTGCGTGGATATCTTGAAAGAATTTGGTTTTAAGATAGATAAAGGTGTTGCCGGCATGGAAACAGCATTCAGGGCAAATTTCGGCAATGGGAAGCCTGCTATTGCCCTTCTTGTGGAGATGGACGCCCTTCCTGAAATAGGCCACGGCTGCGGCCATAATATTTCGGGTGTTGCCTCTGTTGGCGCTGCAATAGCAGTTTCAAAAGTAATTCCGAAAACAGGCGGAAGTGTAGTTGCACTTGGGACGCCTGCTGAGGAACTCGGCATAGGGAAGATTGCCATGATAAAGGCAGGGGTGTTTGAGGGATTTGATGCTGCCATGATGGCACATCCGTCTTCAAAGAGAATGGTTGCAAGAATTTTCCTCGGCCTTATAAGGCTTAATCTCCATTTTAGAGGCAAACCAAGCCATGCCTCTGCATATCCTGAGGAAGGGGTAAATGCTCTGGATGCTGTTATCCAAACCTTTAATTCCATAAGCGCCTTGAGGCAGCAGTTAAGAAGCGATGTGCGTATTCATGGGATAATAACAGACGGCGGCGCTGCTCCTAATATTATCCCTGAAAAGGCATCTGCCAGTTTTTATGTAAGGGCAAAGGATCTGAATGAACTATATTCTGTAAAAGAGAAGGTTTTAAACTGCGCAAGGGGCGCGGCGCTGGCCACAGGCTGTGAATTGACCATAGAAGAAGGCGCTGATATGAATGCGCCCCTAAAACTAAATAAGGCATTGGCAGATGTATATAGAAGACAAATGCAATTTCTTGGTTTACAAGAAGACGACCTTCCTTCGGATAAAAATGTCGGCTCTTCTGATATCGGCAATGTATCGCAGGTTTTGCCAACAATACATCCCCATATCTTGCTCAAAAGAGGCATAAATATACATACAAGGGAGTTTGCAGATGCTACCATTACAGGGGACGGCAAGAATGCCATTATGGAAGGTGCAAAGACTCTGGCATTGACAGCGCTTGAGCTGATTATGGATAAGGAGGCCATGGAGAGGGTAAAGGAAGAGTTTAAGAGAGGAGCGGATTACCCCCCACTTTCGAGGGATTGACAAGATTTTAAATTTTTGCTAATCTGCCATTAGTTAGTTGTTAATCAGGACATTAGGAGGCAGAATCTTTTGCAAGGCCCCGGAAGAGAAGCTCTGCTTGAGGATTTCCTTTTTTGGGGCTTTTTTTTGGGGGAATTTTATGCTCGGGCTATATGGAACGAAATACCAGAAAAGGCGGGAGCAAGGTCTTTTTCAGTAGATGTCCTAACTTCTTTTGCCGATTTAAACAAGGCTTCTACTGTATTGCTAATGTTTACAGCCAGATTTCCGGGGATGCTTCTTGTGCCACACTTGGGGCAGATAAAGGCAGAAACATTCTCCACATCGGCATAAAACCCTTCTCGCTCAAAATGGATGGTGGTTTTTTTAAGCTCCATTGTGGAGTGGCATTCAGGACATGGTTTTTGCTTTTTCATTTTTTACCTCTTTTTCTTATTTGAAACTTTATCCATGACCGTGAGTCAGGGATATACGCAGTCATTATATCAATTTCTTCTGATGAATAGTCTACAGCAACATGGAGAGGGATGTCAAGATTTAACATTGAGAAGATAAGGCAACGTTTACGAGATGGATAGGTTTCAATAATTTTGCCGTTGTTAATGCAGTAAATAATGTCATTAACGGAAATACCATCTTTGAAGGCTTCTGTAAGGGCATGGTCTACGATATTGAAATTGCCGGCCGCAATCTTCTTGCGGATTGTTAAGATGTCCATGTTTGGTGAGTTTACTTGGCTGACATAGAGAAGTCAAGAATAAAGGACTGAATAAAGGGCTGAAGACGCCTAATATTTTGCCCAAAACCAGGGATTTTTAAAATACCCACTTTGGAGGGATTGACAGGGTTTTAAAAATTTGTTAATCTCCTGCCAACTACTTGTAAAGACTTCAGAGTTTTTCGCAAGGCCCCAAAAGAGAAGCTCTGCCCTTGACAGACATATTGCCTGTCAAGGGTCTGCTTTAAGAGTTCTTTTTTGGGGCTTTTTTGAGAATTATAATTAATCGCAGGTTGGTTTCTCAGTAATCCAGTGGTTGTAGGGTTGTTGTCCCTATATTTCCCAAAGAGCGCTTAAAATGGCATGCTTTTTGTGAACTGAAAAATTATATTTTCCAGTTGTCCAATTGTAACTTTTTTATTCTGGAAAAATGATTGGTATTGTTGGTGACGAGGACGAGGTTATTAACAATGGCTGTTGCTGCAACAAGTATATCGGCATCGGATATAAGGCTGCCTTCTTCCTTAAGCTCTGCGTATATATCGGATGCCTTTCCAATAACATCATCGGTTATGGGGAAAACAATATTGACTGAACAGAATCTGTTAAATATCTCAATTTGTTTAAAGGCCTTCTTTGACTTTAAGCCTTTCAGGATTTCATATTTCGCAATCTGCGATATGGTTAGGCGCTTGTGCCGACCGATATATTCAGCGGCTTTGGCTTTTACAAGACTATGTCCTTTGAATAACTCTGAAAGTATATCTGTATCAAGGAGAGATGGTGGATACATTTCAATATCTTGAAAAACTGCTTCTGTCAAGGGCGGTCTTCTCTATATCCTCTATATCTGCGGGAGAAAGGCCGTTGTATATTGCGGACGCAAGGGAAAGGATGTCAGCTGTTTCAGCCGCCTCTTCAATTATAAGACTAACCCTTTTATGCTCCGGGATATTAAGGGGTGTCAGGGGTTTGAGGACGCCATTTTCGTATATTGCGGTGATATGCATTTGCCACCTCTTTACGAGAAAAAATGTTTAAGATGCTTAGATACTAACAAAGAAAGGTTAAGGTGTCAAACTAAACTTTGAACTAAACTTTGAACAATTTTGCCCAAAGGCAGGGATTTTCAAAATACCCACTTTAGAGGGATTGACAGGATTTTAAAAATTTGTTAATCTGCCAGTAGTCAGTTGTTAATCAGGATATTGTAGGAGGCAGAATCTTTTGCAAGGCCCCAAAAGAGAAACTCTGCTTTAGGGTTTCCTTTTGGGGTTTTTTTTGAGAATTAGAATTAGTTCATGCTGAAAAATTCATCATGAATAGTTGACATTGTTTTTTTAAGAGGGATTTAAAATGGCACGATTCCTGCAACTCAACTCAACTCAACTCAACTCAACTCAACTCAACTCAACTCAACTCAACTCAACTCAACTCAACTCAACTCAACTCAACTCAACTCAACTCAACTCAACAATAATACCCTTTTTACAAAAATTAATTCCTCCCTGCCTGTGCGTCTCCGCACGCAGACAGGCCGTTCCCCCTTTGAAAACTTGTCCTCAAATGCTTTTATCGGGGAAGGGGCCTGCCTGTGCTGTGCGACAGCACGCAGACAGGGATTCAGGGGGATTTGCCTGTTTCGCAATAGAACTTTTTATAAACGCCCTTTTCTGGAATATTTCTGGGGAAGGCGTTTTTTATTGAAGATGGATGCGGGGAGTTAGGTATTGTCCCCGGAATTCGACAAATAAGGAAAGTAAGCATGGAGTAGCCATGAAGCAGCCTTTGACTGGGAAGAAAATAAATCTGTCCCCTTTATTTTTCATTTGACTGGGAAGAAAATAAATCTGTCCCCTTTATTTTTTTATTTTTCTTTATTTTTTCAAAAGAGAGTTGTCTGTTATCTAATTGTAGTTATATGCACATTAGTCCTGTCCTTCTTTTTCTTAGAGTGGCAGGGCTTTGCTCAAGAGCTATCGGCAGGTGGAGATCAAAAAAAGATAGAATCTAACCGGCAGGTCGAATTAGAAACAAAACAGTTCCAAGAGAATTTTCAAAGAATTTTGGAAGAAGATTCGCCGCAAGCGGCAGCGGAGTATTTTCGAAGATGGGCCAAGGAAAAAGGGATCGATATTAACGCTGTTCCAATTTTTGAAGTAGAACCTGATTTTTATACCATCCATACGGAGGGAAAGACTTTTACACCTAATGAAGGCAAAGAACCCAATCACATTGAAATGGAGCCACGGCCTTTCATCATACAATTTAGGAGACCGATATCGCAGGCTGAATTTATTTCCCTCTTAGATATTGGTGTTAAACCCCTAGAATCTGGAAAATTTTTAATTGGCCTCGTTCCGCCGAATATTATACCAGACGTTGCGAATAAACCTTTTGTTAGGTGGGTAGGCCCTTGGAGTAAGGAGTATAAGTTTAATCCGAGCAAGATAGTAGGCGGGAAACCCGGCGCATACATACGACCTTTGGGAAAGGGAAAACCTGAATATATTCAGGTTTTAAAAAGCTTAGGACTTCAGAATATCCAATATTCTGAAGTGACTAATACTTATTATGTACCTGACTTGCCCGATACTATGTTTGAAAAGGTAGCCGAGCTTTGGTGGATACTAAAGCTATGGAGAGAACCAAAGGAAATCCCTGAAGGTCATGAGAATTTGAATTTTGAACCGGTGGATAGCCGCGAGATTATCATGGCAAAACGGGTTTGGGAACTGGGTTATTCTGGAAGTGGAACAACTATTGGAGTAATGGATGGTGGTGTATGGAGTAGCCATCCAGACCTAAACGGCGTCTTTATCAATAGTGATTTTAGTAGCAACGAAGATCATGGAACTCACGTTGTTGGAATAGTTGCTGGGCGAGGAACTCAAAGTAGTGGTGCGGTACGCGGGGTAGCGAATGGAGCAAACATAATTTTTAAGTCTTTTGGAATTAGCTACGAGCAGGCATTTAACGATTTTAAGAATGCTGGAGCTAAGATTTCAAATCATTCGTATGGTTTAGGTAATTTTAGCTATGACTCTGATACAGGAAACTTTGATATGTGGGCAGATGATGATGCAGCAGATGCGCTTATTGTTAAGAGCGCTGGCAACTGTGGGCCTGAAGGCAAAAACCCTTCATGTTCTTCCTTTGGTTATGAAACAATAACCAATCCTGGAACCGGTAAAAATGTATTGGCAGTAGGGGCTATCTCTTATACTGTAAATGGGACGGACGGATTTGGGAGTGTTGCCTCCTACTCAAGTAGAGGACCAACAAGTGGTACCTTCAAGAGGTTAAAACCGGAATTGGTTGCTCCAGGTGGCGATTCAGAAGGTTGCTATACATACGGTGTTGTATCTACTTTTGGAGGTAATAATGACAAGTGCCAATCTGGCGACTCATTTTTATGGCCACACTATAATAACAGCTACATTAGATTTTCTGGAACATCTATGGCAGCGCCCCATGTCGCTGGTTCTACAGGTCTTTTGTTCGGCAAAGACCAAAGTCTGGATTCCGAATTATTGAAAGCCCTATTGGTGGGGTCTGCTATTCCTATAAAAGTAAAAGATTCCTCCTTGTCCCGTTCTCCTTTGAATGGGTATGCGAATGTTGAGACAGGATTCGGGTTAGTTAATCCTTATAGTGCAATGTTTTATATACCTGGAGAATATGAATGGTTAACAAAAACTCGCGCTACTGTAACCTCTTCAAGTCCAAATTATGAGCTGCCCCTTTTTGTCCCTACTGGTGTTAAAAAAGTCGTTGTTACTTTAGCATATAATGATCAGGAGCATTTAGGTCTTCCCGATGGTTCATTAGTAGATGATTTAGATTTACATATTGTTCTCCCTTCAGGAATAATTTATACCTCCGACTTCAATCTAAATTCAGGATGTTCATCCTCTGATTGCATTAACCCACCTTTCCCGACTCGAGTCAACACAGAAGGTCCTGTAGAGAAAATAATTATAGAGAATCCATCTTCTTATGAGCAGGGTAACCAATGGACTTTTCGTGTTAAATTTAAATGGCCAGATTCATGTACCCCGCCTGGATGTTTTCCAAAGCAAGATTTTGGTTTGTTTGTTTATGTGATTTACAAAGAACCGCAACTATCCGTTAAAATGAGCCAAACGAGTTTTAGTGCCACACCAGGACAGGTTGTCAACATTCCTGTTACTGTGGAGAACTCTGGCGGCTATATTATTCCAGGTGCAATGGTTCAGATTGATGGGACCAATAATAAGAAATTTCTCGGCCATTTGCGATATCAAGGGCACTCTGCCAATTATACTTTTGCTCTCCAAGCCCCATCTACCCCGGGCTCTTATAGCTATACCATAAGAGCTGTTGGGGCGAATTTAAACCTGCCAGATGCCACACAGACCATAACTTTAAACGTTCAGCAGTCTGACACCACGCCGCCAACAGTAAGCATTTCTTCTCCCTGTAGTTCATCTTGTTCTTCTACTACCACTCCAATTACGGTAAGTGGTTCCGCCACTGATTCGGGTGGTTCGGGATTAGATAAAGTATGGGTTTATAATTCTACAAGTGGAAGCTCCGGATGGCATACTGGTTTGTCTGGCAACTCTGCTTCTTTTTCAGTATCGGGAATTTCATTAAATCAAGGTCAAAATACAATCTATGCCATGGCATACGATAAAGCAGGTAAGTATTCTAATGCTTATACTATTTATGTGACATATTCGCTCCCAGACACCGCGCCGACAATTACAACAAGCAGCCCATTGCCTTCAGGGACAGTAAACACTGCTTATAGCGTAACATTGCAGGCAACCGGGGGGACAACTCCGTATAGTTGGTCCACCGTGTCAGGTAGTCTACCCACTGGATTAAACTTGGCCAGCAGCACAGGGACGATCAGTGGTACCCCGACGACAGCCAACACCTATAGCTTCCGCGTCCATGTGACGAGTGCTAATAGTCTGTTCTCAGAGAAGGACTTCAGCATGACGATCAACTCAGCATCTGTCCAGTATCAATTAACCACTTCTGTAAGCCCCTCTGGCGCCGGCAGTATAAGCCCCGATTGTTCCAGCGGGTGCTGGTATGATAGTGGAACATCCGTGCCTTTGACAGCAACTGCTAATAGTGGCTATGCGTTCAGCAGTTGGAGCGGTTGCGACAGCACATCAGGAAGCTCATGTTATGTGACCATGAATTCAAACAAGGCTGTAACGGCTTATTTTACCAGTGCATCTGATACCACACCACCCACTGTTGCTTCTACAAGCCCATCAAATAATGCCACCGGTGTTTTTGTTAATGTCCCAATTACTGCAACCTTCAGCGAAAGCATGAATGCATCAACCATCACGGCAAGCACGTTTACGTTGAAGGACAGCGGTAATAACCTTGTAAGCGGAAATACAGCCTATTCAGGCACAACCGCCACATTTACGCCCACAAGCAGTCTGACATATAACACACTCTATACAGCCACGATTACGACAGGGGTAAAGGATGCGGTGGGGAATGCGATGGCAAGCAGTTATAGCTGGAGCTTTACAACTGCGGGAGAAACGGTTCCATCACTTCCTTCCCTTTCAAGCCCCGTTACTGTGGCAACTGACGGCGGACAAATCCCAATAATCAAGAAGTGGGGCAATAATGTCTATATTCTAAATGGGGATGCCAATCGGAATTTGATGTTTTATAAGAGCACAGATAATGGAATGTCCTTCGCAAGCACCACATTGGCCAACCCGGTCTTTAACAGCTATGAATATGAATTCAACATGGATACGAACGGTTATCTCTATGCCTTTTGGGAAAACTCCAATGATAGTCAGATGTATATCCGAAAAAGCCTTGACGGGGGTACAACATGGAGTTCACCGGCGACTGTGGCAAGCGGTTTTACCTGGATGGACGACCCATCCAGTTATTTTTCAAACGGCACCTTATACCTTCTTTTCAGGGGATACAAGAATTCGAAGATTGAACTCTATCTAACCAAGTCAACGGATAACGGCAGCACCTTCACTACACCCGTACAGGTCACAAGCAACAGTATTCAAGAAGATAATGGAAAGATAGCAGTTTATGGGAGTAATGTTTATGTCATATATTTTGACTCATCTTCTGCTTACAACATCTATCTTGTAAAAAGCACAAACGGGGGTAGTTCTTTTGGTTCGCCTATACGAGTAAACCAAACACTTGGAAAAACTGACTATGGTTTCGGTATAGCAGTAAATAGCTCTGGAAACATATTTATTGCTTATAAAGATACAACTACCGATGGAGAAGGTGACTTATATGTTGCAAAAAGCACTGATGGCGGAAGCAGTTTCACTTATACATTGGCGGCAGATGCAACGTACAGGGAGCAAGGATATCCAAAAATATTTATAGACGGAAACAATTATGTGAATCTGCTTTGGAACGACAATAGAGACAATATAAGCTGTTGTGGGTCTGTTTATTACACGAGAAGCATTGACGGCGGCGCATCTTATGAAGCTAACATAGGCATAAGAAGCTCAGGCGGCATATCCAATGGTTCTTTATATGTTGATTCTGATGTTGTATATCTTGCCGTAACCGATTACAAAACATCTCCATTCTCTACTATTTTCTATAAGATCACATGGGTATCTGACACCACCGCCCCCATAACCCTTGCGTCAGGGTTGACTAACCCTCGTGGCATTGCCATTGACTCAACGAGTGTATACTGGACAGAAAATAGAAATAGCAATGATACGGTAAAGAAAGTCAGTATAAACGGAGGGTCAGTTACAACCTTTACCTCAGGATGGTATTCTTCAGTTATTGCAGTTGATTCGACAAGCGTATATTGGATAGATTATGTTGCTGGTACTTCTTTTGTAAAGAAAGCCAATAAAGATGGAAGTACAGTTACGACTCTTGCATCATCAGTCAGTACTTATTATCATAGTAGCATTGCCATTGACTCAACGAGTGTATACTGGGCAGAACTTGGCGGAACTATAAATAAGGTCAGTATAAATGGTGGAACAGTAACGACCCTTGCATCTGGACTAAGTAGTCCTCGTAGCATCGCCGTTGACTCAATAAATGTATACTGGACGGAATCAATTTCTAATAGTGGCTCGGTAAAGAAGGTCAGTATAAATGGAGGGACAGTAACAACTCTTGCATCAGGGTTGAGTAATCCTATGTACATTGCCATTGACTCAACTAATGTATACTGGACTGAAAATGAGGGTGGCTCGGTAAAGCAGGTAAGCATTAACGGAGGAACTGTAACAACCCTTGCATCTGGACTGACTTGGCCTGGCGGTATTGCCATTGACTCAACGAGTGTATACTGGACAGACTATTATGATGGAATAAAGAAGGTTAGTATAAATGGAGGGACAGTAACAACCCTCGCTTCAGTGAGTACTCCTCCTTATAGCATTGCCGTTGACTCAACGAATGTATACTGGACAGAGGAGGTTGCCGGAACTGTAAAAAAGATTGCAAAAGATGCGACGAGTTCCGACACCACCGCCCCGACAAATACCACGTCATCAAACTTTATCAATAGCGGTGCGTCATCAACCACAAGCACATCAGTCACATTAAGCTTATCAGCAACGGACAATGTTGGAGTAACTGCTTATTTTGTATCAGACTACTCAGCCACAACTCCCTCACCAAGCGACCCTGGCTGGATTTCTGTAACGCCTACGACCTCTTATTCCGATAATGTAACAACACATCTTGTTTTGTGCTCGATAAGCGTACCCCCCTGTACTGCGAAGGTGCGTATATGGTTCAAAGATGCCGCTGGAAATATTTCGGCCCCGATAATGGATACGATAGACCTTATCACAAGCTACACAGTTACCCCGTCCGCAGGCTCCGGCGGCAGTATTAGCCCTTCAACCGCACAAACGGTCAACTCCGGTTCAACCACATCATTTACGATAACCCCGAACTCCGGTTATAGCATCTCCTCAGTTACAGGCTGTAGCGGAACATTGTCCGGCAATACTTATACAACAGGGGCAATTACTTCCAACTGCACGGTAACGGCTTATTTTACCGGTGCACCAGATACCACACCACCCACAGCCTCTGTCTTTAATATAAATAGCAATAACACTTACACCATATCGACTTATGTAACCCTTACCCTTTCTGCCTCTGATTCAAGCGGTGTCTCCCAGATGCGTTTCAGCAATGACGACACGACCTGGGGGGCTTGGGAGGCGTATGCCACGACCAAGTCATGGACATTGTCCTCAGGCGACGGCGCAAAGACTGTTTATGTATGGTTTAAGGATAGCGTGGGCAATGCCAATTCAACGCCATATTCAGCCTCTATTACCCTTGATACAAAAGCTCCATCAAACGGCACACTTACTGCTACAGAAGGCAATACAACAGTGGCTTTAAACTGGTCGGGCTTCTCTGATGACGGAAGCGGGATTGGAAGCTACAGGCTGAGCTACAACACTGCAGGCGAACCTGCTTCCTGCGATTCTGGCACACTCATATATTCAGGCGCGAATACCAGCTATACTCACACAGGGTTGACAAATGGCACACAATATCACTACCGCCTCTGCGCCACAGATAATGCTGGCAATACATCAACCGGCAAGACTGCTGTGGCCTCTCCTGTTGCGCCAGACGGCATAAGCACACCAACAAGCGATACCGGTATAGTAGGCATTGAGCGCGAGGATGGCGGAAGCGATAATACAAACCTTGACCCGACCACAAACAATCCAAAGATAGATATAACCTATAACTTCGGGATTGTCCTAAAAGACCCATCAGGCAATGCCCCGCAATATGCAAGGCTGTATATGACACAGAGGAGCAATCCCACATCAGGCGATTTTTATTATGTTGATTTGACATGCTATTCCAACTGGGCTTATGGCGCGAATTGCAGCTATCCAACGCTTCTCGGCCCTGCGGCTAATCATAAATACTATTTTGAAGCAAAGCTTTCTGGCGGGACAATAATGAGGTATCCGGAGACAGGCACAATTGACGGCCCTGTGGTTGAGCTTCTTAACGGATACAACATGGCAAGCGCACCAAGAGACCTTGACGGCCAAGGTCTTGACGGTGTATCAGCCTTTGGAAGCGCCTCTGTCTATAAATGGGTATCAGGCGGGCTTACCACAGAGGGCAACAAGGGGAGCTATGTGCCAGTAGATTCGTCTAATCCTGTTATGCCGGGCGAAGGATACTTCATAATGAAAGACGGTGTAACAACATTGCCTGAGCTTGGTCAATACAGCGACATTATTGGCGGGAGCTATACAATTACCCTTAAATCCGGCTGGAACATGGTGAGCAATCCTTATGCCGGCAATGTAGAGTTGAGTAATGTGCAGGTGCAGAAGGGGGCAGGCTCTCCAGAGTTGTGGGGCACAGCAGCTACCAATGGATGGGTAGTGAATGCTATATATTTCTACAAGGGAAGCGACTGGGGCTCAGCATACACATTTGAGAGCGCCGGAGGCAGTCCTGATGCAAAGCTGGTGCCGTGGTTCGGATACTGGGTCTATCTGAATAAGAATGATGATACATATTATCTGGTGATAACAAGGCCGCAGTAGTATGGGTAACAGGAAGTGTAATTTATTTAAGATTTCCCTATGAGAGTCAAAAATTTTGCTATGGAAATGACTGTTATTCCATATTGTGACAAGAAGACGGAGACTTTTTTGTCGAACTTAATATCATCATCCCTGCTAACAAGGTATTCTGCGCTTCCTTTTACGGCTGTTTCTATGACAATATCGTCATTTTTGTCCCGACAGATATTAACATCTCCCGAAAGCAAGACATGTTCTGCCCGTTCTTCTATCAATATCAACAGTTCGTGCATATCGCCTTCGGTAATCCCATACCTCTCCTTTATCCTGGGACGACTGAGTACATCGGCAAATTCTTCAATTAAAGGTTCAGAGATAATAAGTTGGAAGGCGCCTTCTTCAAATGATTTTCACAATCTGGCGGGAAAACCGAAGGGATTAAGTAAGGCAGAGACCCAAACATTGGTGTCAATGACCGTCCTAACGGCCACGTTTGGCTTCCCTTACTTCTTTAATGGCAGCAGCAATGTCCGCCTCTATCTCTTCGGGCGAAAATTGGGAGGTCTTTTTGTGGATCTTCTTTATGATGCGGTCAAACCGCTTCTGCCAGTCGTCCCTGGAAAGCACCTTTATTTCAACCTTTTCATGTTCTTTAAAAGAAACATTTTCCAGAGGTTTAAAGACACCGTTTTCATAAACGGCATTTACGACACGAGACATAAAAATACCTCCTTGACTAACAATCTATGCAGTGCTGAGGTGAAACTATGAATAAAATCTATCACAGCGGAAAAGCAAAGTCAAAATATTCAATACGGGGGTTGTTATGAATGTACTAAGATTGGTATTTTTGATACTGTTTATTCAGTTTATTGCCTGCCTGTCGGCAGGATTATTCAAATTTTAGATTCTCTGAGTCAAATTACAGGGTATGGTTCTATCTCAAACTTAAACCAGCATTTGGCGGGAAATTATTAAAATCAATAGACCATTCATTTGGAATGGAAGAATTTATAGGCAAATGGACAGTACGGCTATATCTGGATGAAAAAACCATAGTTGAAAAACATTTTTTTGTTAGTTGCTGACAGTAAATTTTTTCTTTGTTTTTGCCATACAGCGATAATACCATAACAATTATCAACCCAGAAAATGCAATAACATTTTCTTACAAACGCAATCCCCTGATAGAAACTTTCATGGGCAGGATTTGTCCAAATCTTGCAGTGAGCGGAGCGAATCTGACTGTGTCAAAACTAACTGTTTTTTGGACTGAGGCGACCATGTCGCCGTCTTACGCCAACACGGTTGGCTCGCTCCATATACAACCAGCTTTTCCTTGTCCCCTGATAGAAACTTTCAGGGGCAGGCTCTGGCTCGAATCTTGCGTTTGCCCCGAAAAATAAAAACTAAATGCACTTTTCGGGTCAAGGAATAAAACCTACCCCCATTTTTAAGATTGAAAGATTTCCCTAAAAATGATAAAACCCTCTAAAAAGCGAGATTCCTCGCTCCACTCGGAATGACAGCGAGGGGTTATTTTCAGATGAAACCCTCACGAGCCTTCGGCTCACAAAGGGGCATGAAAATTAAATGTAGGGGCGGCCTTTGTGGCCGCCCGAAGCGGGAGGGGACAAGCCCCTCCCCTACAATAATAGGATATGCATTTTCGGAGCAAATATAAACCAGAGGTGTAAATAGATTATGAAACCATTGAAAGTCCTTATCGCAACGCCAGAGGCAATACCCTTTGCAAAGACTGGCGGTCTTGCAGATGTAGCAGGCGCTTTGCCAAAGGCCCTGAATAAGCTCGACTGCGATGCCAGGATTATCATGCCGCTTTACCGGCATGTTCAGGAAGGGGGTTTTGAGCTCAAACCAACAGGCTTTGGTGTCAATGTAAGGCTCGGTTTTAGAGATATCTGGGCTTCTATATTTAAGGGTTCAGTAAATGGTATTACTGCGTATTTCATAAAAAGGGATGAATATTATGACAGGAAATATTTATATACAACACCAGATGGCGATTATTTTGACAATGCAGAGAGATTTATATTATTTTCACGGGCAGTGGTTGAGGCAATAAAGAAACTTGATTTTAAACCCGACATAATCCACTGCCATGACTGGCAGACTGGGCTTATACCAACCTATCTCAAAACTGTTTATAAAAATGATTCGTTCTTTGCAAGTACTAAAACAGTATTTACAATCCATAATATCGCTTATCAGGGGCAATTCCCGCACTCTCATTTTCATTTAGCAGGACTTTTGCAGGATATATTTCATCCAGAAGGGATTGAGTTCTGGGGGAATATAAATCTTTTAAAGGCAGGCATTGTATTTTCAGATATTGTTACAACAGTAAGCGAAAAATATAGCAAGGAGATTCGGACGGCTGAATTTGGCTATGGTCTTGAAGGTGTGCTGGATTCAAGAAAAGAAAAACTCTTTGGCGTATTGAACGGAGTTGATTATGATGACTGGAGTCCTGAAAAGGATAAATTGATTATTGCAAAGTATGATTCTAAGGATTTAAGCGGCAAGGTAGCGTGCAGGAAAGACCTTTTAAAGGAATATAATCTTAATCTATCGGACGATGCGCCTGTTATCGGCATAATATCAAGACTTGCAGACCAGAAGGGTTTTGATATTTTATCGCAGGCAATGGAAGATTTGATGTCCATGAACCTTGGCATGGTTGTGCTCGGCACAGGGGAGAAGAAATACCACGACCTGTTTGCAGAACTTGCAAAAAAATATCCAAAAAAACTTGGTGTGAAAATTACCTTTGACAACAAGATTGCCCACAAGATAGAGGCGGGAAGCGATATGTTCCTCATGCCATCCAAATATGAGCCTTGTGGTTTAAACCAGATATACAGCCTGAAATATGGAACCATACCTATTGTCAGGGCAACAGGCGGGCTTGATGATACGATACAAGATTACGACCCAAAGACAGGAGATGGGAACGGATTTAAGTTTAAAGAATATTCTTCACAAGTATTACTGGCAAAGATGAAAGAATCTGCCAAAATCTTTTCTAATAAGAAAGAGTGGAAAAAGCTTGTTCAGAAGGCAATGCAGCAGGATTTTTCATGGGAAAGGTCTGCAAAGAGATATGTGGAGTTATATGAGAGACTTTTGCCCAAATTTTAAACATTCCTGCCGAATATAAGACCACCACAAAATTGATTTGCTCCAATTTATCCAATGAAATCAATATAACTTTAATTGGCATTGTAATTGCTATTTCAATATCTCTGTGACAGGAAGAAAAATAGTAATCATAGATGATAATGCTGACCAGAGGTTTGTGCTGAAAGGGCTTTTGGCAGATATGGGTTGTGAGATTTTAGGTGAAGGGAAAAGCGGTCTGGAGGCAGTTGAGCTTATGCACAGATTATCTCCTGAGGTTATCTTAATGGATGTTAAATTGCCGGGCATGGATGGCATTGAGGCTGCAATGGCAATAAATAAATTGAAGCCCACCCCTGTCATTCTCCTGACAGCAAAGAAGGATGAAGAAACTATCAAACGGGCTGTAGAGGCAGGTGTTATGGCGTATCTTGTAAAGCCAATTAGGGAAGAAGATCTACTGCCTACTATTGAGCTTGCAATATCAAGGTTTAAGGAGTTTCAGGCTGCGCTCAAGGAGAATATAGATTTAAAAGAGACCATTGAGGCAAGAAAGGTAATAGAGAGGGCAAAGGGGCTTTTAATGGAAAAGGAAGGGCTTTCAGAGAGGGATGCATTTTCACGTATCCAAAAGTTGAGTATGGACCGAAGAAGGTCTATGAAAGAGATTGCAGAGATATTGATTACAGCGCTGGAAAGGAAGGGCAGAGGGTGAGAGGTTAAGAGGTAAGAGGTTGAGGGGTTGAAGCCTTTTTCTCATTCTCTCATCTTCTTAAGTTCTCAACTTCTTAGGGAAAAGATAGAGTTATGGAACAAGCCAACCGTGTTGGCGTTATGGAACGCTGCAACGGTGTTACCGTTATGGTTGTAAAACACGGCGACACGGTCGCCTCGGTCCAGATGGAGAGAGATGATGGCAAGGGTTCTTGTGCTCCAGCATGTAGCGAGCGAGGGTTTGGGGCTCATCGCTAAATCACTCAGACAAAAAGGTCTCGGGGCAGATTTCATAAAGATATACAGGAATGAAAGGGTCCCAAATAACATTCAAGGCTATGACGGCCTTATTGTCCTTGGCGGGCCAATGGGCGTTTATGAGGAAGATATTTTCCCATTTATAAAAGATGAGATTTCACTTATCAAGAATGCGCTTAGAAACGATATACCGATACTCGGCATATGCCTCGGCGCACAGCTTCTTGCAAAGGCTGCTGGCGCTGATGTGTATAAGGGTAAGAAGAAAGAGATTGGCTGGTATAAGGTAGAACTGACAGAGGCGGGTAAAAGTGATGGATTATTCATTGGTCTGCCTGATGAATTTATTGTCTTTCAATGGCACGGAGATACGTTTGATTTGAGGACACCTCCCCCTTTATCCCCCTCCATGAGGGGGACAGGGGGAGGTGTCCCCAGCAAATGCCTTGCCTCTTCAGAGTTATTTGCAAATCAGATAATAAAGGTGGGTAAAAATGCTTATGGCCTCCAATTTCATCTTGAGGTGACTGAAGAGATGATAAGGGATTGGATAGATGTGAATGATAAAGAGCTATCTTCGGTAAAGTCATATATTCATCCTGAGGAGATTATTAAGGATACTTCAAAGCATATAAATACCATTCATAAATTTGGCGATGCTGTATTCTCGAAATTTTTTAATTTGACTCATAGATAGGCATTGATGATTAAAACTTGTGCATATACTGGAATAATTTCATTGCGCATGCTGCAAAATAGCTGAAAATTCAAGGGTGTGAGAATTTGGCATTATAGTTGCAATAATAGCCAATAATAGCATTTAAGTAAGACAGGCGTATCACCCGTGATAAAGACAATTACTAATGAGTTCATAATAGTAACAACATGGCCAAAGATAAATCTGTCATGCCCCTCCCCCTGTCCCCCTCACAGAGGGGGACAGGGGGAGGGGCATCCGGTGTCTTTGCAATACTGGCTAAAACATAAAGCCTGCCCCCGAATGTCTATATCGGGGGACGCTGGATTCCCGTCCCCGATAAAAGCATTCGAGGACAAGCTTAAAGATTGCGGGAATGACAACGTATGGGATTTTGGTTCAATTGAGTCTATTTAAAATATGCATAATTATGGACTCCCTTATAAGTAGAAGACTAAATTTGGTGTGAGGGTTTACATCTGGTTTCAAAAAAATGAATCAAAGGAGGATAAAAAGAATGAAGAAGATGTTTGTAACATTAGCAGTTGCAGTAACAGCAACAGTTGTATTGGGGGTGACACCGTTTTTACGGGCAGCGGAATTGGCTGATATCATAAAGGATGTAAAGGCAAATGGGTTTGTTTCCACAGCGTATAATTACAATTTTAATGACCCTGACTCAAGAAGGATAAACTTTCGTCCGTTTAATGAGAATGACGATAGTTTTAACCTGGATGTGGCAGAGTTGGTATTTCAGAAGGATGCGGCTAAAGAAGGAGACATTGGATTCAGGACAGACATTATGTATGGTTACACAATCCCTAAGGCAATACGCTCTTCATGGCCTGGTGTAGCCCCGAGCGCAGATGATGATGTTGATATCCAACAGGCTTATGTGCGCTATGTAGCGCCTGTGGGAAATGGACTTGCCCTTGACCTCGGAAAGTTTATTACAGAAATGGGGGCAGAGGTGATAGAAGGATATGATGCATGGAACTACAACTACTCGCGTTCCCTTCTTTTTTATTACACCATTCCATTTACCCACACTGGACTTAGAGGAACCTATAAATTTAACGATAAGGTCAGCCTGATAGGGCAGATTGTCAACGGCTGGGATAATGTTGCTGACAACAACAATGGGAAGACCCTTTGCGCCCATTTGATGTTGACGCCAATGGCCAATACGACACTGAGTCTCAAACTTATAACAGGTCCTGAACAAACAAATAATACCGACAATATCAGAGATGTCTATAATATAAATCTGACTACAAATCCCATTGATAAATTAACATTTAATCTTGACCTTGTATTTGGAGCAGAAGAGAGCGACCCAAATAATATCGTAAATCCAAATACAGATAGCGAATGGTCAGGGGTTGCAGGAATTGTCAGGTATGCGGCAAGCGAGAGATATGCTATCAATGTCAGGGCAGAGATATTTGAAGATGGAGATGGGGCAAGAACAGGCACGCAACAGGATATGTGGGAGGTTACTGTTACGCCAGAATTTACCATTAAAAAGAATTTAGTTGTGAGACCAGAGTATCGTCATGATGCGTCGGATAAAAAGGTATTTGATAAAGGCGATAAAACAGCGGACAAAAAGACACAGGATACCGTAGCAATCAATGTATTCTTCTATTTCTGATTAAAAGAGGTAAGGAGGTTACCGAAATGAAAAAGATAGAGGCAATAATCAAACCATTTAAGCTTGATGAAGTGAAAAAGGCATTAAATGATATCCATATAGAGGGTATGACCGTAATTGAAGTAAAGGGGTTCGGAAGGCAGAAGGGACATACAGAGTTATACAGGGGCGCAGAATACACCGTTGATTTTCTGCCAAAGGTAAAGATAGAGGTCGTGACAACAGAGGAAATGGCAGTAAAGGTTGTTGATGTGATTCAGAGCGCCGCAAAGACAGGCAAGATTGGGGATGGCAAGATATTTGTTTCATCTGTTGAAGAGACAGTGAGGATAAGGACAGGAGAGAGGGGCAAAGAGGCGCTCTAAAGAGGTTGAGATGTTTAGCCTTGATGCTCACAATTTAAGAAATGATGGAGGTATAAAGTATGAAAAGAATAGGATTGGCAATAATATTAGCTATACTGGTTGGATTTGGTCTTCTATCCTCTACTATGGCAGAAGAGATTGCACAGCCTGAGCAGACAACTGAATTAGCAGAGGCTGCGCCGCAGACTGCCCCTGCTCAAGCCAAGATTGATACAGGTGATACTGCATGGGTGCTTATTTCAACGGCTCTTGTTATGCTTATGACGCCCGGCTTGGCCCTTTTCTACGGCGGCATGGTGAGAAGAAAGAATGTCCTCGGCACAGTCATGCACAGTTTTATCATAGTTGCCATTATCAGCGTTCAGTGGGTTCTGTGGGGATATACACTCGCATTCGGGCCTGATAAAGGCGGCATTATCGGCGGGCTTGAGTGGCTGGGGCTTAACGGTGTTGGACTTGAGCCTAACACCGATTATGCAGCCACTATCCCTCATCAGGCATTCATGATATTTCAGATGATGTTTGCGGTAATTACTCCAGCTCTGATAACAGGCGCATTTGCGGAGAGGATGAAATTTTCAACCTTCTTTGTGTTTACCATACTTTGGGCAACGCTTGTCTATGACCCCATATGCCACTGGGTATGGGCAGTGGGCGGATGGATTAGAAATCTCGGCGCATTGGATTTTGCAGGCGGTACTGTAGTCCATATATCATCGGGTGTGTCAGCCCTTGCCGCTGCCCTTGTTATCGGAAAGCGGAAAGGCTATATGACTGAGATTATGGCTCCGCATAATCTGCCGATGACGGTACTGGGCGCAGCTCTGCTTTGGTTTGGGTGGTTTGGGTTTAATGCAGGAAGCGCTGTTGCATCAGGCGGCCTTGCTACAAGTGCATTTGTTGTAACCAATACTGCAACCGCTGCAGCAGCTTTGGCCTGGATATTTGCTGAATGGATACAGAGGGGTAAACCTACGGTGCTCGGCGCCGCATCTGGCGCGGTAGCAGGGCTTGTGGCAATTACGCCCGCATCGGGTTTTGTCGGTCCCATGTCATCCATTGTAATTGGTTTCGGTGGCGGAATATTATGCTACATGGCTGTATCTTTAATTAAGCCTTTACTCGGCTATGATGATTCCCTTGATGCCTTTGGCGTGCATGGTGTTGGCGGCACATGGGGCGCTCTGGCAACAGGGCTTTTTGCAACAACAGCAATAAACTCAGCAGGCGCTGACGGTTTATTCTTTGGCAATCCAGCGTTGCTTGGAAAGCAGATTGTTGCTGTGCTTGCAACCATGATTTATGCGTTTGTAGTAACGCTGATTCTCCTCAAGGTTCTTGATTGGGTAATGGGGCTGAGGGTTTCACAAGAAGAAGAGACAGAAGGTCTTGACCTTACCCAGCACGGAGAAAGCGGGTATAGTTCGTAGTTAGCGTGCTTCATGTCCTTTGCCTGTGATCGTCCTCCCCCTGTCCCCCTCCAGAGGGGGATAAAGGGGGAGGATGCACACGTTTCATTGGCACGACTCACGGTTTTAACTGATACATCGCGGTATCTTTTAATTAATATAAGGCATATAAGGCAAAGACGCCTTCAATATTAAACAGTTTAAACGGTTTAAACAGTTTAAGCAGTTTAAGAAGAAGGCGTCTTTATTTTAAGGGAGAGAGAAGAATGGGAGTTATAAACGATGATATTTCGAGACGAAAATTTTTAAGCAGCGCATTTATGGCATTGGGTCTTGGTTTCGGCCTCGGTGCGCTTGGGCTGAGATTTCTGCAGTTTTTAAGCCCTAAGGTAACGGTGGATAGATTTGAAGAGATACTGGTTGGTTCTATAAGCGATATACAAGACAGTGATATAACCCCTATGGAGATCGGAAATGTGAGGATATTTCTTTTAAAGACAGATACAGGCCTTATGGCATTTTCAAGGAAATGCACTGACCTCGGCTGTCTTGTTAATTGGGATAAGGCCAGACAGGAGTTCATCTGCCCATGTCATCAAGGTGTATATAACAGGAATGGTAAAAACATTGCAGGACCACCACCAAGACCTCTGGACAGGTTTCAGGTAGTTCAGAAGGGTGAAAATATTTATGTGAAGGTAAGGGTGGCATGAAGACAGAAGATGAGGTTAAGAAGTTAAGAGGTTAAAAGATTTTTTCACAATTTCACAGCTTCTCAAGTTCTAAACTTCATTTCTTCATATTTTCTCGTTACCAAGCTGTGCTTGGTAACGCAATTGTTTATGAAGCTCCGGCTTCATAGAAAAAAGCTGGAGCTTTTTAGGCATTGGCATTCCCAAGCTGGAGCTTGGGAACGAGAGGTTTTAAAACGTTTTTATTAAACGGAGGAAACAGCATGGAAACAACTATTGAAGAGATAAAAGAAAAACCCTTAAAAGATAGGATTATTGACTTCATCCAGAAAGATGTGCCAGACCATCTGGATAGTTTTTCCTATTGTATGGGTGCAACTCCCCTTATTTTTTTTCTGGTAGCAGCAATTACAGGCGTTCTTATGACCTTTTATTATATTCCATATTCGGAAAAGGCGTATGAAAGTGTAAAGGCGATAACCAGCGAGATATATCTCGGCTGGTTCATACGGGGACTGCATAAGGTATCTATCAATCTTATGATATTTACCCTCTTTCTCCACGTTGTCAGGGTTTTTATAACAAGGGCGTATAAAACACCAGGGGAGTTAAAATGGTTTTTTGGCGTAGGGCTATTTTTCACAACCCTTGCCATGGGTTTCACCGGGTACTCACTTGTCTATGACCAGGTGTCATATTGGGGGATGACGGTTGTTATGAATATGATAGCAGAGATACCTATTATAGGTTCTCCACTGGCATATCTTTTACGAGGCGGCAGCGAGGTATCAGAGATTACACTTCTGCGCCTCTATGACCTTCATACTAAACTATTGCCGCTGCTTCTGGTGCTTCTTATAGGTGGACATATAGTCACAATAACGGTTCTTGGTTTTGCAAAGATAGAAGGCAGGGAAGGGACGCACCCATTCTATCCTGACCATGCTATGAAGGTTGGACTCATTGCCATAGGTCTCCTCATTTTAATGGTAAATATCGTTACGATTTTTCCACCAACCATTGGACCAATGGCAGATCCATTGGAGGTTGCATCAAATGTAGCGCCTCCATGGTATTTTTCTGCTGTATATAAATGGATTACCATAGCTCCACGACAACCAGCATTGTTTGGCATACTCATATTTTCCATTGTGTTCCTCTCTTATCCGTTTATAGATAGATTTCTGACTGAAAGGGGATTTAATATGGAAAGGATAAATATAGTCTTTGGCGCAGTAGCAGTCTTAGCATTTGCTGCACTGACACTATGGAATGCCCTTTAATAGGAGAATAGATATAAGAAGTAGGTTGGGCTTCCAGCCCGAAATCAGATGTGGAGGGCGGAACGCTCTGCCTCCTTGCGTTTTGAATCATGCAACTTATTTATAATAGGGGGTTATATGCAGACAAAGAATTTTAATCTTATGAAATATTTTATCGGGGCATTGAGCCTCATCCTTTTTATATCCCTTACCATAGTTGGTTATGTAGAGGTAAAGGCATCTAAAGAAGAAGTGCCAAGACCATATATTACACAGAAGACAAAGAAATGCCTCGACTGTCATATTGACAAAGGATTAACAAAAGGCGCAATAAGGGACTGGAAATTATCAAGACATGCTGAAAAGGGTATTGGTTGCAATGAGTGCCACATTCCTGTAAAAGGGACGCCTGAACGGATAATAAAGATGGCAACTGTATGTGAAAATAAAGAGGTGAGGCGTGAGGTGTCATCAACAAACTGCAAACAGTGTCATGAGGAAAAAGTCAAGGAGTTTGCAGCAGGCAAGCATTCAAAGGCATGGCTTGCAATGGAGGCGATGCCAACAACAAAAAATCAGCCTCACCAAATAATAGCAGGTGAAAAGGGATGCGGTGGATGCCATAAGATAGGTAGGGACGAAGGGCAGTGCGATTCATGCCATACAAGACACAGGTTTTCTGCAACAGAGGCAAGGAAGCCAGAGGCATGTGCAACCTGCCACATGGGTTTCGACCATCCTCAGTGGGAGATGTACTCAACGAGCAAGCACGGTGCAATCTATGCGACCGAAGGCGATAAGTGGGATTTTTCAAAGAAGATAAAGGACTGGTATAAAGAACCTTTGGTGGCATCTTATAAGACGCCGCGGGCCCCTGTATGCGTAACATGCCATATGCAGGAAGGAGACCATGGAGTTATGACATCATGGGGATTCCTTGCCTTGAGACTGCATGAAGATGATAAAGAATGGATGGGATACAGGGCAAAGATAATGCAGGGCCTTGGAGTTACATTGTCTACTGATGAAGGTAGGCGTAGAATAAATGAGATAGTGGTTTCGGCGGATGTAGTAAGACTGAATAAAGAAGACTGGCAGAAGGAAAGAGATAAGATGATAAAGACATGCAGCCAATGTCATGGAGAGAGTTGGGCGAAGGATGAACTTAAAAAAGTAGATGGTATCATAAAAGAGTCTGACAAACTTATGGCAGAGGCAGTGGATATTGTTAATGGACTTTATAAAGATAAATTGCTGCCTAAGCCGAAGGACTATCCAGCCCATGCAGACCTCCTTAGATTTTACGAGGTTCAGTCAGAGATAGAGCAGAAGCTCTATGTCATGTTCCTTGAACACAGGATGAGGGCATTCCAGGGCGCATTCCATGCAAACCCTGATTATATGCACTGGTATGGCTGGGCTGAGATGAAGCGGGACCTTGCTGAAATAAGGGAGGAGGCAAGAAAACTGCGTAAAGAACATAGAGAGAAGGCAATGTAGTGTTATAGAGAATGAGTAACCAATAAAAGATACGAAGGGGTATCAGCCTAAGGCAAGGGCGCCTGGAACAAAATGAGGCGCCCTTTTTATTTACAAAAATGTTCTAAAAAAGGAGGTTTTGTGCAAACAAAAGATTTTAACATTATGAAATATTTTATCGGCGCATTGAGCCTCATCCTTTTTATAGCCCTCACAATAGTCGGCTATGTGGAGGTAAAGGCAGGCAAAGAAGGAGTAAGGCCATACATATCTTCTGTTAATAAAAAATGCGTTGACTGCCATGTGAAAAAGGGGATTGGAGAGGGGCAGATAAATGAGTGGAAACATAGCCGTCATGCTGAGAAGGGGATAGGCTGCATTGAATGTCATAAGGCAGATGAGAAGGAAATGGATGCATACAAACACGAAGGTTTTATAGTCGCCACAGTTGTCTCCCCGAAGGATTGTGGTAAATGCCATGAGGATGAGACTAAGGAATTTACTGAATCTCACCACGCTGATGCGGCAAAATTTATTGGCTCTCTGGACAATATCCTCGGCAATATTGTTGAAGGTCCGGCTGCTGCCAATTCAGGATGCAGGCAGTGTCATGGAAGCGAGGTAAAGGTTCTGGCAAATGGGAAGCTTGATTCTGCCACATGGCCAAATACAGGCATGGGCAGGATAAATCCAGATGGTTCTAAAGGCTCATGTTCCGCTTGCCATGCAAGGCACAGTTTTTCTGTTGCCCAGGCAAGACAGCCTGAGAATTGCGGTAAATGCCATATGGGGCCAGACCATCCTCAGATAGAAATCTACAATGAAAGTAAGCACGGAATTCTTTACAATGCCAATAAAGAGAAGATGAATCTCAACAATCCCAAGGATAAATGGATTGCTGGAAAGGATTATCTCTATCCAACGTGCGCATCTTGTCACATGAGCGCTACAGAGACCCAGCCAGCAACCCATGATGTGGGCAAACGTATATCATGGACTCTTAGGCCCGTTATTTCAACTAAACTTAAAAACTGGGAGCAAAGAAGAAAGGCCATGAAGGATGTATGTCATTCATGTCATGGCCCTGAGCAGGTAGAAAATTTCTATAAGCAATATGACGATGCTGTTAGTCTCTATAACAAAAAATTTGGCGAGCCTGCCAGAGACGCAATGGAAAAATTAAAGGCAATGGGAAAGATAACACCTACACCATTTGATGATAAGATAGAATGGACATTTTATGAACTCTGGCATCATGAGGGTAGAAGGGCGAGGATGGGCGCATCCATGATGGGACCTGATTTTACCCAGTGGCATGGCTTCTATGAAGTGGCAAAACATTTCTACAATAAATTTATCCCCGAATTAAAAGAGCTTGACCCAAAACTCGCACAGGAGATATTGGCAAAAGAAGAACACAAATGGAAGAAGGGGCTATCAAAGGAAGAGGTTGCAAAAACGCTGGATTATTATCAGGAGAGGTATAAGCAGTAGTGCGATAGGGTAGGTTAAGGTAAGGCTCGCCGCCCTAAAGGGCAGCGAGCCTTACTCTTCTAAGAAGGTTTTCTGAAACTCAATAGCCATGCCTGCCCTTTGAAGAGTTCCTTTATCTTTATATCCTCCATGCCAGCAGGTATGGACTCTACAGGAGGCGATATAGCCTCCTGCCTATCTTTAAAAAACACACTAATTCCGGGAAATCTTTCAAGGGTCCTGGCAACCTTTTCTGTTTCATCCATGATAACTATCCTGGTTCCGCCTCTTGTCACCCGCACCATCTCTTTTATCGCCTGCGCCTTGTCATTAAAAAAATTTATTCCCCCCATTTGGTATACCACGTCAAATACATCGTCTTTGAAGGGCAGGTGTTCAGCCTCGCCCAGAAAAAGGTCTGCAACGATCCCCATCTTTTCAAGCTTTTTTTCGCACCTTTTCAGCATGTTCCACGAAAGGTCAAACCCGTAGCATAAACAGCCCTGCGGAAGGTGTGTCAAGTTGGAGCCAGTTCCCACAGAGGTTTCGAGAACCCTGGCACCTTCCCTCACCTCGAGTTCCTCTCTAAACACCCCCCTGATATTGTCCTCAGAAAGGCCCATCATGAAAAGCCCTACTCTGCTTATGAAGTCATAGACTGAGGCAAAACTGTCATAGATGGTTCTATATCTTCTGTTCAGACCCATAAGGTGGTCCTTCTCCACAAAAACAGGAATACCGTCTCGTATGGGAAATCGTAAGTTATGTTCATCGTTTACGAGGAACTGCGCCCTGTTGCCATTATAACACTCGTTTACGATCTTGAGAGGCAACTTCTCAGCAGGGCTGCAAAGAATATTTAGGGTCTCAGGTCTCATCTTGACATGAAGTGTTTTATCCAGTTAGAGAACTATGTTCTCTAACTGGGTTTACTTGTTAATGGAGATACTGAATGGCAAATTAAATATCCTGGCGCTGCAGGAGAGAATAAAACCCATCCAGGTTCCCTACTGGATTCTGAGTCCAGTGCATCTATTAATACGAACGCAATAAATGTCTTTATACTGTCCCCTTGCAGGTATTAGTCGCGCTCGATTCTTGCTATTAGCCAGTATATTACCCCAAGCACAGCAATTGCAGCTGTGAGTATAACTGACAGCTGATATTCCAGCGCCTCGGCCTTGAGCGTGGTTACAAGCAGCTTTCTGATAACGGCAACCAGCGCCACGCTTATAAATACTTTTATGGCAAATTTTCCGCCTTTAAGGTGTTTTACCTCCGTATCCATAAGCTCTATAACAACCCACATCATAAGCAGGGAGCCTAAGGTGCTGAGAAGCCCTTTTTCTATATCGCCGGTAAAGATGTGGGTTACATCATAGATAAAAAGACCCACAACCATTATGCCCATGACCACAAGACCCATAACAAGTATGAGATTCAGCAAGTAAGAAAATCTGTGGGCAAACTGTATAAGATACGATTCTACCCTTTCTGACAGGAAATAGGTTTTTATTTCCTCTTCTATAAATGAGCTTGTAATAACATCGAGGTTGATGTCTATAATTTTATCAACCGATTTTGCTAAAAATCTGCACTCATTGATATCTACGCAGAACTCCTTTTCAAGAATCCTCAGGCAGTACTGCCGCACAAAGTGCATTGCGGCATTGACATAATGGGCAGGAAGGTTTATTTTTACATGGGCATAGCCTATCCGTTCTACATTTCTTACATATTGTGCGCCGTATTCGCCTGAAAAGAGATCCATAAACCACTCTTTGAGTCCCGTCTGATGTCTTTTTATAATTTCTTCATCTTTTAGGAATTTTGGCGTATCCTCAAAGTGTCTTATGCAATTGTAGAACTCGATAGGAAACTCTTCCTCATGTTTCTTCATCAAAGGCTGAAGATGCTTCAGATTTGCTGCATCGCCTGCTGTAAAATTATAATGGGCTTTTATCTTTTCAATTGATTCCATGATAGCTCCTATGATTGCACAGATTTAAAAAATGATTACACAGATTCATTCAAAAAGATTAGTTTTAATCTGTGTAATCCTACTTGCTGTAATCCGTGTAATCGCATCACCTTAATATCTCTGTTGCATTAAAAAAGTAACCTATCTCGAATGCTGCTGTATCATGGCCATCAGAGCCGTGAACAATATTTGATTCAATAGAATCTGCAAAATCTTTTCTTATAGTGCCTGGTGCAGCATCTTTTGGATTGGTTGCGCCCATTATATCTCTCACCTTTTTTATTGCATCTTTTCCCTCGAGTACCATTGGCACTATCGGGTCTGAGCACATAAAAGTGGTAAGGCTGTCAAAAAATGGCCTTTGTTTGTGAACAGCATAAAACCCTTCAGCCTGTTTTTTAGTTAATTGAACCATCTTTAAGGCAACTACCCTAAGGCCTGCCTTTTCAAACCTCTTTATTACCTCGCCGACGAGATTTTTATTTACGCCGTCCGGTTTGACAATTGATAGGGTTTTTTCCATCTAAGATCCTCCCAAGAAAGATTTACGATTGTAGATTTACGATTTCAGATTTTAAAGATTTTAAATCGTAATTCGTAAATCGTAATTCGTAAATACTTTGGTGGCGGTGCGTGGAATCGAACCACGGACGCGGGGCTTATGAGACCCCTGCTCTGCCAACTGAGCTACACCGCCTTTAATCAATTGAAAATTGCAAAATACAAAGTGCAGACTCTAACTTTATATAAAATTTTAAAAATTTTCAATTTAAAATTTTCAACCTTCAATTTGCATTTATAATTACTTCCCCTTCACCTCGTTAGAAGTTCGCTATTATACGATATGTGCTTTACTGTGAACTGAACTTCTAACGAAGGAGACTTCTAACGGGGTTCAGCTTGTATGCCATAATATAGCTCTTGCCGATTCCGCCATCCATAGTGACTGCAATTACCAACTCCTTCTGGCCATCATTATCTATATCGCTTACAATATAATCTGCTATATATCCGTCAATCTTTCTTGTTCTCCAGTTTTCCTCAAGACCGTAACCTTCCCATGAAAGGTTTACCATTTCGCTATTTTTATAAGACCTGATTACTTTTAAGTAGCGACCCACAACACCCGGGTCATTTCTATTAATTATTATTTCTCCTATTCCATCGCCGTCCAGGTCCTCATGAATAATTTTGGCCTTTATATCTATAAAGTCACTGGCCTCATTATCTGAGGTTGCGCCAAGCTCCAGGCGATTCAGACTTCCTCCATAGTATTCTCCGCTCTTCCATATTTCTTTCCAAGAGCCATCATTGTCTTTATTGTATATATGCAGATAATCTCTTTCATCCAGTGAAATTATATCTGTTGCCCCATCTTTACCAAGGTCTGCTATTTGGAAATTATATATATTTAAGTTTTTAGGTATGTCAAAAACAGAAGATTCCTCAAGTTGTCCATTTTGCCATTTGAGTATTTGCACCGGACCAAAAAAACCATTTGTACTGCTATACTTCTGCCCCAGCAGAATAGAACCCATCTTTGGTTCTCTTAATGCACGTAGAAACCATCTTAAATCCGAGGCAATGGTTTTGAATTCATTGTCTTTATATTCCAATACATAGGAATCCAATTTGTCATGAACAATCCTTGTAACATATATTTCGCTGACTCCATTATTATTGATGTCATCAGTTGAAATACTATAGTTTTTAACAGAGACATTGCCCTTAAATTCTTTTATCAATTCAAGTTTCTGATTTCTAAGCCGGTATATAAAAAGATTATGGCTATCAAGTATGATTATCTCATTTTTTTTATCTCCATCAATATCCGCAATGTCAATATGTTTTATGCTGCTATCAAATTGAGGGCTTTTCCAGATACCCTTTACATGGCCTTTTTCCATTATTATGAAATCATCATCCTCTGGTGTTTCTGCCGGTTTTTCCTTTACTACAAATTTACCTGTATAAGTAGATGATTCTGAGGCGCCTGCTGTTACTGCTGCGCTGCCAGCTCCTTTTAATATCTTTGCCTTTGAGTCTTTAGCCATTTCATCTACCAAAGATATAAGATTTTCTAATCCCTTACTCCTGGAGGAGAAAAATATCGGTTGGTCAATTTTATTTACAGCTATCGTCTTCGCATCAATGCTTATACTTTCCGCAATAATCGTTATGCTGCCGTAGATTACATAATCTGTTTTTATTTCTTGCCCGATACTTTTGACAATCTCCTCTGTTATTTCTTCCTGGCTGTATTTGGATAGAGCCGATTTTATAGAAGATTCATTAACAATCTCAATAGATGACTCAGCCCCGAGTCTTGATGCGAGCATATCATTGACAGCACCCTTAATATATTCAAAACCCTGCGGCGCATTTATCTTCCATGGAAGGATGGCTACTTTGATACCCTGCGGGAGTGCTTTTTCCTCGGCAATACTATTGCCTGTAAGCAGCAGGCAGTAGGCAATAAGTAGTAGACAGCAAACAGTTAACAGTTTATGGGATTTCTGATTTCTTATTTCTGATTTCTGATTTCTGACTTCTTTCATCACATCTCCTCAGGCGCTGAAATTCCTAAAAGATTCAGGCCGTTCTTAATCACTGTCCTGACTGCCTCGCATAAATAGAGCCTTGCATTTGTCAGTTGCATATCCTCTGTTACAACACGATTTTTATTGTAATAAGGATGGAACATAGCAGCAAGTTCTTGCAGATAAAACGTTATTCTGTGAGGCTCCATTGCAAGGGCGCTGCCTTTTACAATATCCGGAAAAGACGCAAGTTTTTTAATAATATCGAATTCCTCTTTAAGACTCAAGAGTTTAATATTTACATCTTCTGTTCCCTGCTTAAACTTGTCTCCAAATGTTCTTGTTGGGGAGCCTGCGGGGACAAGTTTTGGAAGATGAAGCCCCTTTTCCCTTGCATGTTTTATGATGCTGCATATTCTCGCATGGGCATACTGGACATAAAAGACCGGATTCTCAGGCGCCTGTTTTTTTGCAAGCTCAAGGTCGAATTCAAGCTGCGCATCAGATTTTCTCGTAAGAAAGAAAAATCTGCATGCATCCTTCCCGATTTCATCCATTACCTCTCTTAAGGTAACAAACTCCCCTTCGCGTTTACCCATTGGCACTGGTATGCCATTTCTCAAAAGCGCTACGAGCTGAATAAAAATGATTTTAAGAGAGCTGTCATCATAGCCAAGCGCCTTTAAAAACCCCCTAATTCTTCCCTCATATCCATGATGGTCTGCGCCCCAGATATTAATAAGCATTGAAAAGCCCCTATTAATCTTTTCCCGGTGATAGGCTATGTCAGAGGCAAAATAGGTCTTTTCCCCGTCAGCCTTTATCAATACCCTGTCTTTATCATCGCCAAAATCACTTGTCCTAAACCAAGTGGCCCCATCCTTTTCGTAGATAATCTCCCTTTTTTTTAATTCGTCAATTGTTTGTAAAACCAGGCCTTTATCAAAGAGGCTTTTTTCACTATACCAGTTGTCGAATTCAATGCCAAAGTCTGCAAGGTCTTTTTTTATTAATTTCATTATGGATTCAGCCGCGAAGTTTGTGAAAAAAGGCAAAGAGTCTTCATTTGTCTTATCATACTTATTGCCGAATTTGGTTACGATATCCCTGGCAATATCCTTTATGTATGCGCCTTTGTAATGGTCGTCAGGGAATTCAACCTTTTTGCCCAAAAGCTCAAGGTATCTTAAATACAGAGACCTGCCGAGTATCTCTACCTGTTTTCCTACATCATTTATATAATATTCCTTTGTTACCTCGAATCCTGCTGCCTTGAGTATGTTGGCAAGGGTATCGCCAACTGCTGCGCCTCTTCCGTGGCCAATGTGCAGAGGACCTGTTGGATTTGCGCTTACAAACTCAACCTGAACCTTTTTCCCTGCGCCAATATCTGATGCCCCGTATTTTCCCTTGAGATGATAAATCTCTTTTAATAAGTTTAGCCAGTAATTATCACCCATAAATATGTTGATAAATCCTGGCCCTGCTACATCTACCTTTTTAATATTTTCTGATTGCCTTATCTCTTTTGCGAGCAGTTCAGCAATTTGTCTTGGTTGTTTGCCTTCCTTGCTGGAGAGGAGCATGGCTATGTTAGTCGCAAAATCTCCGAAATCATCTCTCTTTGGTTTTTCAATAATAATATCAGGGAGTTCTTCTGTTTTTATAGCTCCATTTTGTTGACATTCTTTAATGGCCTTTTTTATAATATCTGATACTGTTGCTATCATTAGTTATTCCCTTATAAAACAAATCCCCACCATTTAGGTGGGGCAGTGCGAAAATATAGGTCAAGGTTTAGATTGAGGCTGAGAATCCACTTTGCTTGAATCTTAGCCTTAGCCTTATTTTTATGGCCGGCAACCTGCCAGCCTGCTTATATCCCTCAAGTTCCACCAAAGCCGATTGTTACCTTTGGCCCTTCTACAATAACAGGCACATCTTTTCTGCCTTTGGAATATTTCAGCATCTGCTCCATTCCAGATGAATCCTGCTTTATGTTCACATACTGCACCTGATAGCCCTTTTTGGCAAAGTCCTCACGGGCTGCCTGGGTATAGGGTCAGGTATCTTTACCAAAGATGAGAACCTTTTCAGACATAGTGTAATTCCCTCCAGATTTTTTATTTACTGCATAATAGCACCTGTTAAGTTTTAATTCAAGCCCTGTTAGAAGTTTTTCTGCGAAGGTTACAAATCCTTCCGGTGAAGCAACTATGGTATCAAAAAGGACTTCTAACGGGGCAAGCCCTACATAGTTTCTGAGATTTTCATTGACGCACAGGAAGGGTTTCTGATAACCTTTAAACTTACAATTTCACAGATTTTTAAGAGCGATTACACAGATTAAGAGCTACTTTTAAAATCTGTGTAATCTTTTTTGCAATCTATGTAATTCCACTTAGCGGGGTGTAATCAAAAATTATTTTTTATGGAATCAGTAATACGCGACATAGCTATACTTTTAGTGCCAATACTTCTGGCTGTAACCTTTCATGAAATGGCCCATGGCTGGGTAGCTGATAAGCTTGGAGATCCAACAGCAAGGCTTTTGGGAAGGATTACCTTAAATCCGATTAAGCACCTTGATCCAATAGGTACATTGGTATTTTTTTTGACCCATATGATAGGGTGGGCAAGGCCAGTGCCGGTAAATCCTTTACACTTTAAAGATCCAGTAAAAGGGATGATGTGGGTTGCCATTGCAGGTCCTGTTACAAATCTTTTTCTTGCAGCAGTAAGCGCCATTATCTTTAGAATTATTCTTGTTTCGGGGCTGCTTTTTGACCCTTCCATTTCTTTTATTATGAAACCCATCTACATGATGGTGCAGGCGAGTGTGATTATAAACATCGGTCTGGCGGTCTTTAATATTCTCCCCATTCCTCCGCTTGATGGAAGCAAGATTCTGATGGGTTTGCTCTCAAGAGAGCAGGCAGAGGTTTTTGCAAGGATAGAGCCATATGGATTTTTGATACTTATCCTTTTAATTATGACAGATATTGTCAGCGCAATACTTTCTCCAATAATTGGGTTTAGCGTAGGATTACTTCTTGAAGGCAGGTTTTAAATGGTGAGTAAGCGGGTTTTGAGCGGTATGAGGCCTTCAGGCAGACTTCACCTCGGCCATTTTCATGGTGTGCTCGAAAACTGGCTGAGGCTCCAGAAAGAGAATGAATGTTTTTTCTTTGTAGCTGACTGGCATGCCCTGACAACAGAATATAATGACCCTTCCAATATTCAGGAAAATATCCGTGAGATGGTGATAGACTGGCTGTCCGTTGGAATACTGGGAACAGATTTAAAATCTGTCCCCAACTCAACAATATTTCTTCAATCTGATATAAAAGAACATGCAGAGCTGCATCTTTTGTTGTCAATGATAACGCCGCTTTCATGGCTTGAAAGAAATCCTACCTACAAGGAGCAGGTTGAAGAGGTAAAGGATAAAGACTTGCATACCTACGGCTTTCTCGGGTATCCAGTGCTGCAGACCGCTGATATTATTATTTATAAGGCAAATGTAGTGCCGGTCGGCATTGACCAGGCGCCGCATCTGGAGCTTTCAAGAGAGATTACCAGGAGATTTAACTTTCTCTATGGTGAGACTTTTCCTGAGCCTCAGACGCTTTTAACAGAAACTCCAAAGCTCCTCGGCACTGATGGCAGAAAGATGAGTAAGAGTTACAATAACGCCATATTTCTTTCAGACCCGCCTGATGTTATAGAGAAAAAGATTCTTCCCATGATGACAGATCCTGCGAGGAAGAAAAGGCAGGACCCAGGAACACCGGAGATATGTCCAGTCTATTTTCTGCACCGGATTTATTCTACACCGGAAACCATCACATGGGTGGAAGAGGGATGCAGGACCGCTGGCATTGGCTGCATAGAGTGCAAAAAATCCCTCATTCCCTCGATCATAAAAAGGCTTGAACCATTTCGGAAAAAGAGAGAGGAACTTACAAAAAATCCAAATATTGTGAACGAAGTGTTGAGCAAGGGGAATAAAAAGGCAAAGGAAATTGCGCAGAAAACAATGGTAGAGGTGAGAAAGGCGCTGAAACTACAGTAGGCAGTACGCAGTAAGGAGTAAGCAGTAAAAACAAACTACCAATTGTTTTCTGCCTACTGCCTACTGCTTGCCGCTTACTGTCTACTATCCATGTACAAAGTCAAACTCGAAATATTTGAAGGCCCATTAGACCTTCTTCTTCATCTCATCAAGCAAAATGAGGTGGATATCTATGATATTCCTATTGCTACAATCACAGAACAGTATCTGGAATATATGGAGATGATTAAGAGCCTTAATCTGGATGTGGCAGGCGAATTTCTGCTAATGGCAGCAACCCTTGTCCACATAAAGTCAAAGATGCTCCTGCCGTTTTCAGATGAGGAATCTGAGGAGGAAGGCGAGGAAGTTGGAGACCCGCGTCAGGAGCTTATAAGAAGACTACTCGAGTACCAGAAATATAAAGAGGCAGCAGCCCAGTTAGAGCAAATGAAGATACTTGGTAGAGATACCTTTTCAAAAGGAGTTGGGGACAGACTTGAAATCTGCCCCCAAGTGGAAGAGGGCGGTCTGGTAAATCTCTCTTTATTTGATCTTCTGGAGGCATTTAAAGAGGTTCTGGCAAAGGCGCCGAAAAGTATTGGCCTTGACGTAACATTAGAGCATATAACAATTACGGACAGAATAAATTTTATTATGGAACTTTTGGGCAAGGGAAAAAGCATCACATTCTTATCTCTATTTCCGTCCGGCAGCAGCAGGGCAATGATAGTTGCCACATTCCTTGCAATGCTGGAATTAACCAGGATGAAGATGATACGGATTTACCAGTCCGAGCAGGATGGGGTGATACGGCTGTATGTGCCGGAGGCGAGTGGAGAAGATGAATCGGGGAATCGGAGAATCGGGGAATCGGAGAGATTGGAAAACCAAGAAGCGGAGAAATCTGGAAACGGGGAATGGGAGAGAGAATAAACAGCTACAGGGAACTGCGTGTTTATCAAAGCGCCATGGAAGCCGCCATGAAAATATTTCAACTTACCAAAACTTTTCCGCATGAGGAAAAATATTCCATGATCGATCAGATTCGTCGCTCTTCTCGCTCTGTATGTGCAAATATTGCAGAGGCATGGCGTAAACGGCGATACAAAGCTGCATTTATTGCTAAGCTGAGCGATGCAGAAAGTGAAGCCTGTGAAACTCAGGTATGGATTGAATTTGCAGGGAGATGTAGTTATTTTGATAAAAAAACAGAAGATGAACTTGATATAGCTTACAACCAGATTATTGCGCAGATTGTTCGCATGATAGAAGAGGCAGGTAAGTGGCTTATTAAAAAATAGAACCGGAGAATGGGAGAAACTGGAAAAGATTGAATCGGAGAGCGGGAGAAACGGGGAAACGGGGAAAAATTTCTCTCCGATTCCCCCATTCGTGTTTTTTATAATTCCCCGATTCATTTTTTGGAGACAACATGGATAAAGACAGTTTAAAACCGCTCATAGAAGCTATCATCTTTGCCGCTGACCACCCTATCAGTTTTGAGAAGCTGATGAATGTATTGGAAGGCGAAAAGAGGGATGAGGTAAGGCTTGCGCTCAATGAGCTTATAAATGAGTACAACTCATCAGGAAGGGGATTATTTATTGAGGAGGTGGCAGGCGGGTATCAGCTCAGGACAAGGCCTGAGTTTGCGCCGTGGTTGAGAAGGCTTTTTAAGATTGGATTTCAAAAGCTAACCAAGGCATCTATGGAGACGCTTGCCATAATCGCATACAAACAGCCTGTTACGAGGATGGAGATAGAAGAAGTGAGGGGGGTTGACTGTGGCGGAGTCTTGAAAACTCTCATGGATAGAAATTTTATAAAAATTATTGGAAGAAAAGAGGTGCCTGGTAGACCAGCAGTATATGGGACAACAAAGGAGTTTCTGGAGGTTTTTGATTTAAAAGACCTTTCATGTCTTCCAACATTAAAAGAGATTACCATGCCGGAGGCTGAACTTGGCGTGGAGGCCGCGCTGAGCGTGGAGGAGGAAGGAATTGCAGGAGAGGCTACAGAAGATAATAGCAAAGGCAGGGATAGCGTCGAGACGCAAGGCAGAGGAGATGATTCTGGAGGGGAGGGTGGTGGTCAACAACAGGGTAGTGACGGAACTGGGGACCAAGGCTGACCCTGGAAAAGATATAATTAAAGTTGACGGAACAAAGATTACAGCTTCCCATCTTGCAGGGCCAAAGATTTATATTCTCCTCAATAAACCTAAAGGGGTTATGAGTACCCTGTCAGACCCGCAGAATAGGCCAACAGTCGCTGACCTTGTAAAACTTGCCCCTGCGGAGCCTGCCCCGCACTTGATGCGGGGTTCTAAGCAGGGGAAGATTAAGCACAGGGTTTTCCCGGTCGGCAGGCTTGACTATGACGCCGAAGGTGTGCTCCTTCTTACCAATGATGGAGAACTTACCAACAAACTGATTCATCCACGCTATCAAATACCCAAAAAATATCTCGTCAAGGTAAGCGAATGTCCTGACCAGAAGGATATTGAAAAGCTCAAGAGAGGTGTTTATCTTGAGGACGGAAGGACCCTGCCTGCTGAGGCAAGATTTATCCGGCCAACTGATAAAAATTCATGGATAGAGCTTACTGTATATGAGGGGCGTAACAGGCTGATAAAGAGGATGTGTCTTGCAATAGGACATCCTGTGCAAAAATTAAAAAGGATAGAATTTGCAGGGATAAAATTAGGAAGTCTTAAGCCCGGAAGCTACAGGGTGCTGACGAAAGATGAGGTGGAGAGGCTGAAAGGACTCATTGCAAAATAAAGATTGCAAATTGCAAAAGTCAAAATTAGACCAAAAACAATTTGTTTTTTTCATTTTGCACTTTGCACTTTGCATTTTGCAATGATTATGAATAAGGGGCTTTCAAATACCTTTAAGAAGACCTACAATAAGCTATTCAAGGCCTTCGGTCCCCAGCATTGGTGGCCCGGAGATACGCCCTTTGAGGTAATAGTGGGCGCAATACTCACCCAGAATACAGCATGGACAAATGTTGAAAAGGCTATTCATAACCTTAAAAAGGCAAGGCTTTTAAATCCAAGAAAGCTTCACGACCTTTCTCAAAAAGAACTGGCAAAATATATCAGACCCGCCGGCTACTTTAATATCAAGGCAAAGAGGCTGAAGTATTTCCTGAATTATCTGTTTGATAATTACAGCGGCAGCTTAAACAGGATGTTTTATGGAGCAAGCCGACTGTGTCGGCGTAGAAAACACGGCAACACGGTTGCCTCAGTCCATAAATTGCGCAGAGAACTCCTTCAGGTAAACGGCATTGGGCCTGAAACAGCAGATTCAATACTTCTATACGCCGGCAATCATCCTGTATTTGTTGTGGATGCATATACAAAAAGAATATTATCCAGACATCGGATTATAAGCCAAGATGCAGATTATCATGAAGTTCAGGGATTATTTATGAAAAATCTTCCCCATGATGTGGAGATATTCAACGAGTATCATGCTCTTCTGGTAATGGTTGGAAAAGATTTTTGTAAGAACAAGAAGCCTCGTTGCAGTAAATGCCCTTTGATGTAGAGCCGACTAAAGACCTGCCTAAATTGAGAAATAGAGTTATCCATGGAAATATCCCGTCATAATACGATGAATGAAAATTGACTATGAATAGATACTGAGATATATTGAAAACAAAATCTTGGCATAAAAATATCTAATATCAGGATAACTGTCCATGAACAAATTTTCACTCACCAGAAAGGCATTTTTGGCATTGTTCGTCATACTCCTGCCTATCGTAGTCACTTTTATCGTTACTTACCGTTCAAATAAAGAGTTATTAAGACAGGGAATGTTGAATGACCTCACAGTCATTGCTGAACTTTATGAAAGGTTGATTTATCAATTTATCGAGAGGTCAAAACAAAGGGCATTGGACTTTGCCAGCGATGGTTTTATTGGTGAAAAAGTTCGGGAAATCATCAATGGCAACAGACACGCAGTTGAGTCGCTTAATGACCATTTACTTAAAAATAAAATATCCTTAGATAAAACGATTCAAGTAATACACATCCTGTCGTTAGATGGCCATATTATAGCTTCTACAGATAATTCTGTAATTGGAAGGGACGCTTCTAACGAGCCTTTTTTCATAAAAGGGAAAGAGAGGGTGGTTTTTACAGAAGCAGGAGATAGTTTCATTAAGCAATACGGGGTGGCGATTTCAGCCTTTATCTCAAACAGGATAACAGGAGAACCAATCGGTATTCTTGTTAATTGTATGAATCTTTCTATGCTTAACAGCATTACAAGGGGGTATTTACTTAAAGAATTAGGAATACCTCCAACGCATCGCGTAGTAGAAAAAAGGAAAACATTTGAGGCGTATCTTGTTAATAAAGATAAGCTCATGCTTACAGAGTCTATCTTTGTAAAAGGTGCGGTATTAAAACAGGTAGTGGATGCGCCTCCTGTTGAGGCATGTTTAAAATCAAATAAGGGGATGGCTTCTTTTTATAAGGATTATAGAGGGGTAAAGGTTATTGGCGCATCCATGTGTATTCCGTCTTTGAAGTGGACGCTCCTTGTTGAGATTGATGAGGCTGAGGTCTTCACACCTATTTTTGAGATTCGTAGCGGCGTATTGATAACCAGCGCTATTGTAATAGGAGTTGTTGGAATATTGTTTATTTTATATATGAGAGATGTGATGATGCCCCTCAATAAGATAGCTGCAGCAGCAGGTAATATTGCCAAAGGCAACTATAATATTACAATCCCGGTCAGGAGCAGAGATGAAATAGGCGCCCTTGCCGAGTCGTTTAATAGGATGGTGAGGGAGATAAAGGCCAGGGCAATAGCGCTCCAGGAAGAAAGGGATAGGGCGCAACAGTATCTTGATGTTGCCGGAGTAATATTAATAGCTATTGACAGTAATGAAAAGGTTAAACTTATTAATAAGAAGGGCGCGGAGGTGTTAGGATACTACGAAGAGGATATCTTAGGTAAAAACTGGTTTGATGGGTTTATTCCTGAAAGGCTAAGAAAGGAAATGAAGGAGAATTTTTCTAAATTGATGTCAGGTAAGGGGAAGAAATTTGAGTATCGTATCCATCCAGTTTTTAATAAGGATGGCGAGGAGAGGTTAATTGCATGGCATAACGGTGTATTAACGGATAAGAACGGCAATATTTGCGGTTCTTTAAGCTCTGGAGAGGATATTACTGAAATGGGACACGCAGAAGGAGGGAGCAAGCGATTAGCCGCCATCCTTGATAAAACTGGTGATTTCATCGGCGCTGCCGATAAGGAGGGCAGAATGCTTTACCTTAATATGGCAGCGCGGAAGATGATAGGAATAAATGAAGAAGAAGACATCTCAAAATCGAGCATTTCTGATTTTCACCCGGATTGGGCAAATAAAATAATATTAGAAGAGGGAATACCAGCCGCAATCAGTAAAAACGTGTGGAGCGGCAGAACTGCCATATTAAGTCGTAATGGACGAGAAATTCCTGTTTCTCAGGTAATTCTATCTCACAAGGCTCAAGATGGAACTGTTGAGTTTTTTTCTACCATTATGCGAGTTGTTTAAGATCATATGACCATGGTCTGAAATAAAAACGGAGAATTGAGATATGCAATTTACCCTTGATTTTAATAATACCATGTCAGATGTTTTAGGCAGTGAGCAAGGCTTCCGGCCTGAGGATATTGACGGACTCAAAAAACAGGCAAATGAAATCCACAAAAACCTTCAGGCAAGGAGAAGAACTGATATTGGTTTTTATAATCTTCCGTATGATGAAAAACTGCTTAAAGATGTTTTATCGCTCTCAAAAGAACTGGCCGGCAGTTTTGACACCCTCGTTGTGCTCGGCATAGGAGGTTCGTCTCTGGGAGGAAGGGCTATATTCAATGCCCTGTGCCATCCGTATCATAATCTTTTGCATTCTGTAGGGGAGGGGCGCCTGTCTCCGAATGCTTCTATCGGGGATGTACCCTCCCGTTGCGGGCGACCACAAGGGTCGCCCCTACAAGCGAGGAATAAAAGGAGCGTCCTCAGAATTTTCTTCTGCGATAATATAGACCCTGACGGGTTTAAGCCCCTTTTTGAAATCCTGAATCTTAAGAAGACCGTGTTCAATGTTATTACTAAGTCAGGCGAAACAGCAGAGACCATCGCCCAGTTCATGGTTATTAAGAAACTGCTCGAAAAGATGATTGGCAAGAAATATAGAGATAATATTATTATAACAACAGACCCGTTAAAGGGCGCTTTGAGAAAGATAGCAGATGAGGAAGGTTTTAAAAGCCTTCCTGTTCCTCCAAATGTCGGCGGCAGATATTCTGTTTTTTCAGCAGTTGGTTTGTTTCCTTCTGCATTGGCAGGCGTGGATATAAAAAAGCTCCTTGCAGGCGCACGATACATGGATGAGATGTGCGATACAGATGATATCTGGAAGAATCCGGCATATATGTCAGCGATCCTTCAGTATCTTGCATATAAAAAAGGAAAAAATATCTCTGTGATTATGCCTTATTCAAACGCACTCCGGGATTTTGCCGAGTGGTATCTCCAGCTCTGGGCAGAGAGCCTCGGCAAAAAGGTAAATCTCAAAGGCGAGGCGGTAAATATCGGGGCAACGCCTCTTAAGGCTCTCGGCACAACTGACCAACACTCCCAGCTTCAGCTCTATATGGAAGGTCCTTATGACAAGATTATTACGTTTATAGAGGTGAAGAAACTGAAAAACAAAATGCCCATACCAAGGATATTCGAGGGCTTTAAAGAGATTGGCTATCTTGGTGGGCACTCAATAGAAGAACTGTTCAAGGCAGAGTTGGATGCAACGAGAATCGCCCTGACAAAAAATAGAAGGATGAACTATGCAATCGCCATTCCTGAGATAAATCCATTTACCATTGGCCAGCTCCTCTTTTTCTTTGAGGTCCAGACCGTATTTGCCGGCAGCCTATTTGAGGTCAATGCCTTTGACCAGCCTGGTGTAGAAGAGGGGAAGAGGCTAACATATGGGATGATGGGGAAGAAGGGGTATGAAAATAAAAAGAATGAAGTTGCAAAATGGCCTAAGGGAGCGAAGAGATACATTATATGATAAATTTTAAATATCAATTTAAAGTAAAATGTCAAATGTCAAAGCCCAAATGACAAATCAAATCCAAAGCCAAAATGTCAAAAAGAAACAGGTTTGGGTTTTGAGCTTTGACATTGATTTGACATTTAGATTTTGTTATTTGGATTCAGTAGTGTCCGGTTAAAACAACATAGTTTGCAACCTGAATACGCTGAAAAAGCCATGAAAATTGTCATAAACGTCATTCCCGAGGCCTTTATCGGGAATCCAGTGTCTTTAAAAGATGCCGGAAACCACCTGGATTCCCGCTCCCTGCTTAAAGCATGCGGGGACAAGCTTCGCGGGAATGACGGATTCGACTTGATGCCGTAGAATCAGGTTGTTTCAAGGGTTCAACTTTTTTAATTTAACCGGACACTACTGATTTGGATTTGCTTTTATTTGCCAGTTGAGCTTTGGATTTCGTTTGAAATTTGAACTTTGATATTTGGACTTTTTTTGTTACTATCCTCTCCTATGGAAGATCTCATCTTAAATCCCCAATCCGAAAATTCATTTGGCATAGAAATTAAAGAGCCGAAATCCGATGACCTTACGCCTGCCATGAGGCAGTATATGGATATTAAAGAAACCTGCAAGGACGCCATACTATTTTTCAGAATGGGCGACTTCTATGAGATGTTCTTTGAAGATGCAAAGCTTGCATCCAGGGTATTAAATATCACGCTTACAACCAGAGACAGAAACAAGGAAAATGCTGTCCCCATGTGCGGTGTGCCGTATCATGCAGCGAATAACTATATTGCTAAACTGGTAAAAGAGGGGCACAAGGTTGCTGTGTGCGAACAGGTAGAAGATTTGGGGACAGATTTGAAATCTGTCCCCATGGCCAAGGGGATTGTAAAAAGAGAAATAACAAAGGTTATCACTCCTGGTGTTGCGCTTGAAGAAGAGCTTTTAGATGCAAAGAGCAATAATTTTATAGCAGGGGTGACTTTGAATGGAAATATTGGCGGACTCTCGTATATGGACGTTACTACTGGGGAATTCAGGGTAACAGAATTTTCTGGAAAGAATGAACTTGTAGAGGAAATTAAACGCATAGGACCAAAAGAATTGGTTATTCCTGAAGAAGTGCTCGGCAATAATTCTACAGAACTCCCGAGATTTTCAAATAATATAAGGATTACTCCTTTAAGCAACTATCATGTAAGACACGATGAGGCTGTGCATGGCCTTGCCTCTCACTTTCAAGTCATATCTCTGGATGGGTTTGGATGCAGTTCATTGAATGAAGGCATAAAGGCTGCGTGGATTGTGCTCAAATATGTAAAAGAAACGCAAAAAGGGGCCCTTCCGCACATCAAGACACTATTGCCCTATTATCCTAATCAGTTTGTTGTGATTGATTACATGACCAAAAAGAACCTGGAGCTTACAGAGACCATACGATACGGAGAGAAAAAAGGAACGCTCCTCAGTCTCCTTGATAGAACTAAAACTGCTATGGGCGGCAGAAGGCTTAGGGCATGGATGGACTCGCCTTTGAAGGATGTGCCTGAGATTAATAAGAGGCTTGATGCAGTAGCAGAATTATACAGAGAAAAGCTTGTGAGGGATGAGATTCAGGCAAATCTCATCAGGGTTTATGATATTGAAAGGCTTGTAGTCAGGGTAGCGCTTGATACAGCTAACCCGCGAGACCTCATAAGTCTAAAGGATTCTCTCAAGACCATACCAAAGATAAAGAACCTCCTTAAATCATTTCAATCAGCATTGCTGAAGGGCATATATCTTGGTCTTGATGATGTAAAAGAGGCATCTGATTTGATAGAGGCATGCATTATTGATTTGCCGCCTGTGACAACAAGGGAAGGAGGCTTTATCAGGGATGGATTTAACAGGGAATTGGATGAGCTGCGAAGCATATCACGCAATGGGAGGGATTGGATTGTAAATTTTGAGGCAGGAGAGAAGAGAAGGACAGGCATAAATTCCTTGAAGATAGGGTATAATAGGGTCTTTGGCTACTATATAGAGGTTACAAAGACAAATCTTACGCAGGTTCCAACTGATTACATACGAAAACAGACCCTTGTCAATGCCGAACGGTTTATAACACCAGAGCTAAAAGATTATGAGACCAAGGTCCTGAGCGCTGAAGAAAAGATAATAGCCCTCGAGCAAAGGCTTTTTCATGAGATACGGAAGAGGGTTGCATTTTACAGAGACAGAATCCAGGAGACTGCTAACCTTCTGGCAGGGCTTGATGTCCTGACTGCATTTGGCCAGGTAGCTGATGAGATGAATTATGCGAGGCCAAAGGTAAATGATGTTGATGCTATAAATATTGTCGAGGGAAGACATCCGATAATTGAGGCAAATAGAGAGGAGCGGTTTGTTTCCAATGATACGCTTCTGGACTCTACTGATAACCAGGTAATTATTCTGACAGGCCCTAATATGGCAGGCAAATCTACTTACATAAGACAGGTTGCGCTTATTGTCATCATGGCGCAGATGGGAAGCTTTGTTCCTGCAAAGGATGCGACGATAGGGATTATTGACAGGGTATTTACAAGGATAGGCGCATCAGATGATATAACCAGGGGGCATTCTACATTTATGGTTGAGATGAGCGAGACCGCGAGTATTCTTAATAATGCCACAGAAAAGAGCCTTATAATCCTTGATGAGATAGGCAGGGGGACATCCACATACGATGGTTTGAGCATTGCGTGGGCTGTTGCAGAATATATCCATGACCACCCGTCTGTTAAGGCAAAGACCCTTTTTGCAACCCATTATCATGAGCTTACAGACCTTTCCCTCACAAAGGAAAGGGTCAAGAATTATAGTATGGCAGTAAAGGAGTGGAATGACAAAATCATCTTTTTAAGAAAGGTGGTAGCCGGCGGCGCTAACAGGAGCTATGGCATTCAGGTAGCGCGGCTTGCTGGCATACCAGAACCAGTTACACGGAGGGCAAAGGAAATTCTGCTCAATCTGGAAAAGGGCGAATTGAATGAGGCAGGTATGCCCAGACTGGCTTCTTCAAAAGATAGGGAACAGACAGTGAGCCAGATGAACCTCTTTGGAGAAAAAGACCTGATAAAAGAAGAATTGAGGCAGATTGATGTAAATAAGATTACGCCAGTAGAGGCATTGATGAAATTAAGTAAATTAAAGGAGATGGTAGGGGAGTGAAGAGGGATAGTAAGCAGTATGCAGTAGACAGAAAAGGGATGGAAATGGAGAAGGGGAGAATCGGGGAAGGGGTGAAAAATCTTTCTCCGATTCACCGTTTCTCCGATTCACCGTTTCGTTTCGTCATCTTATCGCTCGTTGTTTTCTTGTTTGCCTCTTCCACATATGCAGCAAAGACCAGTTATGCCAAGACTCCTCCAAAAAATGCCTTAGTCAAGGTCACTAATATCCGATACTGGTCCAATCCAAACTATACAAGGGTGGTAATAGATGTAAGCCGTGAAGCTATATTTACCCACCGCCTCCTGAAAGAAGACCCCGCAATAAAAAAACCGCGACGGCTCTATATTGATATAGGCAAAGCAAACTTAAGCCCTTCGTTAAAACAGCCAATCCCGATTAATGACGGGCTCCTCAGGATGGCAAGGGCAGGCCAGTATGATAAAAATACTGTAAGGGTTGTCCTTGATATAGAATCTATAGAAGATTATAAGGTCTTTCCTCTATCTGAGCCATTCAGGATAGTGGTAGATGTGATGGGGAAAGGAAAAGTCAGAAGCCTGCCCCCGCAGGCTTTGAGCGGGGGTCAGGAACCATCCGACTCTGGCGGAAGGAGTCAGCCAACACCCGATAAACCTACGTTAGCCCAGCAATTGGGGCTTAAGATAAAAAGAATAGTCATTGACGCTGGCCATGGTGGAAAAGATTCTGGCGCTGTTGGGAAAAAGGGGTTAAAAGAAAAGGATGTTGTATTAAAGATAGCAAAGGGTTTGAAGGAGACCCTATCAAAGGAAACCGGTGCGGAGATTTTTATGACAAGGGATGCTGATACATTTATCCCATTAGAAGAAAGGACTGCTATTGCAAATACAAAGGAGGCAGACCTCTTTCTCTCTATTCATGCCAATGCGAGCTTAAACAGAAGGGCTAGCGGTGTTGAGACCTATTATTTAGACCTTACAAACGATGAGGTTGCTATACGGCTCGCTGCACGGGAGAACGCAGTTTCAAGTAAAAAGATGAGCGACCTTCAGTATATCCTGAATGACTTAATAAAGACATCAAAGACCAATGAATCGAGCAGGCTTGCTGAAGTCGTACAGGAGTCTTTGGTATCAAATTTGAAAGTTAAATATAGCGATATTAGAGGTAATGGGGTAAAAGGTGCGCCTTTTTATGTGCTCGTTGGCACGCATATGCCGAGCATATTGGTTGAGGTGTCATTCATAAGCAATTCAAAGGAAGAGGATAGGCTTTCTGACGATGGATATATCAGGGAGATTATTGCTGGTATATCAAGTGGCGTGAAGGAGTATGTGAAGATGATGGAGGTTGCTCTTGAATAAAGTGAGGAGTCAGGGGGTAGTGGAAATGAACGAAGATAAGAAGATGAAAAAGATAGAGGTTGAGAAAGTGAGAAGTTTAGAAGATGAGAAAAAAATCTTAACTTCTCAACCTCTTAACCTCTCAACTTCTTTAAGTTCTCATTCTCTCAACTTCTCATCCTCTCCATTCCCTCCTTCCATAGATTTAACCGGCAACGATATCTTGCCAAAGATAAAGGACTATCTTCAGAAAGGGGTGGAGGCCCTGAAGGTCGGCCATAGAGCAGGCGCGTCTGGCTATGAGATAGTGAAGGGTTACACGCAGCTTATAGACTATTTTATAAAGGCGCTCTTTGAGAGGATTGAAGCAGATATTAAAAATAAAGAAACAGACGTCAGATATCAGAAGGCAGCTATTGTTGCCATGGGCGGCTATGGGAGAGGTGAACTCAATATCCGCTCTGATATCGATCTGATGCTCCTTCATTCTGATAAACTAACGCCATATATCGAGAAACTTACACAGAAGATATTATATGTCCTGTGGGATACAGGCCTTGATGTAGGATTTAGCACCAGGTCTGTAAAAGAGTGCATTGTTCTGGCAAAGGATGACCTAAAGACAAAGACAGCAATGTTGGATATCAAATATATAGCTGGAGAAAATGATATCATTGGTGAACTGAGAGCAAAGATTAAAAAAGAGGTTTTCAAGGAAAAGGAAATAGAATTATTTATAAAAGAAAAACTGGAAGAGAGCAGTATCAGGCAGGCAAAATATGGCGGTTCTGTATACATCCTTGAACCGAATGTAAAAGAGGGCGAGGGTGGTTTAAGGGATATTCACACAGCCCTCTGGATAGCGAGAGCCAAGCACGATATCGAGGATATTGACATGCTGGCAGAGAAGGGTTTTTTACTCAGTGACGCAGCAGACAGGCTTAAGACATCAGTAGACTTTTTATTAAAGGTGAGAAATGAACTACATTTTGAAAGCAAGAGAAAGACAGACCAGTTGACCTTTGACCACCAGGAAAGGATAGCAAAGCTTTTTGGTTTCGAAAATACCAAAGACTCGCTTGCAGTAGAAAAGTTTATGCATCAATATTACCGTCATGCGTCTAATGTTAGCTACTATTCTTCGCTTATAATCAATAGATGTATTCATGGCCCCATTTCTGCGCTGCCCAGACGCTGTAAGGTCGAAAAGGGTATTGATGAATATTTTAAAATATGCGATGGCGAATTGACGCTTATCAACGAAAATGTATTTGACGAATCACCGTGGACTATAATGCGCACATTTGAATATTGCGCAAGGTTTAAGATTGATATGGATAACTTTACAAAAGAGCGGATTATTAAAAACAGATCCAGAATAGATGATGATTTTATAAACTCAGGGGAGGTTGGACAGTCTTTCTTGAATATCCTTAAAAGCGGCAGCGCATTTGAGGCCCTGCAGGAGATGCATAAATTAAGGGTATTAGAAAGGTATATGCCTGAATTTGGGGATATTACGTGCAGGGTGCAACACGATATGTATCATATTTACACAGTTGATACCCATTCCTTATTCGCTGTGAGGGAATTAGAAAGACTTCGCACCTCGGCATATAAGAGAGAATTCTTCCTTCTCGCTACCCTTCTGGAAGAGGTAAAGCAGATTGAACTTCTTGCGTTCGCAGTTCTCCTCCATGATATTGGAAAGTCATTTGGCAAAGGCCATGCAGAGAAGGGGGCTGCGATTGTGCCTAAGATATGCAGCAGGCTGGGGCTCTCTGAAGAAGATGCTGCTGTCGTTAAGTTCTTAGTAAAAAATCATCTCATTCTTGCTGATATTGCCCAGTATAGGGACCTCCACGATGAGAGACTTATTATTGAATTTGCAAAGGTGGTGGGAGATATCGAGAGGCTTAATCTACTCTACCTCCTAACATTTGCTGATATAAGGGCTGTTGGGCCTGATGTGTGGAATCAGTGGAAGGGCGCCCTTTTCCAGGAATTATATTTTAAGGGATTGACAGTATTGGAGAGAGGAACGTTTGAGATAGAGGAGGCAAAGGAGAAACTTCCAAAAATAATGAATAGGGTTTTCAAACTGTTAGAGGGGGAAATCCCAGGCGAAATTGTTGAAGATTATTTCCAGTTATTGCCGCAGCACTATTTTCTATCAAATTCGGTTGAGACCATTGCAGAGCATTTGAAGATTGTTCAATACCTGCAGAGCCAACCATATATAATGCGGGTAAAACAGAATCTTGAGAGGCAGTATACTGAAGTAATCATATGCACCCTTGATATGCATGGTCTTTTCTCTAAAATAGCTGGAGTTATGGCAGCCAATAATATCAATATCCTTGGCGCGCAGATCAATACCCTGAAGAACGGTGTTGTGCTGGATGTTTTGCAGGTAAACAGCCCCCTGGGAGAGATTATCACTGATGAACAGAAATGGGCAAATGCAGAGAAAGACCTTGCAGATGTCTTAACAGGAAAAGCGCTTGTGGAAAAACTTGTTTCACGGCGAAAGCCGTCTATCCTTGATAAAAAGGCAAAACCGAGGGTGCATACACGCGTAGAAGTAGATAATGAGGTGTCAGATGCATTTACTGTTATTGATATTCATGCGCAGGACAGGATTGGCCTTTTATATTCCATAACAAGCGCCCTCTCTAAGCTTGGTTTATATATATATATTGCCAAGATAACCACCAAAGGGGACGAGGCAGCGGATATATTTTATGTAAAAGATATATTCGGCCAGAAGATTTATTATAAGGAAAGACTAAGGGAGATAAGAAATGCCATCTTCGAGGCTTTGGGGGAAGAGGCGCCAAAGGGTGAAGAAGATTGAAAGATAAAAATAGGGACAAGGGACAGCTGTTCCTATTTTCCCGCCCTATTATTGTTTCTTTGGGCTTGCCTTTTTAATCAACTTGTAATACCCTTTCCATAATCTTCAATAATAAAATACAGTAAGCTCTGGTTCTCAAAGAGGGTTTGCGCTTGCCATATTTTGTCTTTTGCATCCACAATCATCAGCCGGTAGGCAATTTCGAGCATGTAATAGAAGATAGCTATAATAATGCATATCTTCCATTTCTCGAGTCAATTTATAAATATCCTTCCATAAAACTTTCGTTTCATATCACGGGTTATCTCCTAGATTGGCTTTTGAAAAATCATAGAGAGTATATTGAGATGCTCTGTAAAATGGTAAAAAAAGGGCAGGTTGAGATGCTGGGGGGCGGATATTATGAGCCTATTCTTGCCGTTATACCAGTGAGAGATAGGGTGGGCCAGATAACGATGATGTCAGATAAATTAGAAGATATTTTTAACAAAAGGCCGCGGGGCATGTGGCTTGCAGAGAGGATATGGGAGCCTCAGCTACCCCCCTGTCTGAGACAGGCTGGTATAGAATATATTGTTGTAGATGACTATCATTTTATAAAGGCAGGGCTCAGGAAAGATGCGTTGGCAGGTTACTACACAACAGAGGATCTGGGAAACAGCCTTAAGGTTTTTCCAGGAAGTGAGAGGCTGAGGTACATTATCCCTTTTGAACCAGTGAATATGTTTATGGAAAATATTGCGTGGGTTGATACGCTCGGTAATAATGCTGTAGCAATATTTGCAGATGATGGCGAGAAGTTTGGGACATGGCCCGGCACGCATCAATGGGTGTATAAAGAGGAGTGGCTCAAGAAATTCCTTGAAACTGTATCAGAAAATAAAGACCTCATAACCCCCGTAACCTTTTCTGAATATATGGATAATAACGAGCCGATTGGCAGGGTCTATCTTCCAACAACATCGTATATGGAGATGGGCGAATGGGCGCTTCCACCAGAGGCATCGGAGACATACACTAACCTGCTGAATGAGGTTAAATCGTGGCCGGATGGGGAGCGGATACGAAGATTTCTGCAAGGAGGATTCTGGAGAAACTTCTTTGCCAAATATCCAGAGGCAAACTGGATGCATAAACGAATGTTAATGGTGAGTGAAGAAGTGCAAAGAAACGGGGAAACGGGGAAACGGGGAAACGGAGATAAACCTTCTCCCCTTCTCCCTTTCTCCGATTCCCCGACTCATCATTTATACATGGCTCAATGCAATGATGCGTACTGGCATGGCATTTTTGGCGGTCTTTACATGCCTCATCTGAGGACAGCAGTGTATGAAAACCTGATTAAGGCAGAGAATCTGTTAGAAGAAAGGGGTGGGAAAACAAGTAAAGAAACGGAGAAACGGAGAAGCGGAGAAAGGGAGATAAATTCCCCGATTCCCCGATTCCCCCATTCCCCGATTCATCATATAGTCAAAGACTTCGACGCTGATACCTTTCCTGAAATCTTTGTTCGCACTTCAAAGCTCAACCTCTTCTTTAGCCCTCATAACGGTGGTTCAATTATTGAATTAGATTACAGACCAAAGACTGTAAATCTTTCAAACACCCTTTCCAGATGGTATGAGGGCTACCATGACAGAGTCAAGGCCCAGGCGCATAAAAGCCATACAGGTGAAGCGAAAAGCATACATGAATTGACTATATCAAAAGAAGAAGGACTCGAAAGGCACCTATTTTTCGATAAATATCAAAGGGTGTCTTTACTCGATCATTTTCTCAAGAAGGATGAGACTCTGGAAAATTTCAGGATGTCAGTCTATGAAGAAATAGGTGATTTCTTTAACAAACCGTATGAAACAAAGTCAGGAGTAGGGTGGGCTATGCCCACCAGTCAGGAGTCTGCTCCCGCAGGCTTTAAGCGGGAGTCATCCGCCTCTGGCAGAAGGAGTCAAATTGTCTTGAGCAGAATAGGGGAGGTAAAAGGCCAATCAGTTTTAGTGGAGAAAAAAATATCCGTTGAAGATAATGAGATGAATGTAAAGTATCGTATAACTCAATCCCCCCAACCCCCCTTTAAAAAAGGGGCGGGGCACCCGTCTGAAGGATGGGTCGGGGGGGATTTAAAGTTTGGTGTTGAGTTTAACCTCATCCTTCCGTGCTGTGATGGAATGAATGGCTTTTATAATATTCCGTCGGTGGATTTGGGCGAGAAAGGTCTTGGGAGTAGCGGTGAGATAGCTGGCATACGACAGATGTCTATGGTGGATAAATGGACAAAAATGAAATTGGTTTTTAGCTTTGATAAAGAGACCTCTGTATGGAGATTTCCGATAGAAACGATTTCGATATCAGAGGCTGGTTTTGAAAAGATATTTCAAGGCTCTTGCATCCTGCTGTTCTGGGATATTTCTTTAGATAAAACCTTTGAAACAAATTTTAGAATTAAGGTAGAGTCAATTTGAAGAGGGAAAACCGTGCCTAAAAAGTTATCTGCCAGTCTCATAAAAAAGATAAAGGCTGTAAAACTTCTTATCCTCGATGTGGATGGCGTTATGACAGATGGTAGTATTATATATGACGATGACGGTAAGGAGATAAAGATATTTGATGTAAAGGATGGACATGGCATAAAACTCTTGATGCGGGCCGGGATAGATGTGGCAATAATAACTGCAAGAGAGTCGCAGGTTGTACTCCACAGGGCAAAAAATCTTGGCATAGATATGGTATATCAAAAGGCGATGGATAAGGTTGAGGCATTTAATGAGATATTGCAAAAAAAACAATTATCAGAGAAAGAGGTTGCATATGTGGGTGATGAGTTGGTTGATATACCGCTTTTGCGAAAGGTTGGTTTTGCCGCAGCTGTTAAGGATGCTGTAGAGGATTTGAAGATGTATGTTGATTTTATAACTGAGAAGAATGGAGGGCAAGGCGCAGTTAGGGAGATTTGCGAGTTAATACTAAAAACGCAGGGCAAATGGGGCGAGGCAACTGAGAAGTATTTCATGTAAAAGTCAGATTTTGATGTTGTAATTAAGATTTCATTTAGTTATACGACAGATTTTGAAATTCATCTGAAATTTGTCGAATAGCCCAATCAACCTTATTTAACAGTAACCTATCTATTCTTTTTTTCTCTATCTTAAGGAAATAACCCTATATAATCAACAGATTGCATTCCTGCTCTTGCCTCTGTAAAATTAAAGATAAAAATCTTTACATATTCAATAAGAATGGTATAATTCTTGCTATGAGGCAGATAAAAAGCATAGTTTTAATAATTTTTTTGACCGCAGCGGTATCTACAATAGGGGTTTTGCTTTATATAAATTACAGGATACATGATGTGGCAAAAGGTATCACAATAAAATCGTCTGGCGCAGATGTAAGAATTGAAAGGGCGCGTTATGTAGAGACAAAAGATGGGGAAAAGGAGTGGGAGCTGGAGGCAGATTCAGCTGAGTATTTTAAGGATAATAATCTGGCGGTTTTTGATAATGTTAAGGTTATCTTTTATTCAAAAGATGGCATAAATTATATATTGACAGGAAGGCAGGGCAAGCTAAGAAATGATAGCAAAGATATAGATATTACCGGAGAGGTAGTGCTAACTTCAGACGATGGATATAAACTCGAGACTGGTTCGCTAAAATATATTGCTGCCTTCAAGCAGATTAAAACGAAAGATAGGGTGATTTTTACGGGACCAGATATCAGAATCGAAGGAATCGGATTTATGGCAGATATGGTTAAAGAAAAGGTCTATGTGCTAACAAATGTAAGGACAGTATTGCAAGATGCGGCAATATAAGATTAAAATACACAATAGGCTATGGGCTATAGGTTATGGGCTATGGATTTTAGTTATTGCCTATAGCCTATCGCCTCTTGCCTGTTTGAATGGTTTTGCTGAAGACAAGGTTTCTATTGACTCAAATCAACCCATAACAATTACCTCCGACAATATGGAGGCGTCTAAAAAGGAGAATGTGGCTATCTTCAGGGGAAATGTGAAGGCGCAACAGAAAGATTACACGCTTTATTCAAAAGAATTACATGTGTATTATGGGGACGGCAAGGCTGGAAGCGGTAATCGTGAAATTAAAGAGATAATAGCGACTGGCGATGTAAAGATTGTTCAAACTAACAGGACAGCAACCGGAGAAAAGGCAACATATAATAGGACAGCACAGACGATAGTGCTGACAGGTAATGCGCAGGTTGAACAGGAGTGCGATACAGTTGCTGGCGATAAGATAACTATTTTTTTAGCTGAGGATAAAAGCATTGTAGAGGGGGGCGGAGATAGCAGGGTAAAGGCAATCGTATTTCCTAAGGATGAGAAAACAAATATAAAATGCAAATGATGCAGCTTAAAACCAGCAATCTGGTTAAGTCATTTAAGGGCAGAAAAGTAGTTGATGGGGTTAGCTTAGAGGTGAGGCAGGGTGAGGTAGTAGGGCTTCTCGGCCCAAATGGCGCAGGTAAGACAACTATATTTTACATGGTTGTAGGTCTTATTGGCCCTGAGCAAGGAAAGGTCTTGCTGGGCGATGAAGATATTACTCAGCTTCCTATGTATAAGCGGGCAAGGAAGGGGATAAGCTACCTTCCGCAGGAGCCGTCTGTTTTTAGGAAACTCACTGTAAAAGAAAATATCAAGGCAGTAATTGAATTTCTTGAACTTAGCAAAGAGGAGGCAGAAAAGAAATCAAAAAGCCTTCTCGATGAGCTCGGCATAACCCATCTGGAAAAGAGCAAGGCATACTCCCTTTCAGGGGGTGAGAGGAGAAGGGTAGAGATAGCGCGGGCCCTTGTTAATTCACCTTATTTTATGTTATTGGACGAGCCGTTTGCAGGCATAGACCCGATAGCAGTTGCTGACATTCAGGATATAATCATTAAGCTGAAGAAAAAGGGGATAGGCATATTGCTTACAGACCATAACTGGCGAGAGACGCTTGGAATATGTGATAGGGCATATATTATAGATTGTGGTAGAATATTGGAAGTCGGGACGCCTGATGAGATAGTGAGGAGCAAGAAGGCTAAAGAGGCATATCTGGGAGAGAGAGCGCTATTTTAGATTTAAAAATAAATCATAAATCGTAAATCGTAAATCACAAAACCTATGGCGCATGAAATAAGACAGGATATGAGGTTGTCGCAGCAGTTGGTGATGTCACCGCAGCTGCAATTGGCGATAAAACTTCTTCAACTTTCACGACTGGAATTGGAAGAGCTTGTAATAGAGGAGCTTGAGAATAATCCGGTTTTAGAGGAAGAGGCAGGCGCTGGAGAAGGGGGAGAGATATCTGTTTCGAAAAGAGAAGAAAGGGAGGTAGACTGGGAGGCATATTTAGAGAATTGCTACGAAAGGCCTTTAGGGAGAAGTTTTGCAGAAGAATCAGAGGAATATTCTCTTGAGGCCACCCTCACAAAAAAACCAACCCTTTCAGAACATCTCATGTGGCAACTCCACCTTTCGCCGTTTACGCCTGAGGAAACTCTCGTTGGAGAATTTATAATAGGAAATATTGATGAAGATGGATATTTGAGGTTCGGAGAAGATAGCGGAGATGAAACAGCTTATTTAAAATCCATCACGCAAGAGATTGCGAATGCGGTCGGGATAAATGAAGATATTGTTGAGTCTACTATTAGAAAGATTCAACAGTTTGACCCGGTCGGGGTGTGTTCAAGAACTGTGAGGGAATGTTTATTGATTCAGGTCAAGTTTCTTGGCTGTGACGATCCTACTGTTGAAGAAATAATAAACCACCACCTTAATCATTTCGAGAAAAAGAATTACAAGGCAGTAGCAGCGGCATTAAAAATTCCAATAGATAAGGTTTTGGATGCAGTAAAATTTATAGTAGGACTCAATCCACGACCCGGAAGTGCATATGGCCAGTCCGAAGCAACTGTTATAATTCCAGACATATTTATCCACAAAATTGGGGGAGATTATGTAGTATTACTCAACGAAAATGGTTTGCCCAAGTTGAGAGTAAGTTCTTATTATAGAACCTTAATTTCCCAAAATGGCAGAGGAAGCGCTGAGACAAAGGCATATGTCCAGGAAAAGCTCCGTGCTGCCAAATGGTTGATTCAGAGCATTCAGCAAAGACAGCGTACGATATACAAAGTTACGCTGAGTATTTTAAAATTCCAGAGAGATTTTTTTGATAGCGGCACATGCTATTTAAAGCCACTTATCTTGAGAGATGTGGCAGAAGATATTGGTATGCATGAATCTACAGTAAGCCGTGTTACAACAAATAAGTATGCGCATACACCCCATGGTATTTTTGAGTTAAAATATTTCTTTAGCGCCGGGGTAAACAGAGATGATGGAACAGGCGTTGCGTCCAAGAGTATTATGGAAAAATTAAAAAATATATGTGAGATAGAAGATGCCAATAAGCCATTGAGCGACCAGAAGATAGCTGATTTATTGAGGAAGTCAGGGATAAATATTGCCAGAAGGACAGTGACAAAATATAGAGAGACAATGGGTATTCTTTCAGCAAGCGGAAGGAAGAAGTTATTTTGATTATAGAGCGAATTGGAGAATTAGAGAATTGGTTTTTCTGATTCGCTAATCTCTAATTAATCAATCCACTCAATCACGGAGGGCATTAAGAATGCATATTGCTGTTATGTTTAGACATATGGATTCGTCTGACGCGCTTAAAAATTATGCAATAGAGAAGATAGAGAAGGTAAAGAAATATTTAATGGAACCCATTGAGGTTCATTGGGCGCTGTCAGTAGAAAAATTCAGGCATATTGCCGATGTTACTATTGTTGCAAATGGTATAACCATTAAAGGGGCAGAGCAGACTGAGGACATGTATTCTGCTATAGATAAGGTTATCGATAAGATAGAAAAACAGGTGAGGAAGCACAAAGAAAGGATAAAAAACCATAAGGTGACTAACACCGCAAAACCATTAAGTGCGAAACTCAATATTCTTTCCTATGAGGATATAGAACGTGCGAACGAGCCTACATTAATTAATACTGAAAATTACTTCATAAAACCAATGTCTATAGATGAGGCTGTCATGCAGATAGACCTTCTTGATAATGATTTCATGGTTTTTACCAATTCTACATCTAAAAATATAAATGTTCTTTATAAGAGAAAAGATGGCAACTACGGCCTCATAGATACAGGACAACGATAACAGGGGAGACAGGAGGTGGGGAGTGGGTCGTGGAAAAACGATTTTTCTACGCCCGCCTCCTACTGCCCACTTCCTGTATTATAATGCGACTCATTGATGTTCTTACTCAGGACTGTATAATAGCGGACCTTAAAGGAAGTGATAAGAGAGAAGTGCTTGAAGAGATGGTGGAGGAGCTCTCCTTTAAATTTGGCGGTATTGATAAGGAGAAGCTCTTGGAGGTGCTTCTTGAGAGGGAAAAACTTGGAAGCACCGGTATTGGTTATGGTGTTGCTATTCCCCATGCGCGCCTTAAGGGTTTAGATGGGATTGTTGTTTATTTTGGCAGAAGTCTTAAAGGCGCTGAATTTCAGACAATGGATGATAAACCTGCCCATCTGTTTTTTTTAATAGTGGCGCCAGATAACTCTACAGTATCCCATCTTAAGATTTTAGCCAGAATATCCCGTCTTTTACAGGACATTGCATTAAGGAAAAAACTCATGGAAGCCTCAACACAGGATGAGCTATATCAGATAATAATGGAAGAAGATAGAAAGTTTTAATGAGTAAGATGGGGAACTACAGAAGTTGAGAAGATGAGAAGCTTAGAAGATGAGAAAAAAGGCTTAACTTCACAACCTCTCAATTTCTCAACTTCTTGTTTTTATAATTTCCTGTAAATCAAAATATGGAAACCATCTCAGTAGTCGACCTTTTAGAAGAAACCTCAGAAAGATTTGGGCTGCGGCTTGCGGCAGGCAAGGGAGGCCTTTCAAAGAAGATAACTACCTCCAGAATCCAGAAGCCTGGATTACTTCTCACTGGCCTTCTGGAAAAACTCCATTCCGAGAGGATACAGATATTCGGGAAGGCTGAGATAAATTATCTTAAAAGTTTACCCGAGAACAGACTTAAACCAACCCTTAAACTACTGGAAAAGGCAGACACACCTTGTTATGTAATTACAAGGAAACAAAAGCCACCTTCCTTTTTGTCTCATCTTGCGGACAGAAAGAAGATACCGCTTTTAACGACGAATCTTACCACTTCATTTTTTATTGAAAGATTTACAAAATATCTTGAAGAGCGGCTGGCTCCGACAACAACCGTTCATGGGGTGTTCGTTGATGTTCTTGGTGTGGGAATTCTGATACTTGGTAAAAGCGGTATTGGTAAGAGTGAGTGCGCGTTGGACCTCGTTACAAAGGGATATAGGCTTATAGCAGATGACGCAGTAATAATAAAGAGAATGTCTCCAACCACCCTTTTTGGTATAGCATCTGATATTATAAGGTATCACATGGAGGTTAGAGGGATTGGTATTGTAAATGTGAAAGACCTTTTTGGTATAACTGCTATCAGAGAGAAAAAGCAGATGGATATTGTCGTAGAACTGGCGCAATGGGATCCAGGTGAAGAGTATGACAGACTTGGTTTTGAAGAAGGGATATATGAAATACTTGGAGTGAGGCTTCCCATTCTAAGGATTCCTGTCAGCCCCGGCAGGAGTGTCGCCACTGTCGTTGAAGTTGCAGCGAGAAATCAGTTACTGAAGATCATGGGCCATCATTCTGCGATAGAGTTCAAGAAAAATCTGGATATGGCTATAAAAAGGAATAAAAAACCTTAATATCCACTTAATAACCAGTCCAGAATAGTATTTACACACTATCCCCTTTTGTTCGTCATGCCCGAATTTTTTAATCGGGCATCCAGAGACTAAAAACTACTGGATTCCCGCTAAAAACATGCGGGAATGACACTGTGTGGAATGTATACTCTATATATGCGCTGATTAATATGTCTATACAATTATGGACTCCCTTATAATACTAATACATCAAACAATATTGACTTAAAAATGCCTTGAATATTTTTCTGTCAGTTATAACTATTTCAAATCTTATCTTTCAGACTACTTTTTAAGGAAGGTTATGAAAAATGTTTGGCTGGTTATAATGAGCGGTCCTTCAGGGGCAGGAAAGAGCACCGCGATCAAGGTTATGGAGGACCTGAATTTTTTTTGTGTTGACAATCTTCCCCTTGTGCTTCTGCCGAAGTTTATGGAGCTTGCAATTCAGTCTGGAGAGATAACCAAGGTGGCGATTGTTGTAGATGCGCGCGAAAGAGAATTCCTTAAAGACTTTACAGATGTGTTAAGGCTAATGTCTGAAAGTGGCTATAATGTAGAGCTCATATATCTGGAGGCTTCTGATGACGCCCTTGTGAGACGTTTCAGCGAAACCAGAAGAAAACACCCCCTTGCTGGAGGAGGCAGTTCTTTAGATGGCATAAAACAAGAGAGAGAGATGCTGAATGCTATAAAGATGGCTGCCAGTAAAATTATTGATACCTCTGGCTATAATGTTCATCAGTTAAAAGAGATTATAAAAGACTATTTTTCAGGACCCGCGCAGCAGGAAAAAATGATTGTACACCTGATTTCTTTCAGTTATAGGTACGGCATTCCTGTGGATGCAGATTTGATTATGGATGTGAGATTTTTACCCAACCCATATTTTGTGGAAGAACTTAAAGATTTAGACGGCAGAGATGACAGGGTCAAAGAATTTGTTTTGGAGAAAAAAGAGACAAAAGAATTTATGGAAAGGTTTGGCAACCTTCTTGATTTTTTAATCCCTCACTACTGGAAGGAGGGGAAAACTTATCTTACTATTGCCATTGGTTGCACAGGCGGGAAACACAGGTCTGTTGCGATAGTTGATTCCATGATCGATAAGATTTCTTTAGAAAAGTGTGTTGTTAAAAAAAGGCATAGAGATATAGATAAGCAATAATGGCCTATTGTAAGTTGCAAAATGAAAATTGCAAAATGAAATAGCATAGAGCATGGAGCATAGTGCATAGAGTGAAAATCCCTCTGCTCTCTGCTCTTTGCCCTATGCAATGGAGCGAAGCGTCTTAATGGTTGGCGTAATAGTAATAACTCATGGAAAACTGGCTGAGGTCCTTGTTTCTACAGCAGAGGCAATTGCCGGCAAGCTGGAGAATGTAAGGTATATCTCCATTGATGCCTGTGATAGTGCGAAATGCATAAGCGATGCTATCTCTGATGCTGTTAAGACAATGGATAAGAAAGACGGGATAATAATCCTTACCGATATGTTCGGAGGCACACCGTCTAATATAGCCCTTTCATTTCTGGAGGCAGGAAAGGTAGAGATAATAACAGGCGCAAATCTGCCAATGCTACTAAAGCTTGCAAGCCATAGAGGAGCCAGAACACTCTCAGAACTGGTAATGCTCTTAAAAGAGCATGGCCAGAAAAGTATTGTATTGGCAAGCGAGATGCTGAAGGGCAAGTAAGAACTTATTGCAGATTGCAAAATGCAAATTGCAAAATTAAGATTTTATTTTTCAATTTAAAATTTGCATTTTTCATTCTTCAATGGAGCGAAGCGACTTTATGAGTATAGTACTGGTCAGGATTGATGATAGGCTACTACATGGTCAAATTGTTGAGGCGTGGGTTCCTTATTGTAAGGCAACTTGTATTATAGTAGCTAATGATGAGGCCAAGAAAAACCGCGTCCAGAGGCTTGCTATAGAATCATGTGCCTCAAGAACACTAACGGTAAAGGTAGATGCTGTGGAGGAATCGGTTCAGGATGCAGGCTCAGAAGCGTTAGAGAGAGAGCGCATAATTGTTCTATTTTCAACCTTAAAGGATTTGATACATGCCTATGATAGAGGATTCAGATTTTCTTGTATAAATATCGGCAATATCCATCACAATGGTTTCGGTAAGCAACTTGCCAAATCTGTTTACATAGATAAAGAGGATGAAGACATTATAAAAAATCTTGTCAGTCTCGGAATAGATTTAGATATACGGGCAGTTCCATGGGACAAGCCAGTAAAGGTGATGGGCTGAGGCTAAGGCATAATAATAATCCTAAGTAAACCCCCAGCTCTGCTGGGGGACTCGTAGAGTTTGACAATTACAGGATTGTGCTTTGTTTCGCTATAAATTTTTCGGTTCTCACTGTTGTCATGCCCGAATGGTTCTATCGGGCATCCAGTCATAAAATATGGATTCCCGCTAAATACATGCGGGAATGACGATTCGATG